>ENA-ORBV01012898-ORBV01012898.1-microbial-mat-metagenome-genome-assembly--contig:-NODE-12898-length-12796-cov-4.964777_pt1 | contig 12796 bp, 12 predicted proteins | sample MGYA00237777_ERZ505514 | MGnify/ENA primary metagenome ERZ505514 (study PRJEB26160, sample SAMN06269048) | microbial mat metagenome | isolation source: Oligotrophic lake microbial mat | place...
CCGTCCTCGTCGGCGACGACGGCGACCGCAGCCCGGTGCTGGATCGCCAGCGCGGCCAGCTCGTCGACCTTGCGGTTGGCGGTGACGGCGTGCACCGGAATGCCGAGATGCGCCGCCACCGATAGCGTGCTGACGCCGATCGAGCCGGTGGCGCCGAGGATGGTCAGCGGCCGCGACGCCGCGCTCACGCCAGCTCCCGCAGCGCGGCGAGCAGCCGGTCGCTGTCTTCAGGCCGGCCGATGCTGATGCGCAGTTTGCTGCGCAGCGCCGGCTTGTTCCACCAACGCACCAAGATGCCGCGCTCCTTGAGTCCGAGGTAGATGCGCTCGGCGGCGTCGCCGACCTCGCAGAGCAGGAAGTTGGCGCCGGACTCGGGCCAGTGCCAGCCGAGCGTCGTCAGTTCGCGCTCGAGCCGCGCGCGTTCGAGGACCACCCGCCGCACCTGGTCGAGGTGGGTCTGACGGTCGATCAGCGCGGCGGTGCCCAAGGCCTGGGTGATGACGTTGACGTTGTAGCTGTCCTTGACCTTGGCCAGGTTGGCGACGATCGGTGCCTGGGCGAAGAGCAAGCCAAGGCGCGCGCCGGCGAGGCTGTAGCTCTTCGAGAAGGTGCGCAGCACGATCAGGTTGGGATGCTGGTCGAGGAAGGGGATGAGCGAGGCGCCGCGCCCATCCGCCTCGGCGAAGTCGATGTAGGCCTCGTCCACCACCAGCACGCCCTCGACGCGATCGGCGAGCCGACGCAGGTCATCGACGCTGGTGACGGTGCCCGAGGGATTGTTGGGGTTGGCGACGATCACCAGCTTGGCGGCCTGGCGCGGCAGGGCCTCGGGCAGGCGCCACTGCGCGCCGTCGAGGCGGAAGTCGACCGGCACCAGCTCGACGCCCTGCAGCGCCGCGAGCGTCTCGTACAGGCCGTAGGTCGGCCAGGGACAGGCGACGCGGTCACCCGGCACCAGGAACCCGCGGTAGATGATGGTCAGGCAGTCGTCCGACCCGTTGCCGGCCAGAACCTGATCCGCCGTCACGCCGAAGGCCGCAGCCGCGGCCTGGCGCAAGCGCACCGCCACGGGATCGGGGTACTGGCGCAGCTGGTCATCGACGATCGTCGCCAGCACCGCCTTCACCGCCGCCGACGGCGGCCATGGACATTCATTGGTGTTGAGCTTGATGCAGTCGTTCGCCTGCTCGCCCGGCGTGTAGGGCGCCATGGCGATCACATCGGGACGCAGGTGGCGCACGGCAGCGGCAGCGCGGGAGGGGATCGGCTCGGGCACCCAGGCAGGTTGCCCGCGGGAAGGATCACGGCAAGCGCGCCAGCCCTCCGCCGCCAGCCCACCTATCCCTCGCTGCCAAGGGGCAGCGCCGAAGGCGCGTTCTTGGGGAATCGGCCTGATGCCGATTCCCCAAGCTACGGTCGCCGGAACGTCCGCATCACCCCCCGGCTCAGGGTGATCGTCGGCTGCAGCCCGGGGATCAGCCGCCACAAACCGGTGAGCCGCTGCGGGTCCTTCAACTCGGGCAGGTAGCGGATGGCGAGCAGCACCGCGGGGATGCGGCAGGCGATGCTGATCGCGAAGAGGGTGCGGAAGGGACTGCCATCGAGCGGCGGGATGACGGTGAGCAGGAAACCGCCGAGGAGGCTGCTGAGGGCGATCGCGCAGCAGCACACGCTTTGGTGATAGCCGATCAGCCGAGCGCGGTGCTGCGGGTCGCTCGAGCAGCCGAACAAAAGGACGCTCACCGCGCACTCGGCGGTGCACCACGACAGGCCGCTGAGGATCTCGGTCGGCACCAGGACGTTCAGCGAGGTGCTCGCCGCCCAGCCGAAGGGAACGATCATGATCCCCGCCACCGCGATGCGCAGCATGGCGGCGGGACCGAAGTGATCGACCAGCCGGCCGACGACGGGCAACGCGATCAGGCGCACCACCGTGCTCAGGTAGACGAACATGGTGTAGAGGAAGGGCTGCTGATCGAGCCCGAGCCCACCGCGGTCGGTTTTCTCCAGCCAGTACGGCATGAAGTACGGGCCGGCCAGGGCGCAGCCGAAATGGAGGACGGCCCACACCAGTGTCCAGCGGCCGACCTCGGTGCGGTTGATCGATTTCAGGAAGCTGAGAAAGTCGCGCGCTTCCTGCGCCGCCACCCGGCCGGTCGCGCTGCTGGGGTCATGCAGACGCGGCGGCGGCTCGGGCTGCCGCTTCATCAACCACAGGCTGCCCAACCGGCTGAGCGTGGCGATGGCGAGCAATAGGTGCATCCCGGTCGCCGAATCCGCCACGAAGGCGTTCATCAGCGCCGCGAAGCCGAGCGCGCAACCGATGCGCGAAGCATGGTGCAGGCGCGCGCGATTGCTGCTGTAGCGACCGCGCACGCGGCGCGGGATGAGGTCGCCCATCCAGCTTATCCACGCTGGTCCACCCACCGCGCCGACGGCATTGATGGTAATCGCCAGGGTGACGCCGATCGGCAGCGCCCAGGCCGCGCCGGCGAAGTGCAAGGGCAGGGCGAGCAGGATGAAGCCGATGATCTGCACCCAGCAGGTGAGCATCGCGGTACGTTTATTGCCACCGAGGAAGGCGATGATCGGCGCCACGATCGGGCCGAATACCATCGCCATCAGCATCGGCACCGTGGTCAGCAGGCCGATGATCTGGGCGCTGGCGCCGAGCTGCTTCTGCAGCAGCGGTACAATCCAGGCCTCGTTGACCACGACCATGCCACCGACCACGCCGGCTTCGAGGGTGGCGAGCAGCAGACCGCGACGCACCGGATTGGCCGGTTCGCGCTCTTCGGGCCCGGCCGGGTCGGTCGGCAGCGCGTACGGATCGGGGAGGGGCATGGGTGCGAACCGGTTCGGGCACCGGTTCAGGCGGCTGGAGTGGGGCGGCCGGACGACCGCCCGTCGTTACGCGAGCCTTGGCTGCTCGCGACGGTTCCAGCTACGTCAGGCCGAGCTGGGCACGGATCTGCTTCGGCAGGGCAAACTGCGCTGCCTGCAGGGCGGGATGCCAGCTCTTGAGCGCGGCCACGAACGGAGCCTGCGCCAGCTTGGCCAAAGGCTCGCGGCCCTCGCTGCACCAGGCCACCGCCAGCTGGCCGCCGGGCAGGCTGGGCAGGCCAGTCAGATAGACCTGTGGCGCGGCGAAGCCTTCGGCGGCCTTGCGCAGGGTGGCGCGGCAGGCCTCGGCGGCGAACACCGGGCCACCAAGCGGCGCGACAAGCACGCCGCCCGTGACCAGGCAGCGGAACACGGCTTTGGCGAAGGGCAGCTCGTGGAAGGCGTCGCTCGCCGGGTTCACCAGCTCGCAGGCGTCGACGATGATGACGTCGTAGGGCTGTTTGCAGTCGCGCAGGAAGCGGTGCGCGTCGTCGATCACCAGTTCGACGCGCTTGTCCTTCAGTCCGCGCGCCGCGGTCGGGAACCAGGTCGCGCACGCCTCGACCACCTGCTTGTCGATCTCGACCACGGTTACCGTCTGCACGTCGTAGCGCAGCACTTCGCGCGCCACGCCGCCGTCACCGCCGCCCAGGATGAGCACGCGCTTGGCCTCGGGGAAACACTGCAGCGCGGGATGGACCAGCGCTTCAGAGTAGATCGCCTCGTCGAAGTCGGTGAGGGCGATGTCGCCGCCCAGCGTCAGCACGCGCCCGAAGGCGACGCTGTCGTAGACGGCGATGCGTTGGAAGGGCGAGGTTGTCGCGGACAGGCATTCGCGCAGGCGCAGCTTGAGGCCGACCTGATCGCCATGCAGATCCTCGAGCCAGAGATGGAGGGATTCAGGGCCGATGCTCATGGGGTGCTCCCGGGTCCGTGGTCGGTGGTCCCGCTGTCGGCAGGCGTCAATCGATGACCACGATCTTGGTCTTGGGGAAAAAGTTAAACTCGGTCGCCGAGGCCCAGGTGTAGGCGCCCATCATCGGGCTGACCACCAGATCGCCGCACTCGAGTTCGGGCAGCATGATGTCGTTGTAGATGACGTCGATCGAATCGCAGGTCGGTCCGGCGACGACGCTCAGGCGTTCGGGGCCGGTCTTTCCCTCAAGTTTGGCGAGCGGCATGAACGGGTAGTCGGCGTGATCGTAGAGCTTGCCCGAATAGCTGCCGTAGAGGCCGTCATCCAGGTAGTACCACATGCGGCCCTGGCGTTCGGACTTGCCCATCACCGAGGCGATCAGCGTCATCGCCGGCGCCGAGATGAACCGCCCGGGTTCCGCGATCAGGCGGATGCCGGGGAAGAGGCGCTCGAGTTCGGAATGGATGGGGTGCGCGTAATAGTGGATCGGCATCACCGGCTCGACGTACTGGACGGGATAACCGCCGCCGATGTCGAGGGTGTCCATAGTGATGCCGTCGAGGGCGGCGAGGTTGAACAGCTGCCGGCAGAAGCCGATCGCCTCGATGTACTTCATGTTGTTGATCAGCTGCGAGCCGCAGTGAAAGCTGAGGCCCTTGACGCGCAGGCCCATGGCGTTGGCCTTCTGCAGCAGGGCCAGGGCCTCGGGCGGCGCCACGCCGAACTTGAGCGAGAGATCACACTGGGCTTCCTTGTTGCGGAAGCTCAGACGCATGAGCAGATCGACCTGATCCTTGTAAGGCAGGAACTTGGGCAGCTCGTACGGATTGTCGAAGATGAAGGTGCGCACGCCGAATTCGAGCGCGCCACGGATATCGATATCGCGTTTGATCGGATGGGTCTGGATGCAGCGCTCGGGTGGGATGCCGAGCTTGCGCACGACATCGACCTCGCCGTTGGTGGCGAGGTCGAACCACGAGCCTTCCTCGTGCAGCGCCTGCACCACCGCCGGATGTGGCAGCGGCTTGAGCGCATAGTGCAGCTGCACGCCGGGCAGGGCGGCGGCGAGCTGGCGGTATTGGCGGCGCACCGCCTGCGTGCTGAGCAGCAGCAGGGGGGCGCCGTGCTCGGCGACGAGGGCGCGGATGCGGGCGGGGTCGGGCAGGCGGTCGCTCATGGGACCTCGAGGCTGGCGCGGTGGGGCGGACGTAGAGCGCGGACTAGCGCGCGCGCTTGCCCGGTTTGGTCTTGGCTTTGGCTTTGACCTTGGCGGCGATGGCGCGCATCGCCTTGCCGGCCACCTTCGCCCGCTTCTTGAGTGCCTTCCTGGCCTTCGCCGCCAAGGGCTTGGCCTTGGCTTTGACGCTGGCGACCACCCGCTTGGCGGGCGACGTCCTGGCTGGCGCGCCAGCCCCGTCGCTGAGCACGAGCTGCTCGCCGCTGTTGATGTCGATATCGTCGATCACCTTGGGCGAGGCGTCGGTGATCGCCGGCATGTCGGCGGCGCCGGCGACCAGGTCGGCGACGAAGGGGAACGGGACCAGCATGCTGTGGTGGACGGCCGGGGTGTACACCTGGAGCCCGGTGATGCCACGCTGTTCGAGCCGTTTGGCCAGGTCGGCGGGCGGGATGGCGCCGACGTCGATCTCATCCGAGCACACGGTGATCGACCACAGCACGGCGTACATCTGGATGTAGAGGTAGAAGGTGCGGCGGTAGGTGAAGACATCGCCGAGCGTGCGCAGGCACTGCTGGAAGGTGTTCGGGCGCGAGATCGGGCTCTCGGTGTGCATGACGAACAGGCCGTTGCCGTCCTTGAACGTCGCCTTCACCTTCTGGAAGAACTCGCGCGTGTAGAGCATCGCCGACGGGCCGAAGGGATCGGTCATGTCCATGACCACGGCGTCGAACTTGTGCTTCGTGGTCTCGACGTACTTCCGGCCGTCGCCGACCTCGAGCTGGTAGCGCTTATCCTTGAAGGCGCCCTGGTTGATCTCGGGCATCAGGCGGTCGCAGAAGTCGACCACGCCACCATCGAGCTCGGCCATCACGGCGGTGTCGACCGGATGCTTGAGCACCTCGCGCAGGATACCGCCATCGCCGGCGCCGATGATGAGCACGTCCTTGGGATCGGGATGGCTGGTGAGCGCGATGTGCACCATCGGCTCGTGGTAGAGCTGTTCGTGCTTCTGCGCGACCTGGGTGACGCCGTCGAGCAAGAGCACGCGACCGAACTCGTCGGTCTCGACGATCTCCATCGCCTGCCACTTCGTCTGGCCCTTGTGCAGGCTCTTCTTCACCGAGTAGAAGTAGCCGAAGTTGGGGTTCAGGCGTTCGACGACGAAGCGGCTCATGGATGAGTTCCCGGGGTGCGGCGGACGTTGTAGGGGGGTGACCTGGGCCCGCTAGTGGCAGTGCGTGCTCATGCCGTGCAGCGACGACCTTCACGCCATCTTCGCGGTCGCCAATGAAAGGTTGTAACGCGAGAGCAAACCTGGGTGAACGATGACCGTGAGCCAGCCTGGGCCCGCTATCCTCGTCGCATGCGCGCTCGGATCCTCGCCTTCGGCATCATTCTGGCCCTGTCTGCCGGTTGTGGCGGCGCCAGCACCCGCACCCAGGTGCCGACGGCAGGTCCAGGGGACGTTCCGTTGACGGTGAGGGAACCCGACGCGGCGGCGAACGTGGTTGCCACTGGCCTGGCGGTCGAGGTCGCCGTGCGCGGCTTGACCTATCCTTCCAGCCTCGAGATCGGTGACGAGGGCGAACTCTACATCGCCGAAGCCGGGGCGGTTCCGGGCGACACCGGCGCCCCGGCACGGGTGCTGCGCATCGGACGCGATGGGTCGACCACCGTGGTCGCTGACCATCTGCGCGCGCCGGTCACCGATCTGCTCTGGCATGGCGGGCGGCTGTTCATCTCCCACCGCGGCAAGGTCTCGGTCCTCGAAGCGGGCGAGGTGCGCGATGTGGTGGCCGGACTGCCCAGCGAGGGCGATCACCAGAACAACCAGATGTCGGCTGGTCCGGACGGCTTCATCTACCTCGGCCAGGGCACCGCGACCAATGCCGGCGTGGTCGGCCCAGACCATGCGGCGCGGTTCTGCGGTCAGCGTCCGGTCTGCGATGTCATGGCCAAGCCGGTCACGCGTCGGCAGAAATCATTCATCTCGCATGATCCCGCGGCGCCAGGCATCCGGGTCACGACCGGGGCTTTCCAGCCCTATGGCACCATGGCGGATACCGCCGCCATGCCCGGCACGATCAAGGCCAATGGCGCGATCCTGCGTTTCAAGCCGGACGGGAGCGGGCTTGAGGCGTACGCCTGGGGCCTGCGCAATCCGTGCGGCGTGCAGTGGACACCGGACGGCCACCTGTACGCCAGCGACAACGGCTTCGACGAGCGTGGCAGCCGTCCGATCGCCAACGCGCCCGACGTGGTGTGGGACATCCGCCGCGACGCCTGGTACGGCTGGCCCGATTTCGCCGGCGGCGAGCCGGTGACCGATCCCCGCTTCCGCCCCGCCCATGGTGCGAAACCCGGCTTCCTGCTCGCCGAGCACCCCGAGGTGGCGAAGCCGGTGCTGCGCCTAGAGCCGCATGGTGGGGTCGCCAAACTCGCCGCGATCCCGGCCGGATTCAGCGCCGATGGCACCCTGCTGCTCGCCCGCTTCGGCGCGTTGGCGCCCGTGGTCGGCGACGAGCAGGCGCCGACCGGCCGCGATGTCCTGGCCATCGACCCGCGCGACGGTTCCAGCCGCATCTTCCTGCGCGCGCGCATCACGGCCGAGGGCGCCTTCGCGCATACCGTCGGGGCTGGGCTCAAGCGTCCGGTCGATGTGGTCTGGGATGCGCGCGAGCAGGTCGTCTACGTGGTCGATATGGGCGCCTTCGCGCTCTCCGCCACCGCCGACCCGCGACCCTTCGCGGGCACCGGCGTGGTCTGGCGGGTCACGCGCGCCGGCGCCCGCACCACCTTCCCACCCGACATCCGTCTCGGCAGCGAGCATACGCCGACCGCCACCCGCATGCCGGCAACCTCAGGCAGCGTCGGTGGCGCAGAACCCCTGTCCCCATCCGAGCGCCCGCTCGACGAGTCGGACCGACTGCCACTCGAGCCCATGCCGCCCTTTGCGGTGGAGCCCGCACGCCAAGCCGAATGAGCGTCAAGAGGCTGCTCTTTTTCCGCAGCGTGCTAGCGTCTCGGCATGACCGCGCCCGGCACCAAGCTCGTCACGCCCGAGACCCTGGCGCGCCTGCACGGGCTTGAGGTCGCGGCGCGGCTGGTCGTCGAAGGTTTGCAGACCGGCACCCATCGCAGCCCGCACAAGGGCCACTCGGTGGACTTCGCCGATCACCGCCCGTACGTGCCCGGCGACGACCTGCGCCACCTTGATTGGAAGGTGCTCGGCCGCAGCGATCGCCTGGTGCTCAAGCGTTACGAAGCCGAGACCGATCTCGCCGTCGAATTCGCGGTCGACGGTTCGGCGAGCATGGGCTACCAGGGCGAGCGCGCGGCGATCACCAAATATCACTACGCCTGCGTGCTGGCGGCGACCCTTGCCCACCTCGTGCTCGGTCAGCAGGATCGCGCCGGACTGGTCCTCTTCAGCGAGGGCACCGCGATCGAATTACGCGCCGCGCGCCAGGGCCAGTTCGCGCGCATCTGTCATGCCCTCGAAACGCACCAGCCGGCGGCGGGCACCGACGCGCGCAAGGGTCTCGAGCACCTCGCCGCCCCATCGGTGCCGAAGGGATTGGTGGTGGTGTTCTCCGACCTCCTGGTCGATCCCGACGAACTCCGCGCCGCTCTCGACCGCCTCGCCCACCGTGGTCACGACCTGGCGCTGGTGTGGATCCTCGACCCCGACGAACTCGATCTCGGGGTGGCCACCGTCAGCCGCTTCGAAGGCCTGGAAGCCGAAGGCATGGTCACGGTCGAGCCGCGCTCGCTGCGCACGGCCTACGCAGAGCAGGTCGCAGCCCATCGCCTGGCTCTGCAAACCCTGTGCCGTCAGCGTCGTTTCGCGCTGGTCGAGTGCACGACCGAGGAGGCATTCCACCTGCCCCTGAATCGGCTGCTCGTGGCGCTGACCGGTCACCGCTGAGCTGTCCGCATCACACCACGGCGGACGCATCGGGGTCGATTCCGTCCCGGGTGCGGGCTCGACGTTCTGGTTCACCCTGCCCAAGCAGGCGCGCGAAAGCCTGCGGATGGCGTCGGCCGGTTGACCGGTCGCACCTGCGGCGACCGCCTCTAGCCATCGCCCGCGCTTCGCCGAGCATCCCGCATGACTGCACGTTCCGACCTCTACGCCGTGATCATGGCCGGCGGCTCCGGCACCCGTTTCTGGCCGCTCAGCCGGGGTGCCCGCCCCAAGCAGCTGCTCGGCATCCTCGGTGGCCCGACCATGATCCAGGCGACGGTGGCGCGCCTGCAGCCGCTGATCCCTGCCGAGCGCGTGCTGGTGGTGACCACCGCCGCCCTCGCCGAAGAGACGCGCCGCCAATTGCCGATGCTGAAGCCCGAGCACGTCATCGCCGAGCCGGTCGGGCGCGACACCGCCGCCTGCGTGTGCTTGGCCGCGGTGGTGATCGAGCGCCTGCACCCCGGCGCGACGATGGTGCTGCTGCCAGCCGACCAGATCATCGAACCCGCCGATGCCTTCCAGCGAGCGTTGGCCGTGGGCGCCGATCTCGCCGCCCAGCGACGCTTGGTGACGTACGGCATCGCGCCGCGCTTCCCCGCCACCGGCTACGGCTACATCCGCGTCGGCGACTCCCTGTCGCAGGACAACGGCATCGGCGTCAACCAGGTCGAGCGCTTCGTCGAGAAGCCAGACGAGGAGACCGCCAAAGTCTATGTCGCGGAGGGCACCTACCGTTGGAACGCGGGCATCTTCTGTTGGCGCAGCGATGTGGTGCTGGGCGAGCTGGAACAGCACTGCCCCTGGCTGACCGCAGCCCTCGCGCCACTCGCCGACCACTGGGGACGGGCCGATTTCGCCAGCGTGCTGGATGGGATCTATCAGCCGCTGCGCAAGATTTCGATCGACTATGCGCTGATGGAGAAGGCCAAGGACATCGTCGTCGTCACCGGCGAATTCTCCTGGGACGACCTCGGCAGCTGGGATGCGCTCTATGATCATCTGCCGCACGATCCAGCCGGGGTCATCAGTCAGGGCCAGGTGGTCACCCACGACTGCCTGGACAGCCTGTTCTACAACAGCGGACGCCAGACCCTGGTCGCCCAAGGGGTGGAAGGGATGACGGTGGTCGTCACGCCGGATGCCATCCTGATCCTCCCCAAGGGCCGCAGCCAAGAAGTCAAGAAAGTGGTGGACGCACTCAAGGCTTCGGGTCGGGCCGATCTTCTGTAAAAGCCAGGCGACCCTGCTGCAGGGCGGCCGCGGCAACAGGGAACTGGCGAGCGTGTTCCAAGTCGCTTCTACGAATGCGGATTCGGCGCGAAGGGTCGGCTAAGGTTCCTCCCACGGCAAGGGTGCCGTGCGTTGAATCGAACGAATGGCACAAGTAACCCGCGTGGTTCGCGGGAGAAGGTTGGATCGTATGTTGTTGGGAAAAGTATTCCATATCTGGCAGGTCGAGGATGGCTGGGAAGTGCGCGGGCCGGACGATGTCCTGCCGGTGGCCCTCTGCGATTCCAAGGACGAAGCCATCGAGTGGTGCAAGGACAACGCTGAGGCAGCTGATGTCTCGCAGATCTGCTTCTGGGATCGCGTGACCTTCGCCGGCGAAAGGTAATCACCAGCGGTCTGGTCACGGCTCGGCCCGTGCCGGATCGATCGCCACCTCTCTCACGACTACTGCGGATGTCCGCAAGGGGCCAGCATGTCCATCTCCCGCGTCTGGATCGAACCCGGCTGCATCCGCTGCAGCGCCTGCGTGTATAGTGCGCCGCAGATATTCCGCGTTCCCGCCAACGCCGACGCGGTGGTGCAGGGCCGCGCACGCGCGGACGGCGTGGACTCGCAAAATGTCGGCGAACGCGCCCTGCTCCTCGCCGGTTGCGCCCGCGAGCACGGCGATTGCATCCGGGAGGCCGCCGAGGGTTGCCCGGTCGGCATCATCCGCATCGACGAGGTGGCGTGATGAGCGTGACTCCCGAGGACTTCATGACCGCGCTGCAAGAAGTCGAACGCGAGCATTCCAGCGATAGGCTCGTCGACCTGTTCTCACCCCACGCCAGCTGTGCCAATCTCGCCCACCAGGCGCAGGGCCTCGACGAGGTTCGCGACTTCTGGGACGCCTACCTCGCTTCCTTCATCGATGTCGCCAGCGAGTTCACCCACGTCATCGAGCATGCCGACGGTTTCCTGCTCGAATGGGTGGCGCACGGAGTCCTCGCCAATGGCGAGCCGATCGGCTATCGCGGCGTGTCCCTGATCGACGTCGGGCCGGAGGGCATCGAATCCTTCCGCACCTATTACGACAGCGCGGTGTTCGTGCCGTTGGCGGCTCGCTGATCAGGATTCACGCCGAAGCGAGTTGATGCCCGGCAATCTAGGACAGGCACCTATTGTTGCCTGTCAGATTGGCCAAGATGCCTGGGCCGCCTAGTCACCATGGCCACTTCCAATCGATGCCTGTCCACGGACTGTGGCACGATTGACGTAATTGAAGTCCCGAGTAAGACCCAGACGCGTGAAAGCCAAGAACAGAAGGTCGAAAAGATGAAGGGGATATTAGGGGATAGAGCGGGCGAGCGCAGCCGAGTAGAGCCAATTGACGACGAAGACTGACTATGCTGACTAGCATGCACAAAATCATCGTTGTCCTTTATGGGGGTAAGCTCCCTAAAGGGCAATCGGTTCACCTTCTCGATAAGGTCGCCTCACTTGAGCGCCTTGTCTCGAAAGACGCAGCTTGCAAGGCGAACTCGGCAGTGGCTCTGACGACTGACAAAGTGGAGGGATTTGTTAGCGGCAAGCTATACAAATGGCCCGGTGCAACGGAGAAAATCGAAAAACTCTCAGAAGCCGGCCTTCTTAAGAGGATTTCCCTTCAATATATACCCGAGGAGGCAAAGGCAGTCGCCTTTGACTGGGGCACGACAGCAGAATGCGGGAGTTACGGAAAGGGGAACGTCAATTATTGTCAAGTCGGAATTGATTCAAATGCTTTATCTTCAGCCGGCCCAAATCAGCTGCTTAAGATGGCACAGTCGATTGTCGAAAGTGGCAGCTATCAATATGGCTTTATAGTCTCTATGGAAAGGGCTATGCTTCCATCGGGGTATGCGATTGGCCTTCCAGGGAAGGGCGAAGACTACTTTCTAAGGGAAAGCAACCGTTGGTCGGCAGGCAGGGACAAATTTTACAACAGGAAACTTCGAGGCGTTTGCCCAGTAAACTTTCTTACTAGCGCCCACCTCAACGAGGCATTAAGCAGTGGACAGTCACTAAAACAGTGGATTGAAAAAGCTAGCCACGGCACACTGTCGCCTTGGGCAGTTCGCTCTTCGGAGGAAATGTACTTATGGCGCCCGCTGGGCGACAAATGGAGCATTTGCATGGACTATGGGCTGAAAGAATTGGCGGCAATGCGAAGTGAGCTAATGTCATTGGGCGGTCTCTGCTATACGCAAGGCCTTTAAGCACGTGGCTTCTGCGGTGGACCGTTTCCTTTATACATAGGGCTGGCTTGGCCGGCTGACAATCAAGGACCATTCCATGCAACAATTTCTTCTAGCCCTGCTTCTAGCGTCAGCCTTCGCTGCCGACTCCGCCCTGGAAGTCGCAGTCCAGCGTTCTCGCGATTTTGTTACCGCCTGCACCGCTGGCAGGCTTGGCGACTACCAAGCCGAGAACCTCGACTTCAAGCAGCGGTGGACAGGCACCCGATCGATTGGCTTTATTGAATCACCTGCAACGATTACGGACTAATTGCATATGATGTGGTGTGCTTCTCCCGCAGATCGTTGCAGATAGATCAAGGAGACAGAACGCTCGGGTGCATGTCCACGCCTGAATCAGA
>ENA-ORBV01012899-ORBV01012899.1-microbial-mat-metagenome-genome-assembly--contig:-NODE-12899-length-12796-cov-4.831276_pt1 | contig 12796 bp, 12 predicted proteins | sample MGYA00237777_ERZ505514 | MGnify/ENA primary metagenome ERZ505514 (study PRJEB26160, sample SAMN06269048) | microbial mat metagenome | isolation source: Oligotrophic lake microbial mat | place...
GGTGCTGGCCGCGGTGCGTAGCGGCTCGACGACGCTGGGCATCGTGCCGGCCCCCATCGAATCCGATGTCGCCCCGTGGTGGCCGCTGCTCGCCGGCGGCGATGCGACCTTGCCGAACATCGTGGCCCGCCTGCCCTTCCTCGGCATGCCCAATGCTCGCGCGCGCGGCATCTCGGCCCTCGTGCTCGCCCGCATGGAGCCCGAGGAAAGCGGCGACGATCGCGCCCTCATCGCGCTGGAAACGCCGGCCGGGCTCAGCCGCGACCGCATTGCCGGCGGCCTGGTCAAGGTCGGGCTGCCGGGCTTCACATCGGTGCTGGACCAGGTTGTCGACGGTGTGCATCACTATCTCATCGAACTGCCGGGCGTGATCGTCGATGGCGACCTGCGACTGCGCGAACTCGGAGAGGCCTTGGGACTGAAGAGCGGCCGTGTCGCCGCGATCGGTGCCTATGCCGTTCCGTCCGATCTTCGGCTCTGAGGGCGTGCGGCCCTGACCACTTACAGGAGACTGCCATGACCGCGCTCACCCCGCGTCCGGGCATCATGAAGATCGCGCCTTACGTGCCGGGCAAGGACTCGGTCGAGGGCAAGGAGACCATCGCCAAGCTGTCGTCCAACGAGGGCGCGCTGGGGCCAAGCCCCAAGGCAATGGCGGCCTACGCCAAGGCGGCGGCCGAGCTGCACCGCTATCCCGACGGCAACGCCGAGAAGCTGCGCAAGGCGATCGGCCGCCACTACGGACTCGACCCTGCGCGCATCGTCTGCGGCGCGGGCTCCGACGAACTGCTCAATCTGCTGGTCCGCGCCTACTGCGGCCCCGGCGACGAGCTGCTCCACAGCGAGTTCGGCTTCCTGATGTACGCCATCAACGCGCTGGGCGTCGGCGCCACGCCGGTTGCGGCCAAGGCCAAGGATTTCGGCAGCGACGTCGATGCCCTGCTGGCGGCGGTGACGAACAAGACGCGCATCGTCTGCCTCGCCAACCCGAACAATCCGACCGGCACCTACACCACCAAGGACGAGGTGCGCCGCCTGCATGCCGGCCTGCCCAGGAACGTGCTGCTGGTGATCGATGCGGCCTATGCCGAGTATGTGAGCCGCAACGACTACGAATCGGGCGTCGAGCTGGTCGACCAGGCCGAGAACGTCGTGATGACCCGCACCTTCTCCAAGATCTACGGGCTGGGCGGCCTCAGGCTGGGCTGGATGTACGCCCCGGCCGGCATCGTCGATGTCATGAGCCGGCTGCGCCAACCGTTCAACGTCAACCTGCCGGCGCAGATCGCCGGCATCGCGGCGATGGAGGACATCGCCCACATCGATGCCAGTCGCACCAACAACGACATCTGGCTGCCCTGGCTCAGCACTGAGCTCGCCAAGCTTGGCCTGGCACCCCTGCCCAGCGTCGGCAACTTCCTGCTGGTGGGCTTCGGCTCCAGGGAACGCGCGGCGGCCGCCAACGACTGGATGATGAACGACGGGCTGATCCCGCGCATGGTCGCGGGCTATGGCCTGCCCGAGCATTTGCGCATCACCATCGGCACCGAGAGCGAAGTGAAGGCGGTGCGCGATTCGCTCGCCAGATTCGTGGCAGCCAAATGAGCGAGCCCCCTCCCGCCAGGCCGATGTTCGACAAGATCGCGCTGATCGGCATCGGCCTGATCGGCGGCTCGATCGCACTCGAGGCGCGCAAGCGCGGCCTGGCCAAGTCCATCGTGGCGGCGACACGCAGCCCCGAGACGGCGGCGCTGGCCAACAAGCTCAAGCTCGCCGACCATTGCGGCACCGATCTGGCCGCGGCCTGTGAGGATGCCGATCTGGTGATCGTCTGCACGCCGGTCGGTGCCTGCGGCGAAGCTGCCCGCCTGATCGCGCCCAGCCTGAAGCCCGGCTGCATCGTCTCCGACGTCGGCTCGGTGAAGCAGGCGGTGATCGCCGCCATGCAGCCGCATCTTCCGGCAGGCGTGCATTTCGTGCCGGCCCATCCGGTGGCCGGCACCGAGAATTCCGGACCCGAGGCCGCCTTGCTCAATCTGTTCGAAGGCCGCTGGACCATCCTGACACCGCTGCCCGACAGCGATGCCGGGGCCGTGGCCAAGCTCGAAGCGTTCTGGAAGGCGCTGGGCAGCTCGGTCGGAAACATCGATCCCGCCGATCACGACCGCATCCTCGCCATCACGTCCCATCTGCCGCATCTCATCGCCTACACCATCGTCGGCACAGCCGACGACCTGGCCGGACATCTCAACAGCGAGGTGTTGCGCTTCGCCGCCGGCGGCTTCCGCGACTTCACACGCATTGCCGCGTCCGATCCCACGATGTGGCGTGACGTGTTCCTGAACAACCGCGAGGCCGTGCTCGAAGTGCTCCAGCGCTTCCAGGAGGACCTCTTCTACCTGCAGCGCGCCATCCGCTGGGGCGAGGGCGACAAACTGTTCGACCTGTTCACGCGCACGCGCGAGATCCGCCGCGCGCTGATCCACCTCAACCAGGCGTGAGCACGGCGAAACCCTACTGGGTCTTTGCCTACGGCTCGCTGATGTGGAACCCGGGCTTCGCGGCGCCCGAGACGCAGGCTGCGCGTTTGCACGGCTGGCACCGCGCCTTCTGCATCTATTCAGAACATTATCGCGGCACGCCGCAAAAGCCCGGCCTGATCCTGGGCCTCCTGCCGGGCGGCGCCTGCCGCGGCTTGGCCCATCGCCTGCCGCGCGTTGGCTACGACGCCGTGCGCCGCTACCTGCGGACGCGCGAGATCGACAATGACGGCGTCTACAAGGAAGAGGTCCGGCCGATCCACCTGCACGACGGGCGCGTGGCCGAGGCGCTGGTCTATCTCGCCGACCGCCAGCACCGGCAGTTCGCCGGCAAGCTGCCGGCCGCCAGGGCCTTGGCCCTTGTCCAAGGCGGCAAGGGCGTCACCGGCAGCAATGTCGACTATCTCCGCAACACGGTCGCTCATCTGAGCGACCTCGGGTTGCGCGATCGCGCGCTCGAAGAACTGGCCCGGCGCGTCGACGCCGGCCGTCGACGCTAGCGGCGGGGTGCGCCGGCGGTGAGGGCCGCGACCATGACGAAGCGCAGCTCGTCGCGCGCCCGCTCGACCGTGAGGCCCAGCCGCTCGCGCAGGACGACCCAGCTTTCCGGCGCGAGCGCCAGGGCAAGCGCATTCAACGCCCGCACGCGCTGCTCGGCGGGAAGGCCCGCCAGTTCGCGGTCGAACCAGCGCGCGAGGTTGGCCTGGTTGGCGGCATAGACCTGCGCGACCATGTCGGCGGCCGGCTGCGACCGGCGCTGCAAGGTCGCGACGAACGTCCACATCGGCAGCAGCCGCTCGTAGCGATCCGCGCCCCGGTCGACGACGAGCTGGACGCGCCCGTCCAGCGGCAGCGCCGCCCCCGGCCCAGGCATGTCGCCAAAATCGGCGGCGAGCACGCGCTCGAGAACGGCGACATAGAGCTCGGCCGTGTCGGCGAAATGCTGGAATACGGTGCGCGCCGAGACGCCCGCAATCTTGGCGATGTCGCGGACGATCGGCGCGACGTCGCCGGTCTCCGCAAGCGCCAGCGCCGAGGCGATGATGGCTTCGCGAGTCCGCGTGACACGACTGCCGTTCACGACCGGGTGCGACAGCACTTGCCGGTTCAGAACTTCGATGTCCATTTGAGCCCCCCTGCCTTGCCGCGGATGCGCCGCCGTTCTCCTTGGGCAAGGACCGGCGCCGCGCTTTGATGTATCAACGTCGTTGCAGGCCAGCGGATACCAACGCCCATGCGAAGACAACCCGCTGATTTGCAATAAATAATCGCCCGTGTAAGCCATTCGTAAGGTCCCGGTGTGCCGATGACAGACAAGAAATTCACTGCCGCCTCGCTCGCCGCCCAGGCGATGGGCTGGATCGATCCGGTGACCAGGGCCGTGGTGCCGCCGATCCACATGGCGAGCACCTACCTGCGCGACGAAGACAACGGCTACAGCTCCGGCAGAATCTACGCCCGCGCCGATAATCCGACGTTCGACCAGGCCGAGGCGACCTTGGCCGCCCTGGAAGGCGGGGCCAAGGCGCTGGTCTTCTCCTCGGGCATGAGTGCGGCGACCGCCTGCTTCCTGGCGCTCGCGCCTGGCGACCATGTAGTCGTGCCCAAGGTCATGTACTGGTCGCTGCGCAACTGGCTGGCCAACTTCGCGACGCACTGGGGCCTGAAAGTCGACTTCGTCGATGCCGACAGCACCGACGCCATCGCCGCCGCCGTCCGGCCGGGCGCCACCAAGCTGGTCTGGATCGAGACGCCGGCCAACCCGACCTGGAGCGTCACCGATATCGCGGCGGCGGCCGACATCGCCCATCGCGCCGGGGCGCTGCTGGGCGTCGATTCGACGGTGGCGACGCCGGTGCTGACGCGGCCGATCGAGTTCGGTGCCGACATCGTCATGCATTCGGCGACCAAGTACCTCAACGGTCATTCCGACATCATCGCCGGCGCCCTCATCGGCGCCCGCGACGATGCCCATTGGGCGAAGCTGCGCACCATCCGCGCCCAGCTCGGCACGATCCTCGGCCAGACCGAGGCGTGGTTGCTGATGCGCGGCATGCGCACGCTGTTCCCGCGCGTCGACTGGGCCTGCCGTTCGGCGCAATCGCTGGCCGAGCGCCTGGCCGCCCACCCGATGGTGAGCGAGGTGCTCTATCCCGGGTTGCCCTCGTTCGCCGGCCACGCGATCTCGCGGAAGCAGATGACCGGCGGCTTCGGCGGCATGCTGTCGGTGCGCATCAAGGGCGGCGAGCGCGCGGCAATCGCCACCGCCGCGCGCGTGGCGCTGTGGAAGCGCGCAACGTCGCTGGGCGGCGTCGAAAGCTTGATCGAACATCGCGCCAGCATCGAAGGTCCGGGTACGCCCTGCCCGCCCGACCTGCTCCGCCTGTCGGTCGGCGTCGAGGACAGCGGCGATCTGTTCGATGATCTCGACCAGGCGCTCCGGCGCGCCGACAACGCCTAAAAGTTTACGCGGGCGTTCCGAATACAGCCGGCAAGCCGGCCCCGATGCGCTCGTTCATCATCTCGATCGAGCCGTCGGTGTAGGCCGCGATCTTGGCGCCGGCCAGGTGGCGGGCCAGCGGATATTCGGCGCGCAAGCCATTGGCTCCCATCGCCTGGATGCAGTCGGCGATGCGGTTGACCGCCATGTCGGTGGCGAACTTCTTGGCGTAGGCGGCCGGCAGCACGGCGTCGGCGCCCTCGTCGATCAGGCGGGCGGCGCGATAGGTGAGAAGGCGCGCGGCTTCGAGATCGGTCGCGGCATCGACCAGCTTCCAGCGCACGCCCTGATGGTCGAGCACCGGCTGGCCGAAGGTCTTGCGCTGCTGCGTGTAGCGCACCGCGGTTTCGAGCGAGGCCTGCAGCATGCCGCAGCACATGGCCGCGACATAGGCGCGGGCGCCGTTGATGCCGGCCAGCGCCGCCTTGAAGGCCTTGCCCGGCTCATGCAGCACGGCCTCATCGGGCGCGAAATAGTCGACCAGGTGAAATCCGCCGACGCCGATGGCGTGGCCGCCATGCAACTCGAACGGCTTGTCGCGCTGAAAGCCCGGCCGGTCGGCTTCGATCGCAAAGCAGGCGATGCCGCGATAGCCCTGGCTCCTGTCGGTCTGGGCGTAAGCCACCGATAAGCCGGCCACCGCGGCGTTGGTGATCCAGGCCTTGGCGCCGTTCAGCTCCCAGCCACCCTCGACCCGCACCGCTGCCATTTCCAGGCCGCCGAAGTCGCTGCCGACACCGGGCTCGCTCAAACCCGCACAGCCGATCACCTCGCCCGCGATCATGCGCGGCAGCAGGCGCGCGACATGCGCCGGCTTGCCGTCGCGGGCAAAGCGGGCGCAGGCGTTGTGATGGTTGATCAGCGCGAAGGCGAAGGCGAAATCGTGCCGCGCGATCTCCTCGAAGGCGCGCAGCTTGCAGGAGAAGGAGAGACCCTGTCCGCCATGTTGCTTGGCGAGCTCGATGGTGTTGAGGCCGGCGGCACAGGCCGCCTTGATCGTCTCCAGCGGATAGCGGCGCTCCCATTCCCAGCGCGCGGCATTGGGGGCGACGTGCGCTTCGGCGAAGGCTTTGGCGCGCGCCACGACGGCGCGTTCCTCGACGGTCAGGACTTCATCCAGCATCGGCTTCAGATACACGATTGGACCTGCGGCGCAACCGCGGGCTAGAATGCCGGCAACGCGGGTGTAGCTCAGGGGTAGAGCGTCGGCTTCCCAAGCCGTAGGTCGCGGGTTCAAATCCCGTCGCCCGCTCCAAAATTCGCTCCAGGCAGGAAATGTCGACATGGATGCTGTGATTTCGGCGCCGGTCGCGGCCAAGGGCGACTTCGCGGCCGACGTGGCCGCCTTCTCCGCCTATTGGCACACCGTCCGGGAACAACTGGACAGGCAACCGACCGAAGCGCTCAAGCTGGCCGCGCGCGAGGCGCGATTCCTGTTCCTGCGCACGCATGCAAACACGCTCTACGACCGGCTGACGGACGGAAGGCGGAAGTTCGTGCGTCTCGAACGTCTGGTCTACGACGCCGCCGACATCGTCCCCGGCCTGGTGCCGACGCGCGCCGAGGTCGCCGCCGAATCGCAGCTGCGCCAGTCGGAGAAGGAAGGCGTCGAGATCGACCAGGGCATCCTGTGCAACCAGTTCCTGGCCGACCCGGCATGCGGCCTGCATCTCTGCCACACGATGCTGCTGCCGCGCGAAGAATCCGCCGACGCGCTCGCCAAGTTCCTGCGCGACGGAAGGCTCGATCTCGGCACCGCCAAGGTCGAGCGCCAGGGCAAGGCGGCGGTGCTGCTGCTGTCCAACCCGCGATTCCTCAACTCGGAGGATCTGTCGACCCAGTCGGCGACGGAAATCGGCGCCGACGTCTGCATCCTCGATCCGCAGAGCCAGGCCGCGGTGCTGCGCGGTGACTACGTGCCCGAGGGCAAATACGCCGGCCGGCGTGTCTTCAATGCCGGCATCAACCTCACGCATCTCTACTACGGCAAGATTCCCTTCCTGTGGTTCCTGATCCGCGACATGGGTTTCGTGAACAAGATGACCAGGGGCCTGGCGCGTCCCGACGTGGCACCGGACGAGGTCTCGGGCGATTCGATCGAGAAGCTCTGGATCTCGGCGGTCGACACCTTCGCCATCGGCGGCGGCTGCCAGATCCTGCTTGCCACTGATTTCAACATCGCCGCCCGCGATGCCTACATGACCTTGCCGGCGCGCAAGGAAGGCATCATCCCGGCGATGGCGAACCTCAGGCTGGCGCGTTTCCTCGGCGACCGCCTGGCGCGCCAGGCGATCATGTACGAGCGCCGCTTTGAGTGCGATTCAGAGGAAGGCCGGCTGATCTGCGACGAGGTCGTGGAACCCGACGCGGTCGACCGCACGATCGATCATGTCGTCGAACGGCTGACCGGCTCGGGCGTCGTGGGCTCGATCGGCAATCGCCGGGCGCTGCGCCTCGCCGTCGAGCCACTCGACAAGTTCCGCCGCTATGCCGCGCTTTACGCCCGTGAGCAGGCCTACTGCCACTTCAGCCCGGCGCTAATCGCCAACCTCGAGCACCACTGGAACGCCGCCAACCGGCGCGCGTAATCAGTGTTCGCGGGGGGCGTGCTTGCCCAGGATCCGCTGCAGGGTGCGGCGGTGCATGTTGAGACGGCGCGCCGTCTCCGAGACATTGCGGTCGCACTGCTCGAAGACGCGCTGGATATGCTCCCAACGCACACGATCCGCCGACATCGGATTGCTGGGCGGCGGCGGCAGCTTGCGGCCGTGCGCGGTCAGCGCCTGCTCGATAGCGTCGGCGTCGGCCGGCTTGGCGAGATAATCGACCGCGCCTTCCTTTACGGCGGCAACGGCAGTGGCGATGTTGCCGTAGCCGGTCAGCACCACGATGCGGATGTCGGGCCGTGCCTGGCGGAGCGGTCCCACCAGTTCCAGGCCGTTGCCATCGCCCAGGCGCAGGTCGAGGACGGCGAAGGCCGGCGGGCGCGCGGTCTGCGTCAGCGCCTCGGCGACCGAACCGACGGCCGTCACGATGAAGCCGCGCAGCTCGAGCGCACGCGCGATGCGGTTGCGGAACGCCGCATCGTCATCCGCGATCAGCAGCGTCCGATCCTTGTTAGACGTCGTGCCGGCAATCACGGGCGATATGGGCCGGCCGGCTCCTGCGTCCTGGCTCATGGCAACTCCTTCGGCATCGGCCGCTATGTAGCCTTGAAGACGGGGTTTGGCCAGCGCACGGAGACCACCGCGCCACCGCCCACGACGGTGCGATTTCCGAAGGTCACCGTGGCGCCAGTGCGTTCCAGCAGCGTCTTGGCGATGAAGACGCCGAGACCCATGTGGCCTTCCTGGCCCTGCCGTGTCGAAATGAAAGGGGTGCCGAGTTCATCGAGCGTCGCTTCCGAAAACCCCGGTCCATCGTCGATCACCTCGACCTCGGACCATTCGCTCGTCCAGCGCGTGGCGATCCGGACCTCGTGCCGCGCGAAAGACACAGCGTTTTGCACGATATTGCCGATACCCTGCATGATTTCCGGGCTGCGCACCTGGATCGGCGCAGCCAGCACGCCCTCGCCGACCGGCCCGGACTCGTAGGCGATGTCGACAGTGCCGCGATTATAATTCTGCGCCGCCGCCTCGATCAGCGCCGGCAGGGGCACGAGCGTATAGGCATCGGAGACGTCGCCCGCCGGATCGACCGAGAGCCGCGCCAAAATCGAGCGGCAGCGCTCGGATTCAGCCAACAACAGTTCGACGTCCTCGCGCAATGGATCGTCGGGCTCGATCTCGCGCGACATCTCCTTGGCGACGACGGCGATGGTCGAGAGCGGCGAACCAAGCTCGTGAGCCGCGGCGGCGGCCAGGGCGCCAAGTGCCGAGAGCCGCTGCTCGCGGGCAAGGGCTGCCTGCGCAGCGGCCAGTGCATCTGCCATCTGCCGCGCCTCTTCGGCCAGCCGCCAGCCGTAGAGCGTGATCAGGAGCGTCGTGAGCGTGAGGCCGGCCCAGGCGCCCGCCTGATAGATCTCCGGCAATTCGAGCGGCGGCCCCCGCCATGGCAATGGCTGATGGAAGACACCCAGCACCGCGATGCTGACGATCGTGAGCAGCGACAGCGCGATGTTGCTGCGGAGCGACAGGATGGTGGCGCCGATGGCGACCGGCGCCAGCAGCAGCAGCGCGAAAGGATTGATCAGGCCGCCGGTGAGATAGAGCAGCACGGCAAGCTGCAGGATGTCGAAAGCGAGGAAGATCGTCGCCTCGCGATCGTCGATGCGTGCGGATGCCGGCCGGCCGAGGCTGACGGTGAGATTGAGCAGCGCCGAGAGTGCGATCGTCCCGCCGACCGCCAGGACCGGCAGACTGAACCCCAGGCCCCATTGCACGACTGCGGCGGTAAAGAGCTGTCCGGCGACGGCGGCCCAGCGGATCAGCACCAGGGCGCGCAGGCGAACCACGCCACGTGGCGGCAGGCCTGGAGAGATCGGCCCGGGTCGGGTGGGCGACGAGGACAACTCGGCGCGCACCGTCATCGCGTCACTCCTCGATCATTAGGTGCTTGCGATGGATCGTGGTGAACAGCGGGATCTTGCGCTGCTTCTTGCGATCCGGCGGTTCCTTCACGAGGCGGCCGATCTCGCCCAGGATCAGCCCGGTAATGGTGGGCAACGGCAGTTCGCGCGCCTCGTCGAGGCGAACCCAGCGGATGTCACCCATCTCGCTCGAATGACGGATATCGCCGGTCGCATCCTCGGCCCGCGCCATGAAGAAGCGGGCGTTAAAGCGGCGCGGCCGGCCGGGCGGCGTCACCGCGCGCGCGATCAGGTCGAGGCAGTCGAGCGCCGGGCCCATGCCCGCGTCGAGGAAGCCCTTCCAATGCTCGCCATAGTCCTTGTCGGGAGCGCCGCCCTTCAGCGGCTTGCCAAGCATCAGGCCGCTTTCCTCGAAAGTCTCGCGCACGGCGGCGACGGCCAGCGCGCGAGCGCGCAGCGCGGTCGCGGCCTTCTGCAGGCGGGCGTTCACATGGCGGTCGAGCTGCGTGGCGATCGGAACATGCGCATCGGCACGATCGACGCGGCCACCGGGGAACACGTAGCGGTTGGGCATGAAGGCGTGGGCGGCGGCGCGGCAGCCCATCAGAACTTCCGGCGTCTTGCCCTTCATGCGCACGAGAATCAGCGTCGCGGCATCGCGCGGCCGCATGTAGGGATAGGTCTTCTCGATCTTTTCGACCGGCCGTTCGTTGCCGGGTTTCAGATCGCCGTGGACGTAGCCTTTGTCGGTGCCGCGCACGACGGCGCCGGCGGGTATTGCTCGTTTGCTCATGCGAGCACGATAGACCAGCGGCCCTAGAACGACCAGTCGACGGGGGTATCGGGGCGAAACACGGTGATGGTCTTGGATAACCCGGGGACTTCGACCGTCTCGGGTGCCTCCAGGGTGGCGGCGCGGAGGGTGATGCGCTCCTCGTTGGCGGGCAGGCCGTAGAAGCGCGGCCCATTGAGCGACCCGAAGGCTTCGAGATTGTCGAGTTTGCCTTCCTCGGCGAAGACCTGGGCATAGACCTGCATTGCCACCGGGGCGTTGAAAATGCCGGCGCAGCCGCAGGCGCATTCCTTGGTGTCGGTGCTGTGCGGGGCGGTATCGGTGCCGAGAAAGAAGGCCGGATTGCCCGAGGTCGCGGCGCGTCGCAGAGCGAGACGATGCTCCTCGCGCTTGGCGATCGGCAGGCAATAGAAGTGCGGGCGGATGCCGCCCTTGAAGATCGCATTGCGGTTGTAGCTCAAATGATGCGGCGTGATCGTGCCGCCCATCCGGTCCGGATGGGCCTCGACGAAAGCCACGCCCTCGCGGGTGGTGATGTGTTCGAGCACGATTTTCAGGCCGGGATGGCGCTTCAGCAGCGGGAACAAAACCTTGTCCAGAAACACCGCCTCGCGGTCGAAGAGGTCGACGTCGGGGTCGGTGACTTCGCCATGCACCAGCAGGGGCATGCCGGCTTTTTCCATCGCTTCGAGGCCTTTCGCGACACGGTCCATCGAAGTCACGCCATGGGCGGAATTGGTGGTGGCGTGGGCGGGATAGAGTTTGGCGGCCACCCAGACACCCTCTTCCTTGCCCCGCGTGAGTTCAGCCGGATCGGCGCCGTCGGTGAGATAGCAGGTCATCAGCGGCTCGAATTTCAGATCCGCAGGCACCGCAGCGCGAATGCGGTCGCGGTAGGCCACGGCTTCGGCGACCTTGGTCACGGGCGGGACCAGGTTGGGCATGATGATGGCGCGGGCGAACTGGCGGGCGGTGTGGACGGCGCAGGCGGCCAGCATGGGCCCATCGCGCAGATGGACGTGCCAGTCGTCAGGGCGGCGGATGGTAAGCGTGGAAGGCATGGGCATAAGGCGCTTTCTAGCTTGCTCGCAGGCAGACACCAATGTTGATTGCGGGCATGAACACGATGAACAAATTGAACGACGCCGTAGACTTCGCCAAATCCGCCGAGTCCCATTGGCCCAAAAGCATGTACATGCCGGACGGCCAGTTCGTGATGACCTACGATTCCGGCGAAAAAGCCCCCGACAACGAGGTGCTTGGCCCGGTGACACCGAGGGGCGGCCATGCCGGCATCGTCTACCAGGGCGACAAGAAACTCGCCGAATGGGGCGATGTCGACAACGCCGACATGACTTTCAGCGTCGCCAAGAGCTACCTCGCCCTGCTCGCCGGCCTGGCGCTGGGCGACGGCCTCATCAAAAGCCTCGACGACAAGGCCGGCGACTATGCGTTCGATGACGGCTTCAAGAGCGACCAGAACAAGGACATCACCTGGCGCCACCTGCTGACCCAGACCAGCGAATGGTCGGGCAGCGTGTTTGGCAAGGAAGACCGCATCGACCACAATCGCGTGGTCGGCCTCATGGTGGCCGACGCACCCAAGGGCACGCGCCGCGCGATGAAGAAGCCGGGCAGCTTCTACGAATACAACGACGTGCGCGTGAACCGGCTCAGCTACTCGCTGCTACAAGTCTTCAAGGAACCGCTGCCCCAGGTCCTGAAGCGCCGCATCATGGATCCGATCGGCGCTTCCAACGGCTGGAAGTGGGACGGCTACAAAACTTCTAGCGTCACGATCGACGGCATAGAAATGCTCTCCGTCCCCGGCGGCGGGCATTGGGGTGGCGGCATCGTGATCTCGGCGCGCGATCTCTCGCTGATGGGACGGTTGGTCGCCAACGCCGGCGTCTGGGAAGGCAAGCAGATCCTGCCCAAGGGCTGGACGGCGGAGCTGGTAAAACCCTGCCCGGTGGCCCCTTTCTATGGGCTGATGTGGTGGCTCAACACCGACAAGCGCCAGTTTGCGGCCGCCTCCGAGCGCAGCTACTTCGCGCTGGGCTGGGGCAGCCACATCGTCTGGGTCGATCCCGACAATGATCTCCTCACGGTGCTGCGCTGGATCGACCGCAAGAAGGCGCCCGAGTTTGTCGAACGCCTGCTGGATGCGATCAAATCATGAGCCTCGACTATTCGGCCGTGCCGAAAATGCCGGACGGAGCCACTGCCGCCGAACAGATTCGGACAATCGAACGCACTGCGTCGGATGTTGTTCGGGTTCCGATGGGTAATGGCGGCCGCATGACGTGGCACGTCTGGGACGACGGTGCCAACAAGCCCATCCTGCTGCTGTTTCACGGCGGCTCGGGCTCGTGGATCCACTGGATCCGGAACGTAAAATCGCTCGCAAAGCACTTCGCCGTATACGCCGC
>ENA-ORBV01012900-ORBV01012900.1-microbial-mat-metagenome-genome-assembly--contig:-NODE-12900-length-12796-cov-4.511597_pt1 | contig 12796 bp, 8 predicted proteins | sample MGYA00237777_ERZ505514 | MGnify/ENA primary metagenome ERZ505514 (study PRJEB26160, sample SAMN06269048) | microbial mat metagenome | isolation source: Oligotrophic lake microbial mat | place...
TTTTTTCAAGCAGAAGACGGCATACGAGCTTCGCCTTAGTCTCGTGGGCTCGGAGATGTGTATAAGAGACAGGGTCGGTGCCATCATCGCGCGTGAAGTTGGTCAAACGCCGCGCCGTAAAATTCGGTGCAGCCGCGCTGTACACATTGCGCAGACCACGATCGTACACCATGAACGCCACGCGGTCGACCTTGCGTGCCGACACGAGTGACAGCGGCGACGCCGGTGACATCCACGGCGCGATGCCGGGCACGGTCGCGCCCGATTGCGCAGTGCCTGTGGTCGGCATCGTGACCGCGACACACAGGCCGAGCAGTGCCGCCAGGCTGCGCGCGGAGGTTGTGAAACGATGGAGAACGCGGGGAGGAATCATTGTGCGCGCAGGGTGGGCGTGATTCGGGAACCGGCGAGTTCAACAGCGCACGACGCTCCGTAGTGACCGTCGCTCAGGCCTTGGGCGGGGCGTCCATGCCTCGCCACAGATTCGACGTGGTGAGTTCCGTGCGCCCACACTGTTTGAGATAGCAGAACAGCTGTGTGCGATACGCCGAGTAGTGCGCGAGTACGCTGCTCACCAGATGCGCACCGCGCGTCGCCGGTGGGCCGAACAGCTGAATCACGCCACGCATTTCTTCATCTGTCATGCTGCCCACGTGCTCGGCGTACCACTCGGTTTGTGCGGCGAGCAGCCGGTCCAGCCCGGCGAGATCGGTAGCGGCGGCCTCTGCCTGCGCCGCGCCCCAGGCGGCGCGATCGAACGCGCCCGACTTGATGGACGACACAAGTGCCGGGCCTTGCACCACGAGGTAGCGCACCAGCTCCATGGTGCTGCGCTGCTGATCCGTTGGGCGGTAGTCGGCTGACTCCGCGTCGATTTTCGTGATGAGGTGACGCAACACGTTGACTTCGTGCGCGAGCATGCCAACAAGTTCGTCGGTGGAGAGGACCATGAACTGGGTCGGAGGAAGGGTGGGTGCCAAAGAAACGGTTTCGCGCGCGCGCGTAGTCATCCAATATGCGCTGGGGCGGCCCCCAAGACAGCAGGTCGCCGCGCGCTGTATTGCGTGCAACGACCTGTGTCACTGCACCTGCCCAACGCGTGCCCGCTCAGGGACTCCGATCGAGACAGATCCCGGCGCCAGCGTTCGGGTTGTTGGTCTCCACAAACGGAATCGGGAAGTTCACGTCGGTCCCGTAGTTGCCGCCCTTGTGCCACGTTCCCGTGGGGAACACCGTCGCGGCGGTGCGGCCGTACTGGCGGATGAGCCGACGCATGTCGCCGGTGCGCGTACCCCGGGCGAATAGCGTAAACGCACGCTCCCGGAAGAGCTGATCTACACGTGCCACTTCGGTACCGGCGTCGGAGAGCGGCGTCAGACCGGGAATCGTTGCCCGCAACGCGTTGAGCGTGATGAGTGACGCGCCGGACTGTCCGCCACGCAACTGCGCTTCGGCCTCGATGAGCCGCGCTTCCGTGCCAATGAGAATGGCCACCGATGATTCGCGCGCCGGCCAGATGCGCTGTACGTAGAACGGAGTGCTGAGATCGTCGCGGTTGGGACGGACCGCTCCGATGGTACGACAGATCACATCGTTCCCCTGGCAGATGGGCAATCGCGGATCGTTGGCCGTCGCGAAGTTGAGCCCGTTGCTCCCTTCGCCCGTACTGACGCTGTAGCGACCGGCAATGTTGCCCAGAATCCAGAAGCTATTGCTACTGGCGGTGATGGCGTGGAATTGCTGGTACTGGAAGCTGTTGGGCACACCGGCGACGGCCGTAGCAGCGGCAGCTGGGTTATTCCGGTTGAGCAAAATCCGCCCCTTGACCACCTGCAGCGCATACCGCACCCGCAGGTCGCTGGCGGTCGTGCCGGCAATCAGCGCCAGCCCCGAATCGGCGTGCGCGAGGGCACGCGCGTACACATCAGCCGTAGGCGTGGGTGTGCCATACACTTCGGCCCCGTTCACGATTTCGCTGAACACGATGCCACTGCAGAAGTGGTCAGCGGCGAGATTCTCGAGGTAGGCCTGTACCAGATACATCTCCGCCAACTGCCAGCTGGGAGCCGTCGGGGCGTACTCACGCAAAAGCACGAGCGCCTGCTGCGACGAGATCCGGGCGCGATGCCAGACGCGATCAGCCGCCGTGACGAACCCGTTTTCCGGAGTGATCGCGCGCTGGTCGATTTCCTGCCGGGCGATGAACGAATCACCGTTAATCCACTCGTCCGAAAAGAGCCCGCCAAGCTGGAGCAGGCTTTCGGCGCCGCTGGTCGCGTCGTTGAAGCGCGAGAGCGCACCAAGGCGCACGGCGTCGGCGCCGGCCGCCGAGGTGACATCAGATGGGTTGATGAGGTCGGGATCGGTGACCTCAAGGATTTCCGTAGCGGTGCAGGCCGACAGCGCGATGGCCACAGCCAGCGGCGCAAGCGCGCGAACTGACAGGTTCGGAACGCGGTAGCGGAGCGCGCGAACGTGCGAAGAGAAAGACATGCTGGGCGCTCTCCCGTTAGAAGCCGAAGGTGAAGCGGAACGACACATAGGTCGGGGGGGCAAAGGCCTGGAAGGACGAGGGCGTATTCACCGTGGTGCCGAAAGCCTCCGGATCCACACCGCTGTATTTGGTCCAGAGAATACCGACGTTGCGGACGCTGGCCGTCGCGGTGAGCGTCCGGGCTCGCGCAATGGCTGCCCACCGCGTGGGCATGGTGGCCACGAGCGAGAGTTCGCGCAGCCGCAAAAAGTCACCGTCTTCGATGTACCCAGCCACCGAGCGGCTTGGATGCTCGCGAACCAGCGCCACCGCCGCCTGTTCGGCCGGGGGGGCGTTCTTGTCGAAGAGCGCCTGGCAGTTATTGCGGCTCGCGCATCGGATGCGGTCGGTGTTGTTGTACACCTTGAAGCCACCCCGGTAGTCGAGTTGGGCCGTAAGGCGCAGACGGCTCCCGAGCAGGTCCAACCCCGGGGTGACCACCAGGTCACGAGTGGGAAGCGCATTGCCGACGTACACATTCGTATCGGTGACGGCGATTTCGTTCAGTTCGGCATTGGCGTTGTATCGGATGATGCCGTCACCATTCTTGTCTTCGAAGCCTGTGAGATTGCGCACCCAATAACCGTTGAGCGGGAAGCCCTCGCGGTTCTGCTGCGTAGACGAGAGCACGATGCTGGGCAGTCCGCTCAGCGTGACCAGTCGGTTGCGCGTGGTGCTGCCATTGAAGGTCACATCGAAGCCGATGTTTTCCCGCTTGAGCAACTGCAGTGTGACAAGCGCCTCGATCCCGCGGTTCTGGACCTCGCCCACGTTCTCGAGGCGCGCGGTGGCGCCGGTGCCGAGCGACGGCGGAAGAATGCGGTTCACAAGCGCGTCGGTGGACAGCTTGTTGTAGAAGGTCAACTCGGTCACCACCCGATTGCCGAAGAACGTGCCGTCAATGCCGGCCTCGAACTCCGTGGAGCGTTCGGGACGGAGGTTGCGGTTACCGAGCGTGGTGTACACCACGGCCGGCGCGTCCCCGCTTTCGCCGCGAAACTGCGTGGCCGAAAAGAACTGCACCGCGTCGGTGGTGCCGGGCTGAACACCCGACGCCCCGTAGGCGCTGCGCAGACGCAGCTGATCCACCCAGTTCAGCTTGGGAAAGAACCCTTCGTCGGAGATCACCCATGAGGCCTGGAGCTTCGGATAGAACACCGTGCTGAAATCGGCCCCGAACGCACTGTTGCGGTCGGAGCGCACGGCACCGATCAGGAAAAACCGATCGCCGAAGGCGAGGTTCTGCTCGATGTACGCACCGAGCGTGCGGCTTTCGCTGGTGGACTCCTCAGCGTCGCGCGTCGCGGCGGCCGAGATCTGCAGCGCGCCAGGCGGCAGCCCCTGCCCGCGCGCGCCGTTGCGATCGAACGTGCTGCGAATGAACTGCACGCCAACCGACGTCTTCGACTCGATCGCGGACGAGAGGGTGCGCGTGGCCGTGGCACCGGCGTCCACCGTGTACGTGAAGAAATTGGTGCGGTTGTCGACTTTGAAGCCCTGTCGATCGAGGATGCTCGCACAGTTGCCGAAGCGGCACAGCTGCTGGTCGGTCCGGCCAATGAAGTCCACGCCGGTATTGAGTCGCGTGGCAATCCATGACGTGGGGCGCCAGCTCGCCGCGATCGAGGTCATGAAGCGCTCGATCTGCTGTGTGGTCTCGGTCTGGTAGATGTCGCGCGGTGTGAACTCACGCCAGCCGAAGAGCGTCTCACCCACGGCGTTGGTATTGAACGCGAACCCGGGTCCGCCATAGATGTTGGCGGCAATGCCGGGCGTCCCACTGTCGTCACTGCGAGGCAGGCTCAGGTCCTGGGAGATGTAGCCGGCACTGATGCCCACATCCGCCTTGGGCGAGAATGTCACATTGATGTTGGCGCGGGTCGTGATCTTGCTGAGCCCGCCCGGGTTGCGCTGGAAGGGCGTGAGCGAGCGCGCGTTCGCCGTCATGAAGCGGTCTTCGAACTGCGGCACCGTGGTGACACCGTCTTCGCTCTCGTATTCACCGTGCAGGAAATAGCGCACCGCCTCAGACCCGCCGCGCACCTGCAAGCCATGCTGATAACGGTACGCCGTACCGAATGGCGTGGCGTTTGGATCCTTGGTGAGGTTGTACGACGTCACGCTGTCCTGCACGCAGACGCTGGCCGCGACCTGAGACAGCGTGCAGAACACCGCGTTGGCATTCGACGTGGTGGTGCGCGTGCCTGTCGTGCTGCCCGTGCGCCATCCCGTGAATGCGGTGGGATAGTCGTTGCGGTCACTCACCGCCGACTGTTCGGTGTAGTACGTCCACTGCGGACGGCCGGCAATTCCCTTCTTCGTGGTGATGACCACCACGCCGTTCGCCGCGTCCGTTCCGTAGAGCGTGGCCGCCGACGGACCACGGACGATCTCCATCGTCTCGATTTCTTCCGGGTTCAAGTCCCCAAGGCGGCTGGGCGTGGTCCCGCCCACGCTCACTGACGATGATCCCGTCGCACCTTCCATGCGAATGCCGTCAATGATGTAGATCGGATCGTTCGACAGGGAGAGCGAGCTCTGCCCGCGGATACGAATGCGGATACCCGCACCGGGCTGCGTGCCGCCAAACACCGTGACACCGGCCGCACGCCCGTTCAACAGATCTCCCACGTTCGTGATGGGACGCGTCGCCACCAGCTCGACCGCATTGACCTGTGCGATGGCACTGCCCACTTCCAGGCGTCGTTGGGTGCCGGTGGCCGTGGAGACCACGGCGCTCAGCGACGCTGGCACCGACTTCAGCGTGATATTCAGCGTGGCGGTCTGACCCGCCGCGACCGAAATACTCTGGCGGCTTTCGCTGTAGCCGACCCGCAGCACGCGTACGGTGATGTTGCCCGCGGCCACACCGCGTATGGTGTACCGGCCTTCCGCCGAAGTCACAGCGCCCGTGGTAGTCCCGACAATGCTCACCTGAACGGCCGGAATCGGTTGCCCGTTTGTGCCGTCGGTCACGAGGCCGGTGATGGTGCCGGTGCTCGCTGCCTGGCTCCACAGCTCGGCGGGTGGCGAGAGTGACGAAAGGGCTAGCGCAAGGGCGGCTGGCACGAGCAAGCGCAGTCGAGACATTGGGAGGGGTCTGCGAAGGTGGGAATACACGAGGCGGAACACTCGACAACGGGCGATCAGCGCCGTCGGCCAGTGCACGCGGCAGTATCGCGGATCGAACCGCGTGGCGCCAGAGCAGCCGTGACAATCTTGGGACATGGTGCACGCGTGTGCTCGGACATGGTGGACCAGTTGCGAATACCGGAGACACGTGCGCATCGCGTTCAAGCGGGTTGCGCTTGCGCGCGCCATTGGCACAAGGCAGAGGGCAACCCGCTGAAACACAGCGGTGCGGCGCTCAACGCACCGTTCTGCCACGTCTATCACTTCTGTGGCGACCGCTCAGGCGCGGCTCCGGGACCAGCGTGACTCGTATCCCTTGACAAGAGCGCCGCGTGCTGTGAAGATACCAGACAGTATGGTATTGTTCTCGATTTCCGAGCGCTGCGTTCCACCGCCAACCGACAGCGTTCGCATAGGCGTCAGCGCCACACTCACACGATAAATCCATGAGCGCCTTCCTGCTTCCCGCCGCTTTCGCCGCCGCCATTGCGGCCATGCATGCGTTTGCCGGCGGACGAGAGATCGCCCGCCCGCTCTTGCGAAACGTCGCACTGCCGCCGGTCGTGACCTTGACGCATTACTTCTGCTGGCACATGGTGACAATCATGCTTGTCGGCCTGGCCGGCGCTTACGCCTATGCGGCGCTGGCCGCAGATGGGTACGCGCTCGCCGTCGTTGCCACTCTCTTGTCCGGCGTGTTCGGTCTCTGGGGATTTTCCTTGGTACGCTGGAAACGACAGCGCCATCGCGACATGCCCCAGTGGATGCTGTTCACCGTGCTCACCGTCAGTGGTGTCTGGGCGCTGACGGCATGAAACCGGCTCCGCAGTTCAAACGCGAGGGCGCGGAGCGGTGGGTCGAAGCCGCCTACGCCATCCTGGTCCAGGAGGGGCATACGGGACTGACCATCGAGCGGTTGACAACTGCCACCGGGAAGACGCGCGGTTCGTTCTATCACCACTTCGGCAGCGTCGATGGCTTTACGATTCGCCTGCTCGATGACTGGCGCGAGCAGCACACGGAGCGGATCGCACGCCTCTCGGCGACGGATCCCCAGCCGAGCAGTCGGCGTACCCGGGTGCATCGCGAGGCGGTGCGTCTTGACGCGCGGATTGAAATCGCCATCCGTCGATGGGCTGGCGCGGATGGCAAGGTGCTTGATGCCTGCCAGGCTGTGGACCGTCGCCGGATGGATGTGCTGGTCCGCGATCTTGTGGCACTGGCCGAAACCAAGGGACGCTCTCTGCTCCCCGGCGAGGCCGAGCTGCTCGCACGACTCGAATACGCGGCCTTCCTTGGTGGGCAGTTGTTGGCTCCCGAAGGAAAGCTGGATGCGCTGCCTGATATCGGGGCTCTCTACGATGCAATGCTTGATGCGTTTCTGGAGCGCCGAGCGGCCGCTTCAAAAAAGCCCGGCCGGCGCGTGCGCTGACACGCCGCTGATCGCTCCCAGAGCAGATTCATGAAGATGTCGCTCCGTGTGTTCCATCGAAGCACTGCGGCGGTGATCGCAGCGTTTGCAATCGTGCATCTGGCCAACCACCTGATGTCGCTGCACTCCATCTCGGCGCATATCGCCTTCATGGATGTTGCCCGCACCTTCTATCGGCAGCCTGCGGTTGAGCTCACGCTTCTTGGGAGCGTGCTGTTTCAATGCGTCAGTGGTCTCTGGATGGTGGTTCGAGGATGGAGCGCCGGGCACGGCGCGGTGGCACGGCTACAAGCCTTGTCCGGCATCTATCTGGTGTTCTTCCTGTTGATCCACGTCAGTGCGATTGCACTCGGTCGCGTTGCGCTGCAGCTCGACACCAATTTCTATTTTGCCGCGGCCGGATTCCACGTCCCGCCATACCAGTTGTTTTTCATCCCCTACTACTTTCTGGCGGTTGTTTCGCTGTGTACGCACGTGGGATGTGCCGGCTATTGGTTGCTGGGTGGGCGCTCGCCCTCGCTACGCCGAATGGCTTTGTGCGGCATGGTCGCGATCGGCTGCATTGCGGGTGTTGCCATAAACCTTTCGCTCGCCGGACAATTGCAGCCCGTGACCGTACCCGCCACGTATCTGAAGGTCTACGGGAGACCGATGAGCTGACGGGCGGTACACCGCGATGTTCTCATCGGAACCTCCTCGTTGTGCGCGTACGGGCAAGACGCAACGTCGGCGACCGCTCGTTGCATGGTGGATGCCCAACGATCGATGCCCCCGTGAACCGATCCCACAACTCCAGGGTTTGTAGCGCATGAGACATCGCATCCTTCGTTCGTTCCTCGTCGCAGTCGTGCTCGTTGTTCCGTTCACGTTCGGCGGCTGCGCGTCGCTGCAACTCGGTGCGGCCAACTTCATCGAGAATGGCAACGCGACCGTCACCGAAATCGCCTACGGTGACGGACTGCGTCAACGCTATGATGTCTACCGTCCGGTTGGCGCCGACGGCGTGCTGCTCAGCGGTCCGCTGCCCGTGGTGATTTTTGTGCACGGTGGCAGCTGGGAAACCGGGGACAAGGGATCGTATCGATGGATGGGGCAGGGACTCGCGGCGCAGGGGTTCATTGCCGTGCTCCCCAACTATGGCCTGATGCCGGATCGTCGCTTCCCCGGCTTCGTGGACGATGCGGCGCGTGCGGTCGCACACGCGCGCGCTGCACTCGCGGGGTGGGGCGGGGATACCACGCGCGTCGTCCTGATGGGACACAGTGCCGGCGCCCACATCGCGGCGCTCGTCGCGTACGATACGCGGTATCTGGCCGCGTACAAGCTCACGCCTCGTGTATTCTCCGGCTTCGTGGGGCTGTCCGGTCCGTACGATTTTGTCTTCGACACACCGCGGCTGCAGCGCACCTTCTCCGGTACGCCCGAGCAAGAGCGTGACGCGCTCCCCGTCAATTTCGCCACGCGAGAGTCGCCGCGCACGCTGCTCGTGATGGGACGCGATGATGACACGGTGAAGCCCAGGAACACACATTCCCTGGCGGCGCGGCTGGGCGAGGTGGGCGCACGCTTCGATACGTTGTGGGTAGACGGCACGCATGGCGTGTCAGTGAGCGCGTTTGTGCGCACGAATCGCGGGGACAGCGAGATTGTGCGGCGTGTGCGGGAGTTTGTGCTGGGGCGGTAGTACTGCGCCCCGTCGCGCGAAGACGTTTCAGTTCGCGAAGGCGGAAGACGGCGTCGGCGTGACTCGGCTCTATCCGGCGAACCCGGTGATTTCAGGGTCAGCAGCAAAGCGTGTCAGGCGCGTCTTACCGGTAAGCACCGGCAACACCGGCCCAGCCTCGCTTTCGCGAAACCCTGTTCCCCACGCAGGAGGTACACCGACGCAACCATCACAGACCGTTTCTCGGTTCGGCACGCGCGCGAACGGACAATCCTCGCGGTGCACGTCTGAAGCGTCAGGCCCGACACCTCGCAACGTCACGCGGTCCACGAGGCGCTCGCGAGCACCGCGCCTGACGAACGCTTCCTCGGCAGCAAGCCGTTGGCGAGCCGGGAGGTTCGCGTGCACTCGCCTTGTGCGCGTCCGCGCTGCACACTTGTCACACTGGAATCGCACGCTCCGCCCACACCTCCGCACCACCACCCCCACGCCGATGCCGCTCCGCCGCCAACTGCTCCTACTCGGCCTCGCCACCTGCGCGGTCACAACATTCGCGAATGCCCAGCCGACGCTCACCGCGAGCGATCTGCTCGACGTCGCGAACGCCTCAGTGGCCGACCTCAGCGACGATGGCAACTGGATCGCCCTCGCCGTGAGCACCCGCCGCGACAACCTCGGCGTGGACGCGTCGCGCGATGGCGACCCGAGCTACCTGCGTGTCGCACCAGTCACGCTCCATGCGGTGAATACGCGCACGCTTGAACGCACCCCCGTGTTTCCCGCCGCGCGCGCGGTGCGCAGCGCGACGTGGTCACCCGACGGTACACGCCTCGCGTTTCTGGAACTCGTGAATGGCGAACTCCGCCCCACGGTGTGGGAGCGCGCGTCCAAGCGCTTCACCGCGGCGCGTATTCCCGACGGACAGTACGTCGCCGAGAACAGTGAACTGCGCTGGAATGGTGATGGCACGCAGTTGTACTTCGCACTGCGCAGCGGTGCGTGGCGCACGCGCGCGCAGGAACGCTTTGCCACGCTCGTGCGCGGGCCCATCACGCACCTCGGCTCGCCCAAAGCCGAGCCCTTTCTTCCGTGGGAAGCACTGCGGCGCGAAGCGTTCAAACGCAGCGTGGTCGCATGGACCGTGTCGCGTCAGCAGATCACTACGCTCATCCCCGAAGCCATGGTGAGCAGTTGGGACGTGTCACCCGATGGCGCAGTGCGCGTGTGGGCCGATGACGAGACAAAGCAGACCGACTATCAAACCATCATGGGGCGCACCGAACGTCTCGTGGCGCGCGTGGGCAGTGACAGCACTCTGCGCGTGATCGCGCCGAAACTGCAGGGCACCACCGTGCAGTGGAGCGAAGACCAGCGGCGCTTTTTCGTCGCACGCGAAGGCGCAATCTCGATGGGACGCATCAGCACCGTGAGCGTTCTACCGGGCGACACCGTACGCCGGCGCATTCTCGCCCCCGACTCCATCCCCGCCAGCGACACATCCGCCACCGCACGCGCGCGTCGCGCCGCGTCGCGTTGGTCACTCGTGCGCACGAGTCCGCGCGGTGACGCCATCATCGCCAGTCGGCAGGACGGGCTGTACCTCTCCGACACGCTCGGTACGCTCACGCGCATTGCTGCCCTGCCCGATTCCACCGACCAAAGCTCACCGCGCGCCAGTGTGCTCGAGTGGTCGCACGACGGACGTCATGTGTATCTCGCGCTCAACGCGCGCGACCGCTACGACCGCGCGATCGTACGATGGGACGCGCAGACACGCACCACCGACACACTCGCACGTGATGCGCAGTATCGCACCGGGCTGCGACTTGCCAAGCAGGGTGGCACACTCGTGTTGAATGTTGCCACCGCCAACCGTCCCGCCGACCCGTACGTGGCCGACGCATCACTCGGCAACCTGCGCAAGGTGCACGACGCCAATCCGCAGCTCACCGCCGGCCGGCTCGCGCGCACTGAGCTCGTGCGTTATCTCGATGCCGACGGTACGCCGCAGTGGGGCGTGCTCTACCATCCCATTGGCGGTGTGCGTCCCGCGCCCACCGTGTTTCTGGTGTACGAAACATTCTTCGACGACAGCTTCGATCCCACCGCGAACTATCTCGCCTCACGCGGCTACGCCGTGATGAAGCCCAGTGTGAGCTTCGAAACCGGGTACCCCGGCGAGGCGTGGCTCAAGGGTGTGACGGCCGCGGCCAATCATCTTATAACGAGTGGTGTGTCCGACTCAGCGCGTCTGGGTGTGCATGGCACCAGTTACGGCGGTTATGCCACCAACCTGCTCATCACGCAAACGAAGCGATTCAAGGCCGCGATCAATATTTCGGGCAAGGTGGATTTCATTTCGTTCTACACCGATTCGCCACGCCTTGGCAACCGCAACACGCACGCCGCCGAACGCAGCCAGGACCGCATGGGCGCCACGCTTTGGGAGGCGCCGCTCAAATATGTGGAGCACTCCGCGGTGCTGTTCGCCGATCGTATTACCACGCCACTGCTGCTCATGACCGGCGGTGAGGATCACAACGTGCCCGCGATCAACACACGCGAGATGTACTACGCGTTGCGCCGGCTGAACAAGGAAGTGGAGTGGGTGAACTATGTGAACGGTGGGCACGGCGTACCGATGACCAACGTGAGCGAGTTCACGCATTTTCACGAGACGTTGGGCGCGTGGTATGACCGGCTGCTGAAGCGGGAGAAGGCGGCGATGATGCCTTCTCGGGCGAAGACCCGCGGGCAGTTCAACACCACCACGCCGCGCGATGCCATCAGGCGCAGATCGTCGTCGCTGCACGCCACGCAATGCGCCGCGAGCGTCCCCGGCACCAGCACGCCGGCGCGATCGAGGTATTCGGCCGGCGAGCAGCCATGCCGTGCCTGGATCGTCGCCACCTCGTCCGGGCTCTGCGCCAGATGGATGGTGAAGGGCACGCCAAGCGCACGCGCGCGATCCAGGCAGGCGCGCAGCAGCGCAGGGTCGCAGGTGTCGGTGGCGTGCGGGCTCATCGCGACACTGATCCGGCCATCCGCGGCGCCGTGCCAGCGCGCATGCAGCGCGTTCCACTCGGCGAGGTCCTTGCTGGAATCATCGGCGCTGGTCACGGCGTATTCCACGCTACCATCGGGGCGGAACTGCGGATCGGAGGTGGAGAAGAGATAGGGCGCGCCCCAATAGCGCAGGCCGAATTCCGCGGCAGCCTCGAACATCTCGGCCAGCACGGGGCGGAACGGCTCCATCGCGCCGCCGCAGCCGCCCATCACCAATTGCAGCATGCCGAGCCGCGCGATCGCGAGGCGTTCCTCGTGCGACAGCAGCGTACCGGCGCGCAGCGTCAGCGGCATCAGCACCTGGTAGACGATCTTCGCCACCGATCCCGCGCCGCCGGGCGATTCGCCACGCGCGCGCGCGATCATCTCGCTGACGCTGTGGTGGTGGATGTTGATCAGGCCAGGCAGCACGAAACGCCCGGGCGCATCGAGCACCAGCTCGGCGGCGGGGCGCTTCGGCGTGACAGCGGCGATGCGGCCGTCCTCCACCAGCACCCAATGGTTCGCGAGCACCATCTGCGCGCCGTCCCGCTCGGCCAGCACATGGCTGCCGAAGACGGCGATGCTTTGCGCGCTCACGTTGCCAACCGCGCAGCCACGGCGCGGTAGGCGTGGGCAGCGGTGATGAGATCGGCGACGCGCACGCGCTCCTCGTCGGTATGGAACATGTCGGGATTGCCCGGCCCCCACATCACGCCGTTGATGCCGCGATGCTCGAGATAGCCGGCGTCCAGCGCGCCGCCGGAATGATAGGTGCCAGGCGGCGGCAGGCCAGCGGCTGCCATGGCTTCCTCGATCAACCGCACGAAGGGCGCATCGGCCTCGATGCGGCAGCCGAGCATGTACGCGCCGCGCTCCAGCACCATGCCGAGCGGTGCGGGCAGCGCCAGCGATTCGCGCAGCCCGGCCAGCACGATCTCCGGATCCTCGCTCGGCAGCAGGCGCCGGTCGAAGGTGAGGCGCGCCTCGG
>ENA-ORBV01012902-ORBV01012902.1-microbial-mat-metagenome-genome-assembly--contig:-NODE-12902-length-12794-cov-7.025006_pt1 | contig 12794 bp, 14 predicted proteins | sample MGYA00237777_ERZ505514 | MGnify/ENA primary metagenome ERZ505514 (study PRJEB26160, sample SAMN06269048) | microbial mat metagenome | isolation source: Oligotrophic lake microbial mat | place...
AAAACGCTGGCCGAGTTGAACCCGATCTTCGAGCAGGTACTCGACTGGGGCGCCCAGTGGGCCATCTGGCTGCAAGGGCAGGCGGCGCCCTTCGAGACCACCGCGATGGCACTGGCCGAAAAGCACAGGTTACCGATGATGATGAGCTCTCCAGCCGTTGAAGGGCTGGTGGCCTACAGCAGCAACTCGCTCGACGTTTTCCGCAAGACCGCCGGCCATGTGGACAAAATTCTCAAAGGCGCCAAGCCGGGCGATTTGCCGGTGGAACAGCCGACAGATTTCGACCTGGTGATCAACCTGAAAACGGCGCAGGCGATCGGCCTGAAGGTGCCGCAGTCGATCATGATCCAGGCAACCAAGGTGATCGAGTGATCGTGCGCTGCGACATCATGGCCAGGCCCATGTAAGCGCGTCCAGCAACAACTTGGTCAAGGTTGAGCATGGTTCTCACTTTTGCGCATGGCCTATTCGGTCGAATACTTCCTTACCCGGGTGCTGGCTGAAAGCGAATCCTGGCCGGCGCACATCCTTGCGGACTACGCCCGCATCGTTGAATTGCTGGTGGAAAGCGGACCAGACCTCGGGCTGCCGCATTCGCGTGCGTTGGGTGATGGCCTGTTCTAATTGCGTCCGCACGGCAGGTCCGGCATCGGGCTTACGTTTTATTGTTTTCTCATCGGTCGACGCGTGATGCTGCTGCACGCGTTCGTCAAGAAGACGCAGGCGACCCCGGATCGCGAAATAAAACTCGCACGCAAACGCAGAAAGGGAATCGGGAGTGGCTGAATTGAAATTCGAACCTCTGAGGCACGACCACAAGGGGTTTTTTGGAAAAAGCTTCGAAGCGGCGCAGCTTTCGTCAAGCGTATGAAGCGCTGGAGCTTGTGCGTGGCCGTTTTCTCGACAATCTCGAAGCCAAGCGAGAACTTGTCTTTCATCTCCTGCTGCCATTGGGTGCGCAGCGATGCCGGCGTCAGTATCAGCACCCGCCTGATGCGGCGCTTGCGCATCAAATCGGCCAGGATCAGGCCTGCCTCGACTGGCTTGCCCAGGCACAGCGGACCTTGGGCACGCGCTGCAGCGTACTGCGGCGGCGGATCGAACGGGAATTTGCGCGCAAGCGGGAACCCGGTTTTGGCGGCTGACGTTGGGAGCCTGGAGCAAATATCCCACAGCGGTGGCCCACGTGCCGGGGTGATGCTCGGTGTTGGTCAGTCTTGGACTGAGCCAATTGGCATGCCATAATGTTGCATCACAATTTTGTACAACGTTTTCCAACCATGATCAATATTCAGGACATCATTCCGATCTCGCGCGCCAGGGCGCGCTTGACTGAGCTGGCAGACGACGTCTCGAAGACCGGGCACGAAAAGCTCTTTACCAAGAACGGCGAAGGCTACGTGGCTCTGATTACGGCGAACCAACTGGACGATTTTCACCGACTCAAGGAAGCCGAGCACCTGTCCATGCTCAAGGCCCTGGTGGAAGCGGCAGAAGATGTCAACGCAGGGCATGTTTATTCCTGGGACGAATTCAAGCCGAGACTGGCCCGCTTGCGTGCCAAGGCGAAGCGCATTGCCGGCAAATGAAACGCCGGGTGGCCATCGTCGTCACCCGGCGTTTCGAGCGGGCATTGGAGGCGCTGCTTGACTACTACGAAACCATGCAGCACCTGCATCCCGACGCCGGTTCCAGGATATTGAAGCTGTTGGATTTGGTGGAGAACGAAATCCCGGTGCTACTTGCCGCACACCCGGATATTGGTCGACCTGCGCAATTGAATCTGCGGCAGAGCGCTGAGGAGTCGGCATGGCTGCAGCGCATGGCCTCGCAGACCGCGACACGACGCCTGCAGCCGCGCGAATGGCTGATCGGCGATTTCCGGATTTTGTATTACCGCAGTGCAAAGGCCGTGTACTTCGCATCCGCCCGGCATGTGCGCGAGGCCGCGTACTGGTAGCTGCATTTCAGCTCGTCGATATCGCCAGCACCGTGGCTCGGTCGCCAGGCGCTGATTGCGCCGCTGCGCAAACATCGGCAGCGCACCTGCGGGGCGCTGGCGCCCAACTCGCCGCTGCGGGCAGCGACCACCGCACTGGCGCGGCCGGCCGAAGGCGTTGTGCCTGCGCCTGCCGATTCCACTCTTGCAGCCAGCTCGTCGCGCCAGCGGCCGACGCGACCGACGAGCCGACGCATCGCTGGGTAGCTCGCTACGTCCGGGCGCTTCTGCTGGCGCGCATCTACGAGGTGTTGCCCCTGCTGTGTCCCAGGTGCGGGGGCGCGATACGGATCGTCGACTTCATCACCGAGCGGCCGCCTTCATTACCGCGGGGCCGGTGATCCGGGCGATTCCCGGTCACCTGGGCGAGCCTGGGCAACCGCTGCATCGGCGGCCGGCGCGGCGGCCGCCGCTGTGGGAGATGCCAGACCGTGTATCGGACGCAATCAATCCGCATGCGCAACCCATGCCGGACGATGAGTTCGGTAAGCGCGAGGTGTTCGACAAGCACAGGCTGCGCGGCACCGACTTCCGAGTCCAGGGCGTGGCGGCGAATTCATGCGCAACCTGCATTGTTGAATTGCGACCGACCAACTGCACCGGGCCGCGCGCCAGGTCTATGCTTGCGGGTCTCGCGCACCGCCTGCGCGGGCGCCCCGTCAAGTCATGTAGGAATGAACGCTCATGTTGAACGCGGCAATCATCGGATTGGGCTGGTGGGGCAGAACCCTGGTGGAATCCGTCCAATCGACCAGCAGACGCATCCACTTCACCCGCGCGGCCACTCTCGAAACCGAGGCCGTCGCGCCCTTCGCGCGGCAGCACGGCATTCACGTGGTGCGCGACATCGAGGAGGTGCTGGCCGACCCGGCGATCGAAGCCGTGGTGTTGGCCACGCCGCACTCGTTGCATGTGCGCCACATCATCGCTGCGGCCAAAGCCGGCAAGCATGTGTTCAGCGAAAAGCCGCTGGCGCTGAATCTCGCCGATGCCCAGCGCGCTGTGGCCGCCTGCGACGAGGCAGGGGTGGTGCTCGCGGTCGGCCATGACCGGCGCCTGTTGCCCGCCATCCTCGAACTCAAGCGCCTGGTCGACAGCGCTGCCCTCGGGAACATCATCCACATGGAGGCGCAGTACTCCAACGACTACATGTCGCGCGGATGGACCGGCGCCTGGCGCGCCGACGAGGCCGAGGCTCCCGGCGGCGGCATGACCGGCCCCGGCCTGCACGCCCTTGATTCCCTGCTCAACCTGGGACCCAAGTTGCAGGCCATCACAGGGCGCATCACCAACTTCAAGTCGTTCCCCAACCCGATCGACTCGGTGGCATTGCTGCTGGAATTCGCCGGCGGCGTCAGTGCCACGCTAGGCACCGTGCGCGGCGTGCCCGAGTACATCCGCCTGCACATCCTCGGCACCAAGGGCTGGGCCGAGTTGCGCGACTACAACTCGATTGTGGTGCATCTGCTGGCACAGACGCCGACCCGGCATGCCTACGACCCGAAGCTGAACAATGCGGCGATGCTTGAATGCTTCGCACAGGCCGTCGCGGGCGAAGCAGCGTTTCCGGTGACGCTCTGCGCCATGCTGGAAACCGTGGCAGCTTTCGAGGCCTCCATCGCGGCCTTGCGGTCGGGACAGACGGAGAAGGTGCACGCGATCAACCGTCCGTAAGCGGTCGCCGTCCGGCGCCCGGCCAAGAACACGTCACTGGCCTTTGCGAAATTAGCCGTGCTTCGCCGCCGCGCGGAGTAACATGCTCCACATCTGCACAGCGCGCGGGGCCTAGCAGGCTCCGCCCTTCCCGCCCCGCTTCGCATGGAAATCGACTCGCTCAGGATTTTTGTGGAGGTAATGCGGCGTGGCAGTTTCGCGGCCGTTGCGCGCGACCGCAACCTCGACCCATCCTCGATATCGCGCGCCATCCGTTCGCTCGAAGACGAACTGGGCATCCGCCTGTTCCAGCGTACCACTCGCGCCTTGACGCCAACGCAATCGGCGATTGCCTATTTCGACCGCATCGGTCCGGTCGTAGACGAGATCGAGAAGGCGAAGTTGATCATGCAGGACACCGACCGGCCACCGAATGGCTTGCTGCGGGTGACGACCTCGGTCGGCTTCGGCAATCTATGCATCATGCCGCTTCTGCCCGCCTTTCTCGAAGCGTACCCTGACCTTGTCATCGACTTGATGCTGAGCGACGCTAAACTGGATTTGGTCAACGAGCGCATCGATGCGGCGATTCGGCTTGGCCTGTTGCCCGATTCGACCTTCATCGCGCACAGACTGCTGCCGTCCCACTACTGCGTAGTCGCAAGTCCCGCCTATCTTGAAAAATCGGCACCGCTCGCCAAACCCCATGACTTGAAGAACCACAAATGCGTGTTGTTCCCTTTTTCGGGTTATCGCGACCGTTGGCTTTTCAAGAATCAAGAGGGCAACACGTTTGATGTGCCGGTTACCGGACGGGTATTCGTGTCAAGCGCTGGCGGAGTACTCGTAGGCGCCTTGTCCGGTTTGGGCCCTGCTCTACTTGCCGATTGGGCAACCGATTCAGAAGTGCGAAAAGGCAATTTGGTACGTCTGTTCCCCGACTATCGAGCGGCTGCCACCAGCTTTGATAACGCAATCTGGTTCATGTATCCGTCCAAGTCTTACCTCCCCCTGAAGGTACGAGTGTTTCTCGATCACCTTCGACTCGAGTTGCCGCGCCGATTCGGCGTCACCGCATAAGCACGGCATGCTACACAGACTTTAGCCCGCCGCTATTCAAGGAGAGCGGGTTGAGTAAACGCGTCTAGCAGTGGCGGGGCGCAGTGGAGCAAGCATTCATGCGTGAGCGGCATGATTGTTTTGCACACTTGCTCTGGCGACGTGCGCTGAAGTCTCTTAGCCTACCGTGCAAATCAAGCGCGTCAACAATTTGGTTTCGTATTCGAAGTTGGCTCTGCTTCGCCTGATTGTGAAGAGCTCAGGCGAATTAACCCGGAAAGTGAGCAGGCGCTAAAGATGAACAAGGTCGCGAATCTCGGCATCGGTGCGAGGGGTGAGCGGATGGCCCGCAACCGGTTGCGTGCGGGCTATCAGTTGGCCGTGCTCGATCACTCGAACAGCAAGACCGCTACTTTGCGCAGCGGAAGTGCCGCCGTGTTTGACAGGCCGCGTGAAGCGGCGACGGCAAGCGACATCGTCAAAAGCATGGCAACAGATGACACAGCCTCGCGTGCCGTCTGGCTAGACGGCGCCCCGGCATCGGCTAGGAAGGGGTGACGATGACCGCAGACACGATCGATGGGAGCGGTCATCCGCTTGCTTTCCGGGTCGCGCAGGATTGCGAGGAACCGGACGCCGTGGTGGTGCACGCCCGCACCATGGGCGTCGGGCACCAGAAAGAAGCTCTCGTCTACGACGGTCGCGCAGGCGCGGTCTGGCGTCTCACCAGCGATGAAGGCCCGAACTTGAAGGGCACTGACCTCGCGCCGTTTCCGCTGGCGTTCCTCAACGCCGCCCTCGGCGCCGAGGTCATTTCGGCGCTGCAGAGCGCGGCGGTGGGACCAGCGTTGCAGACACAAGTCGAGGTCCGGAACCGGTATCGGTTCCAGGGCTCCTTTTTCAGCGGCACCGGGCAGGGATCGGCAATCGGCACGGAGATCGTGTTTCCGCTCCGCGCAGATGCCTCGGCAACGAGGGAATCCATCGAGCAGATGGTTTCCCGGTCGGTCTTGTTCGGGTACCTGTCGCAACCGCTGCGCAACACGTTCGCCCTGCACGTCAACGGCCGGCCGGTCGAGGTGACGCGCGTGAGCGCGTCAACCGCGCCGACGCAGCGGGATCCGTTCCTGATTCACCGAACAGTTCCGGTTCCCGCACCGGGCGCCTGGGAACGGGACGCCATCCAGGCGATGCCACCGTTGCCGGGTGACCAGCCCTCCGGCGTTTTGGCCGGGCGCGGTGAGGTCGAAATTCCGATCTGCGGGACCACCTCGTGGGACGCCTCGCGCCAGCGTCCGAAGTCGCTTGTGCTGCCGATGTCACGCGCCAATCGGTTCGCATTCGTCAGCGATCCAGCAGGTCGTTCGGAGCCCTCGCCGCACGCCCTGTTTGCAGCAGGTGTGGCGTTCTGCTATCTCACGCAGTACCTGCGCTACATCGAGTACCGCCACTACGACGTCCAGCAGGTCCGGATCGTGCAGCGAATGCCACTTGCAGCCGGCGCAATCGTGATGCCCGTTGATTCGCATATATTCATCACCGCGCGCGAGGATCAGGCGGTGATCCAGGCACTGCTAGAGATCGCGGAAAACACCTGTTATGCCCATGCGATGCTCCGCGGAAGCGTCCCGATCAAGACCGAGTTCACTTGACGGCGCTTCCCATGTCCTGCGTCGCACTCCCGCGACGGTACCCTCAACGGTGCCAATCAAGCGCGTCAACAATCGGGCTTTGTAGTCGAAGTTGGCGCCGCGGCGCCGGCGCATGCAGAAATCAGGCGATTCAATCCGGGAAGTGAGCAGGAGCTACAGATGAACGAGATCGCATTTCTCGGTACCGGTGCCATGGGCGAGCGAATGGCACGCAACCTGCTGCGTGCGGGCTATCAGTTGGCCGTGTTCAATCGCTCGCACAGCAAGACCGCTACTCTGCGCAGCGAAGGTGCCATTGTGTATGAAAGTCCGCGTGACGCAGCGGCTGCAAGCGACATCGTCATAAGCATGGTAACGGATGACACAGCCTCTCGCGACGTCTGGCTCGATGCTCGCAGTGGCGCACTTGCGGCTGTCGGCCACGGAAAGACTTGTATCGAGATGAGTACCGTTACACCGGCTTGGGTGCGCCACCTGGCGTCGCGTGTCGAAGCTGCGGGCGGGGCCTTTGTCGAGGCTCCGGTAGTAGGTTCGCGGCCACAGGCGGAGGCCGGTCAACTCATCGTATTGGCCGGAGGCGAGCCACAGATAGTCGAACAGGTCGGTCACGTGTTCGCAGCAATTTCGGTGGCGACTCGCCATCTGGGCCCGGTCGGCAGCGGCGCCACGGCCAAATTGGCCGTCAATTTTCTCTTCGCCACCCAGGTGGCAGCCATGGCCGAATTGCTGGTACTCATGCGCAAGGACGGTATGCCGGACAACAAAATTGCCGACCTGATGAACGGGCTGCCGGTAACCAGCCCGGCTGCCGCGGGTGCGCTGAAGCAGATGTTCGCCGGAACCTACGCGCCGCTGTTTCCGATCGACCTGGTAGTCAAGGATCTACGCTATTTCGCCGGCCTGGCAACTGGTGGCGGTAGCGTGACACCGGTGGCCGACGCCGTTCGTGGCGTATACGAAGCAGCAAGCGCTGGCGGATTCGGCGATGACAATATCCACGGTGTTGTGCAGACATACTCCGCTCGTCCGGCACTTGGCGCGGCGGCAATAGCAGCATGAAACCTGGCACGGCAATCATCGCCGGCGGTTCGCTCGCCGGACTTCTCGCAGCCAACATTCTGGCACGCGATGGCTGGACGGTGCGCGTCTGCGAACGTGTCGCGTCTGGCCTCGACGGCCGGGGCGCAGGCATCGCCACCCACGAAGAGTTGTTCGACGCAATGCGCCAGGCCGGCGCCAAGGTCGACGCCTTGATCGGGATTCATATCGAAGGGCGCACTGCCGTCAATCGCGACGGCAGCCTGCTTTGCCGGTTCGACTATCCGCAGATCCTAACCTCTTGGACTCTGTTGTATCGGCGCCTTCTTGCCGTGTTGCCCGATGGCGTCTACCACCTCGGCCGCGACGTGGTCGACGTCATTGATGACAACAACCGTGCCGCGGTCGTCTTCGCCGACGGTACTACGGATGAAGCCGATCTGGTGATTGGTGCCGACGGTTCCTGGTCGAACGTGCGCGCGCGGTGCGCGCCGACGGCGCGGCCGCAGTATGCCGGCTATGTGGCGTGGCGCGGCCTGATCCCCGAATCGATGGTGAGCGTTGAGTTGGCGCGACACTATGCCCCGGTTCACGCTTTTTCCCTGGCCGAAGACCGCCAGTTCGTGCACTTCGCAGTCACCGGGCCCGACGACAGCATTACAGAAGGGCGTAGGCGCTTTTCCTTCCTTTGGTACGTACCATTTGACGAGCACAGCGAACTGCCGGATCTCTTGACCGATGTCGAAGGCGTGCGCCATCCCAACTCGATTTCGCCCTTGAAGATCCACCCCAAACATGTTGAGAAACTAAAGCGCGAGGCGGTCGAATTGCTGCCCGCCGATTTTGCTTCGACGGTTTGCAAGACCGAGCACCCGTTCGTGCAGCCGATCTACGACCTCGCATCCGAGCACGTAGGCTTCGGGCGCATCGCACTGGTCGGCGATGCCGCCTTCATCGCGCGGCCGCATGTGGGAGCCGGCGTCGCCAAGGCCGGCGGCGACGCGATGTGCCTGTCGCGCGTACTGCACGAAAACGCCGATGTGGCCTCCGCGATCAAGGCCTACAACCACGAACGCGGCCGCTTCGGGCGCGCCATAGTCGCCGAAAGCCGGCGCCTGGGCGCCTATCTCGCCAGGCCGAAACCGGGTGCAATGCGCGAGCCGCAGTTGCCCACCTTGCGGATGATCGGAGAAGTCGCGATGCCGCTGCAACTTGACCCTTGATGAGGAGATGCACTTGATCACCGGCCTGAACCATATCGCCATGCGCACTGGCAACACCCCGGTAATGCGCAACTTTTACAAGCACGTGCTGGGACTGGATATCGACCGCCGCCGCCCTGACCATTTTGCGGGCTTCCACCTGCGCCCGCAAGTGCCCTACGGCAACGCCATTGTTCACGTGATGACCGGCCGCGACGCCGAGGTCGATGACGGCAGCGTCCCGACCGAATCGGGCGCGATCCATCACCTTGCCTTTTACGCGGAAGGCTTCGAGCAGACCCGCGCGGCCTTGAAGCAGTACGGCTTGCCTTGGCGCGAGTACCGCATCCCCGAAGTCGGCATGTGGCAGATCTTCGTCTTCGACCCGCACGGCGTGCTGATCGAGCTCACCTTCGAGGGGATGCTCGAGGGTATTCCCGAACCGCCGATTCCGCCCGGCATGGGCCTCGATCCGCGCGACCGCAGCTGGTTCGACCCGACGCTGTATCGCGTGTTCGCGCAATCACCCGACTGAACCATGTCGCGCCGCAACAGGTATGCCGTAGTGCAACACCGGCGCGCGCCAAGTAAAGTGCGAATGCCCTCGACCATGCACGAATTGCAATAGAGTAATGCGTGGTGCATGCTATGTAGATGCACCATGCTTCCATAAACTTCAACCAAAAGACAGCCCTCGTCAAGAAGAGGCGAAGCGGGCCCGGCGGGTCCGAATTCAAAGCGGCGACGATATTCGCGCCACCATCGAACCAAAGGAGACAGGACATGTCACAGCTTGAAATCGCCAATGCCGCAGCCGTCGATCCGGTCGTCGCTGCTTCTCCCACACCCGCCTTGCAGCCACCCGCGGACGAACTGGCCGCCCGTCGGCGCAAGTTCATCCTCGCTACCGGCGCCCTCGGCCTGGGTGCGGCAACCGCGCCGCTCTCGCGCCGTACTTACGCGCAGGGCAAGGCGCCGATGAACGTCGCCTTCTGGATGTTCGAGAACCCGCAGCAGCGCCCCTGGGTGCACAAGCGCGTCAAGATGTATATGGAAAAGAATCCGAACGTCAAGGTGGATTTTCAGGCCTTCACGTTGTCCGACCTCGGCAAGAAGCTTTCGGTCGGCTTCGCCACCGGTACCGCGCCGGAGGGTTTCATCACCGGGGACTGGCTGGTGCCCACCTGGCTGTCCAAGGGCTTGCTGGCCCCACTGGACGTAGTCAAGCTCGGTTATCCAACCATGAAGGCCTACACCGACGACTATCCGCCGGCCTTCGTCGAGGGCGCGGTGATCAAGGGCAAGGCGTATGCCTTCCCGCTGTGGTTCTACGGATTTTCCAACTACATCAACACGCGTCACTTCAAGGAAGTCGGGCTCGACCCCATCAAAGACGCGCCGCAGACTTACGAGCAACTGGGCGAAGTGGCCAAGCGCTTGGTGATCAAGGAAGGCAACAAGTTCGTGCGCCAGGGCTTCAAGTTCGCCATGCACTCATCCACCTGGACGATGATCCAGTTCAACCCGATCCTGGCGCAGTGCGGCGGCGCCTACTTCGACAAGGCCGGCAAGTGCACCGTCAACAACGCCGCCGGCATCAAGGCGATGACCATCCGCACCTCGATCGTCAAGCAACACGGTGCGGAGGATCCGGCCGACTCCATCGCCACCAATCCCCTGCCCGGCATGGACTGGCTAAAAGAGCGGAACTCGATGTTCCTCTCCCATCCGCTGCCGCTGGCGGCCATCAAGTCGCAGAACCAGAAGATGTTCGACGAGCGCTATTTCCGCGCTGCGCGCGCGCCTGGAGTCGAAGCCGGCAAGGGTTTCACTACCAGCTACGGCTTTAATTTCGTCGTCAGCGCCCGCGCACCGAAAGACAAGCAGGAAGTGCTGCACGACATGTATCGCTTCATCATGAGCGATCCGGCCGACGCCTGGACCGACACCGCGCCGTTCCCGCTGGCGCGCAAGAGCGGCTGGAGCGACATCCCCGAGGTCAAGGCCTTCGCGGACATCGACGAGATCTTGGACGCGCGCGATCGTGGTGTATTCCATCCGCGCACCATCGTGTTTTCCGAACTGGCTGATGCGATGCACAAGGCGGTGCAAAAGATCCTGCTCAGCAACCAGGACATCAAGACCGCGCTCAACGAGGCGGCAGCCGAAGTCGATCGCGCATCCGCGGCGGCTAAGAAGGCTTAGGTGATCAACGCCGACCTCGGCAGCACCGTGGCGAAACCGAGCCGGGCCGGCCGCAACCCTGCGGCGGGTCGTGTGCGCGCATCGCGCAAGTGGCTCCCGCGGATCGATTTCCGCCGCCGCATCCAGCTCTGGGGCATGGCGCTGGTGCTGCCGGCGATACTGTTCTTCATGGTCTTCAAGTTCGGTCCGATGGCCTGGGCGGTGGGCCTTTCGTTCACTTCCTACGACATGCTTTCCGCGCCGGCCTACGTCGGTTTGGAGAACTACGAGGCATTGCTGGCCGACACGGTGTTCCGCGAAAGCCTGGTCAACACCTTCGTCTACATCGCCGGCTCGACCTTGCTCATCACCGTGGCGGGCCTCGCGCTGGCGCTGGCGATCGCCACCGGCGTGCCCGGCGCGCGCCATTCGATGATGGCGATGTTTCTCACCAACCTGATGCCGCTCATCGCGGTGTGCCTGGTGTGGCGTTTCCTGCTGCACCCGCATGGCCTGGTCACGCAACTGCTGCTACCGTTCGGCATCGACCGGGTGGACTGGCTCACCGATTCGCGCATCGCCATGCCGATGATCATCCTGGTGACGGTGTGGCGCTTCGCGCCCTATTTCATGATCGTCTTCCTCGCCGGCCTGCTGGCGATTCCGCCGGACTACTACGAGGCCGCCGAGATCGACGGCGCCAACGCCCTGCGGCGCTTCTGGCTGATCACCATTCCGCTCCTGGCGCCGACCATCTTTTTTGTCGTCGTGGTTTCCGCGCTGCTGTCGGCGCGCATCTTCCTGATGCCCTACATCATCACCGGCGGCGGCCCCGGCAACGCCACGCGGGTGTTGTCGATGCTGATCTATGAAACCGGCTTCTCGTACTTCAAGATGGGCCGCGCCGCCGCCATTTCGGTGGTGCTGTTCGGCATCATGATGGTGTTTACATTCGTGCAGATGCGGATTTCGCAGCGCGGCGAACAGGTGTACACCGCATGAGCGCGCGCGCCAGGCGCGGTGGACGCCATTTTCTACGCCGGCTGTGGAAGAGCGGTGTGCCCGGCGCGGTCCTGCTGGGCCTCTTGACGTTCGCGATGCTGCTGCCGATCTTCTGGATGGTCTCGACCTCGTTCCAGGGGGGCGAGAAAATGTTCCAGTTGAAGACCGAATGGTTCCCCTCGCCCTGGCATCCGGAAAATTATCCCAACGCCCTGTCGCGCTCGGCGTTCGGGCTGTTCTTCTTCAACAGCGGGGTGGTATCGCTGATCGTGATGACCAGCAACCTCATCTTCTGCACCCTGGCCGGCTACGGGCTGGCCAAGTTCCGTTTTCCCGGCGAACGCTTCGTGCTGATCGCCATCCTCAGCACGCTGATGCTGCCGCTCGAGGTAACCCTGGTGCCTACCTTTCTGGTGATCCATCAGTTCGGCTGGATCAATTCCTACCAGGGGCTGGCCGGGCCGCTGCTGATCGACGCCTTCGGCATTTTTCTCATGCGCCAGTCGATGTTGACCATCCCCACCGACTACATCGAAGCCGCGCGCATCGACGGCGCCGGCGAATTGCGCATCCTGTGGCAGATCATCCTGCCGCAATGTTTGCCGGCGCTGGCGGTGCTGGCGGTACTCACTTTCCGCGACAGCTGGGACCAGTTCCTCTGGCCGCTCACCGTCGCATCCAAGGACGAGTTCCGCACCTTTCCGCTCGGGCTGATTCGTTTCGGCGACGACTATGGCAACCCGCCGACCGAGCAGATGTCGATCGCCGTCCTCGCAACGATTCCCACCTTCCTGCTGTTCGCCTTGCTGCAGCGCCTGGTCAACCGCGGTTTCGGCCTGAGCGGCCTGAAGTAACCACTTCCCCGCAATGCCTGAAAGAATAATGAAAGCCGCCGTCCTCGAAGCCTTCCACAAACCGCTCGTCGTGCGTGAAGTCTGTCTCTTATACACATCTCCGAGCCCACGAGACTAAGGCGAATCTCGTATGCCGTCTTCTGCTTGAAAA
>ENA-ORBV01012903-ORBV01012903.1-microbial-mat-metagenome-genome-assembly--contig:-NODE-12903-length-12793-cov-11.353649_pt1 | contig 12793 bp, 9 predicted proteins | sample MGYA00237777_ERZ505514 | MGnify/ENA primary metagenome ERZ505514 (study PRJEB26160, sample SAMN06269048) | microbial mat metagenome | isolation source: Oligotrophic lake microbial mat | place...
GATGGGGAGAGGGGGAGAGGATTTTTGAGATTCATCGAAATATACAATTTAAATGCAGAACAGCTTATGTCACAATTTACTCGGACTTGGTGGGGGAATGAATTTATCAGCGCGCTGGAAAAGTTTACCGATTCTGGACGACTCGGGCGGGGACGTGCCTATGCACGGAATGGTAAGGTAAAAAGCTTTGGCATGAATGATGGCTTAGTTATGGCACAGGTGAGAGGCTCGGTTAATCCTTATTTTGGGGTTTATAAGGAGCCGCTTTACACAACTCAAATTGAGTTTGAGCCGATTAGTCAGGCAAAGTGGAAAGTGGCGATCGCCCAAATGGCATCGAAAGCCAGTTTCATTTCCCGGCTGTTGCTCAACGAAATGCCCGACAATATTGAAAAGGCTTTTTCACCCTTTGGATTGCACCTTTTACCCAGCAGCCGTGAGGATTTTAAAACTACTTGCTCTTGTCCAGACTATAGTAATCCCTGCAAACATATTGCGGGAGTTTATTATTTGGTGGCCGCCGAATTGGACAAAGATCCGTTTTTACTGTTTGAATTACGCGGACTTTCTAAGGAAGTGCTGCACCGCGAATTGGCAAAAACGCCTTTGGGAATGGCGCTTTCTGCTGAGTTGACGGCGGATGCAGCGGCCCCTGTGGCGGTGAATTCCTATTACACGCGGGCGATCGCGAATGAAGCGCAAACAATCAGCCTGAGAGAGTTTTGGCACGGTGCGAAGCGGCTGCCGCAGACGATTGAGGTGGGGGTGCAAAGTGGCGTAAGTGCGATCGTAGTGAAGAAACAGGGAGATTTTCCGGCCTTTTGGCAGAAGGATGGTTCGTTTATTGAGGCGATGGAAGAGCTATATATGCGGGTGAAGACGAAGAATAAACTGTAAAATTTGACAATGCGCGATTGCTGATTAATATGATGTGCGGTAGCGCAATAAGCAAGGTTCGTAGTGCGGACTTCAGTCCGCATTTTAAGAGCGGACTGAAGTGCGCACTACAAACCATTTGGTACAACGATCGTGTTAATCAAATCAGCTTTACCAGCAACAAAATTAATCATATCCTGATTTGACGATTTTAGACTATAATTAAAGTAGTGCGACTGTTTAAAAAGTAGACTTTTTAGTTACAGCAAGGTTTGGCAATTTCAAATTAGAATCTAAAATTGACTGATGTTACAAAGAGAAGAACTGTTAAAAGGCATCGAAAATCGTGAATGTGTGGCGCGGGCGATCGACCAAGCGGAACAAGCAATTAAAACTTGGGAAGTTACTCTGACTGATTTTCTGTCGCCGCCGGAGTTGGCGGACACTATGACGGTATTTAAGCGCTTAACTGATGTGGAATTAGTGGCGTTTGGCGGCTACCCACAAGCTGAAAGACAAAGAATTGCGATCGCCCGATCGGAAATCCCGATCGACTCTGCGAGTGTTAACGTTGCTGCGGTAGAAATCGCTGGCAATTTCCTGTTCGATACAGCTTCTCACCGCGACTTTTTGGGGGCGATGTTGGGTACGGGAATTGTCCGGGAGAAAACGGGCGATGTGATTGTTTTGGGAGAACGCGGCGCGCAAGCGATTGTCATGCCGGAAATGGTAGAGTATTTGGAGATGAGTTTGCAGCAAGTGCGATCGGTTCCGGTAAAAACTCGGCGCATTGAGTTGAGCGAACTCAAAATTAGAGAACCGAAAAAGAAAGAAATGACAACCGTTGAAGCATCGATGAGATTGGATGCTGTAGCTTCGGCTGGATTCGCCATGTCTCGCAGCAAAATGGCCGATTTAATTGATAGTGGCGACGTGCGAGTTAACTGGAAAGACATTACTCAAGCTAGTTATAATGTCAAGTCTGGAGATTTAATTGCTGTTACCGGCAAGGGAAGATTGGAAATTGGGGAAGTTGCTGTTACTAAGAAGGAACGCTATCGAGTCCAGTTAACTCGATATTTGTAATTTATGGGCGGCATCTTCGGCCCAACCCCTACTCCCCACAAAAAATTGACTCTTTGTGGAACAGGCATCTTGCCTGTTCTTAAGAATACTGAGGCGAAGATGCCCAACCCCTACTCCCCACAAAAAATTGACTCTTTGTGGAACAGGCATCTTGCCTGTTCTTAAGAATGCTGCAACATATGAGTTATACCACCCAAAAACCCCGAAAAACCAGGTTTCTTTGGTTTTAGGCATAAGTCCTAAATCCAAATTATCCGAGAAAAGTTTTCCTTACCAACACGGCGATACCCAGAGTTAACAAGCCAAATCCTAAACCAAACAGCAGACTAAAGATAATTGTCGCAGCAAAGGGGTGCAGCGGTAGAGAAAAATCGGGTTGCCATTGAATCGGTGTATCCTTGATTAGAGGATAGGCGGCCGAAAAGATTTGTCCGCCGCCGATCGCAGTTCCGACAAAAAAGATGATATTCTCAAGTTGGCGAGATCGCTTTTTCTCCCTGTCTTCCTGTTGCTTGTATAATTCCATCTGTTCCCTGTCCAATTCCACCTGTTCGATTTCCACCATCCCGCGCACAGTGGATATCGACTGCTGGAACAAATTTTGACTAGCAATCAAGTAGTTTAAATCTATTTCAATTTGCCGCTGATATTTATCCTCAGCTAAATCTAGAAACCTCTGCCAAAAATCCAGATTGTCGCCTGGGATGCACAAACCTCTAATTCTGGTCAACGCCTCACCATAATTTTCAGCATTAGTATCAATGGTATTTCTGTCTTCTTGCAAATATCGCACCTGCTGAGCAAAAGCCAACATTTTAGTGCGAACTTCAGCCAGCAACTCCTTTAACTTCTGCAACTTAACTTGTCGATTTTGTTCGCTTTCTATTGCACCCAATTCGGGAAGCTTCTTTTCTAACTCGCCCACTATTTGCTGTGCTTGGTGATACCTTTTCCGAGCTTCGCGATACACAAATACGATTTTAGCGCGAGAGCACAGCAGATTCATCAAGTAAGAGTTAAACGTCGGGGTTGCGAATTTCAAAGTTTGGGAATTCTCTTGCAACCATACTAGAATGTGACACCGCTGACGCACATCATCTTCTCGGCTGTCATACTCAAAAATCGGACTCCCGAATAACTTTCCTTCGGCGCGAAAGTCTACTGATGCTGGCTGTTTATTTTGTACAAAAGCTTTAACAGATTCGTCAGCTAGTTTCCGGTAAGTATTATAAACTGCTGGTGCGGCGTATAATAATAAGGTTTGTCCCAGAGACGGTTGAATTGCATTTGGCAACAAGCAACCTTCGGGATTTAATCGAGTTAAGTCAGCTACTTTTATTGTGACATTTTTATAGCAAAATGTCAAGTCTGCGGTGTAAGAATCGTGAATTCGCAGAGCATAGATAGAACCATCAAGTTTCTGGTTATCTGGCTGAGTAATTGGCAGAAAATTCAGAGTTTTTCCATCTGGAATCAGCAATTTTACCAGAGTCAGATTTTCCCCTTCGCCGTCGGGATAATACACGCCGTTTTTGTAGCAAATTAGCTTGTCTCTGAGCGCGTTTAGTTCGTTGATGTTAAATTCTTTGGCGACATTATCTGCTAGATTTTCCCACAAATTTTGGGCATTTTTTGCTACTTGCTTATAGCCTTCGTCCCTATCATCCCGCTGGTGGAAAGGATAGAGGCTAATGCTGGGATTTTTAATTTGCCATTCTTGGCTCATAATCAATTTTGTAAGATGTTTTCGAGTATTTCTATCAGATATTTGGGGCGGGCAAGATGCCCACCCCACAAGATTTTTATGGTTTCTATCCTAGGAAGGTGTTTGTGGATTATTTGTTGGCGGTGCAGGCGGCGCAGACGACAGAGGCAAACCCAGTCGAATCTGATTTTCCTTCAGTGTTTCGTAAAACTCTCTGACGATTTCCTCCGGTGGATCGCTATCACCGCCGCCCGCACCCATTTGATAAATTTCGTTCTCTAAATTCTCTTCTATTTGATGCCGAGTTTCGCACCAATCCTTGATTGTTTGAGCGATAATATTGATATTATCGGTCGAACCAACATCAATTGCTGATAATTGTTTGACAAATTGCGGCTCGGATATTTTCAATAACTTAGTGAAAGCCGCCACAATTTCTTGGGGTGTAGCATCATCGGGAAGTGACATTACTAATCTCCTTAAATCAATCTTTTCAGTTGACAGCGGTAAAGTTTCGGTTTCGCCAATTAAGGTAAATGCAGCCCAAGCTATGGGACTCGGAAATCGAGCTTTTGTGGTTAGCATAGCACACCGCAAGGCGGCTGCTCGATTCTCGGCCCGTGCTAAATTTTGGTAGAATTCAGTCATTAGTAATTTGGCTGAAATCGCTCCCATATTCCACAGGGAAACGATGATGCTGGGGACTCCGGCGATCATGAAGCAGCGCGACAATCCGATGACTCCATCTCCGGTGATTTTACCGCCCCCGGTGCTGCACGCGCTTAAAACTACGAGTTCGGAATCGAGTTTTAATTGCTGGATTTCTGCGGCGTTAAGCGCGCCGTCGTCGGTGTCTCCTGATGGTGCTAAAATAATCGCGCCTGGGATGCCGGAACCTTGGAAATCGTCGAGGAGTCCGTGGGCGGATAAATGCACGATGCGGGTGTTTAGCATCTTGTCTAAAATGGCGATTTTTGTGGCATTTTCTCCGCTAATTGCTTCGGTTCCTAAAGTTGCGGCAATGGCTTCGGCGGCTTCTTTTGCCCTGGGAATTTGACGGAGTTTGTAGGGGTTTTTGTTGAATTTTGGTGCGATGGTTGGATCGCCGACAATTAGGGCGGCTTGGCTCAATCCTCGCACTCGGTTTTGATGTTCGCGGGTGAGTTCTAATACTTGGATGGATGGGCTGGTGAGGATGGTATGATTTTCGATTAGGTAGCGGTTGTTGCTATCTTGCAAGGCGGCGAAGGGAACTAAAAATAAGTCGTAGTGTGGGACGAAGATGATCGGGGAATTGGCATCGGTGGGTAGCAAGTCGATGATGGGTTCGATCAGGATTTGATGGAGGAGTTGCAGTAGGGGAAAGCCGCCTGTTTCGTCTCGATTGTACTGGGATTCTAGCTGAATTTTGTTGCCTGCGTCGTCGGTTTCTACGGTGCCGATGGAGACGCGGGTTTTGAGGATGATTTGTTTGAGGGTTTGGTTTTGTTGGTTGAGGGGTTCGAGGTTGGCGGCGCGAGGGGTGATGTTGCCGTTTGGTTGGATTACCCAGATGTAAATGTCATCAAAGATAATTGAATATTCAACTATTGTGGAGTTTCTCTCGCGGGCAATTTGTTGGATTTGGGGAATTGATAATCTATCTGTTTGGTCGTTGGCTGGTAAATCATTTGTTAATAAAGTTTGTCGTAATAATTCGACGAAGGCACGGGTGCGGGACATTTCGGATATTTCTAAGGCTTCATCAAATTTAGATTGGGCGCCTAGGACTTTTTGTAGGTTGCGATAGGCATATACTTGGGTTTCAAATATTGAGGCTTTATGGTCATTATTTACTAATTCAGCACGCATAGTTTCACAAATTTCGATTGATGCATGAAGTGCTGTTTCAGATTCTGCAACTTGGTTAGTTTTTAGTAAAATTCCTCCCAAATTATTGAGGGCAATTGACTCTCCTTCGCGATCACCTATTTCCCGTGAAATCACTAAAGACAGTTGGTAAAATTCGATCGCCCTCTGGTATTGCCCTAGGGATTGGTAAGCATTGCCCAAACTGCCCAGGGAAACAGCTTCTCCTTGGCGATTTCCGATTGCCCGCTTAATCACTAAAGACTGTTCGTGAAAATCGATCGCCTTTTGGTATTGGTCTAGGGAATGGTAAGTATTGCCCAAATTGCCGAGGGAACCAGCTTCTCCTTGGCGATATTCGATTTCCCGTGAAATCTCTAAAGACTGTTGGTAAAATTCGATCGCCCTGTCGTATTGCCCTAGGCAATGGTAAGTATTGCCCAAACTGCTGAGGGAATTAGCTTCTCCTCGGCGATTTCCAATTTCCCGCTTAATCACTAAAGACTGTTTGTGAAATGCGATCGCCTTTGGGTATTGCCCTAGGGAACAGTAAACTAAGCCCAAATTGCCGAGGGAACCAGCTTCTCCTTGGCGATATCCTATTTCCCGTGAAATCTCTAAAGACTGTTCGTGAAAATCGATCGCCTTTTGATATTGCCCTAGGGAATAGTAATTTAAGCCAAAATTGTTGAGGCAATTAGCTTCTCCTTGTCGATTTTTAATTTTTAGACAGATACTTAATGCCTCTTCGCAAGACTGCAAAGCTTCTTTAAATTCACTGAGTTTATACTGCTGGTTGCCTTGTTCAAACAGTCTTTCTGCTTCCGCTTTTCGGGTGATAGCCACTGAGGTGTTGTCATTCATCCTAAGCAGTATCCTGGCACAATTCATCAACCGATTAGCGTTATTTAGTTGCCCAAATCTTCTAAGATTCTCTGCCTCTTCTAGCATTGCCGCCACCAAGCCATCATCCAGCAATTCCGGGTGAGTCTCTAATACCTGCGCTTCTTCGTCGCTGGGACAGGTTAGCAGTTGATTTATCAGGTTGAGATAGGCTTGTTGGCGTTCTGAATTCATGGCGATTTGGGATTTGGGATGGTTCGATCCATTTATTTATTATCGGTGAAACTCATCTGTTTGGGGCGGGTGATGGCAAGATTGTTGTAGGTGTGGCGAGAAACCGGATTTTTTCCGAGAATATCGGGCGGTGGCGAGAAACCGGGTTTTTCCCTTGAATTCTTCGTTACACCCGAAGATATTGCGAAAAACCCGGTTTCTTTGGTATTTATGCGTGGCCAGAAACCGGGTTTTTTCCGAGAATATCGATACACCGCCTAAAAACTGCGAAAAACCCGGTTTCTTTGGGCTAGTTTGTTTGTCCGCGAGTCCGCCAGGGGTTGAAACCCCTGTCTCATAGCTAAAGTCGGTTGAAACCGACTGAATAATGGCGACAAATACTTTATTATGGTGACAAATATTTGATTGTTTATTTAAGTTGCTTTTCAGTCCTCTTGAGAGGACTTTTGCTATGAGACGGGGGTTGAAACCCCGGCGGACTTGTGGGGTAGCGTAGGGGATTTTGGTGGCGGGGATTTTGGTGGCGCGAATGTGCGATCGACCTTTTGGTAAAATTTTGGTTAGGGGCGATCGCACTTTAATTTGATAAAATTAGATATCTGGAAAACATCTGAGCGATGCTAAATGTTTGACTCGGACAAATACAGTAGCTTGCTATCTCAATATCAACCTCGGATTATCAAAAACGAAGATGAAAACGAGAGATTTTTAGAAATCGTTGAAAGCTTGCTCTCCCGCAAAAATCTCACTCCAGAAGAAGATACTCTGCTAGAACTCTTAGTCAAACTAATTGAAGATTTTGAGGAAAAGCACTATCAAATCGTAACCGGCCACCTGTAAAATAATAAAAAGGGTATAGGTGATTTTTATGGCGCGTCTTACCGATCGAGCTTTTGAAATTTTGCGGGCCGAAGTTGACAAGTGCGCGGCGGCTGATAGTCTAGCGGGTGAAGTGTACCGACGGATGGTAATCAAGCGGTTAGAGAAATTACGATCGCAAAATGGCACTTTCGCTTCAATAGAAGAAATCCGCGATACCTTCAAAGACGAATTTCCCAACTTCAGCGAAAAAGCTCTCAAAGCAGCCGTCAAAGCCAACCGCCCGCCCGGATTGTTCGGTAAAATCATCTTTGCTGGCAGTTTGCTGGGAAGTGCTGCGGGGATAATTTGGCTGCTAAATCTACCTTTTCCGATGATTCGCTGGCCCGTGGCGAAAACAATGCCGATATTATTGCTGCCGAGTTTTATGAGTATGGATCACAATTACCGGCAGGCGATCGCCCTTGTGGAACAATCTGATCAACTGGTGAATAAAGCCACGGCTGTCGCTGATTTTGACTTGGGCGAAATAAAAGCAAAAGAGGCTCAAAAACACCTCGACGCCTTGCCGGTGTGGTTCCTCGGCTATTACCCCAAAAGGTACTGCTCTTTTTTTAGCTGCAGTTGGCGGTTTACACTCGATGAATTTCAAGCCGCCCGCAAAAATGTCGGGCGGATGGAGGCTCAGATTTTCCAGCAAAAAAATGCTTTTACTCAGTTAAATCAAGTCGAACAAACTCTCAACGCGGCGAAACAGCAGTATCAGGAAGCCAAAACCGCTGCGGACAGACAAAAAGCGACGGTAAATTGGCAAAGTGCGATCGACCAACTCAATCAAATTCCCACCGAAACCCTCGCGGGAGAAACGGCTAAGAAAACACTCAAAGCAGCAGAAAGAGACTTTCAAGCAATGGGCGGCGTCGCCACCGGTTCTGTACAGGCTGACAACTTAATTGAAGCTGCTAAAGAATTTGCTCTCTCCGCCGCCGTCGCCTCCCAAAAACCTCCCCATCCCGCCGCACAGTGGGAGCAAATAGCAGAATTGTGGCAAGAAGGAATTAACCGACTAAAATTAATTTCTGTCGATAACCCGGGTTATCTCGATGCTCAAACTAAACTCGCTGAATATCAAAAAAATTTAGGAATTACCCAGATTAGACTCCAAGCAGAAAAAGATTCTACAACAGCTTTGCAAGCAGCTAAAAACTTGTTTGCCAACTTGCAAAAAGATGTCAATTCTCAAAATCCCGGTTACTCCCTCAGCCAGTTGCAACAAATTATCAATCAATTAGAATCCGTCAAACCGGGGACAACTGTTTATCCCGAATCCCAAAAATGGCTGCAATCTGCTCGCAAAAAACAGCAAGAATGGCAAAAAAATTAGTCAGTTGTCAGTCAACAGTTAACAGTTAACAGTCAACCGTCAACCGTCAACCGTCAACTAACAAATTACCAAGTCGGGTCAACATACAGATTAATTGTCACTTGCTTTTTCCCGGAAGGGATGCCGGAAATACAAGCACAAATCGTATCTCTGCCATCAATTTCTACTTCGCAAGCGTGACAAGAACCCATGAGACAGCCGGTAGGAATAGAAACGCCTGCACGTTTAGCTACATCTAGCAAAAGCTCTCCTGGTTCAGCTTCAACTGTCACGTTATTAGGTAAAAAACAAACTTTTGTCATTGAATTTGAACCTCAACTCTAATAAACAATAATCAACTGTTAACAGTCAACAGTTAACAGTCAACAGTCAACAGTCAACAGTCAACATTTAACTAATTAACCTAAAATATGCTTTATATCTAAATGCTTTTCCACGGTATCTGCTAGAGAGTCTAACAGAGCTTCTCGGTGTTCCCGGTAATTAGGAATACCTGTAGGCAACGCGCGGAGTCCCCGCTGCTGCCGCAAGTGATTTAACCAAGCTCGCCGCCAAGCTCCGTTGTCAAAGATGCCGTGCAGATATGTGCCCCAAATTGATTGAGAAGTATTGACAATGCCTAAACTAGCATCGTCAAATAACGGTTGAGTCAAATCTGACTCTAGGATTTGCGTTTTTCCTTGATGAATTTCGTAACCGGAAACTGGCAAACCCGGTTGAGGATAGTTAGATGTTACGATTCGTTGGCGGGCAATTTTGTTCGGTGCGATCGCAGTTTTCAAAGGCAGCAACCCCAATCCTTGAAACTCTCCCTTTTCTCCCTCAAGACCTTCTCTATCGGTGATACTTTGTCCCAGCATCTGAAAGCCGCCGCAAACTCCCATGACTGTACCGCCAGCTACTAAATAATTTTGAATAGCTTTTGCCATACCTGTTTGGCGCAGCACCTGCAAATCGGAAATTGTAGTTTTAGACCCTGGTATAATCACGGCGTCTGGATGGCCTAAATGGTCTTTTGGGCTGACATATTTGACTGTGACGGTAGTTTCCGACTCTAAGGGGTCAAAGTCGGTAAAATTGGAAATTCGGGGCAGGCGGATGACCGAAATATTTATGTCGGTTTGAGAATTGGGAGAACGTCGATCGAGCAAATCGAGAGAATCTTCTGAGGGAAACACTTCGTCTATCCAAGGAATCACCCCAACTACCGGGATTCCCGTCCTTTCTTCTAGCCAAGTCAGGCCCGGATCTAAGATCGATTTTTGTCCTCGGAACTTATTAATAATGAATCCTTTAATTAAAGCTCGTTCGTCGGGATCTAGCAATTCCAAAGTACCGATGATGTGAGCAAAAGCACCGCCGCGATCGATATCAACTACTAGCAAAGTTCGAGCCTTTAAATATTTAGCTACCCGCATATTTGTTAAATCGCGGTGTTTGAGATTAATCTCAGCAGGGCTACCGGCTCCCTCACACACAATCATGTCAAATTCTTGGCCCAGAAATTCTAAAGATTCCCGAATAGCTTGCCAGCCGATATCGAAATACTGCTCATAATATTGAGATGCTCGCACATTTGCGATCGCCCTGCCCTTGACAATCAATTGAGAAGTCATGTCTCCTTGTGGCTTGAGCAAAATCGGATTCATTTCTACCCAAGGTGCGACGCCCGCAGCCCAAGCTTGCACTGCTTGAGCGTAACCAATCTCTCCGCCGGCCGCTGTGACATAGGAATTCAGTGCCATATTCTGACCTTTAAACGGAGTTACCCGCCAGCCTCGCCGAGAAAAGATTCGGCACAAAGCTGCCACGAGTAAAGATTTCCCTGCGTGAGATGTTGTTCCCACGACCATAATTGCTTTCATAATATTAAAAGAGAAGAAAGTTCGGCAACGGATTCTGTAACGGATTTAACGGATTTAACGGATTTAACGGATGTAACGAATCGATGTTGAGGGAATAAGAAAGAAGTCAGAACTTACGGACTTCGACCAAAGAAACCGGGTTTTTTACTGGATTTGCGGGTTGCAACGCGTCTTTTTGTAAAAAACCCGGTTTCTCGCCACCTGTGCATAAGTCCTAAAAGGTAAGAAGTAAGAAGGCAGAAGGCAGAATCAAAAAAATTCTGGTTTCTACCTTTTACTTTCTGCCTCAAGATGACGGCTTATCTTCGCCGGATACATTCTCAGACTTGGATTCAGTGGCAGGTTTAGCAGTTTCGACTAGATTCGGATCGGGGTGATTCGGGGGACTCAATTCAGTTTGTTCTGCCTCAGAAGAGAGTTCTTCGCCTGTTGATTCGACGATCGAGATCACTGATACTGAAACCGTTTCCACCTGCACGCTCAACCCAGGTTCTCCCGGTACTTCTATCTCTACAGGCGCTGCCATTTCCACCACAGTCATTTCCAGAGATACAGCAGGGGCTTCTGCTTCTGGTACGCCTGCTGCTTCCGGTTCACCAACTGCAGCCAGCGGTGTCTGGGTTTCCAGAGATACAGCAGGGGCTTCTGCTTCTGGTACGCCTGCTGCTGCTTCCGGTTCACCAACTGCAGCCAGCGGTGTCTGGGTGTCAGCGGACGATCGATCTTCGATCGGAGTTTCCCCTATTTTGTCAGAACTCGCGGTTTCTGTGGCCATCAACTCGGCCATTGCTTCAACATCGTTGGGAAACGGCACTCCAAGGCTTGTTTCAACAGCAGTGTTGCTGCTTTCGGCTGCAACTTCCGCAGCCGCCTCGGCTAATTCGGATTCGAGAATTTGGTCGATACCCGGTGCAGGAGTTGCCGTTATTTTAGATTCAGGTGCGATCGATTCTGGAGTCGCTGAAGGTTTTGGCGTCTGGGGAGTTGCATCAGACTTGTTTTTACCCGCACCGAGTCCTAACATACCGCCGAGACTATTTTTGATATTGCCGAACAGACTTGCGAAACCGCCGGATTTTTTAGCAGGTTTAGGAGGAGTTGGGGCCGCCGCCGCTGCCGCTGCCGCCTGCGACTCTTTAACGGCTGTCCTCCATTCTGTTTCCTCGTCAAAATCATTGGCTTCTGGCTGCTGTTGACGCTCTGGCTGAGCCTGTGCTGGCTCCACAGTTGGTGCAACGGCTATTTCTGAAATTTCTAGAGGTAGAGGTAGAGGAGTGAAGCTGCTGGCTGCTGATTCTGCTGGGGTTGGTGAAGTCTCAGCAGCAGGAGTTTCGACTGAAAACACTGGTATTTCTGCAATTGCAGGTGCTTTCGAGTCGGGAATTTTCAAGTCAGGGGCGATCGCAATTTCAGTCGTCGGAGCGATCGAACTTTCAGCAATACTTTCAGCTATGGGGGGAATCGCCGGCTGTTCATCTAGCTTTACCTCGCCCTTATCCAGAGTGGGTGCTGGAACCACATCAGTTTTCGGTTTGGGCGATCGAACAAACTTAGGTTTTTTCGCTGCGGGTTCTTTTTTCTTGGCAAACAAGCCCGCAAACGGCACGCCTGCTGCAGCCAAATTCGCCGACTGAGGAATCGGCGTTTGCTCAGCAACGGGCGTCACCTGCCGGCGCAAAGTCAGAGTTTCCCAGGCAAACCAGCCCAACATCGCCACGCCCGCCATTTGACCAAGCAGGAGAGCACCAGTAATTCGTCCCGCACAAGCCCATAAAATTAACGCATAAAAAAGCCCTACCCCGCTCCACGTAAAATCACTTTTGCGGTGCACTTCTGGAAAAAAGAAGGCCGCCATGTAAATACTGAAGCTGCCTAGACCGACCGCCAACGCCAGAATGTATGCAAGCATATTGTCGGTACCTCCGCTGTGTCAAATAACTTCTACGCGCTAATTCTACCCTTGTGAGAGACCCAACGGCTTCTTTCTCTAGGACAATTCTTGATTTGTAGGGAAGTTTGCCAACGAACCAGTGTAAGGAATTTAACACGTTCAACGGATGTTGACGCTGTCTCTTATACACATCTGACGCTGCCGACGAATAGAGAGGTGTAGATCTCGGTGGTCGCCGTATC
>ENA-ORBV01012904-ORBV01012904.1-microbial-mat-metagenome-genome-assembly--contig:-NODE-12904-length-12793-cov-5.988754_pt1 | contig 12793 bp, 6 predicted proteins | sample MGYA00237777_ERZ505514 | MGnify/ENA primary metagenome ERZ505514 (study PRJEB26160, sample SAMN06269048) | microbial mat metagenome | isolation source: Oligotrophic lake microbial mat | place...
GTGCATAATTTTGGGCATAGCTTCCGCGCACCACGAGGGGACGCGTTCGTGTGGGGTTTCGTTGACTCACCACCGCTTGTGTCGGAACAGAACAGTCGCCACTCGCATCGTTGTCTTGGATCAGAACGCATCGGAAAGCACGACCACCACCACTGCTTGTGGGACTGGGGGCGCTACTAGTTTTGGTACCACCACTTGATGGACTGGGGGCGCGTGTGCTTTGAGTGCCTCCACTTGATGAACTGGGGGCGCGCATGCTTTGGGTGCCTCCACTGGAATTCCACTGGGGGCGCGCATGCCTTGAGCACCTCCACTTGATCCGAAATGCAGGGTTAGGGATAGGGGTTCCCCTGAAAACTGGAAATTCAACCAACAAGACCCCACAATGGCAAATTCGCGAACCCTCTTTAGAGCTAATTCGCGACTGCTAGAGCTAACCAAATAGCTTGTAGACACCTTTAACCACTCCAGGGGACCTTGTGTTGCTACACAGAGCTAATGGAACTACTTGTAGCTTGTCATTTGGCTGTCAACCTGCAAGCGAGCATGGTGCATGTTGCTTGTGTTGCTTGTGTTGCTGTTATTATGACTGGAGGCACTCCAGTGATTCGCGCCTCCAAGTGATCAACTGGTGGCACTCTAGTGCTTTGCGCCCCCACTGCTTCATGTGCATCCCGCGCCGGCACAGTCTTTTCCGGATCTCTAAACTGCGCAGCTGACGGGAGAGTGCTCAAAATGATGACGACATTCATTGTTAAAGAACCAGAAATAAAATAAGACTGGTCGAGTTAAAAGGGGACTCACTTTTCCGTCCGTCGTCCGGAACATTTGAATTTTCCGAACCGAGTAAATCGCGTTCAAAGTATTCGAGTGCTTTGACAGACCCTTTGAACCTAATAGACAGCTACTTTTTATCTACAAACAGCTACAAACAACACTAACAATCACGGCTAATGACACATTAAATGATGCCTCTGTTGCTTGGGGTCGAACTATCTTGTTTTGGGGATTTAGAGGGTTGCTCAGAGTTTTTTTTGTGAACCTGTTCAACGTTCGTGGCACTTCGATTCTTACGCGCTGCTTTGGATTCCTTTGATTCTTTCTTGACTTTGCCACGTGTCTCGTCCCCTGGATCGTCATTGTAACACTTGTATTCCTTCCTTTTCTCTACTGGGATGAGTGGTCTCCACTTATCATATAGTTCTTTGTACTTAATGTCTTTCATCCCGGGGTGTTGTAATTGCCCAGGCTGTGTTCCAATTGGGAACCAATCCTTATTCTTCCAATTTTGCTTAACAAGTTGTTGTATAACCTCCGGTGCCCCATGAAACTCTCGCACGTGTAGATTGGTTGGGTCGTTGGCGTGGCATTCGAATGTATGATTCTTCTTGACGTGTTCAGGCTTTCTCATGTACACATCCTTGTACGCATCCCAATCGAAGAAGTTGAACGGGTGGGCTTTCATTACTTTAACATCCGGATGCTTCAGATTGTTTAACACATCTGATGGTGTGTGCGTGTTCTTTTTGCGGTACCCTTGCTTCATTAGATTAAACATTCTGTCGCAATCGTTCTTCGTATGGCCTTTGATCAAGAATGTTGCTCTTGCCACGTCGCAAATCCCTCTTTTAACAAAGTGTAGCAGCATCCGTAGCACCATTCTGTTCTTATTCTGTCCTCCACAGTTATCAAATACAAAGTTGATCTCTTTGACGTGTTTCTTGTCTTGTGCTAAGAAGCCATCTCCAAACAATTGTTTCCGAAGCAGACTAGCAACATTGTTACCTCCCTTCTTACCTTCGTTTTCAAAGTAGACATGAGCCGTCATTCTCATTGGTTTCCTTCCACAGTCGACAATGCCAAGAACATACGCGTTGACTGGTGAGTAGTAATGTGTTTCCCCTGGCTGTTCGTCCCCAAAATGAGGCATGTACACATTCTGAGAATAATCAACCGTGTATGTGCGGCACTCGTCAGGTTTGTCCCTTGCTAATTGCTTCTTTTGGTTGTACAATTCCCTCTGTGTTCGGGCCATCTTTACATGCTTTGCTGCTTCCAGAATCAACTCTTCGTTTTTGAATTTTGTTGCGTCCGGTACAGTGTCATCTATCTCATCATTGCTGTCCTCGTCCTCACTCATATTGTTGTCGCTTTCGCTGTCCCTTTCTTCCTCGGCCATTTCCTCTCGCTTTCGCTTGTTATGTCTGTAGGCGTTTGCAAAGGTGTAGCATTGACCACAGATATCTTCCCGTGGTCTTTGAATCTGCAATTTGGGGTAGTGCTCCTTCCAGTGCTTGTAAAAGGTTGACCAAGACGGAAGATGCTTAAGCTCCGTTTGCGCCTGACCCACCTCAGTTGTTGTCAATTTGTTGCCAGTGGAACTGACTTTGATTTCCCAGCCATGCTCCAACAAAAATCTTTTATAAATAGACCGCTTTGTAAATGAGGCTGGCAACTCCACAACATCCTCGTCTGCCTCCCTCAGTGTTTCATACACCAAGTCTTCGTCGTGGTCAGCATCCTGTCCTTCATCTTTAACAAAAGTTCTTACAATTCGAGTAGTCCTTGGAAGGGCTAACAATTCCAGCTCATCAAAGAACTTATCCATTGCCTCTTGCTTTTCGGTGTCAACACCGTGTGAAATGAGTCCTTTTGATCCATGAACGGGGACCGTGCCATCTCTCAGATGCTGCAGCAAACCTCTCCATTTCTTCTTTCCAAACCCTATCAGCCTTGCAATCGCACTTCTGCAAACAAGCACATTTTCGGTTCCTATAAGGATGTAAACCCGTTGCTTTAATTGTTGTTGATAAATGTTGCCAGCAAGGACATTGGCGTATCTTATCCAAGACAAGACCAGAAGATGCGACGCCTCAAAGTCGAGAAGAGCAAAATTGAACAGCGCGTTCACCACCTTCTCCTTCAATCCGTCAGCGGCAAAATCAATGTCCCGCATGCAGGTGCATTTGTTGTCTCTTGTTGGGTTGTACAAGTCAATGCAATGATCCTCTCCATGCATTGAATCTATCAAGTCACCAATGGAGTTCCTCCACCGTGGATCGGCGAGGAAATTTTCTTTTTCACTCTGCTTGCATTTTCTAAACATCAAACGTATCTCAGCAACTCGGCTTTGAACCTGGTGCTTCTTACGTGTCTCTCGAACAACCTCCGGGGCTTGGTTTGCGCCAAGTGGCGGCATCTGTTCGTTAACATTAGTCGTCATCTTGCTCACAACAACATTGGAGTGCTTGAGATTCGCATTATTTGAATGAGAATCAGCGAATTCAAGCACAAAATGTGAGAACCGATCAACATTTGACCCTCGATTTTTTTTGCCTACTCTCTTTTGTGCTTTCTACAACAACTAATAGCTGCCTGACGCTACTTCTACATACCCAGATATACAGCTTGAAGCGTTGCGTCGAATGGTATAAGATAAAGCTAATTTGGACATACAGCTAAATTTGACGGGTGACGGACGGCCGTGAGTCCCCTTTTAACTCGACCAGTCTTAAATTCTCACTCATGAAAGCACTGGTGTCATGAATGTGTCTACCTGTTGTTGGAGCCAATGCTACTAGCTAGCTAGTTAGCTAGTAGCACTGATACCATCCCACTTGCTTGTTCACTGTGCGTGATCTGTAGAGCCCACCGTCCAAGTCGAAGTATTCAGAGCTATTTTAATCCACACTTGACTGGGTGTGAAGAATTCATTGAAGTGGACATGAATGATGATGCAAATGGCTTCTGGAATAAATGGTTCGAAGATGAGAGTGGGGAGACAGATGAGAGCACTCCATCCACGAGGCGACAAAACCCAAGTGAATTGAACAAACCGTCTTCCTTGTCCTTTTGGCAATGTTCTAATTGCGAACATGGCAGAAATCTTGAATCCTTCCGAACATGCCTCAAGTGCTCGAATCCTAGGCAAAGAAAGAAGCACTCAGTCTGCCAATCATTACAAGTCCAGCTGAGTGCTACTGAGGATAAGAGAGCGATATCACTATCCGTTGATCCTTCTTGGTCGATTGAAACCTTAAGAAAGAAGATACTACAACAGCCTACTGTGGCAGACGCATACCGGAGGTTTTGTCCGTCGCTAGAGCTTGAGGATGACGAAGACGGTAGAGGCCTCGACAAGCTTGTGAGGCATTTAAGTTCCCACACTCGGATATTGGCTCTCAAACCAGACAATAAGGTGTTTTATCAACTCAGTGATCGGCTCTTGATAAAACAAAGCAAATTACACCACGAATCTACCGTCCAATTGGCATTGGGAAAGAAATACGTCGTCGTTGACACTTTATGGGGCGAATTATTGACGGTAGAAGAGTTCGACTACCCATTCACAATTGGAACCCTCGCGGATAAAATTCGAGAGCTCCGACCCAAAGAGACTGACAAGTACCATGAGTTTTTCCTACAAGATAGCAAGACTGGCATCATTGCACAAGATGATATTTGTGTTTACGAACTACCCTCTATGACTGCCGGCAGCCTCGCTTCTAACAAGGCCCCAATGATGCATTCGCACGTAAAGCATACACATAGCCTCGCTTTTAACAAGGTCCTAATGATGCATTCGCACATAATGCACGTTCATACCCTGGTCGGCGCAGTGATTGATGTACCCTTTGGAGAACAAACGACCTTTGAAGAGGTCCGAGATTTTTTGGTGGAGCACCATCAATCAATACCTCGAGAGCGGCAGCGCTTGGTCTTCCAAGGCAAGATTATTAATCCAGACAACATGTTTTACCGTGTTGCGACCAGGTCTGTTCTCTATTTGTTGGATTTCAGAGGGGATTTTGTCGCAGATAATTACGACATCTCTCGAAAAGCAAATTGTTCAATCGCAAAAACGGAGTTGCGCTCGCTGACCTTACACCAACTAAAGCATCTTGCAATACAGGTTGTGATACGCTGCCAAAAGGAGCAGTGGACTAGCACAGACCCAGCCATGCATGGGAAACTCCTTGCCCCTGAAGAAGTCACCCTTTATGACCTTGTCCACCACTATATCAAACCAGCAACAAGCAAAGAAAAGTGCAGTTATGTGGAACTGGTAGCAAGCGGCCCGGCAAAACCTCAATGGTTTGTCTCTCACTGGTGGGGTAATTCGGTCTTCCACCTCATTGCATGCATTGAACAACATGCATGCGATCGCTTTTTAGAAAATTATGATGACGTTAAGTACTGGATTTGCGCCTTTGCCAACAATCAGCACAATCTAGAGCAGGAACTCACCAGCAACCCAACTGAGAGTCCATTTTTTCGCGCCATGCAGCTTTCCGCGGGCACAGTATCCATAGTTGATACAAAAATGGAATGCTTTTCGAGGATTTGGTGTGGATTTGAGGTTACTGCTGCTATTCGAGATATGTCAAGCACTGATAGACATTGTGGTTATGATGACTTGTATGATGCTTATACAATCGATAGAAGCAAAAAAAAAAGTGTTGACCTAACTGGCGGTCTGGCTGCTGTTGATGCACGATACTTGTATGATATTTACACAATCAACACGAGCAAGAACAAAAGCGTCGGCATTACGGATGGTCCAGCTGCTGTTGATTCGCCTGGGGCTGTGGACAATACGGCCGATGACAATCAATCGAAGCGGCAACGCTTCTTCCCACTCTGCCCGTTGGCATTTGATATAAGCATCGAAAACGCTCGGGCATCCGTGGAAGCAGACAGGCGAAACATCCTCCAATTTATTTCTAGAAGCTCTTCGCCACCTGCCACACATGAGTCCTACGATGAAATCAACGCATCGCTACGTGGCAAATTTGCGTTGTCTACTTATCAAGTTGCACTGGAGAGAGGGGCAGCATTGGATCGACACCTGGAGGCACTTTCCAAGTACAAAAGCTTAACCAGTCTTCATGTACGGCACTCTGCCTGTACACCGTTTCGCCGTGAAGCATCGAACTTCATGCTGGCGCTTCCATTGCATTTGCAGCATCTGCATTTGGATTATAGTGCCATTCTTTTTGAAAATTCTTGTGAATTTGCAGTTGGTTTGAGTAGATTGTCAAGTCTGCAGTCCTTCAAACTTGTAGCCAAGCATTGTATACGACTGACGTGCATCGATTCTTTGGCTTCCGAGTTGGGGCAGCTTCACAATCTGAAACACTTAAGCCTGGATCTATCCAGTTGCTCGATCGACGTCAAATCTCTTTTGCAAGCTTTTACAAAGCTGGTTGACCTTGAAAGCCTGGATCTGTGCTTTCAATCGAACACAAAGTTGAAGCTATCGAGTGATCGGCTGTCATGTTTTTCTGAGCTGCTGCGGCTTCGCGTCGTCGTTTTGGATTTCAGCAAATGTTCTTTGACTTGCGTAGATATAGATGAGGTTCTGTATTCCCTCTGCGGGATGCAGAATGAAGTTTGCAAGCTCAAAGTGAATTTGGGGGGCAACCCTGGCTCACGCGCCGAAACACAGCCTTCACCTCGCCGTCGAAAGCAGATTATTGACCACTACCAATGGGATGAATCCACTGCCGCTAACGTTGATTGGGAGGCATATGGAAGCTTCCAAAGTTTCTTTGGTGTATTTTCTGCGGAGTTGTTCCACATGAGTTTCCCGGAGGCTCGCAGAAAAAACTATGATCTCCTGTATACCAAGTTACAATGCCCAAGCATAGAGAGAGCCATGTGGCGAGAGGATTTGTACAGCGCCATTTGTTCACGTTCAGCACAACTCGGCACAGATCCGGCACTCTTGAGCATCTTGTTGGTAAATATTCAGGACTGGCTGGAGGGGCGCGAAGGCTGTCTGTCTTCCGACGACCAGATGTATCTGGGCTTGATTACTAGTCAAGCCAGTATTGGCTGGGGCAACCTTTTTCGTGGACTGTGGTCGAGTCAGTGGGCATTCCACCAGGAAAGATATTATGCAGACGGACCATTCCAGGAAAGGACGGGGTGTATCGACGTAAGCAACGAGACGGCGGCCCACAGCTGGGTCGCCTCGATGATTCACGTGCTTTGGAAGCACTGTGCCCAGTTAGCCTTACCAGTGAATTTAGCGACAGCATCATGCTCCTTCGCTGGCTGAGAAAAGTATACTTCGAAGGTAGATTCGCTTGCACAGGCTTGCCTCAGCATCGTTCTGGGTTCATCCTTCCTTGGCTCTGCATTATCTTTTTGGTTTACACTGCAACGTGGACCAATCTTGCTGAAGTGAGAGACTGTTCTACCGTACGATTCACGTGATAGCGAGGGACGCCAAACAGAGAGGCGTAACAAATTTCTTCTTCAGAGACACTATCGATCGGTCTTGTGGAATTTGCCTTCGAAAGAGGCCCCCAAAAGGACGCAACTTGACGTACACGCAGTTGACAATCGACTCCACCGTATAGCACTCGACGCCAAGCATGTATGGTGCGTCCCGTTAAAGCTGTGAGCCTGTGACGCACTGCCTATTGCCCCTAAAGTGTTTTGATCTCCTCGTCGAAGAGTGCTGCATGTACAGGGATGGCAATGTCATACGAGTGAGATTGTAAATAAAGGGGGCTCAAATTATGTCGTCAGATCGGCACCTCTCCCCGGAAACGTGGCAACATTCATTGCCTTAACTTCTACCTACTACTGTAGTTCCATCCTATCCTCTACTTGTTACTAGCCGTGCAAGAGATGCTTGAGTTCGCATTCGTGAAGACAGATTTAACGAGAGTGGCTTTCAGTCCCACACTGATTAAGTCGGAAGACGATCCTCAAGTCATTTTTCCTGGTTGACTCAAATTCAATAAGGCTTATTTGCCACCTCAGCGGCAGTAATGTACTGATGCAGGTGTACTGGATTGTTGATTACAGAATCGAATTGAGCTGTGCGGTCTTCGGAGTCTGTTGTGACTAAAATTCATTAACTGTGGTTCGTACCATTAAGTCTGATTTTGCAGTACTCATACCACGTCAACTGCATGGTCAGTGTGTGAGTCATCGACACCATTAAAAAATGAAAAACTACCCCTCTCATGATCATTTTTGTCGCATATTCTAATCTGACCAAATAAATTGGTTGCCTTTCGTGCAGCTCTTTTCGCTCTCTTGACTGTATTTAGACCGCGCCAATTTATCCATCATGAAGATCTTTTCCCTGTTCAATGGCGGCAAGAAGGCGAAGAAAACAAAAGATGTTGCTGCCGAGGTGCCAGCAGTTGATTCCGTCAGCAGTACTAGCTCGCTCAGCAGTGGCACCAGTAGCAAGCACAAGAGCCACAAGAAAAAAAACCATACGAATATGGACAAAAAGAGCAAGACCCAGGCCGACAGTGATCCTACAGCCGCCATCATCTCCTCACTCTGCAAGAAAGCACACGAGTTTATGCATTCCATGAACACAGTGGACAACACACCGGCGGATCCTCAGGCAGCTTATCTCGAAGAGTTCTATTCATACTTCGAGTCGGAGAACTCGCCCATTTACTTGGAGGATGGAGAAAAGTACAAGACCGAGGCGTGCGGAAAGCTGCTGTGGGCGACTCATTTGAGTTTCCCTGATTTCAAGTTTGCCCATGTTGACGTACATGTTGAGGGAGTCAAGGACATTTCTTCCAAGACTTACATCAAAGTCACCGTGGACGGAATTTACGCTTCGGGAACTCATACCGGTCTTCCTTACACCATTATGCCAGGCGTACTTCCAGCGATCCCCACCAGTGGTAAGTACATGTGCAATGACGAGCAAATCTTCGTCTTCCACATGCACAAGGAGACTGGCAAAATCAAGCGCGTGGACGTTGTAGCATTGGGGAACTGCACGGGATTTTCTGGCTTGTACACGAGAGCAGGAGGAGACCTTTCCAATATCATTACAACTAATGAAGAGGAACCAGCTGCGCCTGCACCAACACCTGATTCGAAAGAAAGCGATACCGAGGGCAAGGAATAGATGCCGGCGCCAAGAACTCCGTAACTAGTAGACCTTTCTGTATACGTACAACCGTCATCCATAGCGTTTCTGCATCTAATCTATGATCTCTTCAGCAAACTGGCGGGATGACTTGCCCCTGAACCGTGCATCAAAGCCAGTTTATTTTGTGGCAGTACACCATGTTGTCGTATAAGCCCGACCCCAGGTGGTTGCCTTGACGGATTCAGATGCTAGCTGCAGTCATGCTTCTTAGTGTCGCTCTGGCAACTGTTAATGCAAGCTATTGGTAGCACTTTGATATGTGCCAAGTGTCCATCCTCTACGAGCCTTTAGAGTATGAGCATGAAAAAGGACGACAAATCACTTTTCTTTGTCGTCGGTAAACGGAAACACAAGCGCATGTAGTAAATCAATTCTCGCGGCGTCGAACACGAACTTGCATACTCTATGGACGCCACGATAAAGAACCGTTTATTGTAACATCTTGCTCTATTTATTTCTATCTCTATCTATTTGTAATATCATAAATGTTGGCCCAGCGAAAACGGTGGGTTCGTTTTGATGGAACATTTGTCTACTCGACGTTTGCGGACGTAAAAGTAGCCCGTATTCTTTGGTCTCTGTCCACAGCCTTGAATAAAACCTTGTCGATGAGGGTGGCACCTGCCAATGCTCCAATCACAGGCCCGACGATGTATACCCAGCAATCTTGAAAGGCGACATTATTCCAACCTGCTAGGGAAGCAACGATCCGAGGTCCAAAGTCGCGTGCCGGGTTCATACCGCACTGAGTGTAGGGCGCAAGAGTATTGATTAAAGAAAAAACTGTTCCACCCACCACAAAGGGGACAATGTTAATATGATTGTCTTCTTGTTGTGTCTTTCGTGAGGGATGTGTCATGGCAAAGACAATGGAAGCCAAAATAAAGGTTCCAAGGGCTTCTATTCCAGTAGCTTGTAGTGCTGACAAGGAAGAAGGATCAAAGTATTCTCCAAAGACTCGTGCCGATTCTAAGCAAGAAGATCGAATGAGACCTTGGGTTTGTTCATAGTCCCGAATGACACTACGAAACAGTCCAAAACTGACTGCCGAACCTGTCATGGATCCCATGATTTGTGCTGTACAGTAGGGAAGGACTTTCCTCCATTCAAAATCACGAAAGACAGCCAATGCCAATGTCATGGCTGGATTCAAATGAGCCCCTGACATTGGTGATGTGATGAGAATGGCACTGGTAGCTGCCATGGACCAAATCATGGCAACTTCTGGTAGGGACATGAAGGGATTGACAAAGGTTGCCGCCATGCTGGCCATGCTTCCGATGGCGACAATCCAAAACGTGCCAAAGGCTTCGCCCAAGAGTTCCTCAACCCAATAATTCCGCACTTTGGGCACTTCCACCACCGACGGAAAAGGAAGGAAAGAAACAGAGTCTATAGGCCTTTGTGGGGCAGCCAAAGTTGCAGATTGCGATGGAAGTGCTGTCAATTGCTTTCGACGTCCCGAAGATGTTGGTGATGGAAAGGGTTGCTTGTAACTGTTTGGCTGGACCTGGAATGCAGCACAGCTGCACGCCAAGCCCAAGAGTAGCATTAGTATTCTTAGTATACCTGATAGCTTCATGGCTTTCATCGTTCAATGTGTTGCTCTTCGTCCGAAGAATGGAATTGTACTGGTAGTAACAATCGTGAAACGTAACTACTCAACTGGTCACGTTCGTTTGCTGTGTGGTTGTCGTGTAATGCCACGTGTTCGGTAGACATGTACACAATGATCCTATACATGACATCACATTATGACCTATTGACATTTTCATTCGGAAAGCGAAAAATAAGGCTGGGGTTACCATGTAAACAACATGTTAGAGACGCGATATCACAGCAGTTAACATGTAACAACAAAGAACGCACGATCCTATGTAGGTCATTCTGATCGGCAAATAGCCTTAACTGCCAGCTTTGCCTGTCACAATCGACCTCTGTGGCCATATATACCCAAAGAACAATAGGCCGGAGTTAGACAGGCAGCGAAGCTAATTTTACATAGCCATCCTTCGCTCGGAAGCAGCAACAGCATCAACGAGGAGCCGGAACACGAACAGTCACGGACCTTGTTTCGTCATCATTGTTGCTTCTTTGCCTGTCATAATCGACCTCTGTGGCCATATATACCCAAAGAACAATAGGCCGCAGTTAGACAGGCAACGAAGAAAATATTACATAGCCATCCGCAGCATGCCAACTCATCAAGAAATAACGAATTCGTTGCTCTCTCACCTTCGAAGGAGGCCCGGAGCCTTCGGCAAATGGATTCCAGTCGTCTATTGGATTGATAAGATAAACATGGATAATTTAGACAACGGAAAGATCTTGAAAGCATTAGAAATGACTGGTAGTTACATGACACAAATACAGGATAAGACTCACGGATTCTTGCACATTGAAATCACGAAGAAGAAACTACCAGCTCCGATTGGCATCAAGTGGTTTATGTGCTGTTCCACTCCACAAGCACCAAACATGTATGTTGGAAACTTTGACAAGACGCTGCATAGCAAGACGCTACAAGCATCCTGGGAACGATATGCGTCGGCAGTAGTAGCAGAAGAAACAAAATTAGATGACGAAGAACGAGCACCGGTGCTTCCAACGCCCTTGCCTCCGCAAGCAACGACAGCAACACCTAGTCCACCACAACCAACAAGTCAATCCACGGATGGCAATCACCCGCAGTTCAAGGATGAAGACAAAGACTTACTCGACTTCTTTCAGAGCATTATATCACCCGAGTACTTTCAAATGATAGACTTGTTCCGTCCGGAAGTAATGACAATCCGCGGTGGTCTGAGAAACAAGATTGTATCATTCGGAAAGAGCTTAGCTGCGGACGATCTTGTCAAGCACTATGAAGCGTTCTATGACAACTCGGTTCCTGTTCAGTACACAAACAAAGACATATCGACGTTAGAACCATGTCCGTGTTTATGGGGAAAGTACAGCATTCCAATGTCTGTTCCAGCAATCACAGAAGTGGCGACTGCTACATTGAACCTGTCTGTTGACGCACCTGAAGTCTTACAACTTCAGAAGTATGGTGGCAGTAAAGGAGCTGGAAAGCGACTCATTGCAGCAGTGCCATCCTCGGACACGAAGCGACTCTTCTATAATGCCAAGCAGTGGATGGATTGTATTATGAGCAACGCAATAACGACTGTGGGAACATATGACGCAGTTAAAGTGCTGGTTCGTGTGCTACATACCATGGATCCTATTGCGGTTGGAGACGCAACAGCAGTTTTGAACGTTGGAGACACGCGATCAAAGTACAAACTTGATCCCGAATTACAGCAAGCCATGTTGTATGCTGCTAACCTCAGTTGGTCGCAGTTTCGAACGCTGAAGACATACTTATGCTACTCGAACCTTGACATCCTACAGCCTGAGAGTCTGATGAGAGAATTACAAGTAGAAGAATTTGTGAGACCAGTTCCGATTGAATTCCGAGAAGGTAAAGGCAACAGAAAGAGAGTGGCTTGGCACATTCCGCCGGACGACTTGCTTGCATGGAACACAAAGCAGAAGCTAAAAGCAAATGCTGTGGACTTTGACAACCTTGACAAGGCCCATGTTACATTGGTGGGGGATCACGGTCAAGGCGCATTCCGCATGATGGTGACGTTGTTGTTAATCACCAAGCCTATCCGTCGACGTGGCAATTGGCGACAACGCCGAACGGAAGTCGCATCTGTTGAGAATGAATATATTGGGACGAAGTTAGCATTGGAAGTAGATGGGATGTGTGGATACGTTCAGTGTCAGAAGGACACTTACAAAATTCTTGATGACACCATCGCAACACCGATCAACGAACGATTGCTGTCAATGCAACATAAAGGACGTGTGACAGTACAT
>ENA-ORBV01012905-ORBV01012905.1-microbial-mat-metagenome-genome-assembly--contig:-NODE-12905-length-12793-cov-5.074945_pt1 | contig 12793 bp, 7 predicted proteins | sample MGYA00237777_ERZ505514 | MGnify/ENA primary metagenome ERZ505514 (study PRJEB26160, sample SAMN06269048) | microbial mat metagenome | isolation source: Oligotrophic lake microbial mat | place...
GGGCTCGGAGATGTGTATAAGAGACAGCGCTGCCCACCGTCCGCGGCTGGGTCCGCGAGATCTTCGGCCTCCTCCTCGTCCTGCACAACCGCCGACTGCTGCGCATGCTCGACAGCTTCCGCCGCAACCCGCCGCTACGAAGGTGACAAAGTAATGCTAATCGCCCAGCGACGAAAACACATTGACGAGATCAACGAATCCCTATGTCCCAGCAAGCAGTCGATCCCACCATGCCTCGGATCACGTCATCCGGCTGTACGACGAGCGAACATGATCAGGACTGGAAGGGCGGCGATGTAGCAGACGGCAGCAGCGAGAAGGGTAGTCCGCATGTCTCCGACCAGTGTCCCTACGGCGAAGGCAACAGCGGCATCAATGATCAACAGGTACAACGCAATCCTACCCATCCCAAGTCGAAGGAGCGGGGATGTCGCCGGCTCCCCTGCCCTCAGTTTCAGTTGCCGAATCTGCCCCACCATTACGACCAGCGCCGCAAGAAGGGCCGTGAGAGAAGCCGCCAGCACCAGCGCAGTCGGAGCATCGGCAGCATTAAGAATCCGTGGTATCGTCCCAAGAGAAAAGACTACGCCCAGTGCCAATGCGCTCTTCCCTACGGGATCCTGACGTCTAAGGAAGCCATAGACGGCGGCAGCCCCGGATACTCCAAAGACGAACACATCGACGGCTACAAGACTTGTCATTCTGGAACCTCATTCCCGGACACAAGACGTAATCGCCGAAGCGGGGCTCGACCCGCTTCGGCGATCAAATCAGAAAACGACGACTAATTCTAAGGTAGGGGAAGACCTTGCTTGCACTGAGCGTACGTAATGATTCCTCGCACCATGCCATAAGTTCCCAGCGCCGCGCCAGCGATCGCGAACCCCCAACCGAGCAGACCCACTCCAACACCAGTCGCTGCGATGCCAGCCATGTGGCTATTGAACGTCATCCCCAGGGCGATTCGGCTGAGAGTGTGGCCCACAACTCCAGCAGCGGCATCGGCCGCCGACCAGAAGCAGCTAGCAACCAGCACGCAAGGCGCTCTTGTCGCCGGACGACGGTGATGCTCGCGACGGTCGCCGGCAGCAGCCCGTTTTCCAGCGGCGCGTCGATTACCGTTGGACCGGATGGACGATTTGGCATCGCAGGTCAGCCGCCGGGTCGGTACGCGCTGAACGCTCGTGTTGGGAGCGGAGCCACGGCGCTCTCAGCACTTGCGGTCATCGACACGTATGGCAACGACGTCGCCTCAGCGCAACTGGTCCTGCGGCCCGCGCTGACCCTGCCGGGACGCCTCACCGCAACCGCTACAGGTGGCGCAAAACCGCCGGCGCTCGCCGGGCTCCGTCTCCAGCTGGCGGGGCTATCGGCCGCACATCGCACAGGCATCGTGCCTCAAGTGTCGCCGGCAACTGTTGACGGCACGTTCACCATCAGCGGCGTCATGCCGGGACGGTACACGTTCGGTGGCGCGCCGTTTTTTGGCGCGTCAGGTGACTCGGTCACGTGGGGACTGGCGTCGGTGGTTGTCGACGGCACGGACGTGACCGACCGCGCGTTCGACATCAGCGCGGAAACTCCACCAAAAGAAGTCGTCGCGACGATCACCGATCAGTGGCAGGAGATCTCAGGACGCGTCACCAACACTGAAGGCGCGGGTGTCACTGACTACACAATGCTCGCCTTCCCGGTCGACGAAGCCTACTGGCTCCACAACTCCCGCCGCATCGTCACCGCGCAGCCCGCCGGCGATGGACGCTATCAGCTTGGTGGACCCGGTCCGGCGCTGCTGCCTGCGGGCGAGTACTTCCTCGCCACCGTGACTGACGTCTCCAAAGACGAACAGTACGATCCTGCGTTTCTCAAAGCGTTGGTGCCGACCGCCATCAAAGTTACACTCGGCGCCGGTGAACGAAAGACGCAGGATGTTAGGGTGCAATAGAACCGCGAGGGCTAAAGCCCTCGCGCTCCACATGACGCTCATCGTCCTCGCCGCGTCGCTGCACGCGCAGATGCCCGCGGCGCAGACGACGGTCGCCGGTCGCGTGGTCGCGGAAGCGACGGACCAGCCAGTCAAGCGCGCATACGTCATCGTCCATGGCCCCGACACGAAGACGACGCGGGTGACGATGAGCGACGTGGAGGGCAATTTCAGCTTTGAAGGACTCCCGACCGATCGGTATCGCGTGGGCGCGAGCAAGCGACCGCTACTGAGCGCCGCGACTGACGCGACTGACGCGACGGGCGCACACATCGTGATCAGTCTGCCGACCGGCGCGGTGGTGACGGGCACGGTGATCGATCATCTCGGACAACCCCAAGCCGGCCTTTACCTGAATATCTCCGGCTCCGCACTGCCCTCACTACAGGTGTCGACGACCAATCGCGTGGGTGAATACCGTTTCTTCAGTCTTCCTTCCGGGGACTACACCATCGGCGTCGTTGGCAGGAAGGGCGAAGGTCGCACCGTGTCCGTCGGCGCAGGGGAGCATAAACAGCTGACACCGTTGTTGGTCGAACCCGCAGAACCAACCCCGATGCCCGGCCGGGCTGTGACCAAGGGCAATAACGTGGTCGCAGGTGTGGCGGTCGATGAACGCTCGGGCGAGCCTTTGGTGAATGCCCCTGTGATCAGCCGAGGATTCGGACTCCGCTCGATGACCGATGCGAATGGGCGCTTTCGATTTGAGGACCTGGGAGACGGCACGTATTCGTTCCTGGTGGAGGGCAGGGAGTTTCAACCCACCTCCGCCGCCGAGGTGACGGTGAAGGATGGCGCCCGCATCATCGACCTCACGCTCCGCGGTGGCCGCAACGGCAGCATCGGCGGAATCGTCCGAGACGAAGTGGGCGATCCGGTCGTCAACATGCCGGTCGTGGCGTATCACAAACTCCTGATGGGCTTTCAACCCATCCTGATCGAGCGTGGCGGTGTCCGCACCGATGACCGGGGCATGTTCGACATCCGCAACCTTCCCCCCAGTGACTACCTCCTCTGCGCCTGCGCAGGAGACTCGCTCGCCATCGACCCCTGGCTGTTGCGGCAACTCGACCCCACTGCACCGGATGCGGCAATGGTGAGCGCGCTGATCGACGAAACGGTCCAGACGTTTGCGCCAACGTATTATCCGGGGCAGGCCCACGCCAGCAACAGTCCACTCGTCACCGTGGATCGCGGCGATGCACGCATGGGCATGGACCTCACGATGCACGGCGTGACGCCGTTTGTAGTCGAGGGGCAATTGATCGAAGGCGGCGCCCCGGCGACGACTCGCATGCAGGTGTTTCTCTCTCAGCCTGGCGCGATTGGCCTCAGCGGAATGACACCGGCCTCCCTCTCCTCCGACGGGCGATTCCGTTTTGTCGGCGTTCCCCCGGGCAGCTACGCACTTGGGGCCATCCCGGCGACTGCGAATCACCGGACGCCGTGGGCACACACCGAGGTGACGGTCGCCGACCGCGACCTTGTCGGCCTGGTGGTGCCGATCGGCGACGGGGTGACGGTCTCCGGGCGTGTCGAATTCTCCGGCAGCGCGGCTGCACCCTCTGCGACCGTGCTCGAAACGGTGCGCGTGGCACTCCTGCCGCTTGAGTTCACCATGAGCACACTCGCCTCGATTGGCAACTCGGGCACGGTGGGGGACGGTGCGCGGATTGACGGAAGTGGTCAGTTCACGATCGGCGGGCTTCCGCCGGGCCGCTATCGAGTGGTGGTGACCGTGCCGAACTCTCCGTGGCGCATGGTGCGACGTGTGAGCCCATCGGCCTCAGGCACGCTGGTCGACGTCATCACCGTGGGCTCTGAAGATGAGACGGGCGTGCTGGTGGTCGTCTCCGATGCACCACCGGCCGTCCTCACCGGGTCGGTCGTGTTCGCGCGTTACGAATCGCCCGGGTACGCACGCGCGATGATTTTTCCAATGGACGCGTCAACGTGGATAGAACCTGAACGGTACCCGCTGCGGTTCCAGCCCATCTTCATCAGGCCGGATGGATCCTTCCGCCTGGACACCGTTCCGCCCGGCGACTACTACGTGGCCCGCGGCTCCTCCTTCGACGCCGAAATGTCCAAGAGCGCGCTTGAGCGCTGGGCGAAGACCGCACAGCGCGTCACGCTCCGCGCAGGGGAGACGACGACGGTGGCGTTGAAAAGATAGACGAAGGTAGCCTGTGGCCTTTAACCTTTGGCCTTCCTATCAATCCGAAAACTCCTTCGCCAGCTCCGTGAACTCGCCCTCGGGATCGAGTTCGCGATAGTGCTGCCAATGGGGTTTGGCTTCGGCGGCGCGGCCGAGTTTTTCGAGCGTCACGGCGAGATAAAAATGCGCCTCGGGGTACGACGGGTTGATCGCGAGCGCTTCGCGATAGTTGACCACCGCTTCGGGATACCGCGCGAGGTCGTGAAAAATGTTGCCGAGGTTAAAATACGCCTCGAAACATTCGGGATCGATGCGAATGGCCTTCTCGTAGATCGCGTCCGCTTCCACAAGTTCGTCGCGTTCGTAGTGGATGTTCGCGAGGTTGACGAGCGCCGGCACGAGTTGCGGATCAAACAACAGCGCCCGACGATACGAGGCCGCTGCCATATCCAAATTCCGCTCATCGCCATCGTCGAGCTCGGCGCCCTCGAGGAAATATTTTGCCGCCAGCGTGTAGTTCGCTGATTGGATTTGTGCCGCGCGGTCGGCGGCGCCACGCGCGTCGCGTTTGACAGTCGGCAGCGAGACCACACGCGCGCGCGGCGAGTCCATGCGCGACGGCTGAAAGTCGAACGCCAGTTGTCCGGTGCGCTCCGCGAGTAGACCGCGCAGGATGCCGTTGAGGGGCACACCGCGGCCCAGATCGGCCGCTGCCGCTTTGATCACGTGGAGGTCGTTGAACGAATACCGGCCGGCGACCGGACGAATAAGGCCCCACTTGCCCAGGTACCGCAGGTGGTCCTCGCGTAGACCCGGATACATGCCCTGCAGGTCGCGCGCTGAGTAGTACCGGGTGCGCAACATCTCCAGATCGGGCAATCCCGCCGCGCGGCACACCGCGTCTTCGGTCAGGACCTCGCGCACATGCGCGGGCCAGCCCTCGGCCGGGGCGTCGCCCGTGCGAATGACGATGGTGGTGTGGTCGGAGAGGGTGAAGGCACACGTGCCCCCCAGGCGCTCGACCAGCGCGCGCATGTCGCGGCGCGAGAGCACGCCGCCCTTGCCGAGCACGGCGACGTGTTGTCCCGCAAACGGCCGCTCGGCCGGAAGGGTCAGAGACGCAGGAACGGCCACGGGGAGATCGTAACAGAGAGGGGAAAAGGGAAAAGGTCAAAGGCGACAGGCTAAAGGTACGGACCGGTGTAGCAGAGGCGTTTCCGTACCTTTGCCCTGTGGCCTCCGACCTTCTACCTTCCACTTGGCAGTATCATCTGCCGATGCTTCTGGCGGGAGATATTGGTGGCACCAAGACACTGCTCGGCCTGTTTGAACCTGCGGGGGAACGCCCGCGGTCGTTGGTCGTGCGTGAATACGCGACGCTCGATTTTGACAGCCTTGAGGAGTTGATTCAGGTCTTCCTTGACGACACCCGTGCGGAGTCGCAGCTGCGGGGCTTCTGCCTCGGCGTGGCGGGCCCGGTCTCGGGCCTGGTTGCACGGCTGACCAACGTCCCATGGCTGGCCGATGCCTCGGTGTTTGCCGACCGCTGGCCCGACTGCCCCATCCGGCTGCTCAACGACCTTGAGGCGATGGCCCACGCGGTGCCGGTCCTGGAGCCCGACGAACTGGCCGTGCTGCAGGCGGGCGTGCCCGTCCCATCCGGCAACGCCGCGCTCATCGCGGCCGGGACGGGCCTGGGAGAGGCCCTCCTCCATAACGTGCGGGGTGAATTCATCCCGTCAGCCTCAGAGGGCGGGCATGCGGACTTTGCGGCCAGGACGACGCGAGAGTTGGCGCTGGTCGAACATCTCACCGCCATCTACGGGCGCGTGGACAACGACCGCGTGATCTCCGGCCCCGGCCTGGTCAACCTGTTCCGTTTCACGCATGGCTTCGGGGCGGGTTCCGGCACGTGCCCGGCGATTGGCCCGGGGGTGGACAACGGCGAACTGCCTGCGGCCATCAGTGCCACCGCCATGAGTGGACGATGTGAGCAGTGTTTGGAGGCGCTGGACATGTTTGTGGAGGGGTATGGCGCTGCCGCCGGCAACCTGGCTCTGCGGTCCGTGGCCACGGCAGGCCTCTACATTGGCGGCGGCATCGCCCCGAAGATACTCCCCGCCCTCGAACGGGGGCCGTTTTTGGACGCCTTCCGTGCCAAAGACCCGCTGACTGACCTCCTTCGGACAATCCCTGTCTCTGTGATCCTCAACCCTGCTGCTGGGTTGCTGGGCGCGGCGGTGGGGGCTCATAGCCGCTTCTGACGTTGGCAATGGGGCAATGAGGCAATGCATTGCCCCATTGCCCCATTGCAGCAAGTGTCCGTGACCGGATAGCATCCTGTGCACTTGCGTTTACGGTGTCTTTACTCCTTTGGAGGATCAATGCGTCATAAGTTCGTTCTTCTCGCGGTCATGGCGGTGCTACTGGCACCGGTGGTCGCTCTGGCTCAGCAGACGGGCACGATCGCCGGTCGTGCCGTCGACAGCAGCGGTGGTGCCCTTCCGGGGGTGACCGTTGAAGCCACCTCCACGTCATTGCCGACCGCGCGTGTCGTCGTGACGGGCAACAATGGCGAGTACCGGATGGCGGCGCTGCCTCCCGGCACCTACAGTGTCAGCTTCACCTTGTCCGGCATGCAGACGCTGACCCGCAATGCGCAGGTCCAGCTCCAGCAGGATACGGCGGTCAACGTCACGATGTCCGTGTCTGGCGTCACCGAAACGGTGAACGTCACCGCGACGGCGTCCTACGTGGACACCAACTCGGCCACGGTCAAGAGCGGCATCTCCGCGACGCAGATCGCCGGCTTGCCCGTCGGTCAGGAATATCGCGACCTGATTCGCCTGATTCCCGGCGTGCAGTTCACGGCCGACCAGGTGCGTGGCCCGAGTGCGGGTGGCAGCGGCCAGGACAACGTGTATCAGTTCGACGGCGTCAACGTGACGTTGCCGCTCTTTGGCACGCTCTCGGTCGAGCCCTCCTCACACGACATCGCACAGGTGACGACCATCAAGGGTGGCGCGCGTGCGATCGACTTCGACCGCTCGGGTGGCTTCACGATCGACTCGGTGAGCAAGTCGGGCACCAACCGGTTCACGGGTGAACTGAGCTACAAGTTCCAGACGGCCGGCATGGCTGCCGACCTGGTCAGCGGCTCGGTCTCGCAGTACGAGCAGGACCAGGCGTGGATGACGGGCAACATCGGTGGTCCGGTCCTGCCTGGCAAGGTGACGTTCTACGGCTCCTATTACCGTCCAGAATTTTCGCGTACAAACCAGGCGAACGCCTACGGCCCGCTGCCGCAGTTCGAACGGATTCGCAACGAATACTTCGGCAAGCTCACCTTGACGCCGATCCGGAATGTGCTGGTCAACGTCAGCTACCGTGACTCACGCCGTGAGGACAAGAGCACCCTGTTCGGTGGGTTTTCGACGTCCACGACCGGCACGGGTGAAGAGAGCGAACAGAAGATCACGACCGCAGAAGGATCCTGGATTCTCGGCAAGGGTCTGGCCACGTTCAAGTACACGCGCTTTGTCAATGAAAACCTGGGGCGTCCCGACAACATCTCGTCGGCTACGTCGAGTGAGGCCATCGGGTCCCTGTTGAACATCGCCAGCCTCGAGACGCAGGGGCAGGTCAGCCTGCCGACGCCGATCGCCGGCAACACGGCGTTTAATACGTTCCTGCAGCCCTTCATCGACAGATACGGCTACGTGGGCACGACTGGCGCGCGCGTCGGAGGCTCGACCTTCGGATTCGCGACCCTGCTCAACGATCAGGACTTCTTCCGCGACAACATCCAGTTCGCCTACAACGTCACGCTGGGTTCGAACGTCACGCACGAACTGCATGCCGGTTACCAGTGGTATCGCGACTCCGAAGAACTGCTCCGCAGCTCCAACGGCTGGGGCAGCATCACGCTCCAGGGTGGCCGCGTGTCGACCGCCGGACAGCCGATCTTCTACACCGCGCGGTACCAGCGCCAGACGGCGGGCCTGCCCGCCATCGTGTCGGACTACGAGTCACAGAGCATCGAGTTCAACGACATGATCCGCTGGAACAACTGGACGTTCAACATCGGCGCCATCGCCAGCAACGACTCGTTGTTCGGTCAGGGCCTCCAGGAAGACAGCTCGACCCTGTCGGGCTACCGGTCAGCGCCGGGCAACCGCTACAACATGTATGAGCTGCCCTTCAAGAAGATGATCCAGCCACGCCTGAGCGTGGTCCGCAGCTACAACGGAGCCGACACGGTCTACGCGAGCTTCGCCCGGTACAACCCGGCTGCCAACTCGCTGCCGCGTGCGGCGTCGTGGGATCGCAACCTGGTGGGTCAGTTCATCGACGCCCACTTTGATGCCTCCGGCCGGCTCTTCGCCGCCGTCCCGGTGGGTTCGTCGTCGGGCAAGTTGTTCGTGCAGGACATGACCCCCCGCACGACCGACGAGTACCTGCTCGGCACGAGCATGGAGCTCAACACCAACTGGTCGGCGCGTGTCTATGGCCGGTACCGCAACAGCACCCACTTCTGGGAAGACACCAACAACAACGCCCGGGTCGCCTTCGCCCCACCCGCCGGGGTGCCGCGCGAACTCTACATCCCGGACCTGACAGCGCGTGTGGCCCAGATCGGTTCCGGTTCCTCCTACGTCATCGCGGAACTCGACGGCGCCTTCACGAAGTACTACGAAGCCACCGTGGAGTCCGAGTACCGCAGCAGCAACATGTTCCTGCGTGGCTCGTACACCTGGAGCCACTACTTCGGCAACGTGGACCAGGACAACACGACGGGCAACAATGACGCGGCGATCTTCATCGGCTCCTCGAACCTCGCCGACGGCGGTGGTCGTCAGATCTGGGACAACAAAAACGGCGACCTCCGCGGTGACCGTCGTCACATGGTCAAGGCCTACGGCTATTACTCGCTGCCCTGGCAGGCGACCTTCGGCGGCTACGTCGTGGCGCAGTCGGGCCAGCCGTGGGAAGCCTGGAACTACCGCGCGTACTCGACGGCGATCATCGGCACCAACACGAGTGACCTGATTCGCTATGCGGAGCCGGCGGGATCACGGCTGACCAAGGCGCACTACCAGCTCGACCTCAAGTACACGCAGAATTTCCGGATGCCCGGACGCGCGAATTTCCAGATTGTCGCGGACGTGTTCAACGTGACCAACAACCAATCGGGCTACAATCCGCAGCCTAGTCAGAACGTGACGTCCTTCGGGCAGTCGCGCTCGTTCTTCCCGCCGCGCAAGCTCCAGGTGGCGGCGAAGATTCAGTTCTAGCGCGCACACACCGTACACACGAACGCGGGGGGCTTCGGCCCCCCGCGTTTTTTTTGTTCACAGGGTTACTGCCGAAGCATGAGGCGGCGGATTTGTGTGAACGGCAGATCCCCAAACGAAATCAGTTCGTCGTGGAAGGCCTTGAGTGAAAAGGCCGGGCCCTTCGCGCTTTGGATCTCATCGCGCAACTTCAGGATCATGAGTTCGCCGATGATCTCGCGCCCGGGCGGCGAGGGTGACTGCGAGTCGCGCTGGACTTCGATGAATGAGTTGCCGGGCTCCATGCCGATGCGGTCGATGTAGGCCTGCACGGCCTGATCAAACGTCATCTCGCCCTTGGCCATCTTCAGCTTCGTCAATATCCGCTGCACCCGCCACATCCGCATCTGCCGGCGCGCCATCTGTGTCTTGAGATTCTCCATGTGCGGCAACGTGTCGAAATAACCTTCATCCTCGAACAATTTCTCCAGATAAAACGACCACGACTGGCTGAAGTAGCTGCTGTTGTACATCCGGCGCATCGGCCGTGTGACGTTGGCCCGCGCCGAGGCGATCTGCACGGTGTGACCGAGCCACTCGTGGTACGAAATGACGTGCGTCCAGTACGGGTTGTAGGACTTGAGCCGGCTCAACTTCTCCTCTGGTGTCAGCCGATCTTCGAGTGGCGTGAGGATGTAGAAGCCGGACTGTTTGCCGTCAATGGTGGGCCCAGACGTCGCACCGCCAAACGACAACGTCCGTCGCGCCATCGGCGGTGACAGGCGCGCGCCGTAGCGCAGGTAGTCCGGAATGGTGACCACGTGCTGCCCAGCCCCACGCAGCCAGTCACTGGCGAGGTCCACGTACTTCTGCGCCATGGGGATGACTTCGTCCCACGGAGGCGCCTCATTCTTCATAACTTCCCACGCCGTGCGGAGATCACCTGATGGGTGGATGCGCTTCGCCAGTGCCTCCATCTCCGACCAGAGTTTTTTGTCTTCAGCCTCGGCCACACGAATCATCGCATCCACACCGTAGTCGTCGAGCTGTTCGTGGACGAACTGGTAGAACTCGATCTGCGCAGGGGTCCACGTCGGCGGACGCGTGGACCTGGGCAAGAGGACTTTCTCCAGCCACGCCTCGTGTTCCGCAATCACCGGGACCGCAGCTTTGGCTGCAGCCAGGAACTCCGTCCGCAGCGCCGGATTGGCGATCTCCAGCAACTGCACCTCCTTCTCCAGCATCGTCTTTGCGTAGTACGCCTGGTATTGCGCGTTCTCTGTCCAGGTGCGCGCGGGGGTGGTCAGGCGATCGCGATCGGCTTTGATCGCGTCGGCCAGACCGCGCAGTTGCGCAATCGCGGAGCGGACGTTCACCTCGGGCAACGCGCCGTCGCGCAGGAACAATCCGCTGACGGCGCCGACGTTGATCACGCCGGCCGCATTGACCTCCCACTGCCGCAGTTCGGTCTGTTCCCATTGGCGTGTGCGCGCGTGTGACCGAAGCAGGTCGTAATCCACCTGATCGTCAAGGTCGAGCGCCGCGCGATTGATGCGATCCAGACTGGCGAGAATCGGTCCCCACTCGCCCCCACGCACCGCCTGGGCCTGCGTGATCAGCGCAGCGAGTTCAGGGTTGGTGGCGGCGGGCGGCTGCTGAGCCGATACCCCCGCAACGAGGCACAACGTAACGGCAACAAAAAGACTCGGAGATTTCATGAACACTCCTTGAATGAGGCAATGAGGCAATGAGGCAATGATTTCAGCGTGACGCAACACTCTTCGTTGGCCCATTGGCTCACTCCCTATGTGTAAATAATCTTTCGTTCGCAATCAGCCGACGCGTCGTCGCGTCGGCCCCACGTTTGGCGGCGGCGATGCGATCCGCCTTGCCGGGCTCATTCAGCAGCACACTTACCTGGGCACGTTTGAACAACACCATCGGGTACTCGGGGTGTGATGACGGAATGCGATCGAAGGACTGGCGGGCGTCCTCGAGGCGTTTGGCAGCGAGATAGAGGACGCCGAGTTCGAGGTCGCCCACAAATGCGGCGCCTTGCCCCTCACGCGCGCGCTCGTATCCCCAGATCGCCTGATCGGTCTGGCCCAGCGACATGGCGAGCTGGCCGAAACGAATGGCCTCAACGTCGGTGGGAGGCCGCAGTGCAAACACCTTGCGGAAGAGCGTCAGACTCTCGGCCGTCTTGCCTTCGCGCTCGCGCAGCAACGCGAGCGTCTCCAGAGCCGGAAGGCGTTCGGGCGTGTTGGCAAGAATGCCTTCCAGGAGCGGCACGGCCTGCGGCCATCGAGGGCCTTTCGCGTGGTGCAACGCGAGATACAACTTCACGTCGGGCGATTCCGGCGCGAGTGTCTGCGCGCGCTTGAAGGCCGCGAGCGCCTGTGCGTCCTGCCCCAGGGCCGAATGCGCGGTCGCCAGCCGCATGGTGGCATCGAGATGGTTCGGGTCTGACTTCAGAATTTTCTGGAGCAGCGGAATCACCTGCGCATAGCGCTGCTGCACAAACAGGCCCGACGCCTCGTCAATTACCGAAAACAGATGCGCCATATCGGCCGGGCGCGGCGCGTCCTTGCGGACGGTGGGTGTCGCGGTGGCGCTGACGTAGCCGAGGCTGGCGAGTTTCTGCTTCGCCTCGGCGTCAAGGGCCGAGGGGGCCGCAGCCGGTGCGACCAGAGACGGCACGGGGTAGTCGTCCATCGCCATGCGGATGGCGGCGGGCAGCGTCGCGGCCGTCTTGAGGTCGGTCGCCTCGTTCGGATCCTTCGCCAGGTCGTAGACCTCGGTTGGTCCTGCGAGGATGGCCTTCAGTGTGCCCTCCACGGCCATGATCTGCGGCTGCCACCCGTACTGGAGATGCGGCTTCATGGCTTCGCCCAGGACCACCTCAGAGGTCACCTCAGGTGCGCGCAGCGACTCGGGTGTCGGCCGCCCTGCCCAATCCATGATCGTGTGGAAGATGCGACGCGTACTGACCGGCGTATCTTCCTCACCCGTGGAGACGCCAGGCCCGGACATCGCCAGAGGCACGTGCATCGTGGACTGGTAGACCAGATTGCCGTGCTGGGCCTCGCCGTGGTCGCCAAGACCTTCACCATGGTCACTGGTCACGACCACCGCGGCATCCCGACCGGCGGCCGCAGCCGCGGCCTTGAACGCGGTGATGAGCCGGCCCATCTGCGAGTCGGCAAACGCGACCTCGCCCAGATACGGCTGGCCACCCGCGGCGGTCAGATGCGCAGCAGGAGGCGCGTACGGCGCGTGGGCGTCAAAATAGTGCGTCCATAAAAACGCCGGTTTGTCAGCGCCAAGCGTCTTCACATGGGCAATCGCCCGCTCCGTGGTGGCGGCTCCGTCCCGCTC
>ENA-ORBV01012906-ORBV01012906.1-microbial-mat-metagenome-genome-assembly--contig:-NODE-12906-length-12792-cov-6.030987_pt1 | contig 12792 bp, 5 predicted proteins | sample MGYA00237777_ERZ505514 | MGnify/ENA primary metagenome ERZ505514 (study PRJEB26160, sample SAMN06269048) | microbial mat metagenome | isolation source: Oligotrophic lake microbial mat | place...
ACCGAGATCTACACCTCTCTATTCGTCGGCAGCGTCAGATGTGTATAAGAGACAGCAGCAAACAAAAGAAGGTCCAGACAAGTCTTTCCTCTACAAAGTAGCAGCTTCTCCTATCCGTCATCTATTTTTCTTTCTTTCATCCAATTCCAATTCCAATTATTAAAAAATGGTCGGTTCGGGAAGTGCCATTGGCACACGCGTCGATGTGACCCTCAAATTAGCCCAATTGCAAAATTTATGCAAACGCGATCCTGCCGCCTATCGGGATGATTACGATGCCCAAGTCCGACGCTTGGAATCGGAATGTACGATTTTGCAGTACTCGTCGTCGACATCGAATACGACTACTGTAGGAGGCGGTCAACATCATGGAGGTGGCGGCCACAATCACGCCCTCGTGGAATTGATTCAATTTGCGGCCGCCGTGAGTTCGAGTTCCTACAAGGGCGCCGAATCGGATCGAATTGCCAATTTATTAATCCATTTGTTATTGGGCAACACCACCACAACGACCATGGCAGAAAGTACTACTAGTACGACTCCCACGGCAGCTGCCAAAGCCACAGCCGTCAGCAAGGTCGAACAACAACATGCCGTCGCCAATGTGACTTCCCATTTAAGTGCTTGGGCCTTGTCGCTGAGTCGGGATGTTCGTAAAGCGTGTGTCTCCGCTTTGATTTTGATGCGCAACAAGGGAGCCATGGATCCTTTGCGCGTCATTCTCTTATTTTTTCGACTCTTGGCCGTCATCCCCGACAAGGCGCTCCGGGAAATCCTCTACAAACACATGGTCAACGACATTCGCAACATTAACAAAAAAGGCAAACGCGACGATCACCTCAATCGTGCCATTCAATCCTTTTTGCATCGCGTCGTCAGTACGCACGGCTCTGCCTCGAGTCATTCCAACTCGATCAACAATCACGGCGTCGAAGAAGCCGCGACCGACATTGCCGCCAAACGCGCGACGGACATGGTGTGCGAATTGTATCGGCGGAATGTTTGGACCGACGAACGAACGGTCGCCATTTTGACGTCGGCATGTGCCTCACAAAATTCCAGTGTCATGGCCAAAGCCATGCGGTTTTTCTTGAATATTGAAGAAACCATGGCGCACGATACGGCCGCCGCAGAAGATCAAGAAGTTTCCAATGCCGATGCCATTGATTATCATATGCACAGTAAAAAGACACAGGGGAGATTGCGACATGTGCAACGACAGATCAAAAACAAGAAAAAATTACAGAAAAAGCGAGAGGGCATGGATGGCGGAGAGAATTATGAAGCCCATATCCGGGACGACAAGGGCGCGGAGGGAGCCCGGAAATTGTATCCCGCCATTGAATTGATTCATAATCCCCAAGGCTTGGCCGAAGCCGTCTTTCAACGACTCCGTCGTGCGGGGAGTGGAAACAACAATAATAATTCGACAACATCATCGTCGTCGTCGTCGTCGTTGAAATACGAAACCAAATTGTTAATGATCAATTTCGTGACCCGCTTGGTCGGCAATCACGAATTGATGTTGTTGGCCTTGTATCCCTTTTTGCAAAAATACATGGGGGGACATCAACGCAACGTGACCGCCATTTTGGCTTATACCGTCCAAGCCTGTCATGAACATGTCCCACCCGAAGAAGTCCACGCCATTCTCAAAACGATTGCCCACAATTTTATTACCGAACGATGTTCCGAAGAACAAATGGCGGTTGGGATCAATGCCGCACGCGCCATTTGTGCGCGCGTACCGACCGTCTTGACCATGACGTCCATAATGTCGGCGTCGGCCTACCAAGATAAGAAGAAAAAGAACCGAAAGAACAAGAAGAATGGAACGGATAAGGACGACGGCGACGACGATGATGATAATACTCCCGCTGCGACCATGGTCATAGACCAGACCAGTGCGGTGGGTATGGACACACAAGCCTTTGCCCGCGATTTGGCAGGATTCGCCAATCATCGGGATCGATCCGTGGCCATTGCCGGCAAGGCTTGGACCAATTTTATACGAGAAGTTCATCCAGCTCTATTGCAAGGAAAGCAACGCGGCTTAAAGGGATCTGCCTTGTACAAGGCAGGTGCAAAACCGCGGCAATTCGGAGAAGAAAAGGTCAGTTTTGGTGTCGAAGGTGCCGATCTGTTGGTGGAATATGAATCCAAGAAAGCGGCGTATTTGAAAAAGAAGAAGCAAGAAGCGGCAGCAGGAAGGAACACGGAAAACGAAACTGGCCAGGACGACAAGGAGGATGAGGACGAGGACGAGGATGGATGGGTCGAAGTGGCAGATTCGGCCGGAGGAAGGAACGCGGAAAACGACACTGGCCATGACGGCAACGATGATGGTGATCATGAAGATGATGAAGAGGACGAGGAAGATGGATGGGTCGAAGTGGCAGATTCGGAAGATGAATCTGCACCGGACTTGATGGCGTTGCCTCCTGCCACAGCGGGTGATGAAAAAACATCAACTACCGCCGCCAAAGCAAGCGTTGGCGATGACGGTGAAGAAGAGAAGGAGGCAGTGGAACAAAAGCGTAACGAAGGTGAAGATGTTGACGACGAAGAGGATTCGGTTATTGACCTATCCAAGATGACACCGCAAGAACGTGAAAAGCTTCGTTTGGAAGTATCTGCCAACCGCGTGTTTACAGCAGCCGACTTTGAAAAGATGCGCAAACTTGTGGAACGCGAAAAACGAGCGAAGCAAGATCCACGAGAAGCGGCTCGTCGCAAGAGGGCTATTGCCCGTGGTGAAGAGTTCGCGGAGCTCAGCGGCGACGACGACATCTCGGATAATGATTCTGATGAGGAGGACAACATCCGAGTAGCAGGGGCAGTGAATCCTACGGATATCATGGCAACAGCCACCAAAAAACGACAATCCAAAGCTGAGCGTTTGGCCAAGGTAGTCGGAGGCCGGGAAAAGTTTGAATCCATGGCCCGAAGTGGAGGTTCCACTAATGTGGAGAAGAAGAGGACAAAGAACTTTGTCATGTCCAAGTTCGGCCGAGAGGCGCGGACGAAAGGAAAGGGAAAGACGATGCTAACGAACAAGCGCAAGGGCAAAAGTTGTAACAATACGCACGAAAATAAGAAACGCAGACGTAAGATGTAAAATACAAGTTGTCGCTCCCAATGCATGCGTCCGGTCATCCCCTACTACAGTACTACCAACCATTAGCTACAAGAGGAAGTTGTGCGCTCAGCTGTGCAGAAAACCAGGAGAAAATAGTTGGATGATACCAAGAAGCAATCTCTAGTACAACAAGTGCAGCAGTAGTGTGTAGACAAAAGTAGTGTGTTAACACCTTGATTAGTAGTAGTTGGCTTATTCTACCGTCATGTACTTTCTTTTTTTCTTTGTTCGCGGCCACCGGATTCATTCCCGGTCGAAACCGTCTCTGGGTTCACAACAAATATTTTTGGCTTTCTCTAGCCATTCTTTTTCATTCTCCTTCAGTAAGCTCCTCCAGCCATTTCCTCGTCATTGATGGCAAGGATATCGAAGATGCTTTCTAGTTTAGTAAGCTCCGGCCATTTCCTTGTCATTGGTGGCAAGGACATCGAAGATGCATGCATCACGATCTTCGGGGCTCACACGTGTGCAAGCAAGGGCGGCATCCTCCTGAGTGATCAAATTTTCTCCCAAGCGGCGAGCTGTGGTCTTCACGGGCATGGCACACTCAGCAGGGTGCTGGACGCCTTCACTGGCGTGGAAGAGCTTGGCTTCAGACGCGCGGACCTGCCATTCCATTCCAAACTCATCAGTGTCCTCAACAACTTGTCCTTCGCGGTCAAGCATAGCGCCAGTTGGGTATTCGCCCATCAGACCCTTGGAATCCTTGAAGTTCTTGCCTGTTGTTGACACTCTTGACACTCACGCGGACAAAGTCATTGAAAGTTTCCATCGCGATGTTCTCCTGACCAACTTCAATACGGAACTTCTTTTGCTTCTTGCTGACATCCTTGTAGTGAATCTTGAGTCCTGAAATCGTTTCTCCGAGGTATCCACTCTCGTTCAATTCTCCTTCAACTCCATTGACCCAGTATCTGGCAGTGTTCAGGCCTCCCTGGACTTCAAAGGTGTCACTTCCAATGCGGAGAACAGCTGTGTCAATGTAGCTCCACCAAGTCTTGATCTTGGTTCGGACGTGGAGGTCAAGTCCCTGTCCATTGAAGAATTCTGGGCTGCTGAGCATGACAAGGTCGCAGCCTTTTTCGCAGGAGGTAAATGAATGGGTGAGGTTAGCGGGACGGTCCAGTTGCTGTGGAGTGTGCTGTAGGTACGTTCGTTAATCTTACCTCCATGGAAATCAAACATGTGTCCGTTCCAAAGTCTGACATGAGGGTCACCGGAGATGCTGGAAGAGGGGGAGCCCGAAGTATAAGAGCCTGTGGTTGCAGGAGGGCTGGTGGTGGTGGGGGTTTCTTCGATTTCCTTCACCTTTCCCTTAATAAACGCGTCCGCGAATGCTGCAGCTGTGGACGAAGTACGGAGCTTGGTGATGTCCCAAATGGCACCTTTGGTAAGCTCTGTAATCGGTGGGTAGTCATACTGAGATGCCTCAGACCCGCTGGTAATCATACTTTCCACCGTCTTACTTCCGGTGTAAGAGATGGAGTTAGTAGTTGTGCCGTCCTGCTTGTACAAGATGGGCGAGGTGCCTTCAGGGGCAGCTCCAATGAGCGCAGTGGTGCCGTCTTTAATCTGGACATTAGCGATAACATTGACAACCCATCCTTTACTTTTTGCCTCATTGGCAGTCTTGATAGGAGTGTATTCGTTTGTAGTCGAATGGTCACTATCCTGTAGGCATCAAAGAGAGGAGCAGTTGTTTAAAAAGATGTTTCCAAAAACAGATGAATCCTTCTGCGACCCATTGAACGTACCTCATCAGTGACAAGAATCATGTTCCTCGCCATCGTTTTGCAGGACGTTGCAAGGTTTTTACCTCCAATTTCTGCTGGAAGATCACGAATGCTCCAGTAGATGGCTTCGAATGCATCTTCGAACGAACCAGAAGCGACGTAGTCCATGATAGCTGAATCCGCGCCCACCGAGCATCCATGGAAATGGGCATCTCCTCCCGAAACTTCCGCGTTGTTGTGGTAAACGGTCGCACCGTACCCGTAGGAACAGAAATAGGTCGCAAAACCTTTACCCTCTAGCTCCTTAATAATTCCAGGAACGGCCGTGTTCTTCATGAAATCCTGTTCGCCGGCCATGGAGCCAGATTCATCCATGACAACCGAGATGACAGCACATTTATCACTTCCAGTCAATGAAGCCTTGTAGTCAAATAGTGTACCAGGGCTCTTGTAAGTGCCAGCAGCCGAGGCCTGAGTGGCCAAGGACAGAATGGTGGCAGCTGCAATAGAGATTTTCATAGTTCTACAAAATGGAGAGAAAAGGCAGGTGTGAGGCGGAGGCCCATTGCGTTGCCGTTTCCAAGGTGTTGTGTGTTGACGAAAACAGAAAGCTCACCAAAAGTTAGAGAAAAAGCGTCCAAACGAGTTGCTGTTGCTACTGTTTTGTAGTGGCTTTTTGGTTGTTGGAAAATAAAAAAGTGAGAATGGTAAGCGTGATGGAATAATAATATTTTTTGTAGACTGGACGATGGCCGATGGGGAAAGGTCCAACAGTCTTCGCTGGTTTGCTACCACATTGCCTACATTCTACGACAGAAATGGGGTCATCGTATCCACCAGCAAAGATACTTTATGTAGAAGTTCTACCATGTTGAACGAGAGGGATCATCGCTTTCAATGGGATAATTTTCGACTCTCATGGCCAACCTGGTGGCCAACCTGCTTGTTAACATTCATCTATTTTTTGTTTGTTATCCGAAACAAGTCATTTCGACGATTTCGTATCTTTATTTGAAGATACATGTTTGCCCCCGTCTGGCATCTGTCCTAAACCAGGCTAAGTCGCACACTTCGTCTTTAAATTAGGTCATCGTATCCAAAAATAATATCCAAAATAACTAAATTATGCCTTGGAAGCACACTTGTCTCTTTCTTGCGGTCATTGGAATCCGAAGATGAGCCTACGACGCATCTTTGCCCCAATCGGGAAGTGCTGATCTGACCGAAAATTTTGCACTCATTCTACTAACTACTAGTAGCTAGCTAGAGTATGACTCTGTGTTATGACTCTATCCGAATGCTACCTGTCCGGATCGATATCCAGCAAAACGAAATGAAAGGCGACCTACTACTAGCCTTGAAGTAAAATAAAAAATGTGATGCTATTGATGGTGCTGCTGTTTTGGATTAATGGCTTGTCAAAGAAAGGCGGGTGTGCATCTGAAGTAAAGATCTGGATGTTTTCAGACCCCCACAATGCACATGTTTTTGTTGCTTTTGGACGCCAATGAAACAAACCTTAGAGCCAATTGTGCCTCCAGGCAATTTCACTGGTTGCACATGCACCAGAAATTGAATCCCTGTCACTCCACGCACACCAATGAAAAATGAGAACTAACATGATTCATTCTGAAATGATGAGCTCATGAAGAAATTGTGGAATGCAACTTTCATTGAGGAGACCCCACACTGTCATTCCACTGCCGCATCTGAAGCAAAAACAATGATGACCTGCACACATTTAATTTTTGTCAAAATGGACATTGCACAACACACCAAGTTGATGGGTGTGGATGACTCATGATTTGGAATCATTTCAAACCCAAGCAAAATGAGTGCAATGTTCTTTTGGTCGTGCGATTGTGAGGCATGAATGTGATGGCCCTTCTGGTCTGCTTCATGACAAGAACACGCAAAACTGCAATGTTGATTTTTCATTTTCAAAATGAATCGTGAACAATCACAGTTGCAAAGTTCGTCTGGCTGATGTTTGACTGAAAACATTCAGTTGCGAGACAAACAAAAGGAAACAGTTTTCTGTTTGTTCACAACACCGTTGTCTCAGAACAAGCTCCAACAATTTGCTGTGAGTCAGTCAGTCTTTGCTGTTTGTTGTCAATGTTGACAGTTGGCAAACAAGAAATGACATTGAGCTGCCAATTCATTTTTTGTTGTTGTGAAAGACTCAGTGTCAGAAAACACATCAAGCAATTGTTTGCATTGGCTGCAGCTGATTGCATCTTGTGGTGCTTCAATCTGGCTGCCCAGTCACAAATGTCTCGCTTCATGTGTCACAAAGGTTTTCAATGAGGCTGAACATTTGCAGCAAAACCGAACTGAGCTTCTCATTTCAAAGTGGATGATTTGTTACCAGCAAGTCTGACACCTTTGAGGTCCATGAGTTTTTGAGTTTCTGTTTGAAAATTGTGATGCGCATCAGGAGCATGTGAACATCTGCTGAGAAAGCCACCTTGAAGAATGCATGTGTCAGAACTCACTGATCTTGCCAAGATTCATCTTTCACTTTTGGTGCTGACACAATTGCTCACATTTCAATCTGCGTAGCATTCGCACTGCAATGCTGACTTCTTAGATGTTTCACCCTGCATTGCAATGGAAATGTGTCCAGAGTGACAGCACAGCAGTGCAGCCAAAGTGGCAATTGAATGTGAGATCAATCAATCCGCATGCACAATTGCCTTTTGACAGTGCCAAAGATTTTATTTCACAATGCACACAAAGGATGTTTCTTGGGGCCATGAGTTCCAAGCTTTTGCAGAACACCAGGGGCACAAATGGCAGAGCAGGTTTCCAGATTGCTTCCACCATCAGGCATCAATCGACACATGAGAGGAAGCAGCAGTGTTGTCCTCTGGCAAATTGATGCCATTGCCACCACTGGCCCCACCATTGATGGTCAGCATTGCTCTTGAACACTTTGAGCTGGCTGAAAAAGCAATCTGCATCTACAACACAATGGATTGCATCTGATGGCACAAGCACCCTTTTTTACCAGATCTGTCTCTTGGTTTGTTGAGGTAGGCCATCTACTGCTAGCTGGGATGGAGGTGGGTGAAATTTCAGCTCCCAACCGGTAAAAAAATTTAAATAATCATCTAGTTAGTAGTAAGAATGCTTGCCATCGTAAACCGAGTGCCAAGAAACTATTTTTTATTAAAAGAGTGCTAGCATGGTCTAACTGAAGCAGATTGGCACTCCTTGCCGGTGGGATAAGGGCAAGTTGAGCCGATTCTGGCCCTTATCCAACAAAGCATGAGGTTGCCGCTGTGTAAGGATCGCCAATGGATCGAATAGCTACCCTTATGTTTGAGTGTTCAACACACCTTGCCCTTGTAAAAGAATGCTTTCTGCGTACTGTTGTACTGCTAAACTAAACTTGTTCCATATCCATTCGAATGCTTCCCGTTTCGGGGTTCCGTGCTCGCCTCTGAACGGTATACGATCGGCCACACAGGATGTTGTCGACTAGAAAAGTAAAAACCAAACAAACAATTGTTGGGCGCGCAATAGGAACTCCCGCCAAATCCCAAGGTAGTGACACTTACCTGCTTCACCGGCATCAAGAACGATCCGGCATTCGTCATGGGTGCAGATCTCCACAATGATATCAAAAACCGGCGTTCCAATGCGTTGTTCGTAACAATGAAATGGCGCTGCCCCATCTTCCACTTTCAGGATCGTTTTTGCGCTCGGGTTCTCCTCTTTTTTTCTCACGCCCCCGATAAGGCGGTTGAGGTACGGAATTTTGACCAAATCTCGCAGTGTTCCCTTTGCTTCTGCCGTAGCTGCAAGAAGACGAACGTTTCGTTGGTGTTTGCAAATCCAGGCTGCCTGTGCATCTGCAGGGTGACAGATTTCGTCTATCACCAACACATCTGGATGTTGGTTTTGAACGCATGCAATCATGACATTGCCCTGTTCTTCCAGGGACGGCACCATGACCCGTCGTGCCAACCCCACAGAGGGGTGAGGTATGTCGCTATCGCCCGCGATTTCATTGATCGTGTCGACAATCACCACATCCGCTTTACGTGTGCGATTGCAGCTATTGCGTTCTTCGTCTGATTCATAAACCAGCCTGCCTACTGAATCCCTTAACATTGTCGTCTTGCCACTGGAGGGTTTCCCCAAGAACAAAATGGATTTGGTCGTGGCTGTCAGAAGCAAGTCCGATATAAGAGACGCGCTGCCAGAGACATGCCTTACAACACGAATGGTCAATCCAATAATGTCTTGGTTGTGGTTTCGAACCGCAGAAATACGATGGAGATACCCCTGAATGCCGGCTCGATTGCTGCCGCCATTGGCAAAGCCAATCGAGTCGGCCATGTCATGTATATCTTCCGTCGTCACGAGGCGCTTGTTGTCTCCACCATCAAGTACAATACGCGTACCATCGACCCACGCAGTTGGCTGGCGGCCCTTATCCAAGACGATGAGCGAAAGCTTTCGTAGTTGTACATCCCCACCACGCAGTCTCTCTGCAATATCCCGGGGAAGCAAATCCAGTAGGACCTGTATATCTTTCGGAGGCGTTGAAGAAGAGACGAAGGAATCACGATCTTGCACCTTTACTTTACTCGAGACAGATTGGATTGTTCCACCTGTTTCTGTGTTGGTTACCGGGGACATTTCTGCTCCGGGTTCTAACTTTTCGTCTACCATAGAAGTTGCCTCCGCATGTTGGTATTGGTCAGCTAGGCTGTGCTCATCTCCCATATCAGTCGAAAAAGGAGTGCCCCCATCGTCAATCTCTTCTATTTCTTCGGCTTTGCGCTTGGGGTTTCGCTCAGCCTTTTCTACGTCGCCTTGCTGCGATTCCACACTGGACTCGCTCATTGAGGCAAAGCCGATATCCGGGTGTAAATACTCTGGATTCGGGCAATTATTTGAGCTATCAACGGATTCTTCATCTCGAGTTTGCTCTGCAGCGGACTGCGTATCTGTACTATTTGGTGACCAAGCGCCAACCAGGAGCGCCTCATTCTCGTCTTGCCTTTGCTTTTTATGGCGCCTTTTCTTGTCAAGAAGCTCTTTTATGTTTTGCTTTCGACGTTGAAGACTGATCAAGCTATCAGCCAGGCGCTGCTGGTTAGTCTCAAACAACTGCTTCATGCGGTCACGATCCCATTTCAACTTCGAACCCTTAGTGCTCCGGCTGCATGTGACTTGCAAATAGTTGAGAGCGGCAAACTGATCCTCAAGAAGTGCACATTCAAGCTTTCTGTTCTTCATAAAGTTGTCAGGGTAGTCCTCGTCTCGGCACATACGCTCTTCGAGCCAACCGCGCACGTGATCGGTCATTTCATGCATCGGAGCCGTGGAAACAAACCACAGAAACCTTTTGAGTTTTTTTGCATCCTTCGGCAATTGTTTAAATTTGAATTCACCGTACAACATACCGAGAACGTCCAGCGCCGCGAGACTAGCATCTGGAGCATCTTGTTCTAGGAGATGACTTTCAATGCTTTTCTCTTCCTGCTGAACGGTCGTTTCCTTTTCGGTATCGTTGTTACTGTCGCCAGTTGCCTTTTCTCCATCGTTCTCCGGAAAACAAACTGCGTCCCCTTCTACACATTCCATCTTGATGGGCTCTGTTTGCACTGCTGGTTGCGAAGACTTGTCTTGGCACTGGAGGTGCCGACCCGCGTTCTTCTCCGCGTTGTCGACGGTGTTAGACATTTCTCTCTCTGCACTGGCCAAATCTACGTCGAGGTTCCTGCTAGTAATTTCCTTCTGGCATGCTTGGTTGTCCCAACAAAGTAAGTCCCGCGGCTGCTGCCAGATCTCATGATCATTGGTCTTCAAATCGTCGACTGCGACTTTCATGACAGCTCCGCCATCCTTCTCCACTGGTTCATTACCGACAGGGTCAACCTGCATAATATCTGCAGCTAGTTTTGACACATGATCATCAGGCCTGACTGGCAATGATGATTCTTCTGTTTCCTCCTCCTCCTTGGGTGCTAAAACGGTGACATCTTCTTTGGGCGACTCAAAATATTTTAGATATGAATTCACTACATCCATGTTCCACTCTTCACCAACCACGAGACAATGCGTTTGGCGCAAGTGGGAAATGAGCATACCCACCATGGCGTTCGCAAGTCGATCCGTTTGTTGAGTACCTTTTGGCCCATGAAAAAAAGTCTCCATCCATTGCAATAGCGGCAAAGGAAGTTTGACGCATTCTTCTTCAATCATATGGCGCAACACGTACTCGCGCAATGCCGCTCTCGTCGCGGGCCATGGTTGTCCATCCACAAAATCGCGTTGTAACAGCTGCAAAAAATACAAGACTGCCGTCCCGCAATGACTCCGGGCCCATTTCTTGGCATTCTTGTAAAGTGGACGATCATCTGCTGCCACGGTTGTTGCTGCGTTTACTGGCGGGGCTGTTGACTTGGTGATCTTGGGTTTCTTCCTACTGTTGGTACTGGCCGTTTGGTTTGCCGGAGCGTTTTTAGAGTTGCCCAAACCGTGGTCTTTCGTAGGATCAGATCCGGCTTTGGGAGGAGTTCCTGTGTCGCCACTCGCCGCCGCCGGCTGCGACGTCGGCAAGCCAGCTGTTGGACAATACACAAGCCTTGGTGGCCGTCCATGCGTTTGTTGTAGCTGGACATATCGCAATTCCTTGAGGACATTGACGGGATACACCAGACCATGTGGTAGCTTGTAAAAGTCCATACAAACGCGATCGAGCATTTGAGAAAAATCCGGTAGGATGGTATCCAAGATGTGTTGGGTGGTGAGACCTACTACTATAAGTTGTGGACTTTTATCATCAGTTTTGGACTTGTTGCTCTTCAATAATGCATGGACTAGCTTCTTGTGATGTTTGGTACCATTGAATCTTTCCTTTGCAATGATTTTGTAGAGCTGTTGTTTCTCGTTTTTCGTCAATGGAACATTGTGCTCACCCTTGAGTCGGATTGTTTTCAAAAGATTCTTTCTACTACTAGGAGAAGGCGTTTTTCCCATTCGCTTTTTACTTTGTTGCTGTAGTTGTGGTAATCTGGAAGAAGAACGAGGCGACGCCTTGGAGGTTGTTGGTGGTGTAGGATCTGGCGTCACGGCGACAGGTGGCGGCGGCGGAGGTTTCGGCTGACTTGTATTACAACAGCGACTACTGCTTACTTGGTGGTATTGAGCCATCATTTCCTCTTTTGCTGTTGGGTAACGATCTCGGCCTCTGCTATTGGTGTGTGAGATTTTCCCCTGAAAGGAGTATATGGATACGGATTCATTATCGGGAACATCATCTTTCCAGGGATTGTAGTGATATGAAGGATGATCGTGGAACGACGATGACGACGACGATGCGGTTCGTCCAATATCATTTCGGGTCGACGACGACATTACGGAATATGTTTACGGATTGCACGCAAAGCAGATTAAGGAAGGATTTGAACTCCTAATGCAGCGACAAACACGACCTTCTAGCTAGCTTCCTTATGGAGATATGCTCCAGATGGATTCCCGCAATCTAAACTTCCACAGTCTGACACGTACTGGGGATTCCTTGGAAGAAGGTACTGTTAAGCTAAACAATGTTTGCTATTGAAATCATGTGGTATAACGGAAAGATTCATCAACTCTTCACGATCTGACCACCAAATTGTGCAGGTACCTGAACCAGCTGGTAAAGTAGTAGCACTTGGTTGCAAAAGTATCTTTTTTGAGGTTTTTGTGAGAAGGTGTCACAAACATGTTTGTGGCGCGATCTTTCGGATTTGCAACGCGTGCATGACTGAAACTTTGCATTCCGGGACTCGCGTCATTCGAGACTCACCGACCAAAAAACTAATTGAGCATATGTGCGAACTATTTATACCTTAGCGAATGATCAATCATTGTTGTGGTCAAGGATTTCAAATTGCAATTTTTGGGCCTGAATTC
>ENA-ORBV01012907-ORBV01012907.1-microbial-mat-metagenome-genome-assembly--contig:-NODE-12907-length-12792-cov-4.064648_pt1 | contig 12792 bp, 15 predicted proteins | sample MGYA00237777_ERZ505514 | MGnify/ENA primary metagenome ERZ505514 (study PRJEB26160, sample SAMN06269048) | microbial mat metagenome | isolation source: Oligotrophic lake microbial mat | place...
AGAGACAGATGCCCTCCAAGGGTACTGGGGGGCGCGCTTGCGGCGATTACGAGCCCGGTCCACCGCTAATGCAACGGAACGGTGCTAATGCAACGGAACGGTGCTAATGCAACGGAACGGTGCTAATGCAACGGAACGGTGCACCCCGGCCCAACCCTACGTTGTCCGCAAAGCGGGGAGCTTGGTTGTGTTCTCGTTGGGGAACTGTTTGCGGTACTGTATCCATCCCCGGAAGTTGCCGGAGTAGGCCGTGGACCAAGTGCCCTGGGCTACGTGCTCAAAGGGGCTCCAGTGGCCCGGCTCCCCCGACTCCGGGCTAGAGATCAGCCGGTCGTGTAGGCTGATGTCGTCCTCCAGGCTGCGCTTGCCGGATTGGTTCACGTAGCTGGTCCGCGCACAGCGCCCCACACTTACCTTGCGCAATATGTACGTGACGTAATCGTTGCGGTCTAGGAGACCGACCGCTTTGTCGGCCTGGGCGCGGGCGTCTGTCACGTCGGCCTGGGTGATGTAGGGCAGATGCCAATCGTCTGGGCTCAGGCGCGTGGGGGCGTTCGGGGGGTCGGTGTAGAGGTCGTACATCATCTTGGCCAACGCTTGGAACTCTTGCTGGGCATCTTGGTGGTAGCGCAAGTGGAAGAAGTTCGCGTAATCGGTCGCCGTCACCAGTGTCACCATGTGCTGGAAGGGCTCTGTGACGCGATTGGCGACCCCCTTGTGGACGCCTAGGGCTGCGAGGCGGCGGGAAGAGGCCACGGCCTCCGCGCAAGCCTGGGCCCATACCGCCCGGGCGGCGGGGATGTCCTCGATCTCGGCGGACGCCTGCATCCCTGGTCGGTTCGCGGCCCAGAACACGGGCGAGGCCGGGTCCGCTTCGATGCGGGCCAGCATCGTGGCGATGGGGATGGCACGGGAACTGGCCGCATTGCGGGACATGCTACGGTGCGTCATCAGTTCGCTGTGAATGAACCGGGGGTATTCCAACTCGAAGGTCGTGAGCCGGATCCCGTTCGGGCCGATGGAGTCGCAAATGATCTTGGCTGAAATTGGCACTAGCTACCCTGCTTTCTAAGGTGTGCTCGTGAGCACGGTTTAGTTCCCACTTCAGCGACCCTGCTTGCCGTTCCGGCTCGCGCCGGAACGGCAGAGGCTAGGTCATCCATGGGCGTTTGGGTCTTGTGACCCCAGTTCCCCTCAAGCCGAGGGTACTGTTCTAAATTCTTTGCGGCATTTTCGTCTCGGTCCTCTACAACACCGCATGAGTCGCAGAGGTATTCTGATTCGCCGAGGACGACTTTCGACTTGCCTGTTCTGACATTTTCACAGCTCGAACAACGCTGCGTCGACGGGAACCATTTGTCCGCCACTACTACACGGCAACCGAACAGGATGGCCTTGTATGCCAGCATTGGACGAAACATTCCCAGCGCCGTGTCCGCCGCACTACGCGCCAGCTTACGATTCTTGAGCATGAAGGCCATCGACAAGTCCTCAATCACTATCGTTTGGTTTTCACGACAGAGTTGAGTTGTGGTCTTGTGCCAAAAATCATGGCGAATACAGGCAATTCGGTAGTGAAGTCGAGCTACTCGTTTCTGAGCCTTGTGTCTATTGGAGCCACCTTTCTTTCGTCGGTGAAGCGCGCGATTGGCTCGGCGAAGACGGAGCAGCGAAGCTTTCAAGGGTTTGGGAGACTTGAAGGGCGAGCCTTGTGATGGTACAACTGCCGTCTTTAGTCCGAGGTCGACACCCACGATAACCCGGCGGGGTTCGCACGGAGCGCGCTCAACATTTCCGCATTCCACCTGGACAGCGAGAAACCACCTGCCCGCTCGCCGTTTCACTCGTCCGCTCAAAATCTTGCCGTGCAAGCGCAGCGGTTCATGGATTTTCACTTTTCCAATGACGGGCAGGACCACATGCTTGCCATCGGCGTCGAAGCGGAACTTGTCGTTGGCGACGTAGAAGGAGTTGTGGACACCCTTCTTCCGCATCGTGGGGTAGCCGATCTTCCGTCCCTTGCGCTTTCCCTTCACGGACGCGAAGAAGTTGCGGAACGCCACGTTGAGGTCCGCGAACGCCCGGCTGTTGGCATCGCGCGGGCTCTCGTATATCCACGGGAACTGCTCACCCTTGATGGCGTTGAACTCCCGACTCAACTTGTTCGCCGTCGGCTTCTCTCCTGCCTGATACTGACGCTTCCACTCGGCTAGTGCCCAGTTGTACGTGAAGCGTGCCACACCACAGGCCCGCGCAAGAGCATTGGCCTGCTTGCAGGTCGGGTCGAGGGCTATGACGTGGGCGAGTATCATGGTTTTCACGACAGAGTTGAAGTCAAGTATATTATAGCGAATCTTTGACGTAGACTGCTCGGCATTCGTGGGTTTCTTGGGGGTCTCGGTCCAGTCGTGGTCTTTCTTGCAATCGGCCATACCTAGTCAGCAACGAGTCGCTGAAACCCCTCCGTCACCCACTCCCGTTGTCTTCGGACCTCATAGCACCCCGGCTCGAACTCGATGGACTCGTGGGTGTGGAAGTCGCGGAGATGGTCCAACATTACGGTCGTTTCACAGCGCAAGTAGCAGACGAACGGGTCTTCCGTTGTGAACATTTTGCAACCCGTTGCATCTCGGAGAACGTGGTTGTGGCCAGTCTCAGAGTGTGCAATAACGCCATCCCACTTTTCTTGGATTTTGGCGGTCTCTGGAATCGACTCCACCCGCCGGTACATGGTATCTCCCTGTGCTGCCTGCTTTTTGAACGTTTTCATTGTCTTTCTCCTTTTAGGTTCGTACTTCTGGTTTGTAGTCCTGCTCATCTAAGCCGTACGTCCAGGCCCCAGCCTGGGCCGCCGATTTCATTTCGTTGGGCACGCACAACGAAAACTGGCGACCGGTTCCGCATTCTACGATAAGGAACCTGGCGGTCCCAATGTCTGGCAAGTCGACCTCCACCAACTTCCCGACCTGGGGGTCTTTGTCTTCGTCGATGACGCGTTGCCCCAGTTTGGCAAGTACGGCGTCCCAGCCGAGGATTTCAATCAAACACCGACGCTGCTCGATGTTTGGCCACGTAAGCGCAAGCTCCACGTCGAGATTGGCCTTGTCCTCTATCCACTCGGCTGGAATTTTAACCCCATGCCAAGAATAGGACTTCCACCCATCCAACCACGCAATCTGCGGGCCTGTTTCACAGTGGGGGAGATTGTTGGCATCGCGATTGATAACAGTCGGGCGGTCGGCCACAATCCAGAATTTTGCGTGCAGAAAACGCCAAGACCCGTGGGTACCGGCTGACTCGTAGTGCTGGTAATCCTCGTATTCTGGCAGTTCTAGCTTGGCTACGTTTTGGAAAAACGAGAGATACGAAAGTCCGTACCCCGCCCAGTGGTTTCCTCCGTTTGCAAAACCGTACCAATTGCGACAACATCCGACCAGAAACCGGGCGACCGGCGCGGTGTTGGTCGCGGTGTTGGTCGCGGTGTTGACGGCTGCGTCGATTGCTGCGTTGGTGACTGTATTGGTTGCTGCTTCGGTGGCTGCATAAATGGCTGCGCTGGTTGCTGCATCGGTAGCTGCGCGGGTGGCTGTGCGGGTTGCTGCTTTGGTGGCTGTGCGGATTGCTGCTTCGGTAGCTGCTTCGATGGCTTCGCTGGTTGCTGCTTCGGTGGCTGCTTCGATGGCTGCGCGGGTGGCTGCTTTGGTAGCTACGCCGGTAGCTGCGTTGGTGGCTGCATAGACGGCCGCGCCGGTTGCTGCGCTGATGGCTGCGTTGGTGGCTTCTTCGACGGCTGCGTTGGTAGCTGCGTAGGTTGCTACGTTGGCGGCTTCACGGACGGCTACGCTGGTGGCTGCGCGGGTTGCTGCTTCGGTGGCTGCATAGATGGCTGCGCTGGTGGCTGCATCGGTGGCTTCGCTGACAGCTGTTTCGGTGGCTTCACGGATGGCTGCGCCGGTAGCTGTTTCGGTGGCTTGACGGACTGCTGCATAGGTGGCTGCCTTGGTGGCTGCGCTGATGGCTGCGTTGATGGCTTCGCTGGTGGCCGCTTCGGTAGCTGCGCGGGTTGCTGCTTCGATGGCTGCGTTGGTGGCTGCGCCGGTTGCTGCGTAGGTGGCTGCTTCGGTGGCTGTGCTGGTGGCTGCGCGGGTTGCTGCGCTGGTGGCTACGTGGGTGGCTACGCTGATGGCTGCGCGGGTGGCTTCGCCGGTAGCTTCGCGGATTGCACGTTCGGTCGCTTCGCTGATGGCTGCGCGGGTGGCCGTGCGGGTTGCTGCATCGGTCGCTTCGCTGATGGCTGTATTAATGGCTTCGCTGGTGGCTGCGTAGGTGGCTGCGCCGGTAGCTGCGCGGATGGCTGCGCTGGTAGCTGTTTCGGTGGCTTGACGGACTGCTACGATGACGGCTCCTTCGGTAGCTGCGCGGGTTGCTGCTTCGATGGCTGCGTTGGTGGCTGCGTTGACGGCTGTAAATGTTGCTGTGCGGGTTGCTGCGTAGGTGGCTGTATTGGTTGCTGTTTCGATGGCTACATAGACGGCCGCGCCGGTTGCTGCGCGGGTGGCCGCTTCGGTAGCTGCGTAGGTGGCTGCGCCGGTGGCTTCGCTGATGGCTGCGCTGGTGGCTGCTTCGGTAGCTGCTTCGGTAGCTGCTTCGGTAGCTGCTTCGGTAGCTGCGCTGGTGGCTGTGCGGGTTGCTGCTTCGATGGCTTCGCGGGTGGCTGTGCGGGTTGCTGCGCTGATGGCTTCGCGGGTGGCCGCTTCGATGGCTTCGCTGGTGGCTGCGTAGGTAGCTGCGTAAGTGGCTTCGTCGACGGCTGTGCGGGTTGCTGCTTTGACGGCTGCTTTGGTAGCTGCGCCGGTGGCCGCTTCGATGGCTGCGCGGGTGGCTGTGCCGGTAGCTGTTTCGGTAGCTGCGCGGGTGGCTTCGCTGGTTGCTGTATTGGTTGCTGCTTCGATGGCTGCATAGACGGCTGCGCCGGTAGCTGTTTCGGTGGCTGCGAGGATGGCTACGTCGACGGCTGTGCGGGTTGCTGCTTCGACGGCCGCGCCGGTAGCCGCGCCGGTGGCTGCTTCGGTGGCTGCGCGGGTGGCTCCTTCGACGGCTGCGTTGGTAGCTGCGCGGATGGCTGCATAAATGGCTTCGCTGGTGGCCCCTTCGGTGGCTACGCTGGTGGCTGCATCGGTCGCTTCGCGGATTGCACGTTCGGTAGCTTCGCTGACAGACGTTTCGGTAGCTTCGCGGGTGGCTCCTTCGGTAGCTGCGCGGGTGGCTCCTTCGGTAGCTGCTTCGGTAGCTGCGCGGATTGCTGCGTAGGTGGCTGCGCCGGTAACTGCGCCGGTTGCTGCTTCGGTGGCTTCGTCGACGGCTACGCGGATTGCTGCGTAGGTGGCTGCGCCGGTAGCTGTTTCGGTGGCTTGACGGACGGCATCGCTGGTTGCTCGACGGACTGCTGTTTCGGTTGCTGCGCTGGTTGCTGCATCGGTAGCTGCGCGGGTGGCTGTGCGGGTTGCTGCTTCGGTAGCTCGACGGACTGCTGCGTAGGTGGCTGTCTTGGTGGCTTCGCTGGTGGCGGTGGCGGTAGCTGCGTTGGTGGCTGCTTCGATGGCTGCGCTGGTGGCTGTGGCGGTGGCTACATTGGTGGCTTCGCTGACAGCTGTTTCGGTAGCTGCGCGGATGGCTGTGTCTGTTGCTGCTTCGGTGGCTTCGCCGGTAGCTTCGCTGGTGGCTGTGGCGGTGGCTGCTTCGATGGCTGCGCGGGTTGCTGCATTGGTTGCTGCATTGGTTGCTTCGCTGGTGGCTGCTTCGATGGCTCCGTTGATGGCTGTGTAGGTGGCTGCATCGGTAGCTGCGCGGGTTGCTGCATTGGTGGTTATGCTGATGGCCGTGCGGGTTGCTGCTTCGACGGCTACGCTGGTGGCTGCTTGGGTGGCTGTTTCGGTGGCTACGCTGGTAGCTGCTTCGATGGCTGCGCCGGTAGCTGCGTAGGTGGCTGCGCGGGTGGCTGCGCTGATGGCCGTGTTGATGGCTTCGCTGGTTGCTGCATTGGTTGCTGCATTGGTTGCTGCATCGGTCGCTTCGCGGGTTGCTGCATAAATGGCTTCGCTGGTTGCTGCGCCGGTTGCTGCGCGGGTGGCTGCGCTGGTAGCTGCGCGGGTGGCTGTGCCGGTAGCTGTTTCGGTGGCTGTGCGGGTTGCTGCGCTGGTAGCTCGACGGACTGCTGTTTCGGTGGCTGCGCCGGTAGCTGTTTCGGTAGCTGTTTCGGTAGCTGCGCTGGTAGCTGCGTCTAACCGAGGAAGGACCACGTTCTCTCCCATTCCCGCCCGTACTGCAAGGTCGACTGCTGTTCGCAGCGCGGACAGGAGGTCCGCCTCGCTAAGCTCCAGCCCGAACAGAGCCTTGGCTTTAGCGGGGTTGTCGCGCAACCAGTGCACTCCACTTGCAATAGAGCAAGCGATAGCTCCCGTGGCGGGAGATGACACAAAAACCTGACACTCAGGAGGCTTTAACTTTGCAGAGCGGTACAAGCCATTCATCGCAACGACCATGGCCTCTCGGTCAACATCGTCCATAGGGGTAGTGTCGAGCGCGGCAGCAATCCATTTGTCTGCCCACGGCTTCAACTGCTTACGGTGTTCTTCGGTCAAAGTGTACAGCTTCTTGGTCATTTACATATCTCCGAAATCGGTTTTTGTTTACTTTCACTGGACATACAAGACATCCTACCGCACATACAAACTATAGTCAACATTTATTTGGGGCACCTAGACATGATCCCGATAAGGAGACTGGGTGTTGAGTTCGCGGCGAAGGACGAGGTAGTTGGATTTTGCCGACAAAGTAGGCTTAAAGCAAATGCCCACCCATATCTCGACATATACCCATCCCTCAAGCCCCCATTCGTTTAGCTGCGTTAAGTCTGGGTAGTTATTGGCCCCAAGGTTGATAATGCTATATTCGTACTGTTTCATTTGCGGGCCAAAAAAATCGCGCGGGGGCGGGGATTAAGTTTAGAATCGGTCATTGATTACAGTCTCCACCAACATTTAATACTACAAACCCCCCTATATTGTTCAGGGTTACTGTTACAAATCGAACAAAGCGGTTTTTCAGGCCCACCTAACAATCTCTCCCACTCCGTATCCTCTATATTCCATATGTCCTGGTGCGAACAGTCCTGGTCCCGCGCAAGGTTTTTGATGAGTTGCCCCAGTCGCTGATCCGGAACGGTCTTCCAATGTTCGCGGAGCAATTCCAGGACACGATCGATCCGTTTGGGGTCGCGCATCCTTTAGTTTGTCCGTACTCCCGGCACAATAGCTTCAGTTACTTCTGTTGTGCCGCACTCTTGGGTGATTTCAATTACCGTAACCAAGGCATCCCACGCCCCTTCCGAAATCAAAGAGTGACGCGATGCCCAGTCAAGTGCCTCCAACTGGGCTTGTCCGACCACTATCTCGTAGGCATCCCATCCCGTATCCCGTACCGCAATCGGGCCAAACGCTGCTGGGTTCATGGTACGAGCAATATCATTCATGTAAACAAATCGCCGCTCCGGCTTTACGTATTCATAGTCGTAGTCCCGAGACTTGGGACGGACGAGCATCACCCGAGACTGATACATCGCGAGGAGATGGCGTAAAGAGACTTGATATTCAGTTTTGCCGGCCGAACGCTTGATCCCATTCTTGAGGTGCATGGTGGCTCCTATAACAACTATAACACTATGTGGGTGCGGAAGCCTACTTGTTTAATCTAAGCTTTCCCGTACATCTTTAGTGGTCCAGGTCGTGTATCCCGTTGACATGTCGCAAGATCACAGCAGACAGCCTCTCGTTTTCGACGCGCAGTCTCAGATTGTCCGCGTCCATTTCGCCAAGGCGCTTTTGTTCTTCGGCGAGTTCGCGCTCCGCAGCCCTGGCGACGGCGTATTGACCAGCCTCGTTGAACCACACGACGACGGCCTGCCTGGCCTTCGCGGCTTCGCAGGCGCGCTGCGCGTGGATGACCTTCGGGTTCATCGCGGCTCCTGATCTGGTCGCCGCCGGATAGATTCCGCCTGCGGGTCAAACGCAATCTTGCCGTCCTTGGCGAGATAGGGAGCGATCGCGTACTCGGCGATGGTGCGGAGTTTGCCAGCGGCGGCAACTACGCCGTCCTCGTGGCCGTCGTCATACAATGAGTCGGTGGCGCCGTACTCGACGCGGGGGTCATATCTGGGGGAGCCGGCCTTCGCGATAAGGCCGCTAGCCTCGTAACGTATAGTCTCCAGCGCCTCACGCAATCTCGCGACTGTGTCCACGACCGCAGCGAGCACGGCGCTGGCCTCCCCGTCGGGCATGGCCACCATCTCGCGCAGCTCACGCATAGCGGGCGACTCGGGCTGCTCCGCCTTCAACTTCCAATCGTCGCGGTCGTCCTCGACGACCTGCATTTTCAGATACAGGTCTCGCTCCATCTTTTCCATGCTGTCGTTTGCAGCCCTCACCGACACGCACAGTCCGCCGAGTTCGCGTTTCAGCTTGTCGCGCTCCTCGCGCGTGTCCCGAATGGCCTCGAGCAACGACCACTCTGTGTTCAGCGGCTTCGGCGGCGGCAGGCACGCGAAGCAGACCGGAGTTGCGTAGTGCGTCCTCGCATCTTCGACTTCGACCTTGCCGCACTGTTTACAGATCGGGTTCATACAGCCTCTCAAGCACGCGCTCGCCTGCGTGTGGCCCTTGCCGGAGCTCGATGATTTCGCGGTTCAACTCTTCGATCCGCTTGCAGAGATATTCGATCTCTTTCACGGAGCTGATCTTGTGATCGTAAAGCCGCTGGATCGTCTCGCGCGCCGAGGCCATACGCTCTTCATATTCGGCCTCGTCACGTTGCGGCCCGGGAGGTAGAAGCGCCGATCGTGGTTGAGCGTCACTCATTGGCGGCCACCGCTTCGGAAGCGGCGATCTCGCGCTTCTGCATCTTCTTCAACACGCGCACGACAAGCTTTTGCGCCTTGTGCAGTTGCTCGACGCGCTTTTTCTTGGTCGTCACCACCGCCATACGGCGTTGCTTGCGGTTGGGCTTGCCGCCCTCTTGCGCCGTACGTAGAGCGCCCCCGCCCGTTGGGCCTATTGCGCGAAGCGCCTGCGGGTTGATAGGGCCTGCCTTATTTTTGTGCATCGATTACTCCAGGTTTATCCAAGCTGAGATTGTGCAAAGTGTTGGTCGCGGCGGTGCGCGTTATACAAGGCCGTGATGGCCTCGTCGAGGTCGTTCAAAAAACCAAGGTAGTGCGAAAGCTTGCCGCGCCATACGTCAAAAGTAAGGTGGATCATGCTGACTCGATTCTCGCGGAGATGGCCGCGGGCCGCGCCAGCGACCGGGTCAGGGATTCGCGCATGGCGCCCTGGACAACCGTTGAGCGCAGGTCCGCTTTGGAATAGCATGGTGCCGCTTGGAGCCTGATGCCGCCGCTATCCGTGAGTACCGCCCATGACGGAGCCCTGATGCCCGACGAGGTCCTGACCATCAAGGAGCCCGCCGCCCAACCACCTTGCGATTGCCAAAGCTGTAACGCGCAACGCGCGTCGACGAACTGAGAACCACCATGAAATCACGCGCAAGCTGGGACACACAGACCAGGATATACAAAGTGGACAAATCGGAGTGGCAAGAAGGCCGCTGGACGACCGAGACAGATCGTATGGAGTTCGAGCACGCGGGTTTGACCTGCATCGTCCTACGTAACGACTCCGGGTCACTATGCGGTTACGTAGCCGTCCCCAAGGGGCATCCGTTATACGGCGACGAATCGCCCGATCTACACGTGCACGGCGGCATCACGTTCGCCGGGCAGGCAGATCGGCGCAGCCCGCGAAGCACCGCCGAGCCACTTAAGACGGCAACGTTGTGGTGGTTCGGGTTTGATTGCTCCCACATATCGTTAGGCGATCTCGTCCCAGAGATGCACGCACGTATCGGCGAGCCAAAAAAGACCGATCTAAAATATCTCGCAATAGGGGACGCGCACGCCATCACGTGCAAGCTCGCCGATGAGATCGCTTCGGTGGCTTAGTTCGAGCGCATGTTACGCACGGCGATTTCGATCGCGCGCGCGAGCTGTTCATCGCTGATGGATATCTTGCGCGCGTTCAGGTCTTCACGCGCGATGGTCAGCGCGGTTGCCATTTTTGTGGGCGCGGTTGCGGCGGACGGCCGCCCCGAATCGCTCATCGCGGCAGATCGGAGCGCCTTGTGGCCTTGCTCTTCCGCCCAGTTCGCCGCGTCGCGAGCCGCCTTTTGGATGGCGGCCTCCTCGGCATCGGACAAGTCGATATTAGTTTTGACTTCGACCCAACGAAGCGCGGCGCGCGTGAGCAGCGGCACGGCGATTAGGAGGACCGAGGTAACGGCCGTGAGAGCGGCGTCAACCAACATGGATGTTTGTTCCTGGCTCATCGCTTGTCTCTCTCTTCGACCGCGGCGGTTAGCGCGGAAACTTGGCGGCCGAGTTGCTCGACGCGTTGTTCCATGCGATCCATGGACCGAGTGAGTTGATCGACGCGCTCTCGGTATTGGCCGATGAGCACAAGCGTCGCAATGATCGTTAACGCAGCCGCAGCGAGCATCCCGAGCACCCACTTGATGCCGTTGGCGATAGATCGTCGGATTTCTCCGATCTGGCTAGACACTTTGTGCACTTCTCTCGATAAGAGTTTGATCCGAGCGTCCGGGGACAGCTCATCGAGCACGGACGGCGGCAAAGACATCACGATCCCCTCGTCTGATTCAGTAGCCATGTTTGATAAGCCCCTGTAGCAGGTCGGTTCCTGGATCGGTCTTCCCAGCGTTAATGTGGTAGTGGCCGATGTGCCCAGAGAACGATCGAACGTCCTTCGGACTCATCGTCGTGGTTTTAAGGCCGCCCAACAAGTTGCGGGGCACGTGCTTTTTGATGGTGGGGATCGCTTCTGAAACGGCGTCCGCAAGCGCCAAGGCGCTCAGCACCTGTTCTTTGTAGAACTCGGCCGGCTTGATTTTGACGCCGTTGATCTTGGTCTCGTAACGCGTCCGCTGCCACGTGCCCTTCGTAGGGCCGGTGCCGACGTTGGCGATCTCACACCCCACCGATCGCGCGTTGACGTAGCCGGCATCGAACGTGTCCGTGACGATTGGATCGCAGAACTGAAAGATCAAGCCGCCTTGATCGATGAAAAACTCAACGCCGAGCTCGCGCTGCTCGAGCACGCGAAAGAGCTGCTCGACGCCGCCTTCGCCGCCTGTCCAATGCCAAACAAAGAGGTCAATCTTGCCCTTCGGCGAGCGACGGCGAGCTCCATCACCGGCTTTGCATTCGAGTCCTGTGTCCATCCAGTTGAACACGGGGATCCTGCAAGGTACGACTTTGCCGCCGATGACCAAACCGTTCACTGGGACATCCACAAACGGAAGGCGCGGATGATGACATCGAGCTGCGGAGTTGGGTTTGCGTTCAGGTAGCGCAGTTGGAAGCTTGAAGAGCCGAACGGCGCAGAAGTGCCAATCGTGAACTCGTCGTTGGCGAACTCGCTATCATTGACGGGGCCGCTGGATCGGAACCCGGACGCGGGGGAGGGCGTCAAGTAATAACCGAGGCTGACGCCCGTGCCTCCCGGGACGGCGTTGGGGGCCGCACTCATTTGCAGGTGCATGTTCATACCGCTGCCGGGGCCACCCGGCATGAAAATGCCGCCGATGCCGCTGTTCATGTCGATGGTGTTGAATGCGGGAGAAGTTGCGGCCGCGCCGCTGAACACAGTGATCGGGTTGATAAGCTGCTCGTCGTTGACGGTCGCCTGCCACTCCCACCCCGTGTTAGCAGAGTTGCGAAGGACGGCGCCGATGCACACGCACTGAATGAAGGGGGCGCTGCCGTTGAACGGGGCAGGATAGGGGATGTTGCTGCCACTAATACCGTTGATCGGAGTGTTGTTGCTGAGGATCAGCACGCCCTGATTCGTATAGTTCGTCCCGTAGCAGTTGCGGGGTAGCCCCCCGTTGAACGGGCAGAGATAGAGATAGTACCAGGTATCGGCAGCGAGCACGACGCCGGTCTCAAGAAACCGCGCAGACGTGGGGTCGAAACCGGTCGTTGGGCTCGTGAACGTGAACGTTTTCCCGCGATAGTCCACCTTTGCGCCTACGATCAGGTCATTGGACGCCAGACCGTTGGGTACGTGCTCCGTGCGAAGATAAGGGTGCCCCTCGTAACGAGGCAAAACGTTCGTCGTGACGTGGTTTTGCGTTGGGAGGTAGTCGCTCCATCGCGGCGCCAGGTCGTACAAATCGTTCAACAAAACAACGCCGCCGCCTGCGGGGCGGCGGAACCCAGCAAGGACCACCCAATCGCCACCCGTGGGAGCTGGGAACGTTGTGGCACCTGTGACGGTTTGGAGCTGGACCTGGAAGTCGTATTGTTTGGGTACAAGTGTCGGGATGAAGGTGTTAGTGCCTGGATCGTAGATGTCGCGCGTTTGCGAGCTTACCAACACTCGAACCACCTGCATCTCGAGCAAGTAGTATGTCTCGGCGCCAGGGGCCGCTGTGGTGACGATGACCGAGGCGCCCAAACGCCCGTAGCGGTACGGGGAATCGTACGCCGAAGGCACAGGGGACAGCGTTGCTGACTCTTGAAGCAGCACACCTTCTGAGACTGAGATGTCGTTACCGGCTGGGGACACCTGCAAACCGCCCACGACTACTGAGCGCGGGGTAGACGGCGAATTACCTGGCGTGAGGATTTGGTCGTCTTGCGTGGCGTGCATCCAACGCAAGCAC
>ENA-ORBV01012908-ORBV01012908.1-microbial-mat-metagenome-genome-assembly--contig:-NODE-12908-length-12791-cov-6.874626_pt1 | contig 12791 bp, 8 predicted proteins | sample MGYA00237777_ERZ505514 | MGnify/ENA primary metagenome ERZ505514 (study PRJEB26160, sample SAMN06269048) | microbial mat metagenome | isolation source: Oligotrophic lake microbial mat | place...
ACGTGCTGTTTAGTGAGGCTAACGAACTAGATTTCAAACTAGATTTATAGGGTTCGTGTTCTAGCTCTACGCGCAACGCTACTAGCTAGCTAGCTAGCTAGTAGCTAGAGATACTCATCTGGAGGTCCCAACTGAAGCTTCATTCACGTGTACACGAATTGATTACAAAACAAGATATTAGTGTGGTAGCAGATAACAGTTTTTTTACTTGACGACAAATAAAGCAGAACAAGCTCCCGCATTATTTTACCTTCCAGCGCAAGCGCGTCATTAAAGAAAGTCCCGGAACAATCTATTTACATCTCGAAAAAGACAATAATAAATCGTCATGGGCCTTCACAAAAGATGCCCATCGTCGTGCGCACTGGGAGCTCTCGTCCTTCTCTTACTTCCAACTTCTGCTGTTTGGTCCTGGAAAGATCAACCGAAACGATTCTTTGGCATCGGGGTGGCTGGTCGTGTCCCCTTTCGGGTAGAAAATTATCGTGGTGGTGCTACGACAGATCACCTCATCTCAAAGGTGGATCTAAGCAACCCAGAGGAGGATACCGAACTTCTGACCCAAGAATTACAACGCTGCCATGGCGAGATTATTGACCCACATTTACACACGGCTCCTTGGTTTGATAAGGCTGAAACCCTGGTCGAGGAGTTGGAAGCCAACAATATCTCGATTGGTTTGCTCTACAATCCCTATCCAAAATTGGTCTTGCCGTACGATGTCAACACTTTTGTAACAGGTATTGCCAGTGCCAGCAAGGGACGTGTGTATGCCTTGGTCTCGCTCAATACCACACACGAAAACTGGGCGGAACATCGAGAGCAGGAAATGCAGCGACTTCGAAGTGCTTTAAAGGAGTATAAGTCGGTGGTTCTTGGAACCAAACTAGCCCCACCACACACGTGTTTGCCTCTGGGCGGTCCCATTATGGATGACATTATGGAGGTGGTGAATGAGTCAGAGCAAAAGTTGGTTGCTATTCATATTGGAACGACACCCTTTTGTGGGCCACTGGGGAAGCAGTTTGGCATTGAATGTAATGGTGGAGAAGAGTGCGTGAATCCAGCACTGTTGATTCCTCAGATTGAACGGTATCCTACTGTCAAGTTCGTCCTCCTTCATAGCGGTCACGAGTTCTTGCCACCTCCATCCGCCGACGACAATGAGAATGGCGATAACAATTTTTATTATGGATTCAAATTTACGGATGCATGTATATCCATGGCCCAAAAATACGACAATGTCTATCTCTCCATGTCTGCTTTGTTTGCGCATGATGCCGATGGCAACTTGAAATACCCAGGAGGCTTTGAAACGGTCCGAAAAATGAAAGAAGCGGGTGTTGCACACAAAGTATTTTGGGGATCTGACGCCAGCTGGAACAGAGGTGACATTCGCCGTGTCCTCATTGTTGCCATCAAAGCCATGATACAGGCTGGGTGGACGGAAGAGGAACGAACCTGGGCACTCAATGGATGCGCCCGACAAGTGTTTAGAATTCCAGAAGCGGCGGCGAAGGCAGAGTAAAGAATTGCTTTTCGTGAAAGCAATCAGTTTAGCAAAAGTGGTTCATGCTGGTTTTAAACATGAATGTATGCGACTTCAGCGGTGGAGATGAGTGCCCTCCTGTCCGATAATTTTCCGCCACCGACTCCTGGCTATCCTTGGTGCCACCAAAACAGCATCTTGTTTTGCTGCCATACTACCTAATACTAGTACTAGTTAGCTTTATAGTATAACATAGAACAGCTACTACTAGCTAGTAGCTAGCTTGGTACTGTGGCGCCCAATAGATATTTGAGCTGGGGGCACCAGCAATTTTTTTATGAAGATTCTACTGTATGGTAATGTTCAATTGGCTACCTGTGTGAACTATTAGACACTTCAGCTGCTATAATTAGCTTTGCTACTCTTTAGCTATTAATCTACCCAAGTGAAAGCTGAACTTAACTGAGAATTAGCTACAATTGAAGTGTTTAATCCCATTCAAAATTTGTATTTTTGTGGAGATCTTCAGCTGTGCTAGTTTGTACATTTTTGTTTTAATAATTGCTCCAAAGACTGTATGAAAGGTACCTTCTGTCAAAGCTGCAGTGTGTCAGTTAAGTGTTCTTGATTTTTAATCATGCATTGTTTTGGCCTTGTGGAGACACTTCGCAAAAGAAATAATTTTGGCTTCGAATGTGAGCTGGCACGTGGCATGATGCAATGTCTAGCAACACATGAGATGGTTGTTCACGTAACAAATTGAGTTGGTTTCCACACACAGCAAAACTGTGGTGCAAATGACGGGGAAGGATGTGCTAGGCTGGTAGACAAAGTTCATACAGAATAGGATTCTCTAACTGACAAGCCTTTGCTGCAGCAGCTTAGTGCAGGTTTTATTGCTCTTATCTGCAATGTTGACATTCATTGGCGGTCACTTTTGCTTTGAAAGCTTTGAGATGGCTTTTTTGGTGCTGCTTTCAATAACAATCCTGTGCAGCTATCTTCTACTCTTGAAGCAAATGCTGACAAATGCTCTGATGGAGTTGAAGGACACTTTTGTTGTTCATGTAGAGATCTTTTGTTTGACTTGCTGTAATCAACATTGCCCTTCATTTAGTTGTTGCCCAAGGCTTATGATTTTCCAAGTTGGGAAGGTGTTGACTTGACATGACACTTACACTATCAATTTATGCCCTTGTGAGGAGTGTCAACACTACAAAGTTACCCACAACAGGATGTCAAATCCATTTCTTTCAATGATTGTTGTCTTGTAGTGATCAAACTGACAACAAAGCGCTGCACTGCAATAAAAAAACTGAACTTATGAATAAGGTGAGTTCTTAAGATGACAAATGTGTGCGCTAAATTGACATAAAGTTGGATTATGTGCTAGGCAAATCAATCAACGACCAGTGCGCTTGAGGTTGTGCAACCAATGATGTCGTCATGACATGCCAATGTTTTTCTTTTCTGTCCACTGGACAGAACCGAAACCTAGTCAGACACCAAACATCAGTCACAGTTGGCACTAAAAGTCATTCTCATGATCCAGCATTGTGTCGAGACCGAAAAAAAAGCTGAAGGACACAATCTGATTCATGGGATGCATCAGTGTGTCCAAGATGTCAAACATTTTTCATGTTGACTAGAATGATGGCACAGTTGTTTTTGACCACAAGTCTGTCAGTGACTGTATGTAGCACAAACAGAAAATTTGTACTGGGTGGTAGACTGCTGTTAGTCCTACTTCTTGCAGTTAATTGGACCAACAGTTTGCCAAAGAATACCCTAACCCTAACCAAGTGCTTCACAAGACTCAAGAACGAAACTACGCCAACGTACCAGTACTACTAGCTAGCTAGTACCATATACCACGACTCACTGAGGATTGGGGTCTCGCAAACCTTCTTCACGCTGAGCCGAAAAGCATCGCACCGGTGGATGGTGTTCCTCTCAATTATTCCCTCGCGGCCGAGGATCACAGTACTAGCTAGCAGAGACATCCACCATTTAAAACAAGCCAGGGTTGTATTGACGATGTCAAAGCGTCAGCGCGATATTACTAACTCTTTATTGTCTGCAGACGAGGAGAAACCAGTTAAAAAATGTCGAAGAACTCCAGCAACCAGCGAAACAGAGATGGGCGCCGTTATTCAGTTTTACTCCAAATCGAAAGACTGTGATGACCTAGGATCTCTTGGTGAAGGACCCGAGGAGAAGATGCAAATTTCTAATTGGCGAAAAATTCTTTCCAACTTTCATCCCTCGGTGATCACCGTCCAAGGAAACACCTTCCCATCGGTGGAACACTACTTTCACGCCGCCAAGTATATGTGCTCGAACCGTCCCGACTATGCTAAAGAACTCCAAGTCGGAGGCTCCGTTGGAAGCCAATCGCCTTTGGAGGCCAAACGAGCCGGTTCCAAATCGGGAATGACCCGTGTGAGTGCCACCTTGGACGTGCGCCGCTGGAATCACACGCGAGACAAGGCCACGGCTCGTGCGCTCAAGATCCTATCTTTGGAAAGATACTACGTGAAACGCACAAACGGCGTTTGTATCTCCTTCACTTTGAACGCGGTGGTGAAAAAAGTTATTGGGGAGGCAGCATCCGCAAAGATACAGGACAACTCGTGGGCAACAATCGTCTTGGAAAATTGCTCATGACGTTGCGCAAAATGATGGTGGAGGCAGATGAGGAATGAAGTAAAAAAGGAAGGTACTCTAGAGACCTATGCGCGTTCCATTTCTGTTGTTTAAAATAATAATAATAATAGTGCGTAAATAATTCATTCGTTTACTCGAATCGGTCTGCCCGTCATCAAAGTTCGGGCAACTGCTAACCAAGCTGAGCTGTCCGCTTTTACACCACACTCAATGTAAGATGGAGGGACTAGGTAGGCTTTCCTGAAGCGCATCCTCCGTCATCGAGGAGGCATCATCATTATCATATTCCTGGCTATGCGAGCTGGAGGACCCATACTTGCTGCAGTACTTGAAGGACAGGGGATGGCATTCTCAATATCCACGTTTGCCTTTCCAATTGTTCCAGTCCTTGCTGGTGTTTACCCAAATCGTTCATTCAAGAGCTCACTGATGTAGCTTGCTGTTTCTTCCACCGCTCGACCAGTGACATCAATTTGTGTCCATCCATGTTTCATGGATAAATCTCGAGCATTTTTGAGATCATTCATAATATAGGCCCTATCATTGTACGTGGATTGATGCATACCACGAGTATCCTTGTCGTCGTCTTGATACTTCGTACCATCACCTGGCCGGATCTTACTAGCAGTGCTACGAGTAGTACTGGCATACTTTTCTTGTAGTTGTGGTTTGTGCTGCTGTTGCTGCTTGGCAGTTTGTCGTTCTATTCGAGTAGTCCGTATTCGTCTCAACTCACTGGGTGCAATGGTCAAACAAAAGATACGTCTGGGGTCAATGATTCTGGACGCCGTTTCACCATCATCACCATCGTTATGGTCATTGGAAATGTCTTCTTCTGTTACTAACAATTCCTTGGGAGGAGGGACTTCCAAAACCAAGGGAATATTGGCTACTTTGAGTCCCATGGTTTGCGACAAGACAACACTCAAGGGTGTTTTCCCCGTGCGACTCACGCCCAAAATAATCACATCGGCTTGTGGCAATAACCATGGAGCTTGTCCGTCATCTGCTTTCAAGGTAAATTCTACGGCTTCAATGCGTTGATAATACGAATCACTGAGGGTCACGGCTTTGCGTGACTCTTGTTGTTGTTGTCGTAGCACAAGTTCGGGCAAGGGTACTCCCAACGGATCCCGTTGCAAAAAGGCCGACAAATGTTCCAACGAAGGACCCAACAAATCGACGGCAGGGACATTGGACAATTCACACATGCGCAAGGCTTTTGCACGAAGCGTCGAATCGGCAATGGTGCACATGATAAAGACATTGACATTCTTATTGTTGCTGTTGTCGTCATTATTATTGTCATTCATCATCATATCACTAGCTTTTTTAATGACGGCAGCAATGGCTTCTTCGCCACGACAAAAAGTAAAGGTTCGTATTTGAACAGCGTCAATAGTTTCATACCGGTTATCGGGATACGATCCCAATTGAGCCAAGCACTTTTCAATGGCCGATTTGGCTGTCACGCCTGTACCATCGGAAATGGCAAAAATTGATTTCTTCTTGGTCGTGGTTGTCGTAGTAGAGTCGCTCGCTTCTTCTTCGTCTTCTTTTCTGGAAAGAGCCAAGATCGAGTGGATGGATCTTGTCGTGCTGCTGCTCTCTCTCCATATGCTGGCAGCGCGTGGAGTTGAAAAACCAAAAACCAACAGGAGTTGCTGTACTCGAATGGCCACGACAAACAAAATAAGAAACACAGAGTGATGCGCTGTTCGTTGCATTTTCTATAATTTTTTGGGCTTTGCACTTCGTCTTGATCCTTCTTCTTTTTCTGCTGCTAGCAATACATGTACTAGCTAGCTAGCTAGCTACTATTTCCTTCTGTGTTGGTATTATCTAGCTAGCGAGCTAGCTAGTAGCTAGTCTACCGGCCCGGTATCACAGTGCTTTTCCTCTCCTGGAAATTGAAAACGCAAACTGGCAATTGAAACACCCAAAAGATTCGAACCCAAAAGATGCACGACTGAAAGCGCTCACATCCAATCAAAACAATCCATCCTTTGGAACTTCACCCGACACGTCAGCTTCGTGGCCACGTCAGATGAAAGTGAATCTTGACAAGAACATGACACCCGATCGATCGTATCTTTTTCTTGGTTTTCTTTGGAACTGAAGAAGAAATCCAATGCTACAGTACCTACCTATCCATCACCTTGACTTGGTTGCTACTGCCATCCATCACTTGACTGGGAAGTTCCCGACCCATCACCAAATCAAACCCCCGACCCATCCAAAAAATCCATCACAACTGACTTATAAAATCAAAAACGCAAGATTAAACGATTACTCTTTTTAAAAAATTGCAACCAAGAAAAGAAAAATTGAAAATGAAGTTGTCCTTGGGGGTTGTTCTTTCTGCCGCCTCCTGCGCCGTCGTGCTGCCGGGATGTGATTCCTTCCAACCGGTCCATGGTCTCCATCAGCCTAATCGTCACTTGACCTTTCCAACGGAAACAAACTCACTACCTTATTCGCCGCCCAGTCGGCTTTATATAAGCAGCAGCACTGACCGTCCCGAAACCACCACCACTACTGACACAGCCCAACTTGGTTTGGAGCATGCTCCTATTGCCTTGTTTGGCAAAGGCCAACAAAGTACTACTGGCAGTAATACTGACAAGCACTTGTTGGGAGGTAAGGGTGCCAATTTGGCCGAAATGAGTCGCATTGGCTTGAGTGTCCCACCCGGATTTACCATTACCACAGAATGTTGCAAACAATTTTGTGGGGATTGGAATCAAAAATTACCTCCCGCACTATGGAAACAAATTCAAGACAGTGTCTCCACCATTGAAACGGCCATGGACGCCCAATTTGGATCCCCCCAAAATCCATTGTTGTTATCGGTCCGATCCGGTGCGGCCATTTCCATGCCGGGCATGATGGATACCGTCCTCAATTTGGGCATGAACGATGGTGTCGTGGAAGGATTGGCATCCAAATCGGGCAATCCACGCTTTGCCTGGGATTCCTATCGACGCTTTTTGGAAATGTTTGGCAATGTGGTCTTGAACATTCCACGTCCTCTGTTTGAAGATGAATTGGACAATATCAAGTACGAGGCCGGTGTCTTGGAAGATGCCGAATTATCCACGGAACAGTTGCAAAAAGTCGTGGAACGATTCAAGGCCGTCTATGACAACATGGGCTTGTCCTTTCCAGAAGATGTTTATCAACAATTGGAATTGGCCATAGGTGCCGTCTTTCAAGGATGGATGGGAGATCGAGCTGTCAAGTATCGTCAAGTCGAAAACATTCGCAACTTGTTGGGGACGGCTGTCAATGTACAAGCCATGGTCTTTGGTAACATGGGCGATAGCAGTGGCACAGGAGTGTGCTTTACTCGAGACCCGAACCATGGCGAAAACAAGCTCTTTGGAGAATTTCTCATCAATGCTCAGGGGGAAGATGTCGTGGCTGGAATCCGCACGCCCAAACCAATTGATGAATTGGAAGCTGTCATGCCAGGTACGGTAGGGAGTGTTATGTTGTATCGATGGTAAATTCGTCTCGGCTCACATTTCTTTTTCTTCTTTCGATCTATTTTGCAGAGGTCTATGCGGAATGCAAACGGAATACGGATATTCTAGAAAAGGCGTATGGCGATATGCAAGACATTGAATTCACTATTCAAGAGAACAAACTCTTTATGCTCCAGACCCGAAATGGGAAGCGAGGAGGAGAGGCCGCAGTAAAAATTGCTGTGGATCTAGTAGAAGAGGGACTCATTACCAAAGAAGAAGCAATCATGAAGGTTCAGCCAGAGCACTTGGATCAGCTGTTACACCCTCGTTTCCCCGATGTGGAAAGCTCAGACTACAAAAGCCAAGTCATTGCCAAAGGTCTTCCAGCGAGTCCTGGCGCCGGAGTTGGATGTATTGCCTTTACCAACGAAAAGGTTATTGAAAACGAAAAGAATGGTATTCCATCTATTCTGGTCCGAGATGAAGTACGTAGCAACTGAAATATTGTATCGGTGATTTTGTGTGAAAGAGCTGTTCCTCACTTTCTTTTTCTTCATTATTTTAGACCTCACCTGACGATGTTGAAGGAATGTATGGAAGCAAAGGAATTCTCACAGCACGTGGCGGAATGACTTCGCATGCAGCTGTCGTGGCGAGGGGGTGGGGTAGGCCAGCGATATGCGGCTGCAACTCTCTGAAGATTGACGAGGCCAAAGGTCTCATGACTGTGACATTGGAAGATGGCAGCCAGAAGAGCCTCAAAGAAGGAGACTTTATCAGCCTGAACGGCAATACGGGAGAAGTCTTGGAGGGGAAACAGCTGGTTGCCCCTCCTCAAATTATCGGAACTCTAAAGACCTTTATGGAGTGGGTCGATGAGATCCGAAACATTGATGTATTGACCAATGCCGACACTGCTGCGGATGCCAAGACTGCCCGACAGAACGGAGCGAAGGGTATCGGATTGTGCCGCACCGAACATATGTTTTTCATGCCAGAGAGAATTGCGATGGTGCGTCAACTCATTCTTGGAAACACGGAACAGTCCACGGAAGCTTTGAAGGAGCTCCTAGCATTCCAGCGCAGCGACTTTGAAGCCATTTTCAAGGAAATGGACGGTTTGCCTGTTACAATTCGCTTACTCGACCCCCCGCTGCATGAGTTTTTGCCACCATTGGAAGACGAAGAAATCATTTCATCCTTGGCGAAACAGTTGGGTTCTACAGTCGAAGCCCTCAAGGAACAAGTCAAGAACGCTGAAGAGGTGAACCCAATGCTCGGGCTCCGAGGTTGTCGACTGGGCATCACGCGACCAGAAATTATTGAAATGCAAACAAGGGCCATCATCGAAGCTGCCTTGAATGCGATTGATGCCGGCGTAGACGCCAAGGCTGACATTATGGTTCCTTTGATTGGAAAGGTAGAAGAATTTAGAGACCAAGCCGCTCTGATCCGATCTGTTGCCGCAGATGTCTTTGCCGAAAGGGGCAAGACATGCGAGTTCAAGGTGGGTACCATGATCGAGATCCCTCGTGCAGCTTTGACAGCTCACCAAATTGCCGAAGAAGCAGAGTTCTTCTCGTTTGGGTCGAATGATTTGACACAAATGACCTTTGGATATTCTCGAGACGACGTCGGAACTTTTCTCCCGCAATACTTGAAGAAAGGGATCCTTTTGGATGACCCGTTTGTAACCATCGATACAGAAGGAGTGGGTCAGTTGATTGAAATGGCCGTTGAAAGAGGGCGATCCGTCAACCCTAGCCTGAAGGTTGGAGTCTGCGGTGAGCACGGAGGTGACCCAAGATCGGTCAAGTACTTTTGTAACGAGGCCGGGCTTAACTATGTCAGTTGTTCGCCCTTTCGGGTCCCTATTGCTCGGCTGGCTGCGGCGCAATCTGCGGTGGAGAAGGGCAAGCAATACTCTCCCTAGCCAGTGGAGAGGCAAATCATAGAAAATAAATCCCTACTAGCCTAGTAGTCAATCCATAGAAAATGCCCTTCTACAGGTCGGGACTAGCGGTCATTGACAAGGGCATTCAATATTAATAGTATTTTACGTTTGCGAAAGCAACCCATATGGATAAGGAATAGAACATTCAGGTGGCAATTGGAGTGCTTCAGGTGACGTCCTAAAGTTTGCGGAGGCCCACTTTCTTAAATTGCATGTTCCTGTGGGGCCTTTGGAAAAGGAGTTTCCAACAACGTTCAATGGACGAGGAGTGGCAGGAAGTGTAGAGATCCATGGCTAGTAGGGGAATAGGAATTTCTCAACATTGACTTTGTCATCCCATAAATATTCGGTAAATTGTGGGGTTCAAAAGCAACGTTGGCCCTTTTTGTAGAAATTCTATCGGAGACTGACAGCAGCTGCTAGGCTAATTTTGCTCTCACTTTGTTTACTTTCAATCAAAGCTCTTCCTTTAGTGATAATTTCCCTGTTAAACTTTGATAACACATGACAAAATCACAAAGAAGAGAATAGCTTGGATACAGAAAGGTGGCAGGTCGATTGTGCTCAAAGAAAAAGTGTCCAATCCAAGCCGGCAAATATCCCATGACCAGAATGTGCCACGGAAAGGCTGCTTTATTATTATTGTCGCTCTGCATTCGTTGGACAACCAGATAGCCAATGCCAATCACGGAAGCAAACTCTACGAGTCCATTGGGAAAAGGGGACAAAAATTCCGAGAGCATGAGGCCACACGAGACTCCCGTAATGAGAGCGACAAGTAGATTCCAGTGCTTGGTAAACACAGAGACTACGACCATGCTCGTCCCTATCACATGGAGGATTCGACACGTGGGGTTTCGGTGCTCGCCGAGATAAAATTCATAAAAATCAGGCAAATTGGTGTGTGGTTTGGCGACTTCATCTCGTGGTTGATTTAGCAGTGTCACTGGAAATGCTCCGTGTGTCGCGATAGCCATGGCCAGAGTGACACCGGCAATGGCGTACACGGAAAGAGTACGGTTCCCAGTATTCTCTAGTGGCTTCATTTTTGCGCTGCTACTCGTAGTGGGCCCTCTCTATTGCACTCAACATGGAACTTGCCTTTAGGCAACCTTGTTTGCTGTTTGAATGAGGAGAGAGGAGGGAGATGGGTTCGATATAGTACTGTATAACAAGGGAGATATGATCGCCTTTTAGGGTTAGCGTTTTCTTCTAGCTAGAGCCACCCAAACACGAAGAGGCTTCAGTCGTGCAGTCCTCTCTTGCGGATGAGCTCCCCACGACAGAGGCAACCAACCGTCGTCGTTCACTCACCAAACCTTTCGTCCTTGCACAAAAACGATACATACAGTTGAGTGCCTACTGACTCGTGACAATCTTCTTGGTACTGTAAGATCTGTTGCCATACTACACGAGTGCGAGCAAATAGAATTCCCCTCACAAACGACAACACTGACAGCAGGAAACCATGAAGTGTCCCATTTGTTTGGAAAACGTTCCGAAGGAAACAGAAGACGGGGTCGCCGTGGAGCTTATAGAATGCCGTCATGAATTTTGTCAGGATTGCCTGAAAACGTGGTTGTTGAAATTAGAAAGCGATCGTGTCGATGCCGCCATGATCGGATGCCCGCAATGTCGTCAACCCATCCACCATGCCGACATGGCTTCCCTACTGGGTCGCCCCTATGCTTCGGCTAGCAGTAGTGATGCGTTGTCACCGCCGTCAACCAATGACGGTGGTGAAGAAGACAACGATCCCAGCGACGAAGCGGAAGAAGAGATGGACGAATTCACGAGGGCGTATTTGCAAGCCTTGCGCGACGAGGGCGAAGCTCAGCAATGCCCTTCTTGCAAAATTTGGATTGTCAAATCAGAAGGATGCGACAATATGATGTGCCGCTGTGGGCAGCGATTTTGTTTTTGCTGCGGTGAAGTGGAAATCTGTGACGGTGGTCCTTGCTTTGACAATGTCAGAGGTTGCGAGGAAGACGAAGAGGACTTATTGTCTTCTGAGGATGAAAGCGAGGGGTACGATGATGACGACGACGATTGCCATCACGACGAAGATACTGTGGAGGACTACGGAGCGTATTTATTCGAAGAAAGTGACGATGCAGATGACGACTATGGAGAAACTGACACGGCGGAAGAGGAAGAGGAAGGGGAGGAAGATTACGGAGCAAGCTTGTTTGCGCGAAGCGACAATACCCAAGAAGATGTGGAGGAGGACTGCGGAGCACATTTATTTGAGCAAAGAGATAATACAGACGACCACGATGAAGAAACTGTCACAGCGGACGAGAAGGAGGAGGATTACGGAGCAAGTTTGTTTTCGCAAAGCAGCAATACTCATGATCATGACCAAGAAGATGTGGAGGAGGACTACGGAGCACATTTATTTGAGCAAAGAGATAATACGGACGACCATGGCGGAGAAACTGGCGCAGCGGAAGTAGAGGATGGCTACGGAGCAAGTTTGTATACGCATAGCGATGGTACTCATGTCGAAGAAAGTCGCATTCGTCGTGCGGTCCAAATATTCAACAGGGTCGAACGAAGCCACAATAGTAGCGATGGTACTCATGGCTATGCCGAAGAAAGTCGCATTCGTCGTGCGGTCGCAGTATTCAGCCGGGTCGAACGAAGCCGTGATTTAGCAACGGCCGAGGAACGCAAGGTTAACTTCCGCCAGCTTGGAATGAACCCATACTGAAGCAAGAAGCTTAGGAACGGCGACGAGGAGGCTTGAGTTGGTGAGGAACTAGACTCTGGAAATTATTGTTCAAATCATTGTATCAATCCTCACAACATAGACACAAGCCATCGAGCATCCTTTTTTCGGACGATGAGATCACGTCAGGCAAAAAGAAAGCCACATCAAATCGATACTAATCAAATCGATACTAATCAGCGCGTTTAGCTTGTGCGTCGTAGCTAACTACTAGTCTTAGGCCATGCGCCGGCTGAATAAAAAAGGTGCTGTGCTGGTAGCTTAGCTCTTTTGTACTTTTAGCCAGTACCAGCTACCTGGTAGTAGAGCGTTGGTCTTCGAGTTTGCTAGCTAGCTACGTTGTACTAGCTAGATAGCTACAAGTAGTGGTAGTTAGATTCACTTCGACAAGCGATCGAGGGCAGTCTTAGATCTGTCTCTTATACACATCTCCGAGCCCACGAGACTAAGGCGAATCTCGTATGCCGTCTTCTGCTTGAA
>ENA-ORBV01012909-ORBV01012909.1-microbial-mat-metagenome-genome-assembly--contig:-NODE-12909-length-12790-cov-7.407378_pt1 | contig 12790 bp, 5 predicted proteins | sample MGYA00237777_ERZ505514 | MGnify/ENA primary metagenome ERZ505514 (study PRJEB26160, sample SAMN06269048) | microbial mat metagenome | isolation source: Oligotrophic lake microbial mat | place...
TGGAAGAAGGAGCTTTGGATACCTATGATTTTGAGCCCGATGCACCTGCTGGGTCTTTCTTTTTGGATCATGATGTGGACACCAACCATCCTGCTACTCACATTGCCTTTACAGCATCTGCCATTGATGGAGCTTTGGCAGAGTTTGAATTTCTCTCGCCCTTGGCCGAAGATATTCATCCCAATCCAGTATCAGTTCTTGCACCAGCTGCAGCGGCCCCAATCTTGCCTGCCCAAGCTGAAGCTGTCGCTTCTACCACGGCTGCCAAGACCAGTACCAAGAAGCGCGCATCCACATCGGATGCCGCTTCCAAAAAGACCGCCAAGAAGCGCAAGGTTTCCAAACCCAAGGCTGTCAAAGCGAACGGCAACAAAAAGAGCAGCAAGGCATCGGAAACGGTTCCTGCTCTTGTCTCTCCCAATTCCTCCCAGTCTCTCTCCTCTGTGGATGACAAGCGCCCTGTTGCCCTCATGCCATCTCTTCCCAGTTCTTCTTCGGCTTTCAAGAAGCAGCCCTTGCTTCCCAAGCCGACCAGTGTTGTGAGTGGCAGCGTGACTCCCTCCAGCCGAAGCAACAATAGCAGCGCCAACAATAGCGTTGCCGGGGATGACAGTGCTCCAAATTCTCCCTCCAACAGCAAGTCCATGTTGGTCATCAACTTTACGGATCCCGTCAATATCAGCTCGGAACACATTCAAATGTTGACCAGTGAACAAGGACCTGCTGAATGCGCCAAGGCCATTATTACACCACCCTCTGGATTGGATGGTCGCCAGCGCGGGAACAAGCAAAGCATGTCCCACGAGGAACGTGCCAAGGCCAGTCGCGATCGCAATCGCGAACACGCTCGCAATACCCGTCTTCGTAAAAAGGCCTACGTCGAAGAATTGAAGCGCACTCTGACGGCATTGGCGGATCAACGAGATCATCACTTGGCCCAGCAGCAAGACAAGGCACAACAGGAAGCCGAACAACGCAATGTTCGGTACCGTGTCTTGGAAGAATTCATGACTCTTCGTGGGCGCGGGAATCACGTCAATGAAGACGCGCATCGTTGGGGTGCCATTTTGGTTCCTGGATTTACCTTGCGTCTTCCCACCCTTCAAAAGGACAACCAAAGCAATCAGTGGATCGTTCAAGACAAGACCTTGATGGGAGTGGATCAAGTCATGCTCGATGCCAGTGCCTTTGCGCACGTCTTGCAGCAAACATCTCACGCCTCCTTGCAGTACCAGACGGACCGAAACTCCTTCATGATGGATGGCAACCTTGCCGTCTTGGAATGGACTGCCACGTCGGTTGCCAAGGAGGACCTCAGCTTCAACGGCAATATCAAAGCTCAATTTGATCCTGCTTCCAACCAGCTTGTGTCGGTGACCTTGTTGTTTGATTCGTCTTGCTTGACATCTGGAATGTAATACATCAAATCCAACAGGCGAGAGGGGTAGGGAACACGCACCAACACTCGCCGCAATGTGTCATTGCGTCATTCCATCGCCAAAAAAATTATCTCACTGCCAACAAAAATCAAGAACAGACAACAGAGAGGTGTTGTCACAGTACATCAGATGTACCACTCCAAAAAAAAATCCGTTTTCCTTTCATTCCTCAATTTTGCATTATTCCTTCATTCCAATCATCTTCCAAAAAAAAAATCAACCATGTGACTTTCATCAATTGTGGTATTAAATCCTCCGACCACACTGTGTACCGACTGCTGCATGGGCAAGGGTCTTCCATCCATCTTTTGGAAGAACAAAAATACCAAACCTAAAAACAAATAAAAATGTATAAGTACTTGCTAATTTATTACCAATCTGATTTCTTCTTTTCAGTTTAGCTTGGCCAGCCTAGTAATTTACTGTACGCCTCCAGAAGAGTGTAGCTGAGATGGTTTGATTCTGCAATTTATTATGAACTGTGGGTGGTGTGCTCTTCCAGGTTTACATTTGAACTCGTTGGCCCGTACAGCGAAGAACATTTTTATGTTGAGCACAAGTGAAAAGTCAAATTGTCTAGACCCAAGTATTAGCAATTTATTTCCTTTGCAATGCACTACAACTAGTGCAATAGTAGCTGCTAGCTACTACTGGAGCCCATACGACAGGCATGGCAGAAAATTGTTTGCTCTGGCTAGTTACTAACTAGCCAGTATTACAGTGTACTACTAGCTAGTACGGCTTTCAAGAGGAGACAATCTACGGGATCGGGATTCGAACCCGCTGACTCATTATCTGTGCGTACTCGTCTACTGATTGGGTTAAGTGTGCGCCCCAAACAAAGAAGTATGTGCTACTTCGAATCATGAGCGGGAACTTCATTGCGGTGGTCTGATGTTGGTCTGTTAAGAATCATGAACGACCATTGGTATCGTCGTACTAGTACCCAAAGGACGCACCAACGATGAGATTGCAGCGACCCCAATTGGGTCTCGACCTTTTAGCTTTGTCGCTCGCTACCCAAGCTGTTGGGATGGCGAGGTAACCTATGTAGATGAGGTTGTCCCGCACCATGTTCCACACTCAGCCGCCCGAGTTGGTCCAACTGCGCGATTGGGTGAGACTGTTTGGAGTCATAAGATTTGAAAATCTGAACATGGTTCAGTTTAGTGCAGATCAAAAAGAAATGAATGCAAAGCCCTGCTCTAGATTTTGTTACGAGTAATATGATGGAATTCTGTTCTTGGCGAGCGCCCACTCAGGTAATTTCGGGCGATGATCATTACCGCCAGCCAGATCACCCAAGGCTTCAGCCAGACGACGCAGAAAATTCTCATTTTCGATGGCCTTGTCTCTAGTGCCATTCTCTCCGTCCTCGAAGCCAGTCAGATCCTGCTCCGCCCTGCCACTAGCACTCGCATTCGCAACAGAAAGCCTCATCGAAGGGCAATCTATGCTACGACGCGGTGGATAACTGTCCTCCGGAACTGATGAGAGCCTTTGCGTATGGTCGGACAGTTCTGCCAACTCAGCTTTAGCTAACTCTTCCTTCCGTCCATTGATGCCTGAAAGCATATTTTCATACTCTTCGAGGCATTTTCTTCCATTCCTGAAATACTGTAGGGACACTTCGTTGTATTTGGTAAAGTGGACGATACACCACTTATCGTTCCCATCAGTTCCCAACAAAGCCACCCCTTTTCGATATCGGCTGATACATGCCAGAGCAACTACTTCCAGTAGCATCTGAGGAGTCTTCAATATGGCAGAACGCCTCTTGATCTCAACGATTCCCCATGAGTTAGGTAAATGCTCCGTCTTGGCTTGCGTAAGAGTTTGCATTTCCAATTTTCCTCCTACGCACAAATCGGCTTTCCCAGTAGCAGATTTTCCAGATGCCTTGATTTTAGGCAGAGATTCTCCGGTAACCAGCTCAACGGACCAGGACGAATCGTTGCCTAGCCACTCTTTCTGCAGCCAATCTCGAAAATCCGGTGTCGCTTCAACTTCGTTGCGCTCGCTTATACTTCCATCCGCGAATTCCTTCATCCAGTCGAATGGGTCTGCGTCATCTTTCTCCCCCGTTTCCGTACACACCTCTGCTGTGACAAAACCTATCCCCAACGGATTCAGTAGGTCCGTTGCAAAGGGTATAGATGCTTCCGACATGGGCTTGTTCACGGTAGCGGCGGCCTGCTGCGCCCTTACGTACTCCACCACCTCATCATAGTTGGCAATTTTAGACGGAGTGAACATATATGGCTCCCCATCAACAGAAATGATATCCTCGTCGAGTAGGGCAAGACCAGTTGAGTCCTCCAACTGCCCCTTAGAGCCAATTCGCAATTTAGCTATTTTCACGGTCTCGCCGGCCTTCACTTTCGTCAAGGCTTTTCCTGTCGCATCATTTACTTGTACCGACGATGCCATCATTACATTATCTCTCAGCCTGTCTACTGTCTATACTTGTTCAACTAGACAGATATAATATACAGTGCTTGCTCATTCAGATCCCCTTAGCTAGATAATCAAAAGCACTTAGAACCCCCAACCCATCATAATTACAAATGAAGCACGAGAACAGCTACTGAACGCAACTCTTCTTCTCGGTGTTGTTGTTGTTGGTGGTGGTACTGGTGGTACTGGTGGTACTGGTGGTGATGTTTGCTGTTGTTTATTGCACGTTGAGTTCAGTTGCGCGTACTGCTTGGGTTAAGTGTGCGTGTTATTTCATTGGGTCAACTGTGCTACTTCGAACAACTAGCGCGATCTACAGTAGCTTCGCGGGAAAAGAGATCGCCACACCCGCAAGATAGCATGCTGGCAACCTACTGTAGTACTGTACAATTGAATTTACTGTATGTTACCCTGAAATGTCCGACATAGTAACTAACAACTTTATTATTATGTATGCTGGGTTTCACGAGTGCGCTGTTTTGCAGAAGGATCAGCAGAAGAACTAGCAATGCTTTTACGTGCTGCCGGGATAAAAGGTTGAGCTCGCCTCACCGCCGCCCATACCTAAAGTAAACTTCTTGCTCTTGGATCGTACACGAGACTCTGCGCTCTTCTGTTGTGCGACCGCTAGTCTCTTTATTGCTGCGTTCGCAGCTCGCCTCTTGACATCTTCTGTAGTACCTTCACCATCGCTCACCGGTTCCTTCTTGGGCGAACCTTCCGGTTTACTTGGAGACGTGCCTGTATGCATTTGCCGCATCTGATCAAGCCCGCGATCCAGCCACTTCGGGATACCTTCTGGATCAAACGGATACGTGAGATATGTGCCTCCGTCGTCCTCATCTGTGGAAAGAGTAAAACCCACAGAGAACGCTAGCTCCATAACACCCTGGAGATCCTGATACTTGAGGAGAACACGATTGGATGGCTTGATGCGTCGGAACTTCTTTGCTTCAGGATCGGCTTCGTCGGCCTGTCCTTTAGTAGTAGCATTGACTATCATGGTTTCGAGAACTTTTAGCGCCTTTGATATATTTTCCGAGCTCTTCTCGTTCTTTGTGCAGAGGTCGTGAAGAGCTTCGTTGAAGGCTTCGCTGACTCGGTGCTCCTCCTCCTCCTCCACAAACTTGGAGTCTGCGCTATCTTCTGTATCACCTGAATCCGATTCCGTTGAAATACAGGAGCTGCCTGCACTAACTGTGTGCTCCTCCTCCGCCACTACATCCTTGGAATCCGGGCTATCTTCTGTGTCGCCTGTATCTGATTTCTTGAAAGACTTAGAATTCCCTTCCTTTTTTAGCTCCAGAATAATAGCGACAACTTCTTCCCCCTCGCCTTCGCTGCCATCAACAGGCGGCCGGGGGGTGATTTCTTCTTGCCGGTGATCCATATCTGCCCCATTCCTCGCAAAAATTCGTTGGGCCACAAAAATCACTACTGCTGTCGCAATGAAAACGAACGCATTGTCTGCGGAAACATACCCGTTGACGGAATCTTTCTTCAAAGCAGCTTTTGATCCAACAGAAGCTTGTTCCAGGGGTATTGCAATGCCTTTGCCTCCTTTGACCTTCACGAAACAACGTGCCACCTTTGTTTGGTATTCCATAGACGACAGCGCATCATAGACCGATTCCTTTTTCGGCAGTCCTAAGCAATCGGAGAACTCAGTTTGCTTAGCACAGTACGCTTTCGTGGTAGCGGACGTAGCTTGCGGGAAACGCTCCTCCAGGTCTTCTTTGGTAAGAGACTGGAGGCGCTTCGTGCAAGCTTTGGTCATCTCCATTATTTCTTTCAACGGCTTGACCTCTGCCGTGTCCCGCCTCTTCCGATTCGCGCTGGAGCGACTTCCATCCCCAGCATATGAAGTATTTAGAGCCATCTCCCCTACGTCCACGTATGTAGCATTCTTTTGCGTCTCTGCTTGGGTTTCGCAATTGGATTCCAAATTGACGAGCATTTCTAGCCGGTCCGTGAGGGAGTATTCTCCTCGGAAGAGTTCCAAATAATGAATTTCCCGAGCTTCGCATTGGTCCTGTATCGCCTGACGGCTACATGAATCTGCCTTTTTGGTCAATGCAGCCTTGGCCTTGGCCATTACCAATGGATCGTTGTCGTCCAAGAATAAGGCCCCAAAGTCGTCGGTATGCATGTACCCGCTGTTGGGTGACCTTTGATTGCATCCGTTGTAGCCGGAGTATTCATCATAGTCACGATACTCATAGTACTCGTCAAGATATGTGTCGCGACGCGTTGAATGTGTCCATAGCCCTTGGATGCAATTTGAGAATGCAGAAGCAGGCGTGGGGTACGGATCGACCAGCACTTTCGCATTCTTACGACAAAGAGCTTTGGCACTTCTGCTGGTGTCTCCGTGCTCTGTCTCAAAGTCCGAAAAGCAACTATTCAAGTATTGTTGAAACATGTCGCGCTTGGTTGGCTTGGCGGGTTTGATGGGATTTTCCGGCCGCCCCGGTCGGTTTTTGCTCGGCGGTTTTTCGGGGATTACAGCAGGTGGTGGAAAGGTGCCTGTCCAAATCCATGTTGCAATCCTTTTGACGTTGCCAAGAAACGCAAAGATATAACCAGCGACAATCCCGGCCAAATGGCCCCAAAAGGAAGCCTGGGGGAAGACCATGGAAATAATGAACAGCTCAAAGAAATGCTGCAAAAAGATGGGTACTTGAATTGGAATATGAAAGGCAATGGCATCAGCAAGGACAGGGATACCAATCGTCGACATGCCAAATCGATTGTAATTGCCAAGGACCTTGAGAGCAAAGAGAACTCCCGAAAAGCCGACGGAATAGGTTCTCATATCTTCGGCGTGTTTGAACCACTTGACCAAATACACATGAGCGATGCCCGTCGTAATTGTCAATGCGAACAAGTATATAGCAAATCCAGGAATAGGAACACCATGATAGTTGCGAAGAATGTATTCTTCTCGGCCCAGCATAGCCAAAGACGACACGTTCATGTACAAATGAAACTTGTTGCCGTGAATCAACTGTCCCGTTAATAGTCGGTGGTATTCGCGTCCATAAAGGATACATGCTGGTTGGAAGGAATATCGTCGATTCCAATTGTTCAACATGGAATGTCCTCGAATGTCTGCTTCAAAGTAGAGATAAATCAAAAACAAAAGACAAGCCGCCGTCACTGGCGCCGTAAGAAAGGAAACTGCGACGTGTTCGCTGTTGTAGCTATAGCCGCCGCCTCCGCTGTACCAACCGCCATCGACAGCACCCATGCCACCTCCACCAATGGATCGGGCCACAACATTGAGGCCCACGGCAACAATCACGAGCGTGAGCAAAATTTGGAATTGCGATTCCGTCAACAATTCGGCAAACCACCCTCCCACAGCACGGCGATCATGGCGATAGCGACGAAATGGATTCAAGAACCCGGGTAGATCCATTGTTTGTATTTTTGTAGGCTAAGATGTTGTCGAGAACGTTTTGAAGATTATGAAGGAGTGAATCATCTGCAACTTTTCGAATCGGAATTTTATGTGGAACGATGTGTTGAACGAGAGTTCACGATGGATACTGTCCTCTTCGAGGATGGGTGCAGATATTTTTTGCGCCAAACGTGTTTGTACCAGAAGATACTCAGGGTACGAAAGACTAATACTACATGTACGTAGCTACTCTGGCTAGTAGCCTGCCTAATACGACGTATCTTGGATCGATGAAGATATCTTGTTTAGTCGTGGCATGCGCGGGGACCCCAGAGGCTTATGCAGTGCCGTGTTCGGCCGTGTTCGCCTTAAGTAAAATGAGAAGGCGATCACCGGTTTACAAAGTGCAGTGCCAGGATATTCACTGCAGTTTAGCCATGGGATTTGCACTCAACAGCATCAGTAAAAATCTCCTGTGGATGCTCATGCTTGTCAAAGGGCAGCACAATTGAACATGCTTTGGTGCTAGTGTGTCGGTAGCCAATGTTGAGACCTCAACAGGCAACTGTTGGAAAGATCCTTCAACAGTGACAAGCATTGCTTGAATGTTCTGGGTGCAATGTGAATTTAACTTTTGTTAAGTCTTTGATAATGGATGTGAATCTAATCAAATTGGTTTTTTTAAATGATGCAAGCAGATGGTGCCCATGACATGTCATTCACCTCTCTCTTTGAGAATGCATCTTTGGCAAAGTTGTTCAACCTTCATATGCAGTGCATTTGTGCCACAACAAGGGAATTAGCAGGATCTTGCATTTTATCGCCTTTTTGAGTGAAGTTCTAGCTGAACATCGGCTCCTTTCCTAGATCGAACAACTGAGGCCATTGTAGCCTCTCAAGGCTGTCGTAAGAAGAAAACGTATCGGAATGTTGGGGACCAAGGACCGCCTCACGAATGGCCACGGCTGTCTGAAAGTATTCGGCAGCCAGGTCCATGTCGTCTCCAATTGCAGCAAGAACGTTTCCAACATCGTGATAGGATGCTGCTGTATCCGGGTGCGAAATTCCAATCGATTGTTCCCGAATGGACAGTGCAGTTTTGCTTTTTTCGAGAGCAGCGGTGTAATCTCCTTGCTTGAAATATACCAATCCTTGGATGCGAAGAGACGCGGCGGGTACTAGGTTGTCGTCGGTTGCTACATTTGAATGTATTTCGCGCGCCTTCTTCGAATAGTCCAATGCGTTCGTAAACCGATCCTGATCAAGTAGAACAGAAGCAACGTGATTGTATGATGTTGCGACCTCGAGACTTTCTGTGCCGAACAACTCCTTCTCTTTTTCCAAAGCTTTTACGTGATTCTCCATAGCTTTGGTGGGGTGCCCTTGACTTAGCAAAACCGAACCAATATTGTTGTATGATGCCGCTATTTTCTTCTCGATTGCAAGTGTTTCGTAAGCAGAAAGAGCCATGCCGTGGCAATCCAAAGCTTGCTCCAGTTCAGCATTTTTGTGGAAGAGAATACCAGCATTCGAAATGAAATCTGCAAGTTCTTCACTTGACAACTGGGCCCCAGCTTTAGCATCCTCTGTCATGCTAAGTGAGGGTGAGCGGTTTTCTGTTGTCGCCTCTTGGGATGGCAATCTTCCACAAGATTTGAATTGATCCACAACAGCCACAACTGAGCTTTTGACCCAACGCCTCAGAAGCTCATTCAGCCTATTGTTGAGTGCCTTAGATCCGGGTCCGTTCTCCACCATCGCAATAATATTGGTTTTGTCGTCCTCGTGTGAAGCCACTGCATTTTCAACCTTCGTGTTTCCCAACGTTTTGTAAAGTTGGTCCAAGCCAGACATTCCTCGGAGACAAATGGACCTTGTCATGTTTTCGGTCTCAGCTGGTGGCATTACGATTGTCACCTCAACTCCTCCATCATGGTTGGAAGCAGTATACAGCTCGAAAATGCACCATATTCTTTTGACATACATAGGATCATGCCAGGGTGACATCATTGCCAGGAGATGGCCAATCCCGGTGACGCGGCTGTGAAAGATGTCTCGGAATTCATCAAATGGAATGCTACGTCCATTCCTAAGATTTTCTGCCACCCTGTGCTGATTGTTGCAAAGACAACAGACCCAAATATATGTGCGCTTAGGGTCCAACGAACGGGAGCAGCAGAAGTCCCAAACAGCATCCACAATGTCACCAATGGAGTATCCCCAGCTGTAGCTTAGCATATAGTTTGCTTGCCCAACCTTGTCGGCATCTCCGCCAAGACAGTGCACATAGGCTGCACCTGAGTTCCCATCAATTGGACACGTAACTAGTCTTCCTTTCTCACGGATCAAGCCGCTTTTGTTGTGATGCAAGCTTTCCATATCATAGATTGTAGACTCCCTACTAAGCCCAGCAGATAGCACTTCATTCAAGAAGCCATGCTTTAGCCAATATACGCTTACACCAAGCAAAGAATCATCAACACGACTCCTGGTGCTGCTGACAGCATTGTTGCCGCTGTCTTTGTCGACTTCCCCTCCGTCCTCGAGCTCCGCCTTCATAATGGAAGGCAATTTAGCTGATTGGATCTTCTGTTTTCTCCTGGCAAGAGCCTTCTCCTTGGGCAGGCGTTTTCCCTTTCTACCCTCTCTTTGTAAACGTTCTAATTCGTGAGGTGCAAGCTTGACCATGCGTTTTTCCATGGCTTGTCTACGGAGTCTTCGTAAAGCTTCTAATTCGTCAGGTGCAATAGGTTGCAATGGTATAAAGGGTGGCGCATATTCCTGCGATGAGAAACAGTTTTTAATAGCTGTTTGCAACATTGAAAGAAGTCTTCCCATCACGAAGCGTGCCATACATGCTACTGGTCCTAAATGGAGCCATTGCGTTCTGGTAAAGCCACCATAATGTATTTCGACTTCCACAAAGCTGGTGTCAACGGCGACGGTAGGTGTAGCCATTGTCTCCTCCTCGTCAGCTACGCTGTCATAATATATTTCGACTTCCGCAGAGCTGGGATCAACGGCGACGGTAGGTGTAGCCATTGGATTTCGTGTTGGAACTTGGCATTGGGCACATGGCTGCAGCTGCACCACAGGACGGCGGCGTAGATTTCTGTTTCGAGTAGCTAACGACGAGCCCAGTCGTAAGGACAAGACCATATTTGGCTCTACCACACCATAAGAAGCAAGAGTTTTGTCGGCCATTAGTTGCTGCCCTCGATACCAAAGATTCTGCTGTTCTGGCAGCACGTTCCATGCGGCCTGAATTTTAATTTTTACATCATCGAGTGTATCCTCGTGCGGATTCACTTCCACCAAGAGTCTCGTCCCAGCTAGGGTCTGGATGATGATCTTCATCTTGCTCTTCTTAATGATGATCTTCATCTTGCTCTTCTTATTTTCGTCAATCCCGATAGCTAGATAATCAACCGCAATTAGATGCCCTCGTTCAAAATACTTGGGTTGGTATCATAGTTGGTAATAGTAATACTACTAGCTAGCTAGCTAACTACCAGTAATTGGAATCGTCGTTTTGTTGGTGCGGGCAAAAAGAGTAGACCCGAGAAAATTTTATTACGCCGTAGTTTCATGGGGGCTGCATCCACGTCTGGAAAAGAAGGTTTGGATCTTTGGCAAAGAGCAATTGTGCGATAATGCTTTTGTTGCATTTTAACCCTGACTCTACAGTAGAAAAACTGGATCTTGACAACCCAACTCACCACAGGAACTTGCCGCAACGCACGCCGCACAGACTGTTTCACGACTCGTTTAATGTGTTTTTGATACTTAGCGCGCCGGGCGAGACATTTTACACGCAAGCCAGTTCAGAATAGGCGCGTGCGTTGGTCATAAAAGAGGAACCGATTTCGAAAAGGTTCCTAAATGCAAAAAGGGTCTATGATTAGGAACCTTTTAATCTGGCACTAAAAAAATCGGTTCCTAAATGTTTTCCTCTTTTTAAAAAGGTTCCTAAATGAAAAAAGGGTCACAATAGGAACCCTTTAATTAAAAAGGTTCCTAATTATAGGAACCTTTTTTTTGGCACCCTTCGCGAAAGGATCCATGTTGTTGATCGATCTCGTGCCATGCTAACACATGCACACAATGTTGTTATTGCACACGGATGGTGTGAACAGCGCTGCTGGCCATAGCAGCAGCACCAGTGCCTGAGGGAGCCATGGCATCAACCGATTGGCGAACCCACAAGGCGAGGAAGCTTTTGGAGAGAGAACTCAGAAACCGTAGCATTCCATTTGAGAACAAAAAGATGGGCTCAAAAGCAGTGTATGAGAAGTACAAATCGTGCCCAGAATTTCAGCGTATGGAATACGACAAAGACTTTCAGAGACGGCTGGGATCTCTTCGAAAAATTGTAAAAGAAAATGAAGAGGATGAGGGCATTGCATGGGACAACAGCGCGGCCAAAGCGCACTTGAAAGAATGTTTCGAAGATGGAGTGACACCAATAGACTACAAGCAAGGGGAAAAACCATTGCCAGCCGCAAAAAGAGTGTGGGATGAGCACTGTGCAGGTCATGCCGCGTTTGAAGGCATGGTGTTCAATTCCATTTTCCAAAGGCGACTGGAAGGCGTCTCAAAGAATCACAATTCAAAGAAAGCAAGGTGTGCTGAAGACTTGAAAGCATTCAAACAACACCGCGCCAAGCATCCGATCCGATCTCACAATGATTTTGGCATGCCTCGTTGGGAGGGATCAGAAGCAGAAAGACTGATGAAAAAAGACATGAAAGAGGGAAAACATGCTGGCTTGTATCCTGAAGAATTCAGAGCAACACGGCCAACAGTTTTTGGTTTGATACCACTGCCCATTTTCCGTGATCACATTTATCAGGAACTGAAACTGTGGAAATTCCACAACAAGTATGGTGAAGCGGCAGATAAACAAACAAGCTAGTCACAGCAACATTTAATTATTTAATTTGTTTTCTAACTGTTTCAAATGTCATACAACGGCTCACCCATGTCCATCTTGTGCTGCACAATGACCGCTACAGCTTCAAAACAAGCTTGAAGTTTTTCTTTGCTGTGACGAAAACCAATGTTATTCATGCATTCAAATTCAGCAATCTTACCATTTAGTTTTTCTTGGCGACAACGTGCACGGCTCTTGAATTTGGAGACCTCTTTTGAGTCATATGAATTGGGCAAGCTGATCAGCTTTGGATACCCTCTGTACCCCTTGTCAGCAATGACTCGCTTTCCGAGTCTTTTCAACTTTGCTCTCAGTCCTTTGTGGGCAAAAATCTTGATGTCGTTCCAATCCCCTGCTTCGTGTGGACCGCTAAACCAAACAATTTTGCTCTCCCGTAACGCTACAACAATTTCGTAGTTGAAGCCAGCAGAATGATGCTTGAATGAAAAAATAGAAGGATCCTTTGGAATGTCTGGATGAGCAATCTCTTGATTGCGGAAGTGGGTGCCATCGACAGTGCCAATCCAAATGTCATCACCAAAATTGTCGCTTGGCCAA
>ENA-ORBV01012910-ORBV01012910.1-microbial-mat-metagenome-genome-assembly--contig:-NODE-12910-length-12790-cov-3.806261_pt1 | contig 12790 bp, 12 predicted proteins | sample MGYA00237777_ERZ505514 | MGnify/ENA primary metagenome ERZ505514 (study PRJEB26160, sample SAMN06269048) | microbial mat metagenome | isolation source: Oligotrophic lake microbial mat | place...
CGCTTCGCTCGGCTCACTTATTCGTCTAATCGGTCCACCCCAGACCCGCGCAATAGCCTTGACATCGCCGACGGCAAAGAACGGCGCCAGGCGCTGCTCCATCCGGACACCCCAGGCTTTAGCGACGATTTCAGGGCCGATCCCCGCAGGATCACCCATCGACACAGCCAGTGGGGCAGTCGTCGTCATCCTAGTGGAGCGATACGGAAGTTCGCTCGATCGCGCCGCAGCCGGTCTGCGAACTTCTGAACCTTGGCCACACGAGCAAACCCATGTTTCAAGTTAGCGCCGGATAATGGTCGCCTCGCGCTTCAGATCGCGCAGATAGCGGTCGGCGAGCATTGTGATTTCTGTGTCGAACAGCCGCGAACGGACTTGCTCGCGCGTCGGCATTTCGGAGCTGGCGGAGGCGCGGTCGCACACGTAAAGCACCGCCTTGCCGTTGCTTATGTCGATGACATCGGTCGATCCGCCAGCCTCCAGGGGCTGCAGCGCCGCGCGGAAATTCTCCGCCATGCCCGAGAGAGCGACTTCGTTGAGGTCGACCGCCGACAAGCCGTCGATGGCCTCCACGGTGGCCGCGACATCAGCGCACGTCCTGGTACGACCCTTGGCCTGCGCCAACAAGACGGCTGCATCGTCCCCGCGCGCGACGATCTGCTTGAGGCTCAGCGTCGCTTCGTTGGGATTGGCTGGTTCGCGCTTGCCCAGCAGGGCGTAAAGGTAGACGCACCCTCTGTCTCGATCGGAGGCAGGAAGGCGGGCGCCGACGAGCCCTCAACCGCTGCGAGCACCTCTGCGCGCATGTCGGCTGGTGTAAGCCAACCAAGATCTCCGCCGGCCGAGGCGGAGGGCGCCGCCGAGAACTGCTGGGCGACCGCCTCAAACGGGGCTCCCTGCTCGATCTGGCGCTGCAGGGTTTCGGCGCGGGCCTTGGCGTTCTCGCGCGAGGCGACGTCCGGGGCGTAAAGAAATATTTCGGCGAGCCGATATTGCGGCTTGCCCAAACTTCCCGTCAGCCGTCCGAGCATTTCGTTGACGCGCAGTTCCGACACCCGGACCTGCCGGGCGAAGCGGCCGCGAACGATGTTGTTCCACGCGATGTCAGCCTTGACCTGTTCACGCAAAGTCTGCGCGCCGACGCCCCGCGTCTGCAGATCGGCGATGAATCGTTCCGCCGGTACGCCATTCTGCTGGGCGATGCCCGCGATCTCCTGGTCGATCTCGTCGTCCCCGATCTCGCCATCTTCGACGAGTTCGAGAAACGTCTGAACCTGGAGCTTTTCCTCGATAAGACTTTCAATCGCTCGTTGCTGGGCTTCGAGCAACGTGGCCTCGTCAGGCTGTCCGCCGCCCAGGCTCAATAGGATGAGCTGCGCGCGGTTGCGCACGTCGGAATAGGAGATGACTTCATCATTGACCAGCACCGCGACGCCTTCGACCGCCTGGCCCCGACTGCCGGTAGCAGCGCCCGCCGCCGGGAAAGGAGCCGTTAAGGGCGCCGGCGACGTCTCCACCGGAGCGGGGACCCGCACGGCTGGAAGTTCCTGATCAGAGCCCGGCTGACTCGGCGCTGGCGCAATGGCAGCCTGCTGTGATGCAGCGTGTCCTGCCAGGACAAGCGTCGCCGCAAGACAGGTCGCTAACACTCTTTTCATAAGGTCACCTTGCCGGGCGGCCGATGGCGAAAAGATGACCGCGATCCGCCGTATAGCCTCACACCTTCCACAATAGCGAGGCGTTTGGGCGCCGCGCAACGACGCAACGCCGTTCAATGTCAGTCGAGTTCATCGGGCGACACACCGCCAAGACCTGTCAGCACGAACTGAAACTTGATCGAGTCCGAGGGTCCGAGCGTCCGGTCTATGGCGCCCGACCGCTCGTAGGAGATAGCAAAAAAGGAGCATTCGTCCTGATAGGCGAGTCCCAGGGAGAGCCGTATGTCGCGGGAATCGGTGATGTTCCGCTGCTGCTGGAAGATTGCCGACCACCTGTCCGTGAAGCGCATCGCTCCGTTCAGGATGATGCCCTCATCCTCGATGCCCGCAGCATTTTCAGCGATTTTGAAGTAGCGCGCATTGCCCCGGATGCGCCAGACGTTCGCCGTGGCGTCGATGTCCAGACGCTTGACGGTGAGATCATCGTTGAAGCGCATCCGCGCTCCGGCCTGCAATGCGCTACCGATGTCTGCTTTGACGGAGGCCACGTAATCGGACTTCTCGCCCGACAGGTTGCTCAGCTGATTGAAGGCCGGATCCGCGTTCTCGCGCCATCGGCGGCCGACGACACCCGAGAGTTCAACCCCATCGCCGAACCGCGCCGTCGCGCTGAGGCCCAGAGCTGCGCGGCCGCCGCCTTCCCACAGGTCGTAGTTCGAGACCGCGTTCGGCTTGAAGAGGTTGGACTCGTCCGCCTCGAAAAGCAGCGAGTCCTCATTGGGAATATTGTCCTTGTTGGCGTCGTCCGTGCCATAGGCCACCATCGCGATCGGTTCGACAAGCAGGTCTACAGACTTGCCCCGGCGAATGAAGGGCATGCTTATCTGGGTCCCGGCAACTCCCAGAAAGCGCGAAATGTTCCTCGAACCCGCCACTCCGGCATCGTCGATGCGGTAGATGTCTCCGCGCCCGAGAGCGAATGGTTCGATCACGAGTCCTGGTCCAAATATGTACTGGGAACCCCAATCGGCGGAGGCCGTCGCGCGGGCGCTGTCCAGCGTGATGTCGCCATTGGGCAGAGTTTCCGGGCTGTCGCGGAAAAGCCCGACGGCGCTGATGTCGGTCGCGATCTGGCCGTTCCTGCCGAGGTCGAAGACTTTCTGCCCGAACAGCATTGGCGCGACCGTGGGGAATTCCGCGTCATCGTCGAAGGCGCGCAAGCCCTGAAAGCTCAAAACACCCGCTTCGACGTAAAAGTCCTGCTGCTGACCGGTCGTGTAGACCTGACTTAGGAGCTGCCGCGGCTGGCTGGAGAACAGGCCTCGGCGGTCGTCCTCGCCATCGATGTCGTAGCGCAGGTCGTACAGATCGTCGCTCTGGCGTTCCACTCCGAAACCCCAGTCCCAGGTCTGGTTTATGTCGAACTTGCCGAAGCTGTAGAGGTGACTGCGCCACGCCTTCTCGCCGAACTTGGTTCCGTCGCTGTCGAAATCGCTTTCATAGGTCAAGCTGCCGTCTGCTTCGACATAGCCCGAGAAAAACTTCTTGCGGTAGAGCACCTTCAGCAGCGGGTTGACGTTGGTCGATAGAAGCGGGCTGAGCGTCAGGTCCTGAGAGGGCGACAGCGCGATATAGTAGGGTTGCTCATAGAACGGCCCCAGCTTCGACGAGACGCCAAGATCGGGCGTCAGCAGCCCGGTGCGCCGTTCCGACGTCGGATCGGGGTGGGCGAAATACGGCACGTAGAGAACCGGGACGCCTTTGATCTCCAGGACGGCGTCCTGGTAGGTGATCATCTGGGTTTCCTGGTCCTGCACGGCGCGCCGCGCCCGCAGCGACCAGGTGGGGCTCGTGCTCTCGCCCTTCTCGCATATCGGGCATCCGGTGTAGATCACCTGCTCCAGCGAATTGCGGACACCGTCGGTGCGGATGGCGGAGGAGGCCGTGGCGATCGCATTCTCGCTCAGCCGGATGGAAAAGCGCGTGGCGAAGCCGTTCCGGAACCCATCATCCACCTCGATTTCGTCCGCGAACTGGATAGACCCGGTTTCGTCCGTGATCTGAACCTTGCCCTGCGCGCGCATGGTCTGGTTGGCCCGGTTGTAGACGAGCCGGTCAGCCCGGAGGACGCGGTCGCCTACACGCACCTCGACATCGCCCTCGGCAATCAGGGTCTCATTCTTACGGTCTTCGGTAACGATTCGCGCCCGCAGCAGCACGTCATCATCGCCTGCCTCGGCCGGGGTTGTCGGCGCGGCTGCATCCACGGGTGTCTGCGCATGGGCCACAAAACCAGACAGCGCGAACATGGTCGAGGCGAGGCAGGTCAGCCGCAACACATACACTCTCCCTCGCCCAGCCGCTGCGCACGGTTGTCAGGCCGTCAAACCGATACGGGAAGGCGGACAAGCCGTCCAGAGCGGACCGGGACTCCAACTTTGCCGCGAAACGCCTGTAATCAAACCGGTTTTCCGGCCGCAAGGAATTAAATTCTGGAGAGTCGGCCGGACCTTCGCATCGACCGCCCCCGCAGCAACGTCATCCGTCTTCCGCGTGCGCTATGAAGGCGAGGACGGCGAACAGTGCAAAAAGCGGCGGACACCACGCGGCAGCCTCGGGCGGTGTAGCGCCCGAGGCTGACAAGCCCGCAGCCATCCGGGTCGCGAAAAACAGGATGAAGCCCAAGACAGCGCCCAGTCCGATCAATCGTGAAAGCCCCCCCGACCGCGCGAGGCGCAGGCAGACGACGGCGCCGATCAAGGCCATCGCGACCATCAGGAAAGGCGTCGCCAGCAGCGTATGCAGTTTGAGGACATACTGATCGACCTCGAGGCCGGCGCTGCGGGTCTCGGCGATAAAGCGCGGCAGGTCCCAGAACGGAATCGTCTTGGAGGAAGCGAACCGCGACAGAAGGGTGTTCGGCTGCAGGTTGGTTGGAAGGGCAAGTAACTCCTGTCGGTGTACATCTCCGCCGAAGCGGTTTTCCACGACACCCTCAAGCTGCCAGAATCCCGGGACCAGGACAGCTCGCCTTGCATCGATGCGGTGTGTGAATTCGCGGTCGGTCGGCCCACCCGGGCCGGGCCGGAAGTAAAAGAATGTGACCTCCTCAAGCGCCTGGGCTCGCCCAACCACCCTACGGGCCGAGATTATCGCCTGGCCGTCCGGATTAGCTTCCGCGACCGATTGGTCGCCCGCGCCGGCGCCGCCGGTGGCCTCAATATCACCCTGGCTCAGCCAGACGCCTCCGCTGGCCGCGATCGCCGCTGATGACCGCGTGTTGAGGATCTGGCTGCGTCGCGTTTCGAATTCCTGATTGAGCCGGGTCGCCATGGGATCGATGACGGTCACCATCAGGCCGCCGGTCAGCAGGGCGAGCACGATTGTCGGGCCCAGAAATCGCCAACCTGAAACGCCGGCCGCTCGGATCGCCGGGATTTCACTGCGCCGGCTGAAGCGCGAGAACGTCATGATCGAGCCGACGAGCATGGCGAAGGGCAGAGTTTCAAGAATGAGTCCAGGCGTTTTGAGCAGTGTTAGCTGGAAGGCGGTGGCGACGCCAATCTCGGTCCTGCTGCCGATGGTCCTCAGCTGTTCGACGACATCCACCAGCAGGATGGCGAGAACGATGATGCAGAGCGTGAGTAGCAGCCCGGACAGGCTTTCCCTGAAGATGTAGCGTTGAATGCGTCCGGCGATCACCATGTCAGCGCGCCAGCCCTGGCGACAGGGCCGTGACGGATGTCCGCCTGGGTCGCTTCACGCGCTTTCGGGCCGCGAAATATAGGATCGACAGGACCAGGATGCTTCCCACCGGGATGGCGTATTGCAAGACATTCAGGACGGCGGCGTCCTGCCCTGCTGAGGTGGCGCCGAAAGCAGCCATCCGGAGCGCCACCGCAGCGGCCGAGGCGAAGCCTATGCGCAACGCGTATCCGCGCCGGCTGAAATCCCCGCCGAGCACGGCGTAGATGGCCAGCAAAGCCATCGCCACGTTCAACAATGGCGCTGCGATGCGCGCATGACCCTCGGCGAACAGCCGGTCGACATTGGCGTTGTCGTAGTAGTTGGTCATGTCCGGATAAAAGAGTTCAGGCAGATAGCGGTCCGACTCCTTCAGGATGATTGCCTTCTGATCATCGACGAACGGAGCCAGGTCGAACGTCGATTGTTCGAACTCCAGCGTTTCAAGCGCGCCGTTGGCCCCGATCTGCTGGGCATGGCCATCGCGCATCACGATGGCCGGTATGCCCTCCATCTCCGCGATGTAGCCGGACTTTGCTATATAGGTGATGACGGCCGTCGGATCTCGCGAATCGCTCACCAGAAGGTCACGCAGTTCTGATCCGTTCACCTCGCGGGCGAATGTCGTGAGGCCGTCAGAATGCTGGACAAATGCTCCTGCCTTCACGAGCGAGGCGGCAAGGTCGGTCGAAGCGCTCGATACGGTTGCGCGCATTTCGCGGTAAGCCGCCGGTTGAACCCAGAGATTGAGGCCAAGATGGAGGACTGCGGCGAGCACGGCGAGCCTCAGCACCGGGGAAGCGACGCCCCAGTTGGACATTCCGGAGGCCTGAGCGACCACAATCTCGTTCTCCCGGTGGGAGATGTTGAGGGCTGCCGCCGTCGCGACAAACAGCGCGATCGGCATCAGGAGGGAAATGATCTGGGGCGCCGCCAGCGCCGAGACCCACAGGTAAACCAGCAGCGACTGGCGATTCTCGACGATCAGGTCTATCTGCGATAGGCCCTGCGTGAGGAGCGCGATGAGCGCAAGTCCACCGACGATCGCCAGCAGGGTCTTCAAAACGTTCTGGAAGATATACCGTTGAAACCCTGACATCCAAAACCTGAAGCCGGCGCGGCGCCCATGGATCAACGGACCGCCGCCAGAGTGCTAGCGGGCCTGAACCAGTACGTCGATGCCTCTCCGTAGTCCAATCGCAGGATCAAAACACTCCCATGCAGATCAAGTTCTCAGCCGAGCCCGCAGGCGACGCGTTCGCCTACTTCGCGTTCGAAGGAGAAAGCGGTGTCGAGTTCGGCGACAGCGTTGATTCGGCGGCTGAAGCCGCATTCCGCCGCGCCATGACCGTCAGCCCGTTCAAGGGATCAGCCGGGCAGGCGCTGGAGTTTCTAGCGCCGGACTGGAGTGACGCCTCCCGGGTGGTGCTGGTCGGCATGGGCAAGCGGACTGCCGCGACGGATGTCGGCTGGCAGAAAGCCGCAGGCGGACTGGTCAAACGCCTTCTGACCGGCGGGGCGAAGACGCTCTCGATTGTCGGCGCCCCGGACCGCACCGCGGCTGCCAACCTGGCGTTCGGAGCGCGGCTCGCCGCCTATCGTTTTGACGTGTACCGCCTGACGCTGAAGGCCGAGAAGAAACCGACCCTCGCCGTTGTCACGGTCGTTACCTCGTCCGCCGCCGGCGCTCGATCCGACTATGGCCCGCTGGCCGCGAAAGCCGAGGGCGTCGAGCTGGCGCGCAACCTCGTTTCTGAACCGCCCAACATACTGCATCCGGAAAGCTATGCGCTCCGCATCCAGGAACTCTCGGAACTCGGTCTCGAAATCGAAGTGCTGGACGTTCCGGCCATGACCAAGCTCGGTATGGGGTCGTTGCTGGGCGTGGGGCAGGGGAGCGAAATCGGATCCCGACTGTGCGTCATGCGCTGGATGGGATCGAAGGACAGAAAATCTGCCCCTGTCGCCCTCATTGGCAAGGGCGTGACGTTCGATACGGGTGGGATTTCGCTGAAGCCGGGGCTCGGCATGCAGGACATGAAGGGCGACATGGGCGGTTCCGCCGCCGTAGTCGGCGCGATGACGGCGCTGGCGCGACGAAAGTCGAGGTCAAATGTCGTTGGCCTTGTCGGTCTGGTAGAGAACATGCCGGACGGCAAGGCGCAGCGCCCCGGCGACATCGTCAAGGCGGCGGCGGGCAAGACGATCGAAATCCAGAATACCGACGCGGAAGGCCGTCTCGTGCTGGCCGACGTGCTCTGGTATGCGCAGAAAAAGTTCAACCCCCGGGTGATGGTCGATCTCGCAACCCTCACCGGGGCCATCATTACCTCGCTCGGACACGAGTATGCGGGGCTGTTCTCCAACAATGACGACCTTTCAGAGAAACTGGCTGCTGCCGGCAAAGCCGAGGGGGAACCTGTCTGGCGGCTCCCGATGGGCCCCGGCTATGACAAACAGATAGACAGCGACGTCGCGGACATGAAGAACATCGGGGGCGGCTCGGCCGGATCAATCACTGCTGCGCAGTTTCTGCAGCGCTTTGTGGACGACGGCCGCGCTTGGGCGCATCTCGACATTGCCGGCATGGCCTGGAAACCTGGCAATGACAATCCGCTGGAGCCTGTCTGGGCGACGGGTTGGGGCGTCCGAATCCTTGATCGGCTCATCGCCGACAATTACGAGGACTAGGGCAATGGCTTCGCCGGCGGCCGAATGGTGGTTCTACCATATCGAGCATACTTCGCTGGACGCCGCGATCGGACCCCTGATCGAGAAATGCCTGGAGCGCCGCTGGAGAGTGCTTGTAGTGGGCGGCGATGCAACGCTGGCTCGGCTCAACGGCCTGCTTTGGACTTGGCGCGCGGATAGCTTTATCCCGCACGGAATGACCGGGCTCGGCCAAGAGCGTCAACCCGTCTTGTTGTCGGCTGCAGCGGAGCCGTTGAATGGCGCGAAGGTCGCGCTGTTGCTCGATGGCGGGGAAGCCGACGCTACGCGCTTTGAGCGCTGCCTGGTGGTGTTCGACGGCGGCGACGAGACGGCGCGAGCCAAGGCCCGGTTGCAGTTCAAGGCGGCGGCGGATTCCGGCGTAGCCGCACGTTACTTCCAGCAGGAGCCGGGTGGGGGATGGATGGAGAAGAAGGCCCGGGTGTAGAATGGCGCGATTAAAGCGCCGGGCCTGTTGAGAACGCCGGCCCTCGCGGGTATAGGGCGTCCAGTTCACATTCAGACCCTCTCCAAAGGACTTCCCATGGCCGTTCATCGCACGTTTTCGATCATCAAGCCGGACGCAACCGCCCGGAACCTCACTGGGGCGATCAACGCCGTTTTCGAGAAGTCGGGCCTGCGCATCGTCGCTCAGAAGCGCGTGCGGCTTACGCGCGCGCAGGCGGAGGAATTTTACGGGGAGCACAAGGCCCGGGGATTCTTCGGCGAGCTGGTCGATTTCATGACGTCTGGTCCGGTCGTGCTCCAGGTTCTCGAGGGTGAAAACGCGGTTGCTCATCACCGCGAGGTCATGGGCGCAACCGATCCAGCCAAGGCGACTGACGGCACGGTCCGCAAGATGTTCGCCCAGTCGATCGGCGAGAATTCGGTTCATGGTTCGGACAGCGAAGCCAGCGCCGAGCGGGAAATCGCCTTCTTTTTCCGTCTCGACGAGATCGTCGGCTGACGCGTTGCTGATGATCCGCCCTGCGGCGACTTCCGAGCGCGAGGCGCTCGAAGCGCTCCAGCAGCGCGCTTCTTTTGTGGATGAAGCCTACCGCCGCGATCTGCTCGATCATCCTGACGCCATCAATCTGCCCCAGGTGCAGATCGACGATGGCTCGGTCCTCGTCGCCGAATGCAAGGGCCGGCTAACAGGCTTTGCAGTGGTGCGTGCGCGTGACGACGGCGATGCCGACCTCGACGGGCTGTTCGTAGAACCCGATCTATGGCGAGGCGGCGTCGGCCGGCGGCTGATCGACGAGTGCGTGCATCTGGCGCGGTTTCGAGGGGCGGCCAGGCTTTACGTCGTCGCCAATCCTCAGGCGACCGCGTTCTACGGCAAGTGTGGTTTCACGGTCGTTGGGGACGCGCAAACGCGGTTTGGTCCAGCGCCGATGATGGCGCTCGACATCCTGCTCTGATCCGTCCGACACTCGTCCGGCGTTCAAGGGAGAGCGAAGATGACCGACCACCTCAAGATCAGCACGACCGCCGGCATGATGGAGATTGCCTGGAACCGGCCGGAAAAGAAAAACGCGCTGACGAATGACATGTATCGCGAGGCCGCCGAAGCGCTGGAGCGGGCGTCGACTGACCGGACCATCCGTGTCGCCCTGCTCACATCTGAAGGTGATTCGTTTACCGCGGGGAATGATCTCAGCGTGTTCGCGGGCGCGTCGTCGGGTGGAGAAGCGCCGCAGGGCCATCGTTTCATCGAAGCCATCGCGCGCTTCGAAAAGCCACTGGTTGCAGGTGTACGGGGCGTCGCCGTGGGCGTCGGAACTACGATGCTGCTGCATTGCGATCTTGTCTTTGTGGCGACCGACGCGAAATTAACGACCCCGTTCGTAAATCTGGCGCTGGTGCCGGAGGCTGCTTCGTCATTGCTGTTACAAGCTCGGATCGGTTACGCTCGGGCCTTTGCCATGTTCGCCCTGGGCGAAGTGTTGACAGGATCGCAGGCCGCCGAACTGGGGGTCGCCAACAAGGCGCTGCCCGCCGAAGAGGTGCTGGCGGCCGCGCGCTCTGGCGCGGCTGAACTTGCCAAGCGTCCGCTCGGCGCGCTGATGGCCACCAAGAAGCTAATGCGGCAATCCGATGTGCTTCTGACGCGGATTGCTGCCGAGGGCGCCGTCTTTGCCGAGCGTCTGCAGACGGCGGAAGCGGCCGAGGCGTTCACGGCGTTCCGAGAGCGACGTGCGCCTGACTTCTCGAAATTCTAGTTCTGGCGTTCAGCGCGGGGCCAAGATGCGCACCTCGTCCCCGTCCACGAGCACATGCTCGACGACGCGCGTCTCTTCGTTCCGGACGACCGCTGCGAGGCAGCGCGGGTAAAGAAGGTGCTCGGCCTTGAGGACGCGGGCGGCCAATGTCTCGGGCGTGTCGTCGGCCCTAACATCCACCTCGGCCGACCCGATGACCGGGCCGTCATCGACGTTCGCAGTCACATGATGCACCGTGCAGCCCGCGACCTTTTCGCCCGCCGCCAAAGCCCGCTCGTGGGTGTCAACGCCAGGATATTTCGGCAGTAGCGACGGGTGGATGTTGATCAACCGTCCCGCCCAGAGCCGAACGAACCACGGCGTCAGCACGCGCATAAAACCCGCTAGCGCCACAAGCTCTACGCCTGCCCTATCGAGTTCAAAGTTCATGGCGCGCTCGAACGCTTCGCGGTCCTTGCCATACCGTGTGTGATTCACGACCGCCGTTTCGACATTCAGGAGTGCAGCCTTGCCGAGTGCGTCCGCGTCGGGCCGGTTGGACAAGACCAGCACGGCCTCGGCCGGCCAGGCCGGATTGCTGGCGGCCGCCAGTAGCGCCTCCATGTTGGAGCCGCGTCCGGAGACGAGAATGCCGAGACGTCGGCGGCTCACGCGGCGACCAGCTCCCCGACACGGAAGGGCGATTCGCCCAGAGCGCTCAGCTCCGCCATGATCGTATCGGCATCAGCAGCCCCGACGGCGACGACCATGCCGACGCCGCAGTTGAACGTGCGGCGCATTTCCTCGTCGGCAACCGAGCCCGCTCGCTGAAGCCAGTCGAACACGGGCGGCAAACGAACAGCCTCAAAATCGATGCGCGGGGCCAGCTGCAGGGGACACATCCGGGGCGGGTTCTCGGTCAATCCACCGCCCGTGATGTGCGCGAGGCCCTTGATCCGGCGCTCGCGGATCAGCGGCAGCAGCGACCTCACATGCAAGCAACGCTTCGCCGAGCTTCGCTGCGCCGTCAAAGGGCGCGCAGTCGCTCCACGAAAGGCCCGTGCGCTCGACGATGCGGCGGATCAGCGAAAAGCCGTTGGCGTGAGGCCCCGAGGACGGCAGGGCGATCAGGGCGTCGCCAGCTTTCATTTCGGCTGTGCGGGGAAGGATGTCAGAGCGTTCGGCGGCGCCCACGACGAAGCCCGCAAGATCGTAATGGCCCGGCGCGTAGAGGCCCGGCATTTCTGCCGTCTCCCCGCCAATGAGCGTGCACCCGGCTTCGCGGCATCCATGGGCGATGCCGGAGACAACCTTTGCGGCGACGTCGGGCTCCAGCCGCCCAGTCGCGAAATAGTCGAGGAAAAACAGCGGCTCGGCGCCCTGCGCCAGGACGTCGTTGACGCACATGGCGACCAGATCGACGCCGATCGTTTCATGGCGTCCGGTTGCGAAAGCCAGCATCAGCTTGGTGCCGACACCATCCGTTCCGGAGACGAGAACAGGATCCCTGAAGCCGGCGGCCTTCAGATCGAACAGCCCGCCAAACCCGCCCAGCGCGCCATCGGATCCCGGGCGGCGCGTGGAGGCGGCCATCGGCTTGATGGCTTCCACCAGGGCGTCGCCCGCATCTATGTCGACGCCGGCGTCGCGATAGGTCATCGATCCGGAGGGCGGCTCGCCTGTCATCGGGCGGCAGTTAACATGCGCATGTCCGACCTTCCAGTGCCTGCAAGTGCAAAGCCACCTTCGCATTCCCGGATGCTGCTGCTAGTTTGCCGCGCATGAATCGCATCGCACGCTTTCTGGCCCATTTTTTCGCCGCTCTTGCCCTCGGGAGCGCTGCGGCGGCTGACCCGTTCCAGGTCAGGGACCTCAACGTGGATGTGACGGCCGCTTCACCCCAGGCGGCGCAGCAGCAGGGCAAGGGAGCGATCCGCCCCCTTGCCCTGGGGGAACAGTGCCGTGGCCTGGTCGCGCATCTTCCCCTATGGCGCGGGCGCCGTGAACGAAACCGGTCTCGCCTTCTACGACAACATGATCGACGAGCTGCTGAAGGCGGGCATCGAACCCGCCCTTACGCTCTACCACTGGGACCTCCCCCAGGGACTGCAAGACCTGGGCGGCTGGGCCAACCGCGACACCGCCTACCGCTTCGCCGAATACGCGGCCACGCTCTACGGCCGCTATGGCGACCGCGTGATGCGTTGGATCACCCTCAACGAGCCGGTCATCTTCGTCATGATGGGCCACCGCAGCGGCGTTATGGCGCCCGGCATCCGCGACCTCGGCATCACCGCGAAAGCCACGCACCACGCCCTCCTCGCGCACGGCCTCGCGGTGCAGGCCTTCCGCGCCAGCGGCAAGGATGGCGAGATCGGCATCACGAACGCCAACACGAGCTTCGAACCGGCCGAAGACACGCCCGAGCACCACGCCGCCACGGAACTCGCGCGCGATTTCGACACGCGCCTCTTC
>ENA-ORBV01012911-ORBV01012911.1-microbial-mat-metagenome-genome-assembly--contig:-NODE-12911-length-12790-cov-3.747975_pt1 | contig 12790 bp, 11 predicted proteins | sample MGYA00237777_ERZ505514 | MGnify/ENA primary metagenome ERZ505514 (study PRJEB26160, sample SAMN06269048) | microbial mat metagenome | isolation source: Oligotrophic lake microbial mat | place...
CGGCAGCGTCAGATGTGTATAAGAGACAGTCAAAATAGTGCCATCGGCGTTAAAAATAAACCCAGAGCCTTGCCCCCGCATCCGCTCTTCATAGGGAGCTTGCTGGCTACCTTCACCAAAAAAGCGGCGAAACACGGGGTCGTTGAACATTGGATCGGGGTTACGCGTTACGGTGCGCTCAGTGTCAATCCGCACCACCGCCGGACCCACCTGGGTTACCGCTGCGGCCACAAAGCTACCTCCCTGCACCGCCGCCGGAGCCGGAGCCGCTGCCAGTGCCGGATCTGCTGTCAGTGCCGGATCTGCCCAGGCAGGCAAACTCGGCCACGCTCCCAGCATCAGACATAGCCCCAACATCACGGCAAATCCACGCGCCATCATTCGTCGTATTTCAAGAGTCAACCCATCAAATTGCATGGCCTATACCTACTTGATTGCTTCTGGAGAAAACTACAAGACTGTGGCAAAAACCCGCCCAACCTTGCATGAATGCAGAAGTTCACTGAATTGATTTTAGCGATCGCCTCCCCAAACTGTCAGAGTCGGAATACCGTACGGTGCCCTAGTCCACTGCCAAATCGCTCAGCACCTAAGGCTTTACGTCTAAAGTCCTCATAAAATGCTTGCTAAGATTGAGGAAATCTCCCCCTTGCTGATTTCACGCCAGTTTCACCTCTTTACCTCCCCAGAGATCATCCTTCTATGACCGTAGAGCTATCTCCTGCCTCAGATCTCACCACTACCCCACTAGAGACTGCCCACCCGCATCCGCATCCGGATACCCCTCACCACCACGTCCACAGCGAAGAATCGCTGCGCCAAGTGGTCAATCGGCTCTCCAGGATTGAAGGACACATCCGTGGCATCAAAACCATGGTCAAAGAAAGCCGTCCCTGCCCCGATGTCCTGGTTCAGATCGCCGCCGTTAGGGGCGCGCTCGACCGAGTTGCCCGCGTGGTTCTAGACGAGCATCTCAATGAGTGTGTGGCCCGCGCTGCCAAAGAAGGCAATATTGAAACTGAACTAGAAGCTCTAAAATCTGCTCTGGATCGGTTCTTGCCCTAGTTCCTGCCCTTAGTTCTTGCCCTAGCAAATGTGCTGCCTATCTGGTCTGCCAACCTTCAGAACCCGCCAGTTTGAGTGCCAGGGTTCTGAGCCGCAACATTCGGGGCGCTAGTCTGAACGTCAGCGGTTTGGGCTAGTTCCTCCTGCAAGACCTGCTCATAAATCTGTGGCAAACTGGCCGACATTGAGTTGGATTCAATCCCATACCCCAGACTTGTCCAAGTCGGAGAGAGCAGGTAGAGCACATCTGACACCGCGCCATCTTGCAGCCGCTGTGACAGGTTTTCGCCCCAAGCCTGCGAATCGTTCAACCAGGCGTACACCACTTGATCTTGATCTTCTGGGGCAAAGCTATAGTCGTGCCATAGCCAGAAGCCAACCGGATGGGGATGATATTTACGGGCTTGCTCGATCCAGGTCGTAGTAATGAACTGATAGCGCCCTGCCGCTGTGGTGCAATCACCTAAATTAGGCCCCGCCACAATCGGCACACACCGATCAGGATGGTCGCTAAAGTCTTGAAACCGCTCTCCGCCATACAGTAACGAGTATGGCTTCGGGTCGTTAGATTCACTGGCGGAAATCGTGCGCATCAAGGCGCGAATATACGGATCACCTCCGTCCATTACCAGGGGAGCCAGAGCCTCAGTAGAGGTTGGCTCAAAAATCCACTTGCCGTCTAAGTCAAATATCTGTTCCACCACGGCCAAGGCCATCAGTGTCAACCCTCCGGCTAGGACAACATGCCCTAACCCGCCGGGTCGAACACTGGGTTCCGCTGGGGACGCTTTGTCAGATTTTTCGGTGTCAGATTTTTTGGTGAAAAAGAGAGACACAGGCAAAGGCTCTTTAAAATGTGACTATAAAAATGTGACTAAAAACGTGACTTGAATGGACGGTTAAGCAACCCGATTGAACAGATCAGCATAGCTTTGAGCCGGGGCGGTTGCAGTGGCCACAATTTCCACGGTTTTGTTTTTGGCTTGAGGCAGAGATAGCGCCTCTACACAAACCTGCGCAACTTTAGTCCGGGCAATCCTGCCCTCAAACATCTGGTCTGCTGCCGTCATCACCACAGGGTCAGTGCTATCTTCTTCAGTCAATCCGCCTGGACGGACAATCGTATAGGCCAGCCCACTCTGCTTTAGATAGTCTTCTGCTTGCTTTTTCCATACCAGGATCAGCCAGAACAAGTTAAGTGGATGGAAGAACTGAGAAACACACAGCGACGTCACCAGCACAAACTGCTCGACCCCTTTTTCTTTGGCTACATCGACTAAGTTTTTGGTGCCTTCTAGGTCCACTTTGTAAGGCCCAGTAGGATCAAAACTGGGAGCAGCTCCTGTGGCACAAATTACAACCGTACAGTCTGCGATCGCCTCCCGGACTTGCTGAAGGTCTAGGACATCCCCCACGACTAGCTCCACAGCTGTGGGTAACGTGGCCTTGGCCGTTTCCAGATTGCGCACCATCGCTCGTACAGGAATATTATGCCGCACCAGCTCATCCACGACTCGACGTCCCGTGCGCCCTGTTGCGCCTGCCACAAATGCTTTCATGGTTTCTGCCCCTGCTGAAAAGTACTGAAATATATAGAGTCACCAAACCCTATGGTGTCATCAAATTAACGCTTTGCCCAAAAAACTGTAGTTACTGCATTTCCTGCTGCGGGCACCACTCTGCAAATCAGCACAGATGACGATCGCATCCGAAAACCATCTGTTTCGGGGTGTAGTCACCCCAGAGCGATCGCCAAACCCTCTCATTTCAACCCATTCAAACCAACTCCCCGCTTCACCGTAGAAATATTTAGAACCCCGTAAAAACCCCTTTTAGATCTCAAAAATTTCACAAAATAAATTCGATCTTTCCGTAGATCGAGCATGGTGGCTCCCTATTTGTGAACGCTATGCTGGGTTCAACAGGTGCATCATGGCTCTACGCAACGCCCAATGGTTGCCGCAAGCCGTCAGAGTAAGTTAACCTTGGTAAAGTTTGATTACAAATCGGTGCGAGTTTGTTAGAGCACACTAATTTGTAACGAATTAATGACTAGGGAGAGCTGGAGCTAAATCGATAACGTCAATCCTTCGTTCTGAATGGGTTTGACCAGCGCCAAGCATCGAAAGCGCCACGAAAGCGCCACAGTAAGCAGCAACCGATATCAGAAGTAGCGTGTTATGCAGGCAAGTTCAGCTCAACATCAGTCAACTGGTTCATCCAACTCCATGTTTAGGGTTACATCTGCCTATGTTGAGGGCGAGGGTGGCATTCCTGAAACCACCGCCCAAGACTTTGAGGCCATGCACTTTCGCGGCCACTATGCGAGCTGCATGGCCATGCAGGCAGATGCCCAAACCGTGATTCACTACTTGAATCATCATCGCGATTGGTTTCACCGCTGTGCTCACCCAATGACGGCTGTGTCCTTAGGTGAAAGTGGCTACGATCTGACGGTTGGACGGTTCGGTGCGTTTAGCTATGAGGTTGAGCCTAAAATTGGGTTGAATTTGTTGCCCCAAGACCACCAGGGGGTCTATCGGATTGAAACGATTCCGATCCCCGGCTATGAAGCACCGGGCTATGAGGTAAATTTTCAAGCGGCGATGCATTTAGTCGAGGCTGACGGTAGCTTGCCTACAGCTGATGCGGTCGATCCCGTGACCAACGTGGAATGGGAATTAGATCTCGAAGTCACGCTCCAGTTTCCCCGCTTTATTCAAGCGTTGCCGAATGCATTGGTTCAATCTACGGGCGATCGCTTACTCAATCAAATTGTGCGGCAAGCCTCGCGCTGTCTCACCCACAAGGTTCAGCAAGACTTCCACACCACCCACAACATTGCGGTCAGCAAAAAGCTCAAAAAGCAATTTTGGCAGCGCGGTTAGGGCAGCAAGCACCGCTATTCGGCCCTTCTGCCTGCCGCCTGTCTATGGTAACTCTATTCAATCTCAACCATCAAGGCTAAAGGATTCAGGCTACACTGCCACTTGCATCCTTTAGCTTTTTGTTTTGCCTTGTCATGCGATCGCCCTTTTTCGTTCTGCCACTTCGCGACTTATTGATTGGCTCTAAGCAACTAGCAATTGTGGAAGCCTGTGTGATTGGGCTGGTGTCTGGTCTGGCAGCCGTGCTGTTGAAGCAGGGAATTGGGCTATTGGGCGGCTGGCGGGTGCAGATGTCTTACCAGTTTGCGGCCTGGTGGGTGCTGCCTGTGTTTGGCTTGGTAGGGGGCGTGCTAGCAGGGTTATTAGTAGAACGGCTGGCTCCAGAAGCCGTGGGTAGCGGCATTCCTCAAGTCAAGGCGGCGCTGGCTAACGTGCCGATCATCCTCAATCTGCGGGTGGCGATCGTGAAGCTGGCCAGTGTCATTCTGGTGGTTGGCTCAGGGATGAATGTCGGGCGACAAGGCCCCACGGTACATGTTGGGGCCGCGCTAGCGGCGCAGCTCAGCCAGTGGATTCCGGCCTCGCCAGAATATCGCCGCCAGCTGATTGCGGCGGGGACTGCGGCAGGGCTAGCAGCTGGGTTCAACGCTCCGATTTCTGGGGTGCTGTTTGTCGTGGAGGAGTTTCTGCAAGATTTCTCTGGGATCACGCTGGGAACCGCAATTCTGGCGTCGTTTATTGGTGCGGTGGTGTCGCGGCTGTTGGGCGGACGCGGACTCAGCCTCGATCCGCTGATGACGGCTTATGAGGCAAGTTTTTCCCTGCAAGATGTGCCAGTGTTCTTACTGTTGGGGCTGTTGGCTGGCCTGTTGGGGGCGCTGTTCCATCGCGGTATCTTTGCTGGATTAACCTTAAATCGACGACTGTCGCCGCTGGGATTACCCGGTCGAATTGGACTGGCGGGCTTGGTCTCGGGGCTAATTGTCACCCAATTGCCTGCCACATTTCGCGACAATACGGGCTTGCAAGACATGATTAGCGCCGGGGATGCAGGCTGGCAGGTCACGCTGCTAGCGTTTGTCGCCAAATTTTTACTCACGCTGCTGGCGGTGGGTTCTGGTGCCCCCGGTGGGATTTTTTCGCCGTCGCTGGTATTGGGCGCTGCCCTGGGGTACTTGGTCGGAACGGGGGCACATCAGCTGGAATCGTTGATGGGTCTTGCCGACGGGCTGAGTTCTCCTAGCACCTACGCTTTGGCTGGGATGGAGCCTTTTTCAGTGCGGTAACGCGAGGGCCGATTACCGCCATTGTGATTGTATTTGAGATTACAGCCAATTTTAATCTAGTGCTGCCGCTGATGATTGGCTCGGTGATTGCCTACCTAGTGTCTTATAACCTGGTGGGCGGGTCAATCTATGGCCAGCTGCTGGCCTGGAACGGGATTCATCTCGATCAGCCTGCGCCCCAAGCGGGTCCTTGGCACAATCTGACTGCCGCCATGCTGATGCAGCGGCGGGTGCAGACGCTCTCTATCCACATGACGGTGACCGAGGCAATGCAGGCGTTTGCGCGATCGCACCATCGCGGCTTTCCGGTGGTAGATGAGGGCAGGCTGGTGGGCATTGTCACCCAAACCGACCTGGCTGATCCGACTCGCCGCCCCGCCGCCCTGGAAGAGGCCACTCTGGCCGACATCATGACGCCTCAGCCAGTGACGGTGACGCCTCAAGATCGGCTGACGCATGTGCTGTTTTTGCTGAATCGGTTCCAGATTAGTCGGTTGCCCGTAACTGAAGCGCAAAAGCTGGTGGGGATCATTACCCGTGCCGACATTATTCGGGCTGAGTCGGATCATTTGAGCGGTGAACTAGTGCCGCTAGGGCCGCGCCCTGAACCGTCGTATGTCGTCTTCCAGACGCGATCGCCCGCCACCGGACGAGGCCGCTTGCTGCTGCCTCTAAGCAACCCTCAAACGGCACCGGCCTTACTAAAATTAGCCGCCGCGATTGCCCGCGATCGCCACTACGAGCTAGAGCTACTGCATGTTCATACCGTATCGCGCTCTCGCTCTCCCGCCCAAACTCCCGTTCGCACCACCAATAGCCGCCGCTTGCTGCGTCAAATGGAGCAGCTAGCCCGCCAGTGGCCCATTTCGGTGCATACCCAAGTGCGGGTGGCTCACGATCCCGCTCAGGCGATGTTGGAAGCGATCGAAGAGCGACATATCGACCTCGTGCTCATGGGTTGGAAAGGCAGCACTAGCACTCCAGGCCGGGTCTTTGGCACGGCGGTAGATACAGTTATTCGGCAGGCTACAGCCGAAGTGGTGTTGGTCAAACTCGGTGATTCAGAGCGGTTTGACCGCTGGTTAGTGCCAATTTCGGGCGGCCCCAACGTGCCGTGTGCCCTCACCCTCCTGCCCGCCCTAACATCCCTCAGCGCCCAGCCCAGCATCAAAATCTGTCAGGTGTTGCCGCCCAATTTACGCTTAGCAGACACTCCCCTGATGCTCAGTGCCGTCGAAACCTTGCAGCAGCGGATAACCGGTGCAATCGTCACTCGTCCAATCGGAGGCGATTCGGTGCCAGAAGCCGTCCTGCAATTGGCATGGCAAGAACCTTGTGATGTAATCATATTAGGAGCAAGCCGTGAAGGGTTGCTGACTCAGGTGGTGCAGGGTAATATTCCAGAGGCGATCGCCCGTTACAGCGATCGCACGGTTATCTTGGTTCGGGGTGCTATTTTGCCAGATCGTTGAAAATTGCTCTTATAGTTGAGGATTGCTGGCTGTCACAGAGCATCAAAGCTACCGGAATGATAGTTCCCTATTTTGTAGTGAGTGATAGGGGTGTGATACCAGGCACCTCCACCACGCCACAATGTTTCCCCAATTCCTGTGTTAAAACTCCCCGCCTCTCTTGCTAAAACCTGGGAGAACCTGAAGCCTCATTTATTACCCGGTTTTAAGGTCGTTGCCTTCACCAGCCTCACCATGTCGAGTCTGGTGATTGGCATGAAGCATCAGGGCTGGCTGCAACCCCTAGAACTGCGGATCTATGACCGCATGGTGCGGTACCAGCCGGACTCTGGCCTTGACTCGCGGTTGCTATTAGTCGAAATTACCGAAGCAGACATTCAGGGGCTGAAGCGATCAACGCCATCCGACCAAACTGTGGCGCAGCTGCTGGCCAATTTAGAGCGCCATCAGCCCCAAGTCGTCGGCTTAGATTTGTATCGAGATGTGCCCCAAGAACCCGGTAGCAAGCAGTTAGCCCCCTATCTGCAATCTCCTCGGCTGATTGCAATCACCAAGCTAGGCAGTACTGGGAACGATAGCATTCCGGCACCTGCCAATGTGCCTGCCAGTCGGATTGGCTTTAACGATTTCGTGGTCGATTCAGACGGCGTGATCCGACGTAACTTGCTGTTTGCGACCACCCCTACCGATACCTATTTTTCCTTCTCTTTGCGGCTGGCGTTGCAGTACCTCAACGCCATCGGGATCACGCCTCAAGCTAGCGCTGCCCAGGCAGACAACATGCAGCTCGGCAATGCGGTCTTTGTGCCACTGCTGGCCAATTCCGGCTCGTATCAGTCGGTAGACGACAGCGGCTATCAAATTTTGCTGAGCTACCGATCGCGCCGTGCCCCTGCCCGCATCCTGACGTTGACGCAGGTTCTCAACAACCAATTTGATCCAAGCTGGGTGCGCGGCAAAATTGTGTTGATTGGCACCACGGCGGCTAGCGGCAAAGACTTGTTCTACACGCCCTATAGTGCCGGGGAGCAAACCTCGCACCAAATGCCGGGAGTGGTGCTACATGCCCAAATGGTGAGCCAGATTCTGGGCGCGGCGCTAGATGAACAACCCCTGTTTTGGTTTTGGACAGAGCGGCAAGAGTGGCTGTGGATTTGGGGATGGACGCTGGTCAGCGGCGGCATCGCGTGGTGGTTGCGCCATCCGCTGGTGTTGGGGGTCAGCAGCGTTGGCATTCTAGTGGTGTTGGGCGGGGCGGGGTTTCTCCTGCTGACGCATCACGGTTGGGTGCCTGTAATGGCTCCGGCGATCGCTACTATCATGGCGATCGGCACAGTTGTGGCCTACCGGGCACAGCAGGCTCACCGTCAGCAGCAAATGGTGATGACGCTGCTGGGTCAAAATACCTCACCCGAAATTGCCGATGCGCTTTGGCAATCCCGCGATCGCCTGTTAGAGTCGGGCAAGCTGCCGGGTAAACGGCTGATTGCGACCATGCTATTCACCGATATCAAAGGATTTAGCACACTCTCCGAGTCCATGTCTCCCGAAGCTCTGCTGGAATGGCTGAACGAATACCTAGAAGCCATGACCCAGGAGATCCAGCACCATCACGGCATTATCAACAAATTTACGGGTGACGGTCTGCTGGCCGTGTTTGGGGTGCCTATGCCTCGGCTAGAACAGCGCGAGGTGGATGAAGACGCCTATCAATCGGTAGCCTGTGCTTTGGCCATGGGGCGACGCCTAGAGCAACTGAACCAAGACTGGGAACGGCGCGGTTTAATGTCAGTGCAAATGCGAGTTGGTATTTTTACCGGGACTGTGGTGGTAGGCAGTTTGGGTGGCAAAGACCGGATGGAATATGGCGTGATTGGCGACAGCGTCAACACGGCGTCACGACTAGAAAGCTGCTTGAAGGAACGCCATGTTGACCTCTGCCGGGTATTAATTTCGCAGGAGACATTAGTGCATCTCAAAGGTCGATTTGTGGTGGAATCGTGGGGGCCAATAGCGCTACGGGGCAAACAGCAACTGGTAGAGGTCTATCGCGTTGTGGGTCATGCAGCTCCGGCTCTGCGCCTGGAAGCGGCATCAGCAAAAACCACAGCAAAAACCGCAGTAAAAACCACAGCAAAAGCTTCAGAAAAAGCTTCAGAAAAGCCGCGTTAACTCGATACTACGGCGACCACACAGTTCGTTATTTTTCTTAACTAATTTTATTAACACTTCGACATCTAACTTAGCCGTGAGATTTGTGATTCAGAGTCTCAAACAGCAAGCCTTTCAACCGATAAAATGACTCAGTTTGGATTGCGATCGCCCCTAAAACTAACAAAAATTTGTGAAGAACTTCAGAATACTTTCTACAAGGTAACTATTATGCAAAGGTGTCAAGTCTTGTATAGGCTTGATATTTTATCCATCAGTTTAGCGATCGAATTCATTACCCGGATTCATTACTATGACTACATCCATTCAACGGCGCGATCGCGTCAACATCTGGGATCGGTTCTGCAACTGGATCACTAGCACCAACAACCGCATTTATATCGGTTGGTTTGGCGTGCTGATGATTCCTACCCTGCTGACCGCCACCATCTGCTTCCTGATTGCCTTCATTGCTGCTCCCCCAGTAGACATCGACGGCATCCGTGAGCCAGTCGCTGGCTCCTTGATGTATGGCAACAACATCATTACTGGCGCTGTTGTGCCTTCTAGCAACGCCATTGGTCTGCACTTTTACCCGATTTGGGAAGCGGCCTCTCTAGATGAGTGGCTCTACAACGGTGGGCCTTACCAGCTCGTTGTCTTCCACTTCCTAATTGGGATTTTCTGCTATATGGGTCGGCAGTGGGAACTCAGCTACCGCTTGGGTATGCGCCCGTGGATTTGCGTCGCCTATAGCGCTCCGCTAGCCGCTGCCACCTCAGTGCTGTTGATCTACCCGATTGGTCAAGGTTCTTTTTCTGACGGTATGCCCCTCGGCATCTCCGGCACTTTCAACTTTATGTTTGTGTTCCAAGCCGAGCATAACATTTTGATGCATCCCTTCCACATGCTCGGAGTTGCAGGTGTGTTTGGGGGTTCGCTATTTAGCGCCATGCACGGTTCGCTGGTGACCTCCAGCCTGGTGCGGGAAACTACCGAAACTGAATCTGCTAACTACGGCTACAAATTTGGTCAAGAAGAAGAAACGTACAATATTGTGGCCGCTCACGGTTACTTTGGTCGGTTGATCTTCCAATATGCCAGCTTTAACAACAGCCGTTCCTTGCACTTCTTCTTGGGGGCATGGCCCGTGATTGGGATTTGGTTCACAGCCTTAGGCATCAGCACGATGGCGTTCAACCTAAACGGGTTTAACTTCAACCAATCTGTGTTAGATAGCCAAGGTCGCGTTATTAGCACCTGGGCAGATGTCCTCAACCGCGCCAACTTGGGGATGGAAGTGATGCACGAGCGCAATGCTCACAATTTCCCACTTGATTTGGCCGCAGGTGATGCGATCCCGGTTGCACTCACTGCTCCTCAAATTGACGGTTAACTAGATTTGAAGTCCTCGGTGACTAAATAGGCTGTGTGGTTGTGTGTGTAGTAAACCAGGTTTGCTACACACACAACTATGATAAAAAACCGGATAAAACTCAGAATCCTAGCCGATTGGTGCAGGATTCTGAGTTTTATAATTTACGCTAGTACTTGGCGGCGGACGTGTAACTATTATCACAGGCTCCCCAGACAAGGGGCTTAAGCCCCTTGTTCAAATGTAGGCAAACTTCCGCTGTGCAGTGCTAGCTATAAAAGTGCTGATTTTCGGGCCGAATAGCGATCCAGACGCTTGACGCTACACAGCTCCCGGTGGGTTGAGAAAGCGATCGGCAAATTTGAACACATCACCCATATCGACATCTTGATCGCTGTCACTATTTAAAAAGGCACCCAGCAAAGGATTGGTGCCGCGTGCACCCGGAGCTGGAGCGCCCATATTGAGCAGACCCAATACGCTTGAGATCAGCCCTGGCAGCATCGTTTGAATGAGGGTGGGGTTCAATCCGGTTTTGGCGGCGATCGCCTGCACGGCCTGTTGCTGCAACGCGGGTGGGAATAGCGACTGAAGAGCGGCACCGCCACCTGCTCCAGTCAGCGCTCCGCCTGCCAATTGTCCCAACAACCCATCTAAAGCCGGAGCACCAGCGGCACCCTGCTGCTGCAAGGCAGAGCGGGTTAAGCCACCCAGCACCGAGAAGATGCCTTCACTAGCCGAGGCATCGATCCCTTTACCACCCGTCACTTGCTGTACGGTCTGTAGGATATTAGACAAGCCCTCAACGCTTCCCTGCTGATTGGGATTATTGATTGAGCTTAATACGTCAAAGAAAAGCCCCATATTCTTTGCCTCATGTCACAAAAAAGTTTTAGCAAAAGCACAAAATCACTGCACAGCCTAGCAGAAAACCGCGCTCTCGATGATTCTATCGGCATTTGTTCAATTTTGAGTGGAGCGAGAGAGCAGTTTTTCTAGTAAAGGTAAGATATTGAGCGATGCTAAATTGTGAAATGCCTGAAGCATGCCAAAAAAATGCCCACGCTGCCTAGGATTTGCAAGGCGTGTGAGCATCTCGTTCGCGCTCAATACGGCGCAGGTTAGCTGACTGAAAACCAGCTTTTAAGCTATATCAAGACTAGCCAACCTTCTGAATTTGATCATCTTCAGAGGAGAAAGAGGGAGAGGTTTGGGCACCTGCAATTGGTTTGCCGACACCTTTCTCGGCAAAGTACTTGTTCAAAAAGGTGCTAGCGAAAGACAGCACTACAGGACCCAAAATCAAGGCAACTATGCCATGGACGCTAAACCCAGGAACAAGTAGCGATGCCAACCAGAAACAAATTCCGTTAACCACTAGTGAAAACACGCCTAGGGTGAGGAATGTGATGGGTAACGACAAAAGAGAAAGAATAGGCTTAACAAAGCCATTGACTAGCCCGATCGATAATGCTGCAATCAGCGCGGCTGGGAAGGTGGCGATCGCCACCCCTGGAACTATAATATCTACGACTAATAGCCCCAGTGCAGTAATCAACGTAGTCAGAAAGAATCCAAGCATATTGTTCTTCCAAATTCAACTAAACGACAAAAAACAGCTATCTAAACATGCATCTATAATAACTAAAATTTCCGCTCTCAAACCTAACGATTACATTTCAAACTGTACGGTTTTCTAGCTAAAAAGGTAAGGAAATACGCTCGGTCAGATGCATCATTAAGTTTTGGCTAGCAGCATGAACATTAAACGTATTCAACCTGCCAAATCCTTAGAATCCTGAGCAGATGGCGATCGCCTTTAACTAGCCTGCACTATACTTTTTCAGCCAAGCTACACTTACCAACAATACCTAACCACAACAATACTAGATCCACATTGAAACAGCCTATATCAAAGGATAGACTTTCCTAATAAAAAACCCTTACTTTTAACGGATGTAACGCTACGATGCCAGTTATCAAAGGCTCTATCTATGCTCCATAATGACCTAGTTAAACTATCTTAATCAAGATCTATTTAGCTGTTAACCCATTCACAAATTCGCTAGAATAGGGAAGTAAAGCTTAGCTGTTTAGATGAGTGAATTTTATGAAACTAGCGCGTATTCTGTTAGGTATTGTGATTCCTCCGGTAGGAGTGTTTCTAACCTATGGATTTGGACCAACCCTGCTGATCAATATTTTGTTGACGTTGCTGGGTTGGGTTCCCGGAAGTATTCATGCCGTGTGGGCAATTACCAAACACGATGAGAAAATAGCAGCAGAAACGCTAAATCGATCCTCAGAGCCTCAAGCCTATCGCTAAACTGTGATGTGAATCACAGTTTGAACATAGTTTTGTTAGGGGCAAGTATCGGCTGCCCCTTATTTTTTATGTGCCCTTATTTTTTATAAGTTAGAGGTGTGGATTAAATCCAACAGAGGGCGTTTCGCGAAATGCCCCTACGATATTAACTACTGTCGGTTCGCTCATCTTAAGGGATGTTGGGGATTTAAGCACCGCGACATCTAAGATCTAGGCAATAGATGGAC
>ENA-ORBV01012912-ORBV01012912.1-microbial-mat-metagenome-genome-assembly--contig:-NODE-12912-length-12789-cov-6.723254_pt1 | contig 12789 bp, 7 predicted proteins | sample MGYA00237777_ERZ505514 | MGnify/ENA primary metagenome ERZ505514 (study PRJEB26160, sample SAMN06269048) | microbial mat metagenome | isolation source: Oligotrophic lake microbial mat | place...
AAGGCATTGCAGCAACAGCAGTTTGCCACCATGATTGACAGCATCAGGCGATTTGGTGGTGCAATTAAAGGGGGTTTGCCCATCAGGACCCAGTGCAAGCTAGCAACAGAAGGCGGGCCGTCGCCCAACAAGGCAATGCCCCACTTGGACCTCCTGCTAACCGTCCTGATGATGGCCATGCGGAGCTGTGCCCTAACCTTCACACCCCACATGATCCATGGGATGAGCACAAGTTTGGTGTTGGTGGACGCAAGCCTGCCTCTCAGTTCACTGGTCAAGAGCGCGGTGGACACGGTGTCAACAAGAAGAAGCAGCGCCACTGTCGTCGGAAACGCACATGGGATCTCATGGAATGCCTCATTCGTGAAGGGGACACTGTGGATTCAGCTATTGCCAAGATCAAGGTTGCCTATGGCCAACGATCCTCCCCTACCTTCATTGTGAATGCCATCGGTAAGCATGGGGTGCACCCCACGCTGTTGCATCCTAACTCTCAGCCTGCTGGCAATGCTTTCTTTGCACCCCGTCGTCCTGTTCCTGGTGGCAGAATTGATGCAGGTGCACCACGTGGTGGAGCCAGAGGCAGCCATGTTCCTAGGCTGATGGACGGTTCAGTGGCTGTTCAAGGGACGTTGCTAGCCGAGATCAATGGCGTCGGCAATGGCAACCCGACGGCTATCTTCCAATCGAATAGAGTCACTGCGCAAATCTAGAAGGCAAGCTTGCAAAACTAGCAGCTAGCTAGCTGATTACATGTAAAAATTGTAGTTTTTGTTTTTTTGCCCAACTTGTATTTTTTTGATCTTTTGTATTTGTTCTGCACCACTTCTTCAAAACTTGACGCCAACTTCGCAGATCGTTCGAAGTGCGCACTTCGTGAGATGGTACTACTACTAGTATCATAGTCCTGTACAATTAGTACCATGTCCTACGGTAACATTTTATGTTACTATTATTTACTACTACTTTCACAGTACAGCCAGAGTAGCAGCTATTGCTACTAGCTAGCTAGCTTTCATCTGGAACTATCTACTGATACTACAGTACTAGTAGCTATCTAGTAGCACAGTAGCTGGCATAGCTATCACAGTCATGTTCACGCCCCAAGGCAGCCAATCATCGTTTTCTCTCCACTTGGGAACATGTACAGGGTTCCTTCCTCCTCTGAAACAACAGTATTTATAATAACATCATCAAAAAAGCTAACTATATTTCTGATTGCTAGATCATCTGACACATTCTGATCACCCAAGCTGCTCTTCGTTTCAGCATTCTGTCTCCACTACTAGCAATCTAGCAAGCAGCACAAGAACATTTATTCGTCGTAATAATCATTGATAATGAAGCTACCATCCATGCATCAAGGAGATCCTGATTAGATTTCCTTGCTCTCTTCCTGCTCCTCCGGCATTTCTAACAACGAGACATTTTCAAACCTATCCACGGCTTTACTAGAATAGTATGTCAACGGTTCCTCGCTGTAGCCCCCAGGGTGGTGAATTTTGTCAGGTATAGGTTGCTTGTACAGTTCTTTCCATCGGATCACGACAGCAAAAAGACTGGTTTGAATGACGGAATAAAAGCACCAAATAGCTGCGCAGGATGAATATTGTTGATTGTTGTTGTTGTGCAATGACACGTTGTAGGTACGAATCATTGTCGATTGACATGTATGTAGTATTGTACGTTGTGGTAATACCATAAAGGCAATAAAGTAGGTTAGAAAGTGATATAGCATAAAGAGATGGGAATACAACCCCTATGACGCTCGGCAGAGAATGGTCACAAGAGTACTTAGCGAATCCACTGCAATTATTCACATACCTGGCTGCTCATTGACAGAGGGAGTAATCCATGCGGCTAAAACGGGACCAGTCAAAAGCATCACAATGGCCGAGAGTTGCACAAACCGGCGTTGGAACATGACAACGTACTGTTTGGACAATGGTTAGCTTTACACCGCTAAAAACACAAGAAGCAAGCAAAGCACGTAATTACTGACTCACAGGTGCAAACATCATGAAGAAGTGAATTGAATTTCCCGGAACAAAATAGGATTGTCGGTAGACTGGCGCAGCCCATCTGTGTGGCATGAAAAATGAAAAAAGGGAAGACATTGTTTTTAGTTCCCCAAAAGTCAAAACCACATGCTTTCGAACCACGGCCAAGCATCCAATTCTACAATGTACTCACGCCAAATGCCCAGATCTTGTGGGAGCGTAAAAAGTACCTGAACAACAAAACAGAAGAATAAAAGATCACGAATGAAAGGTTTGAGAATCCATTCTGCGTTTTTTTCTTTCCAAGAAAAACAGTGTTCGCCTCACTGTGGTGGAATGACATGACACATGAATAAAAACTCACAAGATACATGTTCCAGATTGGGCGTGGTGAAATTTGCCGACGCGTCATAACCTTCGAGGAGCCACATGTAATTGGGACACTCCTCCGTCGCTTTGGGGATAAAGGTTTGTTCCATTCCCATAATGCCCACCACCCAAGGATAAGCAGCAAACCAAAAGCCCGCGAACAAACACAATTTGAAGATCAAATCCGCTTCTATTCTGGCCGCCAGATCGAATCGACGATACATGGACATGAGACCCATACAAATAAAGAGGGGTTGGAAAATAATGTGCACCACACCCAGATCAGTTAACTTTTGATTGATGCGATTTTGGCACATGGCATAATCGTCTTCTGGCCCGGCGGCATAGAAATGCTGCACCACTTGCAAGGCCTCCATGACTCCAAAATACCCAAGACCCAAGGAATACTGCAGGCATTTGAATTGCTTCCACTCGTACGTGGCCCAAGCAAACGAAAAGGTGGCCAAGATGGCGCTCATTCCCATGGTAAAACACATTGCTTTGTTTAGTGGTTTTGCTTTGTTTGTTCCAGCCGATTACGTAACTAACAAGACGAAATGCAATTCTACAGTAGTAGTAAAGAATGGATAAAAATGTGTTCTACTAACTCAGCTACTGTACAGTACGTACTGCACTAGTAGTGGCCAGCTGATTAATAGCCCGCGCGCAGCTGAAGCAAACGGACCAAGCAAATAAAAAGCACCAACAACGAGTTTACGCTGTTGTTGCGAAAACGTACTTCAAGTACTACTAGAGTAGTAGTACGTCGTACTAGCTAGTAGAAAGAATACTACATACTCCAGAGTACACCGGTGCCACTCAGCTTTTTGAACGAGCAACTTACTGCCAGTATCGGGATTTAGTGGAGAGCACCGGCCATACCGGACCGTCTTGTGAGCGCCGGCCACTTCGGACGGCAAATAAAAATCCAATGCAGTGCTTCCACAAGACTGGGCTCGGCGCGGGCAAAAAAGAGTGCCTTCGTTGGGCCATTTCAATGAGCGCACACTGGTCCTGAATTTCCTATTCGGTCTCCTATTGGAGATCGTTGAGTAAGAAGGGAGTTTGTAAGAGAGTGAAATTCAAATGGAAACCACGCACGCTACTGTGGGTGAAACAGTGCTCGTACGTTCACGGTTACGTTTCGTCACTTGGAGAATCGTGTTGACAGGCTTGCATTCCCGTGTTGGTTAGAAGCCCAACGGTTGTTGTCGGTTGCTGCGGCACGAAGTTTGAATCTTGTTGGCATGAATAACCGTTCTCGGAGATCGATGGCATGAACAACCGTTCGACAAAAGTTGCATTTGCGCGCTGTTTCACTGTGCGAATCAGCTATGTGACTGTTTCGAATGAGGGCACCGGTTAGCACCGGTTAGCACCGGTTAGCACCGGTTAGCACCGATTGAGGGTGACGGTTAGCACCAGTTTTGTTAGGGTTAGGGTTGACCCCAGGGAGACCAGCTCTCTTACCCTCAATTGGAGTTGTTTGACAAGGATGTTAGCTTTGGCATGAAACATTTTCAGATGCAAGGCACAGGTTCATGTGGTGGAGCTGCAGCTGAAGAATGTGGTGTGTGTGAAACCAAACATTCCGGCTTTTGGTTTGGGCAAAAGAAAACAGATTTAGCAAACAGCTTGATTCCTTGAGCTTCAATTGTCTGCTCAATGTAGACAGAGATGACATCCATCTTAGTCTGCTCAAGTTGAAGCTCAAACACAAGATGCACTCTGAGCATCAAAATTTTGGTTACACAAAAGTTAGGAAATTGGTGGTCAGAACCAACACTGTTTGACAAAGTGGAAAGGCAGAGTTGCAAGAATTTATGATTGGAATGTGTGTTTGCAGAAAAATTGGATCTTTTGGGGTGCAGTAGGTGCACGCATTGGAAGCTTCCTGATCAGCGAGGAACACTCAAAGGCAGAGTTGTCTGTTTCAATGACAAAAACATCATCTGCCTTTCATGAATTGCAAAGTGGTCACTTGATTCATTGCATTCATAGCATGCTGTTTAATTTAAGACCTTTGAGTTTGCAACTTGTCAATGATTGGATGCTGAGGGGTTTTTGGTAAATTCTTTTAAGTCCACAATCTGACATTGCATTCTTTTTTTTGCAAATAAGTCAATGAAACACAATGTCTTGGTCAAGCACACAATTGTTTTAAATCTCCACACTTCTGTTGCAAATTCACTCAAAGAAGTGAACAGTTCACACTCAGACTCATTGTGGTTTTCATGAAACAAGATTCAACAGTTTCACTGTGCAGCTTTCCAAAATCATGCTGAGATTTAAGATTGTTCTGTTCCATGACAGTGAAAACATTTTTCATGGCATGATTGTCATGTTTGTCCAAATTGTGTGAAACAAGCAGATTGTTGCTTTGGGTTCATTTGTCAGCCCTAACCGAAATTGTCGCATGCTGCAAATGTGAGTGACAAGACCAAAAGAAAATGTGTCTCTGTTGCATTTCTCATTTGCACAGAAAAACTTGACCTCGCAGAACTTGTTGAGCAGACTGTGCTGTCGCACTCTGTTGCAACCTGTCTGAACAGTCTTAGGACTCATGCAACAGTGTTAGGACTCATGTGACAACGACATGTTGGAAGCACATCTACCCAAAAAAAAACCTGGACATCTTGTGCTAGAGTCACAGTCCTCTGAGGCAGACAGGGTTGCACCTGGATCCAATAAAACAGGACTGCTGATGCATGGGCACTTGTGTTGCATCAACATTTTTATTTTCGTTGATTGCATTCTTGTCAGATGGCACTACTTGAAGTTTCGCAGGAATTAATCTTTCCACCTGTTCACCTTCCGTTGGTTGTACTATTTGCCAACTTTTGGCAGTCATCCGATCCCCAATTTTTCATCTCTACAGACCCGGATTAGTGCTTGTAATTAGGTGCGCGCATGCCTTGAAGTCATGTGAAAACCCTTAGTACTCACGGGTCATTATGTCATGCTCATGATGATGATCTGCAAGCAAGTGCACGTGTATCCATTACCGAAGTCCGTGACTGGTCTAATCGATTCGTTTGATCTGGGTTCTCGAATCTTTTTGGCGTTCGGACGCCAACAAGATATCTCACCAAAAAATGATCCCAGTACTTAGAAATCATAGAATCAGAAATCTAGCCAGTAAATTGGTGAGAAAGAAGTGATGCTATGCTGTGCTGGTAGAAGGAAGTGGTGTTGGGTGGGGGCACCCTTGGCTCAGTCATCGATTCGACAGGTCATAATACAAATCTTGTACTGGTAACTATTGATAAAACCATTTCACTTTCACCAATCTACAACTAGATACCCAACCAAATAACATATAAAAACACACCTGTGCTTCGACAAGCAATAGCATCATCAGCATGAGTACCACCGACGACGAGTCGCTTCCCTCGTCGCAGGGAGGTAGTAAGTGCCGTGGCCAGCCCAAGCCTTACGGGAAAGTCCACCCCACACGTCAACTCGTCGAGTGCCCTGTCGATGGAGTCTTGTCCCTCCGAGAGTATCTAGGGCCTGCCGAAGACCCCGTTTGCAATTGGCAAGATCCTCAGCTGGTGAAGCCATCCAATAACAACAATCATGAGGGCCGCATCAACATTGCAGATATAACCACCTGGTGGCCTTGGGACGACGAGATTGCCTTTTATTCTCCTCCTACTCCTTCGACTGCCGATTCGGAAAATACGTGTAACAATCGACACTTTGAAACCATTTCCAATCGTGAGCTGCATGAGATCATTTTGGATTGTCCTTCGTTTCTTTCGTCCAAGACGCCTAGCCACAATAAAAGAGTCGCCATTGTGATTCCGATTGAAGATATGACGGAATCCGCCGTGGCACTCATGGCGGTCATGGCACAAGGAATGATAGCTGTGCCATTGGATCCTCGTATGCCACCAAGCCGTGTTCTAGAGGCCATGGAACAATTGGAGTGTACATGTCTTGTCACAACAGAAAGATATGTCTTGGAGTACAAGTTCCTAGAAAAGCAGCACAACGACAAGAAAAACAAGATGTACACGGCTACCAATGCAGGACAAGAAATGTCCTTCGAGAGTGACTCTGCCAGTGATACAAGTGATACTACGTCTGAGCTGTACGAGTATCGTACGCACCCGTCCTTTAGGTCTAGCGTAGGCGAGACCTACTACAAGTACTTTGAGGAAATGGTCAAAGACATTCGAATTGTCTCCAACAGAGAACGTCGTGGCGTTTTGGATTGGTCCTGTTTCTATCCGACAAGCCACGGCGACGGCAATGGTGGCAACGGCCAGGAATGGTGGTCGCGCTATACACCACCCACCTACACTCGCACTGCTGGTGCTGGTGTGGAATGGTCGGATTCAGACCCAGCCGTTTTGCTTCGAACGTCGGGAACTACCAGTAAGCCCAAGATTGTTCCCATCTCCTACGATATGCTGCTCTTTGGGGCCATCAGTCTAGCCGCCGCCCTTCGATTGAAGCGTGATGATTGTAATTGCAATTGTCTTCCCTATTACCACACGGGTGGTATTACTTGCAACCTATGGGCGATCCTCGTCAGTGGCAGCTCGCTCTTAATGGCCGGGCCATTGGAGGACCCCAATCAATTCTTGGATTCCTTGTTGATTGATGACAGCAGAGACAACGACAAATGCTCCTGCCCAGCTAATATCCAGGGCCCCAGGCCACTTCCTACCTGGTATTATGGCGGCCCTTGGTTGCACAAAGCCATTATCCTCATGGCAGAAGCCAAATACAGAGCAAACAATAAACAGCCATTGCCGAGCAAACTTCGTTTCATTAGAAATGCCCAATGTCATATCAATCATTCCATGATCATTCGCCTCTCGACTGTATTTGGCGTGCCTGTCATTCCTACTTATGCCATGAGCGAAGCCATGCCCATCTCCTTTAGTGCACCCATTGATGTGAGTTTGGATCCTCCTTTTGAAGTGGTTGATTCCGTCGGTTTCCCATTGTGCGATTTGTGTATCTTTGACCGCTACGAGGACGAAGTCATGGAATACGTTGAAAATATTCATGACGAGGAGGTCGAGTTGGGAGAAGTTGCGGTCAAAGGAGCCGGTGTGATCACCCACTATCTTGGCATGGACGTCAGCAAGACGCACAATTCGGATGGATGGCTTCGCACGGGTGACCTCGGCTTACTAGACAAGCATGGAAGACTCTACATTAAGGGGAGAAGCAAGGAAATGATTAAGCGTGGTGGCGAACAAGTTTGGCCCAATGAAATTGACGATGTCGTGGAAAAAGTCACTGGAGTGAATACTGCATGTTCTTTTGGAGTAGCAAACGAGCTTTGGGGCGAGGAGGTCGCCGTTGCCGTGGTTCTAGCCGACCCGACCCAATACGGCAACCAGCCCTATCTCGACGCCTTGACAAAGGACATCATGCAGACGTGCAAGGAGCGGCTAGACCAGATATCCATGCCAAAGCAAATCAAGTACCTGAAGTCCCCCGATGAGCTTCTCTGCGGATCTAGTGGTAAATACATCAAGGCGAAAATGGCTGACCATCTAGGTATCACTGCAGTGGACACGGGAGCCCTCCGGATCTTGACTTCCGCTAGTCAGATGCATGAAGCAACACTCGCACAGGGACAAGAAACAAGTGAAGATGACACAGATCAAACGCTCTGGGAATGGTGCCTGGCTTTGTTGGAGACAAAGTCTGAAGACGGTCATCGTGTCATTCCTTCTGACGCCCTCAATGGCGTTCGTTTCTTAGTTACCTTATTTGTGGTTCAAGTTCATGTGGGTTTATTTCCCAATCTTCCATGGGTGAAGATGCAAGGCTACTTTCCGAACATGATGATTTTCTTCAGCATTGGTGGTTTTCAGACTACTTGTCAAGTAGCTCGATCAGTCAAGTCACAGTGGGCACATTTTGTTGGAACCAAGGTCGGAGCCCTACACAGCCTTTTCGTTATTAGTAACCTGATCACCTATCCCTCCTATGTACTCTTTCGCGCATTTGATGAAGATGGTAACCTTGTCTGGGGTGCCAGCGACTGGGTAAAATCTGTTTTTTGGTTGCTTTTCTGCACAATGACAGGATTGGGTCATAAATGGAATGTCAACATGTTCACCTGGTTCCAGTCGACCTACTACATCTTTTTGGCCATGTTTCCTTTTATTGATGACTACCTTCGCCTGCTAACGCTGAAACGACAGCTGATTTGGCTTTTTGTGTCAGGGCTAACGGCGGGAGCTCTCTGGGGCCTCTTGTTCGTTACCACCCCATCAGATACATTCTGGAACGATCTTTATCCCCTTGGCTGGACCATCGTTACATGGCTACCGCTATTGGTCGCCAGCATGTGTGCTGCCTACTTATTTCGTAGGATCGTGGAGTACTGCGCAAAGAAAAAGGAAAAGGAGCTTGCAGATTCGGAATCACAGGAGCGATTAGATGATCCTTCCTCTATCAAGGCTGAATATGTGGCGGACTACACAAAGATGTGGGGGGTTGTCTGTGATGCAACTAGCTTATTTCTTTTTGCGATTTGGATGGGTATTGCATTCGGCCCCAACTGCATGTGTTTACACGAGGAGACTGTATTTGAGATGCGCCCAGATTCTGAGCCAGATGAAGGAGGCTGCCCTTGGCGGCCAGGGCTTGATAATTATCAATGGACCTGTGATATCACATATGATGAGTTTGTAGACTACATCCACGACGATGAAAAGCTCTATGAGTTTGGTCGCTTTACGACAAACCTCGCCGGTGGCTTTGGCTATTTGCGCTGCAGCTCTCCAGTGTTTTTGCTGTGGTGCTCTACGATGGCATTTGGAACAGGCTACACTTCGCGGATCTTTTCCTCCTATGTGTTCAAGCAGTATTTGGCACCGCTGGGCTATCCTGTCTACCTCGTTCACATGTCTGTTGCAAGATACTACTGGGTGGCTACCCGGGGACTGAAAAGAGAGCATTGGTGGGGACGTGAAGGAGAATTTCCGTTCCCAGTGGAATGGTGGGAATTCTTTCTTATTATAATCATATCAATTGTGCTGGGAGCCTTTATTAATATTTTACTGGTTCCCCACTTATTGCCGCACACTATTTCGATTGGTGTGAAGGTTTGCACAAAGATCAGCGAGGTCGTCGGTTGGTGTGCTGGAAAGTGCTGCAAAACGCAATCACTGGAGAGCGAACCCGATGCATACTACAAGAAGGACGGGCGAGCTTCGAGCGCCGACGAAACATCTACTATGAAGCAGCTGAAGCATATGATTAGAGGTTTGACAGGTATCGAAGTGGTGTCAAGGGATATGGTCCTGAAGCACTTAGGGCTGGACTCACTGGGAGCAACTGCCCTGCTCGGAACGCTTAGGTCCACTGTCCCGGCAGCTCGGAAGTTGACACTTCGGCAACTAAATGAATGTGAAACTGTGGGTTCGCTTCACGATTTGCTTGATGACAGAAGTAGCGCGAGCGCCTCGGAGAAGATGGTTCCTCCGTCCCCAGCAAGTACAGCCAATTCGGGAGAGAGTAGTTTCGGAACGAACTAATTTATGCCACAGCAAACCACCGAAGAAGAATGTTATGAAAGCCCGAGATACATGCCAATCAGTTCTTCTACGTGAAAGTTTAACAGTGAACCACCCCGGCCAGAAGTATCTACGACACAGCATAGAAAACTTTTTTCCCGCTGTATGCACCGGCGACGCTTTATGCACGAACCAATTTGTGACAACCGAGCCACCCAAGAACTGTAGGTTGAGAGCCCCAAATAGATATCCTCAAGAAGTTCTTTTCTGTGAAAATGTTTTAAATAATTACAAAACTTGCCCACCGGCAGTTAGTTCCTATTGTACAACATCGGTTTTAGCAGGAGCATCATAGAAACCTTTCTTCGCAGGGGGCCGACGACGCTTTATTAAGGAGCCGATTTGTTACACCACCCGGCACTGTCAAGCCGAGCCTAAACCGGTTTGAATGTGTTGGAGTAGATGCGTCCGTGGCTTTCTCTTGTGATTATCTTCGGTTGACCGTCCGTCTTAACTGCAGACAGGTTTCAATGGGAGAAGACAGTGCATTCGTTTCGGCTTGTTCAACGACGTTCAATCAAGGGCTTTGCTTGTCCGTTGCTCAGCCTAGTTTTTTGACAATGGCTGTTAGCTCCCAACTGTTTCCTAGGCACATGCAATCGGCATCTCTTGCCCATTTTCGAAGCTTTTTCTCAATGGCCTTGGCGACCCGCTCTTGGAATCGTTCCATTCGCGCTTGATACTGCAGAGAAGCCTCATCGTCTGGGCTGTGGGAAATGGCGTCACAAGGCCGCGAGAAAAAGTGCCCACACCAGTCTTTGTCGCAGCCCTCACTTGCGTTTTCCATAACATCACTGGTCAAGTCGCCGCTGAGCCCCCGGTGACGCTTGGGGGGATCGGTGGCGTTTGTGCCGATGCTTCCGACGGTCCGCAAGGAGTTTTCGTATGGCTGAATGAGATCTACGCCACCTCCATTCCGGTTGGTGGGCAAATCATTATCCTGGCCAACTTTATTGCCGTTGCGCAAGGAATCTTCGTACGGCTGAATGAGATTATAGGTGGGTAAATTCTTGGAGTTGCCTTCGCCACTAGTCTTGTCGGCCATGTCGGCTATCGGGAGAGCAGAAGGAGAAACACTGGGTGCCTCGCTAGGAATCGAACTGGGAACACTACTGGGCTGAGTACTTGCGGCTGCTGTTGGGGACTCACTAGGGGAGGTGCTGGGAACGTCACTGGGGCTTTCACTTGGGGCGCCCGAAGGTGATTCCGATGGGCCCTCACTTGGTGCAGCAGAAGGTGATTCCGATGGACTTGCAGCAGTCGCAGATTCGTCCGTAAAGCCGTCCCCATCGTCGTAGTATAAATCTTCGATCTGGTCCTCTGGTAATAGAAAAGGTAAGGCTAGCTGCATTTGGGACATCATAAAGTCACTTTCATCAAAAGTGGTCGACATTGTCGCTCCCGTGCCCTGCGTTTCAAAGGCTAGAAAGAAATCAGGAATGGGCATTCCATTGAGACCAACCACCACATCGATTTGGACCAGGGCATGTATAAGAGCCTCGATGGACCTTGTTTGTTCATCAGTGCATGGAATGATAGTTTTGTCTGGAAAGGTAGCTTGCAGTTGCACATTATAGGTGTCGCACTCATCCTGGCTGTAGCATTGGCTGCATCTCAGCAACAGCAACGACATAACCAGCAGAGGCGTGGAGGTTAACAGACCTCGAGATTGAAGGAAGAGCACCATGTCTCAATAGTATATAGCTGAATAAATCAGTCGATATTGAGGTAGTCTTGTCAAAATCTATGCGTGGGTTACGATGCACACACCAGGTTTGCGGCATACTGGATCATCCTCAACAGCGTGAGGGTGAGTGAAGATGAGTGATCGATGATGATTGTTGTGGAATAATATGTGAATGAGGAGAGATTCTCTACATTTTGGTGGGAATGAATCCGCCATACAGTCATTTGCCATTCACTGTGGGCATACTGTACTGTGCTTGATCGCAGACATGTGTTATTCTCTTATGGTCGTGCTAAACACGAGTCATCCTGGACCGGCCGGATCCAGCAAGAACCAGTACCGTTACTGGTACCAGTCAACATACCGGTACACTGGGTGAAGAGATGGGACCAGTGAATGGTGTGACTGCAGATTGTTACAGTAGACAACCAGACATTTGGATAAGGAAGCAGCCCTGTCAATGAATGAAAGTTACACAAAGCATGTGAATAAAATAAGGGTGAACCTTGCAGTGTGCTTGAGGCTACTTTTGGCAAAATGTTTTGAGAGTTCAGACACAAAGTCTTTTCCAATCCTTTTGGACAATTTGGAGCAAGACAACAACGAAAAAGAACAACACTTGTTGTCAAGCACAATTTTCACAGGGCATTCCTCCTTGCTCGTGAGGTGAAAGATGTTTGATGTGATCTATCCAAAACAACTGATTTCACAATTTGTCAGTGCATGAGCTCGGACAATGGATCGACTCTGCACAGATCTTTCACAAATTTTTAAAAAAATCAAATTCTAAAAAGTCATGCAATGAGAATGCTCAATCTTTTGTTGTGACTCTGCTTAGCATTCAAATGATTCAAAATGGAAATTGGATGCAACAATGTCATTCAGGGTTGCAACGTCACAACGTTTTGTTTTAGGATGCGACCCAAATCTCATGTTCCATTGCTTCAAAATGAAACACCTTTGTGGACAGATTTCAAAGATGTTTTGCAACATGACAGCCACACATGAAACAATGTTTGGTCCTGCTGCAACAGTCATTTCTCAATGAAGTGTCATCAATGTCAAACAGATCTCTCTGTCTTGTTTGCAGTTCAACATGGACATGACAGTTTTTGTCTTGCTTGTGCACAGTGCTCACTTGAATGTGTTTTCCAGGCAGCCAGATGCCCCCCCCCCCCCC
>ENA-ORBV01012916-ORBV01012916.1-microbial-mat-metagenome-genome-assembly--contig:-NODE-12916-length-12787-cov-7.320220_pt1 | contig 12787 bp, 11 predicted proteins | sample MGYA00237777_ERZ505514 | MGnify/ENA primary metagenome ERZ505514 (study PRJEB26160, sample SAMN06269048) | microbial mat metagenome | isolation source: Oligotrophic lake microbial mat | place...
TGTGGAGGGAAACAGTTGAAATTGGATCGATGCGACTGCTAGGGGGAGAGAAGAAAGCCCTACACAAATTTGCCGTAGAACAGCACCATGTAGATGACTACCAGGATTGCTGTAGAATCATATTGTCGTGAACAAACAAAATCCCAATCTCACGAACATTGGAGGATCTTCCTCAAAAACTGACCAATTGAATAACCGCTACCAGTAATAAGTAGCTACAGTACGTCGTACCAGCGACTGTGCAGGGCACGACAAGCTAACAATTAACAATCTTTGATGAAGTAGCGCTATTCTATCTACTACTTAAATTTAACGTTACACTCACAGGTTCAAGAAGAAACAAAGATTCCGTCCAATCACACGTAAGTCATGTTGGGGATATCATCATTGTTCTGGAGCCATGGCGCCGGCGCCTACAGCCGTTGTCTGCGGTTGTTGATTCTGCTGACAGTTCCCCTTTCTCTTGCAGTTGCCACAGAAATTGAAGTGATTGGGACGGGGACAGGTCGAACAGGCTCTACTACCCTCCATGAAGCCTTGAATTTGTTGGGCTACAAGGCTTATCACATGAAGGAAATCATGATGGGCGCTGCATCACAGGACGTCAAAATGAGGCATTTGGATTTCTGGTTTTCGGCGTATGATACCAACTGCAGCGATCCTAATACACTCCGTCAATTGTTTGCCGAAGGAGAGTACACGAGCACGGTTCATGCCATTCACTATCCCTGTCTGGATCGTCTGATATTTGACTTGTATCCAAACGCCAAAGTTATACACACGCAGCGCACGGATGCCAATCTTTGGCACGACAGTGTTACCAATTCGATTTGTGGAGTAGTGCAAGGCAGCTTAATAATGAAGTTGCTCCAACTAGTGAACCCTGTGATGAAACGATTCAAATCCTTTATACCGATTTTGATGGGTCACGCGATTTTTGGCTTGCACCGACCAGTTTACAATGTGACGAAAGAGTATTGTTTGGCCCACAAGGAACAAATGGTGGCGCATTACAACGCCCACAATGCTCGAATCCGTGAAATAGTACCAAAAGACAGGCTTTTGATCATTGAGAATCACAAGGAAGGATGGAAACCACTTTGTGAATTCTTGGGCAAACCGGTGCCAAACACAGCCTTTCCGCACATCAACAAGCGCGAAGCCATGTTTAAAACGATGGTTGGGATGGTGTGGAAAAACATCTTGAATCGCCCATTCTTTGCGGTAGGCGTGGTTGGCGTGGTTGTGTTTTTGATCGCGATACTCGCTTGGTCGAAGCAAAGGAAAATGAAAAGGGAATGAAGGCTTAGTCTTTATAATTTCCTTTTTCGCCGAACATGACTTCTTGGCCTCGACGTCCGATTGTTTTCACAGCATTCACTGCTTTAGCAACATTCTTTCCGTTCAGAGTGATGCCGTCCTGGGATTGCAGCCGTCGAATATTGCGTATGTCTCCGGCCATTTCATCTAATAAAGACACTATTTCGCTTCGTAAACAAGCAAGTTCCATGTCAATCTCTGTTTTGATTTGGTCGAGTGTTCGCTGATTTTGCTCCGAGCTAGTATTGATCAGCTCTTCCATCTCTTTTCGCATCGCGTTCAATCCTCCTTGCCAATCCTCTCTACCAAGAAGTAAATCTCCGTCAGCGTCTGCTTCCAGCAGTGCATGGAAGTATATGGTGCGTTTCTCAATCGCATGTCGCTTCCTCGCTGGTAGTATTGACATGTACTCGACAATCAGCTGTGATGAGGTTGAAGGGGATTAGAAAGTTGAGCGCAGGCAACAAAATTTCCAACACGCAAGAAGACTCACCTCCGCTCGCTCCTTTCTGCGATTCGCTGCGGCGTTCTCCTGAACACGCGCATAACTGTCGGCCAAAATGGAAATCAAGGCATTGAGGGCAACAATTAAGACACATGTCACGGCAATGACGAAGATTAAAATGGCAAGTGCAGTGTATTGGCTCTCGTAAAGGATGGGGCTATCATATGCCCCCACAATCAGCATTTGGAAAGAAGAAATGAAGGCTCGCGGAAATGTCCCAAATGGATCTAAGTCACAACTTTCGTCCAGCATTTGGTTTTCGTCGAGCACAAGTGTACAAGGTCCACTGACGTTCCCAAAGAGAATTCGAAATGTTGTCGTGTAGCCCAGCAGAATGATAAACAAGATAAGAAGAAGTCCTCTAACGTCGTGAAGGTTGTGTACCAAAACAGTCACAAGCCAACCTGTAGAGCCAATGCCCCTTAAATATGCTATCAGTCTCTGTCAAGGTCATGTCGAACAGGTTTGAAAAATATTAGTCACATTCTTTTCCGTGCAACAGTATTTCCGCCAAAGGGGTGCACTCACCGCTGTGAGAAGCAGAGAGGTGATAACCGCGAGTGGCTCTCTCCCAGATTTGAGTTGATTGATGAAGCAAGCAGTTGCTGTGTAGTACCAAACGCACGCAATCGAGAGCAAGTCAATGATATTCCACAAGGATGTAATATATCTGCTTCTCCTCCCGTAGTCAGATTGGACTAGCTCTTTCACAGCGAAAAGAGAGTTGAGCAGAAAGACCACGGCTGCAGCCCCAATGACTGTAGAATCCGTGGCGTCAGGGGAGGAGGTCTTTCTGTCCACAATAAAGATCCATAACACGAAGAAAATGATGTACAATGAAAGATCCAAGATGAAATACTTCTTGATGTGATTCTGAAAGCATCCAGCAAACAAATGATGTGAGCGATTGAACACAGAGAGAAACAGTAACGAACCGAAGGTTTGGGATCGACATACATTCCACAGCACTCGCAATACCACAGCCATGGCATCATTGTCAAAAACAGTTGGGGGCGCCTTGACAAGGAGAGATGAGAGAAAGTCGACTGTGCCAAGACCGGGGAGCGGCAACACCGCCGGTGTTCTCACAAAATAGCCTCGAGAGGCAACCGGAGCTTCCCTTTCGGTGACGCTACTTGGGGTCTTATTATTTTCGTGCCACGGGTTCATATAACTGAAACTGCCTCTTTCATTACAATCCTTTGCCTTCACCAGCATCGGTTTGGAAAATGGAACTTTAATAAAAGTCATATCTCGGAAAATGTCCACGACCAACTCTGGTGGGTAGTTTTCAATGATTTCGTCCAAGGAAACTTCTCTCGCAACGAAAAAAAGAAGCGATGAGGATGGACTCGATTAGCCATGACCTTGCCCACACCACGTCGGTTGATAGTTTCATCACCATTCCGTTGATTGGACATACCTTTTGCCTTTATCGGTATTGAACTTGTCAGAATGGCATCGGAATTTAGCTTAAGTGTGCCGTCCACGAGTGTTGAAACGGCCAGCTTCAGCAAATTTGGTTTCCGGAGTAAAAGAGCAGTATCGAAGCACCCCTCGTTCGCGTTTCGGTCAAACGTATAGATTGCATCAGGATATAGCTCCAATAGTTTTGCAACCCTCTGCAGATTGTCTTGGTCTCCTTTTCGCATATGTCTTTGTATGAAGGAAGGCCCGTCACCACTGCGAAACAATACTTCGTTCAGAGCCCACGCGGGTAACTGTTCCACTCCTCCTTTCAAATCTAGAGGGGCCAAATTGATGCCCAACAGCGGCCCCATTCGCACAATGGAATATATGCCTTCTGATGTTCCCAGTGCAAGACACTCTCCATTTGGAGAAAACGACGCCACCATGCCGAAGCCTTGAACAGGAATTTCTTGCACCGCTTTGTAGGTCTAAAAAGGGTTGAGATCAGAAGGACACGACGCTGAAGAAGATCCCAGATTTGCAAGGTGAACTTACATTGGTTTCGTACAGAGCAAATAAACACTCATCTGTGCCAATGCAAAGAAAATCTCCTGTGGGACTGAAAGCCACAGTGTTTATCCGACTTCCAGCATTGAATTCCTTTAGCGTTTCTTCTTGATCATAGTCAACAATCGCAACATATCCAGATCCGTCGCCGATTGCCAGGATCGGTAGTCGCGGATGAAAAACAAGGCCCCTTACCGTCCTCGGTCTTGGCACGTGCAAGCACGGCAGGAAAGCAGCATCAAATATAATGGCAACGTCAGACCCCGATGCCACAGCCATCTGATAAGAATATGACGGATCGCCTTCGGACTTGGGGTTGCTATTTGACGCTGCCGTATGTCGGCTAAAATCTATGCCCCAGATTCGTCCATCAATCGGAATCTCTTCTATTTGGTCAAAAGTTTCAGATTTGAAAAGACGAAGCACTTTGCCTCTGCCTCCTGTGGCAAGGATGGATCCATCTGCAGCGGGCAAGGGCAAAGAATGAGAAAGACAGAGTGATGCCAATTGAGTTATCGAAGGGCAAAATATATGATATTCTCACCGGGCGACCATGTGACAACCCAAAGTTGTTCTTCGACGAACTTCGCCCTAACCACCTCGAAGCTAGAGCCCGCTGAAGCGGGGCGCATGCGCAGAACCGTCAGCTGACCATCCAGCCCCACCATTGCCAGTAAACTTTCTTGGCCCTTGGCAGGACAAAACGCAACATCCCGCAGTGTCCCTTCCACTTGAAATGAAGCTATTTCACGAAAGGAATCCTGCGAGTCTGAAACGAAGACAGTGGTTCCATGGATTCGAGCGCAATATCTTCCGCTTTGACTCCATGATATTCCACTTTCTTTAGTGTCATCCATCGCCTCAAATACAACATCACTTTCACTTATCGGGGTCAATTCTAGGAGAGAAACGCACGATCGCTCCGATCGGACAGCCACACAGTCTTTATGCGGAGTTCCGGCGCCCCACGAGATCGACTGTGGCAAATTGTCACGTGGCCCACAAATGTTGAGTGTAAAGATGAAACGTGGGCACAGTCAAAAGCAATTTGTACAGAGACTTGCAAACGTACCGTGACCCATCCAGGCGAGTTGAATTGTTTGATGGGAGAAAAGGTGGATGTGTCAAAAAGGACAAATGATTTGTCGCGTGTTCCCACTGCAACGTATCGCTCGAGAGGGTCAAATTCAATGACGTTGATGGTTCCTTCTAGCTTGAGCTCCCGAACGATCGCCCATAGTTTTGTATCGATTAGCACTAGCGTTTTGTCGTATCCACCCAGTGCCAGCATGCTTCCAGTAGGAGAAAACGTCACCGACCGCACAGCCCCCCGTCGTTGATCAGAGAACAAAGGTTCTGCCGATACGTCCACTCTCCTCCCCCTTTCCTCCTCTTTCTGGACGACAAGTTGATACGCAAATGCCTCTCCATTCATTGTACTAACGGCAATATATTGTTGTTTTTGCACGGATGACACATGCAACGACAAACTCAAGATTCTGTCATTATGTAGTTGATGCGCCACATAAGGGTTGGATACATTTTGTTGCGGCTGTAGATCATCCTTGGAATACGTTGAAAATGTGACAATGCCATTTTTGTCACCGACGGCCAGCAAAATAATTTTGCTTGTGTGGATGTCGTCCTCGTACACAAATGCCAAGTCAATGGCTCGTATTTGAGCATTCACTTGAAAGGAGTGCACCAAAGAGGGGCCATACATTTCCAATACTTCATCTTGTACTTGGAGCAAGGAAACATTTCCGGCTAAATCTCCGACGGCTAACAAACTTCGTCCGAGAAGTGTTGTCTTGCCTTGATTTTTTTCGAATGCCAACCATTGCATAGCAGAGACTTGGGTGTCACGCGTCGGCCATCGATGAATCATGCCATAATTGGTCGTTTCGTAAAAATCCACGGATCTCCTAGCTCCCACGGCTAAAACCGTGTGCGATGGTTGAAAGGCCATGACAAAACAACCATCGACTCCAATGTCTCGAACTTTTCCAGACGCAAAATCACCATTGACAAAACCATAATTGGAGGTGGGAGCAGCAGCAACATTCCCAAGGCTGCCGCCTCGTCCTAGTTGGACGCGGCTGTTTTGTTGCTGGTGCTGCAAAAATTTAGGGCCGATCGTGTTGTTGTTGTTGCCAGCAGCAGCAGCGGCACCACCAGCCGTAGCAGTAGCCGTAGCAGTGCCACCAACACCACTACCACTCCCTGAAAAAGAATTCACCATTCGAAGACTTGCAGCATCACCACCACCCGAACCTGTCGGGCCATCATTAAAGGTGGAAGTGGAGCGTTGGATCGAAGGAGCTATTAGTTGCTGCTGCTGCTGTCGCCAGGAAAAAATGTCTTCTTCGTTGTCACCACCACTACCAATATGGTTGTTGTTATTGTCGCTGTCATTGCTGAAATAACTACTGCGACGACCTGGCGGGAGAAGCTGATTATGAGGACTGTCTTGTTGACAATAGGACTGCAAACTCTTTTCAATGGAATCGGGCGCTTCTTCTTCTTCTTCTTTGTTGTTTTCTTTGTCGCCTTTTTTGCATTCTTTTGGACTTTCGTCATGATCCGATTCACAATCTTGAAGGGCACCCCAAGCGGCAGCTGCTGCAAATGGAGTACGGAAATGAACGGGCATGATGGTGGTTGTCTACGACTGTTGCTTATGTTTGTTGGGCAGGAAACAAAATAGAGTTATTAAGTGTAGTGCTCGAGCCTAGTGCGTACTTGAGGTCCGTCAGTCGTGTATTAAAACTATGACGTCACACGGGATATTAACGTGTAAACAAGCTATAGTTGTTAACCTCTAGTCTAGTAGCTATGTCTCAGCGACACCATGAACAACTAAGCTACCTATGGTATTAAAGAGCTTATATGTCAAACGCTGTCGCTGAGAATTAGAGTTTAGCTAGTTTGTTAAGCGATGCGCTGCTATGGGATTTTCCTTTGTTGATGTCAGGTTATGAGTTGAAAATTCGACGCTCCACCGGGTGGGAACGCACGAAAATCGACAATCACGAGTCAAAAACTGCTCATGACTAAATTGATATGGAAAATTCCACGATAAAGAATTTTCTTCCTGATGGATGACAGACGCAATTGGTACTCTTACTACGGTAAATCTAACCTCACTTTGTTCATGTCATTACCAAAAACATCAGTTCATCAATAGACAAAAACACGGGATAAACATGCCACGCTCTCGTTGAACGGATGCTGCCTAGTGTTAACAACGCGCACGACTGATACGCACTACTCGTACCGTGTGAAGCGCTACTGCTAGAAGCGTGTCATTGTGTCTACTACTAGAAGCAATCAGCCAAGTCATCACGATGATCAAAGACGCCGCTCGGCCCGAAGTGTGTCTCCCATTCCTCCGCGGCGCCTTGATAATGCCGCCAATGACGCCCCTAGTCCAGAGAAGAAGAAGCTGCGAACCAGTCCTCGTCATTTGTTTGACACATGTAGCGAGATTAACGGTCTTGATCCAAAACTGAGATGCTCCGCCTGTGTCTATTTCGATGACTATGGAACGAAAGCTCGGAATCAATGCACAACGGTCAAGTACCAATGCTACAAGGCATGGGAGCGAGATGACAAGACAATCGAAAAGCGCATGCGTCGTCATTATGACGGCATTATGAATTTTATCAAGCAACAAATGAATGTTGATCCATCAGCTCTCAAAAGATCAATCGAAACGCCAAAGCCTCCGCCGAAAGTAAAATTAACAACAAAAACATCCGACAATGGTGTAACTCCGTCGCCTCCACAAACAGAACCTCTACCAGAAGTGGAAATGATGAGCAAGACAATTACGAGTAATAAAAGGGAATTTACAATTGAATTTCCAGCAACCCACAGACTCGTTCACAAGGATCATTTACAACGATGGTACAATGACAGTCGCAAACTCCAACGCATCCGATCTAAGCTTCAGTCTGTTCAATGCTCCACGCACTCCATCTTTGCTCAATCATTGTGGTCCATTGCTTACACAGCAGCACCGGCGCTCGCTTTGTCCGCGGCTCAATGGTTATTTCCATTGTTGCTGCATGCTTTCTTCTATGACACTGGATTAATGAATAACCTCAGTCTCGATCTCTGCGCCAAGTCCTTCCCTTCGGACAATGCACTCCGCAAATGCAATTTCCTCCAAGCAACTCGTGACACCATGGTGTTGGGCAACGAGCTGCGGGATAAAAAGACACACCTTGCATGCGACAAAGGCAACAAGAAAGGGATCGGTCACTTTGTCAAAGTGTTGGCTGCATTAAGTGAAATGGGATTGGTTCGTCCGCAGCTATTGGATATTGATGCGTCCGGAGGAAACTCACAAGAGTGTGCTCTTGCTATTCGGTCGTCGATCAACAAGCTCAAAGCAAATGACGATGATGACACGCACAAGCTTTATGGTCAAGGGACCGACAGCGGAGGAGGTGGCACTGTTGAAAACCTCTATCGACAGCTTGCCTTGCTGCATCTTACGGCAGAAGAGTCGGAATATCTCATAGCAAACTGCTGCATCCATTCATTGCAGATGCAGTTGAAAAACGCTGTTTGCGCAACGTTTGGTGAAGGTGCAATAGACCGAATCAATGCCACACAGATGTTGCATTCGGCGTACCGTCTACAAGAGTCTTTGGACATGGATGAGTGGCGCCACATTCTCCTATTGTCAAGTGTGTTTGTTCGCAACTACGATCCTACTGAAGCTGAAGACGACGAAGACGTTATTGAAGCGATGAGTGTAGCAGATAAGAATCGCAACACTTTCTATCAATCGCACAACAAGATGTTGAAATTTCATTCTAAATTCAAGAAGCCAGTTGTTGACTTGGATGCTCCATTTAAAGGAACTGTGCTAGCCAAGATGCTACAACCAATTTTGACACGTTGGTGGACGATTGGCGCAGGGGCATCTTATGTGTTTGATTACTACTTGGTGCTGTTTCATGCATGCCAGACTGTGATTAACATGCACAAGTCAACATCTACTCCAAACATCGTGGCATCGGCACTCTTTTCTCTCATGCTTGATCAAGAGACATTCATCGACATGTCGCTCATTCGGTGTTTCAACAAGGCTTACATTAACCAACACTTGGATTGGTTACAATCGTGTGACGATCTGAGTGGTGCCCTTGGCTTCTGTTCCCATCATGTTGCCGTACGATTTCATCTCATGGCACTAGACCTCAGCCACTTTCTTACGCTTCGATCCATGCCTGACTACATTGAGGCAGTAAACAATTGGAACGACGAAGATTACAATGCAGATAAGACAAGAGACGAACGTCACAGGCACCTTACCAAGTTGAGCGTCTTTGTCAAGCATGCGCGAGATTCTTTATTCAAACACTTCCGGCGTTGGTTGAGTCATTCTTTACTCCCGGCTGCCTTGTTGAGTGAAGATCCAACAGCCAAAGTCGTGGCAGCCATCATGCGCGAGCAGAGCATTCCATCATTTGCATCTCATCCAAACGTCAAGGATGACACCCGCGTGTCAGGCAAGCTTATCTTTAACTCTGAAATACACAAAAGGGAAGTGGATTTGCTCAAACTCTACAAGTTCCTTTCTAAAGAAATGCATGGCACCACCGGCACCACGATTGACTCCGAAGGCGAAGAAGACCAAGAGGACGACCAAGAGAAAGAGATTGATGACGCAATCGAAGCAGAGATTGACCATGGGGAATACACTCCGCAAGCTCTGGTAGCGGCAGACCTTGTGCTAGATAATTTTGACCTGCGGAGCAAAGCTTACAAAGGAGACTATGGAAATCTTCTGTGGCACATGCAGGCAACACACCTTCCGTTGCCAGCGCAGACTCAGTTCGTTGAAAGCTTGGTAAAAGATGCAGCAAACGTATCCACTACTGATCGATCAGAGCAACATCGATCTTGCTACTGCATTGTCCGTTCAGTGACACCGCTTACTCGTTCATTGAAGGATGTCACTGCCAACAAGATCAAGGCTTTTATTCAGAGTGCATTTGATCGATCGTCGCCCCATGTAACTTGGCGACGAGAGCAGATTGATAATGTGTATGAAGCAAGGTTTGCTCAAATCATGTGTGCATTGTCAGCGGAAGGGCATTTCAAAATCGAGCGAATCGAAGCAAAGAAAGCCAATGTGGATGACAAGGGCGACAAATTCAAACGACAGAATGTCTCGCAACGGATCCCAAAGCAACGGTACAAGACAGCGGCCGTGTCTGGCTTGATTCCATACGGAAAGCTTGTGAAAGCTAGGAACATGGAGGATTTGAAGATTGAGTTACTCTTTCGAGATGTGCCGGAGGATGTCGTGCCAGACTCCATCACAGAAAGAAAAGACTGGCTTAAAATGCTTGAAGCGGAGCGGCTAATGATGGACTGTGGCATGCCAGAAAGTGATGCTATTGCTCACAAAGCATTCAAGAAATTGTCAGCAGCTCCGTTCCTTTTGACAGACGATTGACGGTTGTTGATTGGTGGATAACCACCAAAATGGTGGCAAACCACCAAACTCGCTCTAGCAAAATCGAATTTTCTGCCTTGCTAGTACACAAACTCACTAACAGAGCTATCACAATGGCTGACAGGCCGTCGCTTGCTTTGATTCTTGATTAAGAAAGGCACAACTACACAGAGGATTGTATGAAAACAACATATTTGACTAGCATTTTACACGTGTTATTGTTCACTCACGGATCTCGCGGGATCCAAACCTCCCAAGTACGTAAGTTTCGAGCACTAAAGTGTGTTTTTTATTGATCATGCATTCTTTCATTCATTGATCATCATTCATTTTTTTCTTCGTTTACTTGTGATACACTTGTAGCTGATCCACGAGACAGCAACGATGTTGAAGCATGTTCACGCCATAACTACAACGGTTAATAGCCGTTACGGCGGGCGAGGAGGGCTTCCGCCACACGCGTATCATTTTGTTTTTCAAACAACCACCCCTAGCTCCTGTACAGTGTACTACTACTAGCTAGTAGACTGCCTTGTCTACATTTGTCATGACTTCCATGCTGGAAGACAGGGTGCCAAGGCGTGGACCGTTGGTGTGGTTGTTGGCAGAATTCGAATTGTCTTCTGGCGAATGCAAAAGTTTCTTGGCATTGTTTTTTTGTTGCTATTGCTGGCCGTGTCGTTAGAGCTGTCATCACGATCTCGTGTCCTAGTTGCTTTGGTCTCTGCTCCAACTCCATTCTCTTCTTCTGTGGATGGAATCATTTTCAAGACGCGTAATTTCTCTCGTCGATGGAGTCGTTCTTCTCGAGACATGTTGGTAGATTCTTGTCGCTCCAGTTCCTTGTGTTGTTTTTGTCGTTTGCGTCGGAGTCGTTGGGCACGCGCCTCGTCACTTTCGTTTTCTTCTTCTTCGTCACTACTAGTATCGGATTCCACCCAACAATCAAAGCCCAAATAGTGAGCCCAGGGAATACGCTTAATACCATCGTGGGTGATGGTGGGTTGGTCTTGGAGTCTGGAACGATACCTTTTCACCATTTTGTCTTCATTGTGCGCTAAAGCTGTTCCGTTTCTGGAGCTGCAGGCGGCGGTAGCAGGCAGGGATCGGAGCGCTTTGTTCGATTTCACTAGGGTTAGAACTAAAAGCAAGGCAGTCGCTCGCTGGAAAGTAGCAAAGATGGGTTCATTAGAGGTGTTACATGATAAATGACAGTTCTTCACCGTCAAATCGACAGCAAACAAGGGGACAAAATACAGCAAAGACAATGCCTTAAAACAATGTTTCTCTGATGTTTCACCAACAAAATAGATGTGATTTTGCACAAATAAGAAACTCATGACTGTTGCAATGCAGTTGATTCTGCTCCACATTTGTCGATCGTGTCCAACAAGATTGACATCTCATTGGCAAGATTGATTGCACAGTGTGCATGTTTCATCATTGTAACATCCATTTGTTACCACAAGTCCACAGGAACACATAGCATTGTGATAGAACACGTCGTGGAAACTCAACTCTTTGTCTCCGTCCAATGTTGCACGTTGGATCTTGGGTCTTGTTCCTTGGGACGCACATCAGGTCTAGGTCTAGAACTCGTGTCACGATTCAAATTCTTGGGGCAAATCACGGGTGAAATCGTGCCTTTATCATACAGCAAGCCCCCCCCCCCACACACACTTGCATTCCAAGCAAGCTCAATCCTTGCAGATGCCAAAGAAGAGCATCGTGCAACAGCATCAAGACTGAAGGCTGAGCATTCTCTGGATCAGGATTAAATGCACCCATGTGGGAGGGCAGGGTGAAAGGAAACAGCACTGGGACACACTCTGCTAGCAGGAGCTCTGATGATGATAAATGTCCGGGATGGGGTCTCTGCTAGCATTCGAACTTGCTTTGCTCGTGATGAGGATGATCACCAGACGCAAAATGCTGCAAATTCATCAAATTGTTTCAAGAAATCACTAGATGGCTTGAAACAGAAACAAACTCTTTCTCTTCGAATGTTTTGAAGGGCAATTCAATATGATTTTAACCCCATGTTCAAAGTTGTGCCAGAGAGGAGATATCCCCCTTTTGCCAAAAAAGTTGAGCAAAAACACAAACATGTCAATTTCAACTCTTCAAGCTGAAAGTCACTAGCCACAATCATGCTATGAATAAGTCCTCTTTTACATGGCATCACAGTGTAACAGACGGAATGCTTTCATTGTTTGTGTCAACAGAATGGGAGTTTTTGTTTGCAAATTGATTCCAACTCTTCAAAAACTCAAAAGAATGAAGAAGACACCATTGCTGTCATCATTGCAATCATCGCATGCATGCTGGCACTGTTACCAGTAGGCAGCAATGGAAGGGTCTTTTGAATCTAGTTTTAGCGCTGCATTCTTTTTACATGGAAGCAAGCCTAGTAGTAGAGTCAACTACTAGCTAATTAATTAATTAACTCAAAGATTAGTTTCGGTTTAAATGAGCGCTATGCTACGATTCCCTCCACTGACCCGTAG
>ENA-ORBV01012917-ORBV01012917.1-microbial-mat-metagenome-genome-assembly--contig:-NODE-12917-length-12785-cov-5.572631_pt1 | contig 12785 bp, 7 predicted proteins | sample MGYA00237777_ERZ505514 | MGnify/ENA primary metagenome ERZ505514 (study PRJEB26160, sample SAMN06269048) | microbial mat metagenome | isolation source: Oligotrophic lake microbial mat | place...
TTTTTTTTTTAAATGATACGGCGACCACCGAGACCTACACCTCTCTATTCGTCGGCAGCGTCAGATGTGTATAAGAGACAGGCTTGACCCACTGCGGAGGCTCGAGCCGCGACTATAGTATGCCATACATACAGAACAACAAATACTGTAGTTACGAAAGACGAAGGTGGACCAGCCAAAGGGGGGAGGTGAATAGAGAAAAAAGAAGAGGAGGTCCAACGAATATAGATTTTTAGGTGAAGACCTCCACTGTAAATAAGTAAATAAGCCACAACCAACCGTAGAAGTTCGGTCGCAAAGAGACCACTCCATTACTCAGGCCGTATCACAAATAGAACCAATCGTTACCCTACAAGTAGCTCTTATTGTTCTATCTGAGGCGAAGATATTTTCGGAATGACACCATGGCATCCACACAAGATGACGATCAAAACTCATCCGATCCAGTCGTACTTTATTGTGGTGCAATCATGAAAGAATCGAAGATTGATGAACAAAGAAACAGAGAGAGACTTAAGAAAAGGAGACAAAGAAGCAATCAACAGTTTAGGTTAAAAGAAAGAGAAGCAGAGCGGATAAGGAAAAAAGAACGAAGAAAGAATGACAGTGGATACAAAGATAAAGTAAATGAACAACAAAAAATTAACCAGAGGGAACGGAGGAAAAGAATCAAAGAACAACAAGCACAGCATGCGCAACTACTGGCACAGCAAGCACAACAGCAAGCACAGCAAGAACTACAAGCACAACAGCCCCTTTTGATGTTGGCAGACGTTTGCAAAGAACTTTGGGAGTCCAAGGGAGATGATGCCAACAAGGGTGAAAAGTCAAGGGGGCATCAAACAGGTGGCTAAAGCGCTTGGTTTGCTTGAGAAAGTAATGCAATTTTGTAAAGCTTAAAGTTATTACCACTTGAAAACGTTTTCTTGTCGACCTCCAAGATCCTTGTTGGACCGGTCCAAAAGTTCCGTCTCGCACCAAAGCGACAATCTTAAAGCTTTAGCAGATATTAGAGGATATATCGTTGGTTAATGATAATAAGGCACTCAAGCTTTCGCTTAAAGTTCTTCGTGCTCCCCATAAGACTCGTACTTCTAATATGCAACCCTGTTTATGTGCAATGGGAAACCAAGAATGCCAACAAGTGTCACTCTTTCTGTACGTGGTAGACATTCATTGTGCACACGAGGAAAGACCATGATTTGCAATCGTCGCCCGATGGTGTTAAGCAAGCAACCCCGTTTTGGTTGTATCGAGCGATAAAATAGACACAATGCTGCTTTTGCTGCTGCTACTACTGCTGCTTTTGATGTACAAACAATCAAGAGGAGCCGCCAGGTCAACAATTCTTCTCAAGGATCTTTCGTTTTGTTTTCCTTTCCTTTCTTAGTGGAAGCGGATTGTATTCTCACACCCGACACTGCGTTCCATATCTCTCCCTCATTCCAGCTGAAGCCTTCCATGAAGTAGCTGAGCCCAGGTTGGTTTCTTTGAAGAATTCCTACAATAGAATCGGATGTTGGTATGACTTCGGAGTCAACCAAGAAGAATACCCCGAAATCAAAATGTACTTGCAATGGCTCCAAAGCTCCTTCCTCAAACAGGGTTTCTGTAATGGATGCCGTAACGGATGCCAATGATGTTTCGTCGGAGTCAAGGTATACCTGTCTGAGTAAGGCATTGACGAATGTGCTTATTGCGATGGCCAGACTTTGAGCTTCCTGTTGACTAGGAGCGTCTGTGACGGTTTCATTGGAGTCGAATTGGAACAGAAAATATATGTCTTCGACAGCAGTCTTTGGAAGTCCCGACTCTACAACAGGGTGGTTTGTTGACTGCCGAGACTCGATTGTTGCATATGTAATTGCTGTAACCGAGCTCCACAAGTCGTTTCTGCTTTGCAAGTAAATATCAACAAATTGATTCAACACTTCTTCGTCAGCGTAGATAACGTCGAGAATTTCCTCGCTGGATGGAATGACAGAGTCTTCACTAAATGAAACTTCAAAGTCCCATTCAATTTGAATTGGTGGTTCTGAATCGGGATTGTAATTAATTCCCAATGCTTTCGCCACTACTCTCCGAAACGTAGTATCGGAATTGTTTTGATAAAACTCTGAAAAGACACCAATGTAGAAGACGCTGGTTGCGAGTTCTAGTCCAAATACTTCTTGCGGCGTAGGCTCTGTTACTTGGGCTCCACTTTCAAAAAAATAGTTGGTCAAAATATCAACCTGCTTTCCAACAAAAGGTGCAGTGTCAATGGGAGTAGGCGAGGCTGTTGTTGGTGAGGCTGTTGGTAATGGACCTGCTTCGTCGATCGATTCTGCCAGTGAAGTGTTTGTGGGAAGTTCGTCAATGCTATTTTCTTCTGGTATGGGCTGATTTGTCATACTTTGTAACACAGTTACGGGCGACTCAGAAGGTGCATCTGCAAAGGAGCCGTCGAAGGCATTGGTTGAGTGGAATGGATATAACAATGAATATGAGTACATGAATACTCGCTTCCCCCCTTTGAACGAATGACAATGTCGAATTGTGCTGCTTACCTGTGTTCGAGAGCTTGTCCTCTAACTTGCTTCGCGAATTGCTATTTCTTGATTTCTTGGCTTTCTTGCTACTCTTTGCTGATTTCGACTCGCTTGCTTTTGCCGCGCTTTGTTTCGAAGCTTTTGACTTGCTTAGTTTTGATCTGCTGGCACTTTCTGCCTTGTGCGACTTCTTAGCTGCTTCTTCCGAGTCCAAGCTATCCGACTCCACGTCTAATAGGAGCACATCTTCGCTGTCATCTTCACTGTCATCTTCGCTGTCCTCAATATCTATTTCGGTGGTGTTGGCGCTCATTTTGTCTCCTTTGCCTGGCTTTGGCTCTTTGTTGCTTCGTTTCCCTCTTGTCAAGTCCAAATTCCGCCTCTTCATGTGCCCTGGTGCTCGGAATGGACCACCACTTGCGTCGTTTGAGTCCAGAAGGAGACTCGTACGAGCCTCCGTAATCTGCCCACGTACTATGGAAATGTGTACAAGCAAAATCGAGTGTAATAAGAGTCTATGTATTCTCACCATCTTCATATTTTTGCTCTCGGCCTTGCCACTGTAATAAAAAGCAGCTCTTCGGGACCTGCATGAGGCAAGCTTTCATGGATACATTTAATTCAAGGTCAAGACCCTAATGATCTAAACCGGGAATCCTAAAAAGAAAAATTTCACAACGGCGCCAATTTTGTTGTTCTCTACCCTGTTTTTGGCGGCGACTAATGAATCATGATTGAATGAAAGGATGGAAGAACATTCTAGGACTCGTTTACGGTAAGCTGTGCGACTTGCTGTTCTCTTGTTTGTGATCAGTCCCGGAAACGGCGTGCGACACATTCTAAGACTCAGCTAAGATAAACTGTGCGACTTGCTTTTTCTTGTTTGTCATCACTCCAAGTTCACTCCATCCCCTTATCCTAGCTAGCTAGTAGTCTAAATGGTACAGCTACTGATACAATAATACCAATACAGTACCTGAATACCTACTATGACTTCTCCACAGTGGCTCAGCCCTGGCCTAGAACTAGCTGGTGACAAGTTGCTTTACTATATGAGACATTAAGGAAACAATTATGTAAATTTAACTTCATGAATGGCCAAGGAAAACTAGCTACACGCACAGAGACATGCAAATCGTCACTCTTTCAAACCGTCACTCTTTCATGGGACACAAACAGATGGATTCATGATGAGAAAATAGAAACTGCAATCGGGGTCTTCTCGTGATAAGATCACTTTGTTGACCCAAAGTTCGCGCGTCACTCCGTGACGGTTGCAGTTGTCGTCAAAGCTGTCCAGTGAAGGAAACAGTTGTCGTCTTCCGGCTCGATTCAATTTCAGGTAAAACAGAATTTGATCGCTGACATCATGCCCTCGCAGTTTGAAATCTGCGAGTGTCATATTGTGTTGCATCATTCCGATGAGGGCTTCTTGGCTTGCTGTACTGATACCACTGAGATTATCGCGTGACGACGCATTCAAGAGCGACAAGGCTTGAAGTGTCGAATTGTACTGAAGTGCCGCGACTAGCGCAAAACAACTGGAATCTTCCAAGTCGTCATCAAAGGACAATGTCAGCTTTTCAATGTGGGTGTTGAATTGGATGGCTTGGGCCACAGGAATGAATCCATCACTGGTATTTCCCAAACCAAATTCTGTCAAGGTGGGAATGTTCATGAGGGCAACAAAAATACCCACCATGGAACGATTCAAGTTGTTGAATCCCATAAATTTCAAGCACTTCAACTTCCTGCAAGTTGCGATATACCATGCCAATTCTTTCAAGGAAAGATCCGTCGTGGTGGGCAATAAACGAATTTCATTGCCCCACAATTCAAAGCATTCCAATGTTTTATGGCAATTTCGAAGGGCCCTCACAATGGCTTCCATGGGCGCAATCCGATGTGGCCTACCCAACGAGTTTTGACGTATCACGAGCTTTTTCAATTTGGGTAACCTTCCAATGGCATCCATAAGGGTGCCCAGTTGACGTTTCTTCCAAATGGTTCCCTCCGAGACGGACATGTCCACAATAACCGTTTCGACAAAATTATTGTATTGAATCACTTCGGCCCAACGCTCGATTTGAAAACTGAACAAGCTCTCGCGCCAATGGGCCAGCTGCTGGGAACAATCTTTTTCCATCCGATTCAAATTTAGCGACAAGGAACGAAAGGATGCATCATTTTCTCGTAACAAACGAAGTTGGTGGTCGTGAAAGCTGTTGTCTGTGCTGTTAAAATGGAATTGGTCTGCCATGATGATAAGTACTCGATTCTCAGCTCTACAAATATAATTGTATAGACTGAGAAGAGGATGAGGGAATGCTACATGAACTGAGTTGTTTTTGACAACATGGGTACGTAAGATACACCTTGATGTTTTCTCTTGCAGCGATATCTTGTATGAGAACAAAAAGATGACGATGATGTGGTGTCGAGAAATACTACGAGAATTCTCAATCAAACTCATGAGAACAGTAAGATCGACCGGCGTCGCAAAAGCTCAAACCCTAAAAACGAAGAAAGATTTTTGTACGACGCACACATACGCTACTGGTAACTATGTTGGTTTTTTGTTGTGGTTGGTTGCTCGTCGTATCTGCAGTTGAGATTTTGGTGCAAACCATAACACGAACAACGTGAAGATCTACATGTACATTCAATTGAACTACACTTTTGTAGAACATCAGATCGATGATGCTACAAATGAAGTAGGCTACTGTTCACCGCACTGTATGTATGAGCGAGTGGACAACCATCAACAATGGTGCTTTTGACGATTCATGTTCGTCCCCAGGGAGGCTATTCGTATCCTGGACGTATAAGAACCATCACCACTGATTCGTCGACGCGACTGGAGGAGGTCATTGCCACTCTCAAGCTAGACGTGAAAAAGGGGATCAATATGTATCGTGATGGAACAGAATTGGCCTTGAATAGCTCTCTTGCCTCCATCAATGTGCAGACGGGAGATGTCTTGGAAACCTGCTCGAGTCCTCTACTGGCGGCTGTCTTATCGTCGCTTCTTCAGGATTTTTCGGCTATTCAAGATTTGTTGACGGCAGACGAACGAACAAAAGAAAACATTGAACCTCTGCTAGGATTGGAGAGCCATGATGAGCAGCAACCACTGCTGGATCCCTGGCCTGACCGATGGGATCACGAGAGTCTCAAAACTCGAGTCATCTGTTTGGCGTATCTCAAGAAAGTCCTTCAAAGGCAAGATCGATTTGCAAATCTCGAAATTCCAAAAATGACGAGTCTGCCACAACTATATGACTTTTTGCAAGCATCCGTCTTTTCCAAAGATAGAAATAAGAATGGACGGCAGTATAATAGCATGGCCAACATTGTCAAACCTTCCAACAAGGATGGTGTACCAACCACTTGTTGGAAGCTGCTCGAGTTCAAGTTGGACCGAATCAATTTTCTGGCCGCCTCTTCGACTGCGGGACTAAGTACGTCCAGAACACAAACGATTCAATGCTGTATTGAGAACTTTCTAAAGTCAGAGCGGGAGCGGCATGCAACCATCCAAGCCATCCATGGCGTGAGTTCGCCACAGCAAGGGTCCATTACCAACGACACCCCAAATACCACCAATACAAGAAATAGTAGAAGGGGCAACAGCGAGAGCACGAGAAAAAGGCGGCGTTTGAATGTGGAATCTCCTTCCATTCGGTTGAATGCGAGAGAATGGAAATGTACTACTTGTAAAACAGCAAGGGCAGATTCGTTATGCTTGACGGGCCATTGTCCCTTTGGAAAGCAGCCATCTTGTAAAAATTGCTTTAGCGCCAATCATCCCATCCTCCAGCGCGACCATGAGTGCGTTGACTTCTCCGATGCTCGTGCCAAAGCGCTATTGAAGAGTCTCCATAAGCAAGACAAGCAAGATTCGTACTGTCCAGACTATGCATCTGGGCCTTTTGCTATCCTTTGTACACTCTATGAACAAATGATGACAAAGTCGCAGCTCTCCTTGCCGGAATCTCGTCTCAAAGAGTTGGCCCAACCCATTTGTCGATCGAATTTGTACGATCATCAGGCACGTGGACGTAATGCCTTTGCTTGTGTGGAGTTGCTCACACACCGCGAGTTGGTGCGACAGGAACGATTGCCTGGTGCTAACAGAATGGAGCAAGAAGGAAAGTACAGCTTGCTACCCGATGGAGAATCTCTCGCAAAATATTGCTTTGCGTTTGAGCAACAAGTACAGGCAGTGATTGGTACTAATCCAAAAGAAAGTCGAGATCGCAACATGGCACTCGGTGGAAACAGTAGCAGTAGCAACAACAATCCATTAACAATCCTTGTGGATACGAGGGAAGATCGGACATTTGCGGAGAGGTTGCAACGAAGATGTCATACAGAGCGCATACCCTGTGAAGCACGAGAACTGCCGGCTGGAGATTATTTGTTTCTTTCCGGTGATAATAAAGTTTGCCCAGTTGTCATAGAGCGAAAATCATGGACTGATTTAGCGGACTCCGTATTGGGCAAGGGGCAACGAAGACTTGACTGTGTGCGGATTGGAGGAGACAACGGTGGAATGTTGTGTGACAGTCGGCGATGTCAATTGTGCAAAATGAAAGCCAGCGGTTGTTCTAAAGTAATGTTTGTGATTGAAGGAGCGCGTTGCAGTAAACGCGACTCTACGCCGGATAAATGCAGCCCCACCAAGCGATGCCAATACTGCAAAGAATTGCAACAGCGCCATGGGCGGGACATCGTGCAGGAAACTTTGGAGCAGGTGCTCTACCGATTGCAGGCTCAGCATGGATGTTTTGTACAGTATAGCCGGTCCTATAATGAAACTATCGAGTCTCTTCTTCTCATGCGAGACATACTGGGTACTGCCACGAGCCGCGAGGAGGGCAACACCTTCGAAGTTGAAGGTGACGATTTGGCACTCGCGATTGCACTGTCTCTAGGCAAGACCCCAGACACAGTTCGAAAGAAGGACATCACCAAAACTACATTGACATATGAGCAGTTCTGTACCAACTCACGTCGAAAGCCAGGCGATGATTCCTTCAGCGACAGCCGTATGCCAGATCGTGGATCGGTGACTGAGTGGACCGACAGCACGTTTGTCAAACAAGTTCACGATGGCAATGTGGTGGCCTGTTGTGCGAGTAATTTTGATCTATCGAAAATCGACGTGGAGATTTCTTCTGGCACGAAACGTACAAGAAACAGTCAGGCCCGCGAAGTGGTCAACTTGGATGAATCGTTCCAGGCAGCTTTGAAAGACGACGATGACAGCGATGCAGACAGTTCTGTCGTCATGTTTCTGGAGAACGCCCCCCCAAAGAAGAAGATGAAGAAATCTTGTGCTAATCAAGATGCTGTCATTGATATTGACGATAGCGAGGAAGAGGATGATGACATTGTTGTATTTAATGAATCTCAGGAATCCGTGCAGATTTTGAATACTGCGAAAGCAGGAAGAGCCGATTTTGATGACGATGATGTCGAAGTTTTACTAGAAGTCAAGCCGCAGTCGTCGTCGCTACCACGCAACAGTTCCCCCAAAACTGCTAGGCCCTCTGTAACACGAAGCCATTTGTTGCTTCTCAGTGGTTTGTATGAGTATGACATGGAATTCTGCAAAGATCTATCTGACGTCTGGAAATCTTTGTACTGCAGCGGGAAAACGGCGAATTCTAAGGACGATGACTTCGAGGCTTCTGCAAGGGAACAACTCACGCGTATCTATCAAACTGGCACACCATTGGTAGCCAGGAATACGATTCTATTTTGGCTCCTCTTCATCCAACTTCGCTGTGGTATTTTTGTCCACGTACTTCGGGAAAACAATGGCCTGAACAAGCTGAAGTCTCTCTGGCAGGGTTCTCCACAATCAACTACAATCGGTACCACCCCTTCCACCCACCGCGCAAATGCACGTGCAAAGATAACGGTGGCACCCCGAAGTGCCAGTACTACGTTCAGAGGTGATGCGATTTGCCCAGAAGCACGGTCTCGCCCTACTGGCAAGCCTCCACGCAAGACGGTTCCTCCGTCAAATTCAAGTTTGAACAAAGTAAGAGAGGCAAGACTTGCTCGATTCGAACAAAGGACGACCCCTCCCACAACGCGCGCTGCTTGCGAGCTTATACCATCTAGTTGCCGCGATACTCCTTCAACGCAGCAAGGCTGGGACTGCACTAGGTGCACGCTTCACAACATATCACATGCTTCGTGTTGCGTGACATGCGGTGCCGATAGGCCAGGCCGCACTCGCTGGATGTGCAAAAGGTGTACACTTGAGAATGCCCCCGATGTTTCAACTTGTGTTGCATGCTGCGCACCAAAGCTTGACGATCCTGGTGGTTGCAGTGATATCAGAGGTCCTATTCTCTCCGCAGGCAAAGTCGGACCTGCCAGAAGAGGATCTCTGGTTGAAGCGTCGCCCGTTGTTACGACTAGTAGTGCTGCTACGATGCAGACTTCTCAAACTTCACAGTCGTCCAAGACAAAATGTGGCGCATGTGGGCAACCAGGGCACAACCGAGGCACAGCTACCCCTGAAAATTGCTCTAGCTACTACGACGAGGATGAAGTTAAGCGTCGAGCCAAGAAAAAAGAAGAGAACAAGCGAAAGGCTCAACAGGCCAGTGACAACATTGCTCAGATCGAACAAAACAATGCAGACGTAGCAAGGCAATTGCAGGAGGCGCAACGCGCGCTTGCGAATTTGGAGGCCTCTGCTACAGCTACCGCTGCCTTGCGCCAAAACGAGGTCAAGCGTTTGAAGCGACTTGAGGCAAGGGCGAAGAAGCAAGCGCAGAAGTATAATTGAAGCGCTCGCGAAAGCAGTACAGAAGGCCCAATATTCCCTTCGGAGAAAATAGCTTCTAAGTTGAAGGAGTTGAACCATACTGGCCAGTCCATGCATTAGCTTTAGAGAAAGTAGCACTGTTTTTGCTTGTCACGAGAACGTAATAGGCATCTCTTGTTTCTACACACTCGACTTAGTCCTTCTTCAACATCTGTCCTAATCGAAGTCTAAAGATCAGTTTCCGTCCAAATTTAAAAAGCACTAGAACATCTACAGGCCGTAGTGCTGTCCATTCCCTCGCCCCACTCGTTGGGTTTTTGTCTCCATGACCTTCCAATAAGTTTGAAAGGTCCAAGTAAAACGATGAGTTGCACAATCCCATACAACGAGCTAGGGACCGTGCGGCTGGGATACCTTAAAATTGCTAACAGGTCAAACCGGTGCCAGCGGCAACTTAAGGCAAACAATTTGCCACAATGGATTCGGATCATTTCTTTCTTGCATAATTATCAAGTTTTACGCGTATAACTGTCTGTCCTGGCTCATACAAGCCCTTCGCCATCAACTCAATAGGAATGCGGCAGCGCAACTACTTATTGCCCTTGCCAGTCAACTAAACGACGGGAGAGCCCTATCGCTATAATTTACGTTCCAGGGAGCGTGCTCGTCCTGTTTCGCAATGTGTCATTTATAATGTTGTCAATGACAAATCACTTGGTAGTACAAGGAGTATTAGGTTGAAAGCACAAGCATTTTTTGGCCGCCTCTGCAATAGCTTTTGCGATACCTATTGGTACAGCATTGCCAATTTGCTTGCACTGTTCCAAGTAGGTTCCATAGAAACGGTAGTCATCGGGAAACCCCTGAAGTCGTGCTCGCTCCCTAGGGGTAATCAGTAATACAACGGCCGAGACTATAATGTTTCACAGCACTCATGCACAATATCGTTTGCGCAGGCCTGTCCGCGCTTAACTTTTGTTTGCATTCCAAAGCATAATCGGGGACATGTTTTTTGTGTTCTGGGCCAAGCAAGATGTGATTTCTGACCATTCTGTTTCCAATGAGTATTGTACCCGTCCCCTCTTGATCAAACATTGTCGTTGATGTTGTTTTCTCGCCCATCATTTGTTCTGGCACTTCAGTTTTTTGGCTAGGCCGCAAGGACAGTTGGCAACACTTTTTTGAACCAATCTGTTTCAACAGTTGCAGACTTATCAATTAGCATTTTTGTAAATTGTGGTGCTTTTGACACATGCAGGAGTCTTTTGGAACTTGTGTCTGTTTTAGGTTTTGCATGGCGAAACATCAAGAATGCAGTGATGTTTTTAAAAACAAGCCCTGATGTTTTCAAACATTTAGAAATGGTTCACAATTGAGGACGGCAAATGACCTACATTGATGATTGGATCAGCCATAAAAGAAGCAGTAGGTGCAGTGGTCCTATCATTTGATTTGGAAATGATTGTTGACTCTTTCGCATTCGTCATTGTGATTGTTAAACAAAATTTCAATCAAGAGCCCCCGCCATGTTCAAAATTTCCAATTTCAATTTTTCTTTCAAGGCATCTGCACCTAATTTTTCCCAAATCTTGTACAGAGAAGCAGCAAACAATGTGTCTAAAACTGACAAGAGATGATCCTTTTTGGCTACACCTTAGCCAGACAACTTGAATCAGTGCTGTGATGCACTTCTTGGAAGATGACAAAAAAGAATGATGTCGGGTCTCACATGAGATCGCTAAGATTGGGAAAACTCTGAAGGGGGAGCTTTGATTGACAAACCTGGCGCACACACTGTAGAACATTCAGCACAAAAAGTGCAACAGTGATGTTTTGGTGCTTGATGTTTTCATTGTGAGTGATTCAACAAAACACATTCTGCACACAAAGATTAGTTTCGGTTTCAAGCTCCCCCTGCATGAACATGTTTTTGTCCGCAATGAGGTGTTCCAAAATTTCCCAGCACATTGGTCTACACAGTGTTCCTTTAGAATTTTGGATTTTCGCACATTTTGCCCTTCTCATTACCTTTGTTCGTTCATTCACGGTTGGGCTGTTCTGTGGGCCTGGCACTGATCCCTACGTAGCTGCGCCCTCAACCTCAACAGTCGTGTGCTTCGTGTCCGATGCTATGCGTCCTCAACAGTCACAAAGCGGCTGGATTTAGCACGCGCGCGGAGCACGCGAGCGTCACTTCTGCCACATATTCTGCCCGGGTGGGAGTGAGACCCCCTACCGGAAAACCAATGAGCTAGCTAGAGATGCACAAAGGAAACAGTGGTGCAAGCACATTTAAAAAATGTGAAATGTGCAATTGAGATGATGTTAATTGGCGGCAAAATGATGCTGCATTCAATTATGAACCACTAGCATGGGAGGTTATGGGGCTGGTTATCCAAGATTCTTCTTGTGTTAAAATGCTGTGCTTCCAAAGGAATGTGTTTGAAATCTTGTTTGACATCATCTGCGAGCTACGTGGCGAGCTACGAGCTGCTCGGTCTACAACTAGCTAGCTACTTAAGTAGCCAAGAACTGGCTCCAAGAGGTTGCAGTAGCCGTGCAATGACTGTTCTGTTGCAGGCAGCGGAAAGAGGACCTTTCCGGTAGTATGTGGGCCAACCTATGATGGACTAGCTAGCCTAGCTAGTAGTAGAAACCCGAAAAACCGGGCAGCCGCGAAGGAAAATGGATCTCTGGCATTACAGGACTATCAAACACATCAAAGATCTATTCGAGCCTCTGCTTCAGGCGATGTTTCGGTTGCAAGTCGCGATTTCTCAACCTGCAGCAGTCGTCACAGTCAAAGTTTCTCAACTACTAGCAGCAGTCGCAGACATCTTCCTCAACGATCCGCTTCAGGGAATATGCCAAAACGAGCAAACGGTGATCAGCAGCGTCCTTCTCTGCGGCGCACAACGTCCGAACGAATCCCACGTGGAACTGTTTCATCCCATCGTGATCGCAGTCCAAGAGAACGCCATGCACCGTCTCGTAAACATTCTTCCCGAGACGCCGCCTCGAGTCGGTCGGCATCAGGGGGGAAGCAACAACGCCATCGTCGTAAACTCCACCACCATCTCCACCGTCAACCGGTTTCAGGGGATGCTCCTTCAGTTGTGAGTTCCTCTGTAGAAACTCACAGTATGGACAACAGTGGTGGTAGCAGTGGTAGTAGTGGCAATATCCAAGACAAGCCTCGCCGTCCGGGTTTGACTCGCGGGTCGTCGCTTCGCCTTCAGCGTGGGCTGAACATGTCCAAGCCACGGCCGGGGCTCATTAAATCAATCTCTGAGCGTCTCATCTCCGCAAAGGAAACTGACAAGGCAGGACTGTGGGCGTCAAAACCTACTATATATTAGGCTCGAACTGCCGTCTTCCTCCTCTGAGTGATGCAGTATAAAGTAGGTATAAAGGCTAGAAATATTTTTTGTGTACTAGAAACGTTTACCGGATTGACCACAAGC
>ENA-ORBV01012919-ORBV01012919.1-microbial-mat-metagenome-genome-assembly--contig:-NODE-12919-length-12783-cov-5.584763_pt1 | contig 12783 bp, 13 predicted proteins | sample MGYA00237777_ERZ505514 | MGnify/ENA primary metagenome ERZ505514 (study PRJEB26160, sample SAMN06269048) | microbial mat metagenome | isolation source: Oligotrophic lake microbial mat | place...
GTGGTTCTGGCCATGCTGACTTCTTTCTTCATGTTGTAGGTGATGGTTCCAGCAGGGAGATGCAATTGGACTCCGCTAGTTGGCAAGACTGGAACCACTGTGTAGTCTGTGTTGGGGTGATTGGTCATGTGGTCCCCTGCGAGTTTGTCGGCATTGACATTCAGCTGTGCGGGGAGGGGCAACTGTTCACATGCAGTCTTCTTGTCCTGGTGCCCTTTGATGTGCAACGCAGCTGGGCGGGCAGTGACTGGCAACAAGTCACGAGTGGCCCAAATCTTGGCCAACACATCACAATCAGAAGCCTGGGTGGAGTCAGGAGTTCTCTTCCATTCTGCTGGTGCTTCTTGACTGGATTCCACCATGCATTTGTTGTCGCAATGCAGCTGGGATTTACTCAGTGTTCCAGTGATGAAACTTTGTGCACAGCAAACAAGCCGCACGATGTGCAGAATCCCACAACCTTCCACCCTGCAAGAATTGGAATGGGCACCACAGGCTGGCCCTGTGATGTGAAGCAGGTGTTGGCCCTGGTTGGTGCTCAGGACCCAGCCAAATGATGCTTTGGGGCTGAATGCGCCCCCATCACCAGCAAACAAAACAGATTCTGTGCTCACAAATGGGTGCTGATTGCGAGTTTTGCGGCTGGAGCCTCGCAGGATTCCTGCTGGGGCGTCAGTCATCCTTCCCATGTTTGAACCTCTTCCTTGCCACCAACGCGACAACAAGCAACAACAAACTTGAATGACTGCTGATCCGAGACTCTTCATGCCTGCCTGCCGTGCCCCACTGGAAACCATCAGACTGCGCTTTGCCGTTTGTGTGTTTGTTCATGGCAAATTGGCCCTTCAGTTTCTCCTTCCCTCATGATGGTCAAGCACCCACTGACGAGTGAGTTTGTTGGTTCATGAGACCACACCCTCTCTCGAGGCTGTGGCAGGCAAGACACATGGAGCTGTGGTGTGCTTGCTGTCGAACATGAAATGAGATGAAGGACTTGGACTCTTGGTCCTTGGTTGGAATGTTTGAGTGGGGTGTTCTTCGGGTGTCCTGCAACACATGTGGCTGTCTCAGCCCCACAACACAACTGAACCTCGGAGACAGTGAGAGGGGTCGCAACCCTCCACGATGAAGATGCATTCGGAGAGCACCACAGACCACCGGCTGCGAAGCCCCCAGCACAGTGGCAGCAGAAACATTGCATGGGAGCAAGTCCTTTGTGGGATCCCTTGGAGCAGCACAGGCCAACCATTGCTGTTGGTTGGCCCCAACTGTGTCTTTGTTGCACAGTTGCCTGGCTCTGACATCCAAAAAGGGTGTCTGTTCACAGAGGGTGGGAGGGCAAAGCAACAGTGCCAACCACGGCCCTCTGTCACACACCGGTAGCAGATTTGACAAACCACACCAAAGAGGTCAGTGACCCTCACTTTGATTGCCACCATGGCAGCTTTGCAAAGCATTCTTTCAGCTCTCTGTGTGAACGAGCATCTGTCGCCCTGTCTGCTGGCACACATGATTTCCAATTTGACCACTTCTGTCAAGTCATTGATGCAAAGGGTCATTGAACCCTCATTTTTTTGGTTGTCTGCTTTGCTGCTGTTGTCTCATGACTCACTCACAGACAAGGATGGTGCTTCTGATGATGCTTCAATCAATTGGTTGGCAAGACGTCTTCATGTTTCGGTCCTGATTCCAGGAATTGGCATGCCTGCTGCAAACATCTGCTCGAGGACCCCACCAAGTGAATGCATCTCTTTTGGTTTGTTGACCGCCATGGCATCCTCTGTCGTGTCTCCCATCTTTAAGAATTTTCTCAGGCTTTCCATTGGGTATGCATGCAGTGCAATCATGGCCAACAACAACCATGTTTTTTTTTCAATTGAGCCGTTCTGAAACGGTCCGCCAGCGCACAGAGAATGTCGCACTTCCTCAATGGAAAAATGATGGTGTGACCTGCCATGAATCCAAAGCCACCAACTGTGACACTGACAGCTGCAGTCGCTCATTCAACTGAAGCAAACAGGAGAAGTTGTTGCTGTCAACCTGTCCATTGCTCTTGAATCAACCTTGAATTGACCAAGATTGACGGCCGCACGCCCATGGCAATGCATTGTGTTTTTGCCAAACTCACCCTTCTTTTTGCCTAACCCCATCCCTCTGCGTGTGGTGCTTCTGCTGCAGTCGTCTGTCATCCTTTCACAGAGTCATCCTTTTGCAAATCCATTGTTTCCAAGCTGAGTGATCACAATGCCGGCAGATGATGGAAGCATTGGAGTGAGTCGAGGCAGTCTGCCAGCCGGCTGGTGCCTGGTGCAGCAGTGGCAGTCTGCAGCAGCAGCCGGCAAGCGCATTGCCAAAAAGATGTGGTGTGTGGTCTGCGGTGGAGTGAGTTGAAGCAGTCTGCTAGCTGGTGCCTGGTGCAGCAGTGGCAGTTCAGCAGCTAGCAAGCACATTGCCAAAAAGACACAAGCATGAGTGCAAGTGTAAAATTCTACCCACCAGTGTCCACTGATGGAACGCCCAGTCCGTGCTTTTGCTCCACGGAAAGTTCATCCAAAAATGGATGCACCGCCCAGCTGCTCCAAAGCTCCCACCAGGGTTTGCTCCTGAACAATCATCATTTTCTTTCTGTTGCTGTCTGTTGTTGCTTCTGAAGCCACCAAGGCCAATGCCGCCAGCTCAGAAGGAGGGAGAGGATGGAGCATCGCCAGGGCTGCTGCCATCTTCACCTCCAAAATGCTTTCAACAGGTTCAGGGCCCTGGCCCAGAACCAAGCAGGGGGGGGGAGGATGGAGACTCAATGTCTTTGCAGAGAAAGAGTTCCATCCTCCCAGTGCTCGTCAACAGGCTTTGTCTGCCTTCTCTTCTGATCCCACCAGTGAACCGCCCTGGGGGAAGCCCCAGACTGCCTGCTCACCACCATGCAATGCATCCAAATGGGTCTTGTGGACATGCAGTCCAAGCACCATGCGTTGTTGTCTTTTGTTCACATGGTGTTCCATGGTGTGCAACCCAGCCTTCTTGAGTGCCTCCTCAAGAGGGGGACAGATTGCCGAAAAGATGTGGTGTGTGGTCTGCGACAGACACAAACGTGCAGCAGGCATTGCAGCAGTGTGGTCGAGGTGGCTACGAAACCCAGGCAGTTCACGAAGCGGAGAGCTGGCGAGCAGCTGAACCCAAGAATGTCTGCTCCAGTGCAACTGACAATGGTGGTGACGGAACAGCTAGCCAGCTGGCAACTGTGCACCAGACCGGTGCCAAAGTTCACATGGGACATTGTGTCCCATGCGGACCAGAGCCTTTTGCCACAAGTGGCACAGTGCAACATGATGTCATGTCACCGCGGTCAGGTGATTGAACCTGAACTGTGAGGCTCAGGGTTCAAACCCTGTGGGATTTGTGTGGAAGCCTAGCAGGAGGGTTCTCCTCTGAACGATCCACTCAAATGCCACTGACCGATGAAATCACGTCAGAAGCAACAGGCGAATCGTGGTGCAATCCACACACAAGACTGATGAAATTGCGTTGGCATGATTAAATTGACTGCGTCAACGGACGCGTTGACGATGTCACTTGCACAAACAGCGCGGGCGCGCGCATCTGAATGTGACATTCAAAATTGCCGTGTGTCCTGATCCACAAACGATGACAGCGAGTGCGTTCGCTGGGGGCTTCCACAAAATGCACAGCAAAACAGCACGAAACGGTCGGTCCTCGCACTGAACTGGGCGTTCCTAAGCACGGAGCACAACTGCCCGTTGAACTGGCTGGCAACTGATCAATCACGGCAAAACAAAGCGGGCGCGCTACAAATGCAGCGAAACACATGCAATCCGGCAAGCGAAACACATGGCCTCTGACCGTGAGACGCACACATGAACATTGGCACTTGCCTGTCACAAACATGAGCTGATTTCCGCAGTGAAACAGGACAAATCACGGGGGAGGATGCACTGGACCGGCACCAAAGTTCATGTGGGACAACACCCCATGTGTTCACAAGCCTTTTGCTGCTGCAGCACAACACAGGCCCTGACAGAGATGAATTCTGAGATCAAGAAGAAGTGCAAGCAGGTGCACAAATCACATGAACGACACAACTGAAAAAATGGATGACAATTGGACCAATGGGCATGTGCTGTGAAAATGATGTCACCAAATCATGAAGAAAAAGGATGAAACTGCTGAAAGCACAGCACCAACTGAACTGATGATGAACGCATGATGAGACCCAACAAATCCGAAGTGCCAGAATTGAAGTTGCAGAACCTCCAAATTGCTGTTTTGTGTCCATGCTGCATCTGTCGCCAGTTGACAAACATTCCAAATGCACTGGCATGCTCCATTTTGACTCAAACCATCAGTCAGCAAAAGAAAAGAAGGTCATCACATGGATCTCCACAAAATAGCCATGATGGGGGCAGTTGAACTTCAAGCATGAATGGTGACAATTGGAGCGGTTGTTTGATTGTTCGAACGCAACTACTACGTCGTGGTACGGTAGCCTACTACGTCGCAGTAGGTGCACCACGCGGTGAGAAGTCGATTCGTCGAGCACACCGGTCATCGTAAACCTATTGCCAAAGTTCTGCCGAAACCCAACTAAGTAACATGTACAGTCGTTCCGCCAAAATGTACCGTTATGAACTAGCAACAAAATAGCTAGCTCTACTCTAGTAGCCTACCAGATTGAAGATTCACTTCACAGTACTGATAGTACTGAACTTTTTAAACAGGTCGCCCTACTGTACGATTGAAAGTCTGGGAACAGTTCGGAACACACTTCCGAGTAAACACCATGACTCCAAAATAGTGTACTGTATGAAAATTGCTTTTTCTGAACGCAACGCAACGCAACGCACGTACTAGCTAGCTAGTACTTCAAGTACGCACTTCAACCATCTTGGTTGGTATTCGGAGTAGTGCGTAGTGGCTATTGCCCTGCGGTTGAGGAATTATGATTCGGTCATCCTGGAAAGGCATTGGCGAACGCAGAATTTCACAAGGTTATTCAATACACTACAATTGTACCGCATGGTCCGCATCACAGAATCTGTGACATGGGTTCGAAGTAGCAAGAACTCATTCAATCGGGAAATTACAAATCTACAACTCTTGCACAGTTAAGAAACCTTATCACCATGATGAGCCCTGCTGCAAAAGTCAACGTCATGAACGCAGAAGGTGCTGGTATGGACCTCGACGACAGCAGCTGCCACAGCTTCGATCAAAGCATGGCGGACACTACGGCACACAAGAGCGAAGAAGAAGAGCCTACGCAAGCTTCCGACACTTCTGACGCCGCGAAGGAGCTGAGGGACACGGTCATTCAAGACGAAGAACGGGCGGTGCGAAGGGCTAGGGTCCTTGTGGGCATTTCCGTGGCGATTATCGGCATTGCTGTCACGGTGGCCGTCTACTTTCTCGCCAGGGCCAAAAGTGATCGGGTCATGTTTGAACTGGACGTAAGTACAGTACTGGTTACTACGGAGGAGACATGGGACTCCTAGCTAGATTGGCATATGTACACCACTAACCTTCCTTTCTTGCCTCTTCCTGGTTCACCAAACTACCCGATTTGCTAACTGCAATCAGTATGAAGGGTTTGTCAAAAACATTAAAGCCCTTGTTCGCTGGGAGGTCCGCTACAACTTTGCTCTCATGGAACAGCTAAGGTAAGCACTCCAGGTGGGCACTTCTAGAGTAGCTATTTTCTTCAGAAACCCCTTTTCTAAACCTCTGTCGACACTCCGAATAGCGCCTCTACCACTCTCTCAGCCGGTCTCATGAACGCTACCTTCCCCTTCCAGACTAATCCGCAATACGAGATTAGTGGCGGTTTCGTTGACGGAATGGGCGGCATCATGTCCGCCGCGTTTGCGCCTCTTATCACCGAAGAACAAAGGGACGAATGGGGAATCTACTCAAGGGCCAACCAGAGATGGATTGAAGAATCCGCCTTTCTTAAGAAGGTACACCCAGTCCATCGAGATGCTCTTCATGGAACCATTCAAGATCACGAGCATGACCGACGATTGCAGGGAACCTCCACTTCCAACACTGCCGACCAGACTTCTGCTTCTACCTCTCCTCCTCAAACATCCGTCTCCAGAGCCATCTACCGCTGGGAAAACGGACAAAAGGTTCCTGAACTCCACCAGCCTGGTCAATTGTATGCCCCCCTTTGGCAAGTCTCACCTGCCGACTACGGTGCTGTTAACCTGAACCTTCTAAGTGATCCCAGGATTGCTCGGCCATATCTCGCCATGCTCAAGGCAAATCAAGGCGTTATGTCTTCCAGCTTTGAGGTCGAGGATACAGTAAGTCCACAAAAACGTCTACCACACCAGGTGGCTACCACACTGTCATTCTCACCCGCTTGCCATTACTCCACAGTTCGACTTCCTCTTTGATCCCGAAGAAAAGATCTTCAAGAAAGACCCTCACACCTACATCCTCCAACCTGTCTATGATGCCATTGTCGAAAAAGAAAAGCAAAGGCTCGTCGGCTTCTTAGTGGCCATCAGTCCTATTGGGAATCTCCTTGACAGACTTCTTCCGGAAGGCAGGACTGGCGTCATTGCCGTCCTAAAGGACGATTGTAACAAGACCCTGACCTTTGAAATGTCCTCCAACAAGGCCCGCTTCCTGGGATATGAAGATCTTCATGAAGCCAAGTACGACTTGTACGAACATGTCGAATACAATATTGAAATGTACGAAGAACGACTCGAAGGCGTCTGTACTCATGATCTGTACCTTTATCCAAGCACCCCACTGGAAGATAGCTACAAAGCCGCACAACCCATCCTCTACACAGCCATGGTTGCCCTCTCGTTTTTTGCTGTCTTTGCCCTCTTTGTGGTGTATGATCTTGTCGTCACGCGTCGACAAAACAAAACAATCATGACCGCCCTTTCTAGCCAGGCCATTGTCCGAAGCCTCTTTCCGGACCAGATTGGAAAGCAAATGATTACGGAAGCCCAAGAACGAGCCGATGCTCGCAAAGACAAGGGCAATCGCAAGGAATTTGATTCCCAGCATCTGTCCAACGGGCAGAATGTTGCAAGTCGCAAAACCAATGCCAAGCTCTACCCCGACGCCACTGTCATGTTCGCCGATCTGGTCGGTTTCACTGCCTGGTCCTCCATGAGAGAGCCTTGCCATGTTTTTGCCCTCCTCGAAACCATCTACGCCGCCTTTGATAAAATAGCATCTTCGAGACGCGTCTTCAAAGTGGAAACCGTCGGTGACTGTGTAAGTAAAATCAAGATGCTGCTGCTCTGGCTGGCTACTATAGTGTCCCTCACCTCGATTGTCTCTATTGGTGCATCATAACAGTATGTTGCCGTATGCGGTTTGCCAGATCCCCAAAAACAACACCATGTCAACATGGCTCGCTTTGCTCGTGATTGCGTGGCTAAGATTGAACCATTGCTCGAAACTTTGGGACGGGAGCTTGGCCCAGACACTGTGGATTTGGGAGTACGAATCGGCCTTCACAGTGGGCCCGTCACCGCCGGTGTTCTTCGCGGGGATCGTGCTCGTTTCCAACTGTTCGGTGATGTAAGTGCTACCTCTCCTTTCAAAAATGGCTTTGTCACGATTATTTCCTCACCTCAACTTCCGTTCGTGCCCATATCACCAGACCGTGAACACTGCAGCCCGCGTTGAGTCTACTGGGCAAAAGAACAAAGTACACGTTTCTCTAGAAACTGCGGAATTGCTCATCGCTAGTGGCAGAGGAGCCTGGCTGTCAAAACGAAAAGATACCGTCTACGCCAAGGGCAAAGGTGAATTGGAAACATATTGGCTCCTGAATAAGTCAGCTGGCTCGGATACACACTCCACTTCGGGAAGCACTGCCGAAGCGAGTGGTCACATGGACGTACCCAAAGAGCGACACCCCATTACCCCTTCCACTGATTCCGGCAACGACATGACAGTTGACGTAAAGAACGTGCGGTTGGCCAACTGGAACGCGGAGATTCTGAAGAAACTCCTGTGTGAAATCCTGGCCAGTCGCGAGACTCGTGGCATTCAAGCTGACACCATCTCCAAGATGAAAGCCAAAGAAAAGGACATGACCCTATCCCAGGATGGTACGACTGTCTTGGATGAGTTGCAAGAAATCATTGCTCTTCCAGATCACGGCGTGATGGATCCCTATACAGAACAAACGTTCGCTGCTACCGTGGCTGCAACGCAATTGGACGATAAGGTCCAAGAACAGTTGCGTGACTTTGTCATGTCCATTGCAGCTTTATACCGTCCCAACAGCTTTCATTCGTTTGAGCATGCCAGTCACGTGACCATGTCAGTGAGAAAACTTCTGAGCCGGATCACGTCAGCAGAACACATGGTTGATGCACATCAAGATACTGGTCTTGTGGATGGGAACCATGGCCAAAATGCCTATGGAATCACCTCGGATCCTTTGACGCAATTTGCGATTGTGTTGTCGGCGTTGGTTCATGATGTGGATCATACAGGAGTCCCCAATGCTCAGTTGATCAAAGAGAATGCCAGTATTGCAGAGTTGTACCGCGCCAAGAGTGTGGCGGAACAGAACAGTATTAATTTGTCGTGGAACCTGTTGATGCAGGATCGCTACGAAGACCTTCGTCGTGCGATTTACTGCAATGAAAAGGAGTTGGATCGATTCCGCAAGCTAGTGGTGAATATTGTTTTGGCGACGGATATTGGTAAGCGTGGTGTTGGCTTTTGTCTTTCCTCTCTGGCTTGAAAGAGCCCGTGCGTTACGCGTGTACTGACCTTTTTCTCCTTTGTTCTTTTGCACACGGTAACAGCCGATAAGGAATTGGGTGCTCTTAGAAAACAGCGTTGGAACAAAGCGTTCAGCAGTGGTGGTCCCGGCAGCTCTCATGCCTACGAAAAACAGGAATCGGCCTTGACTTCGAAGGAAGACGTGGATCGCAAGGCAACAATCGTGATTGAACACATTATCCAAGCCAGTGATATTGCTCACACAATGCAGCATTGGCATGTGTACAAGAAATGGAACTCCCGTTTGTTTGAAGAGTTGTATCAGGCTTATGTGGAGGGTCGTGCAGAGAAGGATCCTTCGGAAGGGTGGTACCAGGGAGAGCTAGGCTTTTTTGATTTTTACATTATTCCATTGGCAAAGAAGTTGAAGGAATGTGGAGTGTTTGGGGTTTCGAGTGATGAGTACTTGACGTATGCAACACAGAATCGTCGTGAATGGGAAACGAAGGGGCAAGAAGTGGTGGCAGAGTACAAGTCCATGTGCGAAGGAAAGTATGCGGCGCATTTGGCTGCCAACGTGGAAGCAGGTTAGAAAGAAAAGTATATGGTAGTAATACATATGATGTTTGCATAATGACTTACTAGCTAGCATAGCTACAGCAATGATGCAGTGAGTCAACGAAATTTGAAGAAAATCCGAGTAGATGAGCGTCTAAAATATTTAAAAGACCTTTTATTTCTTGGCTGTTTCCGCCAGCCCCAAAAGCGGGGGAACACCGAAGCCCGCCGAAGCTCACCGAGGCTAACTGCTCGCTAGCTGTACAGCTGAGTGGGTCAAGTTAGTTGAAGTGAGCCAGTCAAGTTTGCAGCAATAGAGGACAGCCAAACTACAGACGATTCATTTTAGTTTAATACCGCAAATGCCAGCAACAATTTTCCGTGAAACAGAAACAATCGATTTTCACGACGTTTTTTAGGCCAATGCTCCACCGCCACCTCCACTTGACTTCTCACGAGCACCGCCATCAAAGCGTAGACTTGCGACGTGTGTCTTCTCTTTGTACGTATTCAATCGAACGAAGTTGAACTTCACCTCCTTTCCTTCAATTCGATCTTCCATTGTCCACAGCACTGCACTTGTCGAGCCCGTCAATGCAGAATCGTGCTGGTGAGAAGCAAAATACTTGGCAAAAACTTCGTACGTTCCTTTATCTGCAAATTTCCGGGCAAGATACACTTCGGGGCCATATCCCTCCGTGAAGTCACGACTCATCAGGCTTCCCTTGCCCCGCTTGTTGCCGTAATAGATTTCCTCCTTGGAAGGCTCCACGACATGCAAATCGACGTCGGTCTTATCAGTATCCCATCCTAGCCATACTACCAGTGCTGGATCGAATTCGTCGCAGCGGAAAATATTCTCACTTTGGGACGCTTCAGTTCCTGTTTGACCCTCTAGAAAGATGTCCAGACCCTTGGGCCATTCCGCTGCTTGCACGGTAGTTGTGCTTTTGTTCAATTCCACGGCAGCCTCTGCAATGCAGTGAAGCAGGACAAGGGCTGGCCATTCAACTTCATCAAAGCGATTGGTCCATTGATAAGTCAATACATGAACGATTCCTTCCTGGGCACGGATGATCTTTGTGGCGAGTTCCCGCGCGACCTCATCGACACTGCTGCTGGGTTCGCTGGCCTTGATCCAAGCGAGCTCTTTCCAGACCTTCCAAAACTGGGCCAAGCTGATGTCGAGGAAGCTTTGTGGTTCCAAGGACGCTAATTCCCTTACTTTTTCAAATAGTTGGACAGCGAGTTTGAGCCCGTAGGTTGTATCGGCCGACAAGAACACATAAGCCACGCAGCGAAGCATCTGCGTGTCCTCCAGGCCGCTTTCAAGGCAATTGGAAGCGACCTGGACAGCCTCGCTCTTTCTGCCATGTTTTATCAATACTCGAGCCGTATTTAAGAAGAACGATGGTGAAGCAGAGTCGCGCCCACCCACCGAGAGAAGCTCATTCTCGTACACGTTCCTCCAATCCCTTTCACCACCTTTCTCGAGGGCAGCCGCCAAAATTTCAGCGTAGTCCTGAGAGTCCTTTGGCGCGGAAACCTTTGAGGCGGTTTGGAGTTCCTTTCCGTCGTTTGGACAGCCACTGGGACCCTCGCTGGATGTGCGCTCATTACAATTTTGGGGAGGGACTTCACCTGCTAAATCTAAGCAAATGAAGGAACATTCCTCCAAGCTTCCTTGTGGCGAAGGGACAGAACGTGCAAAGTCGAAGCCCGTTTGGGCACCAGGCGGCGCAGCGCCACATTCCTCCAAGTCGTCGTCATCTAGGTCAAGGGACGACGCACTTTCGCTGCTGGGTGGGGGGCGGATACATTCACGGAGCATGAGCATTTCCATCATACTTTCTTCCTCGGAGGAACAGTCTTCCTCCACTTGATCTTGGCAAGATTCCTCTTCATCTTCCTCGGCGGAGCGCCCGGAGGAGCGACACCAGCGTCGCAGAGCGCGACCTCGCACTTGGCGGGGATTGTAGACACAACTGTCTAAACAACCGTACAATACTTGACCCCCATCTACAAGGTGCAAGTGGTCATTGACTTCACGTTCAGGATATTCATATTCTCCCCTCTCGGCGGTTTCACGTTCTGCCCTACGCAAAATAATACCTTCAGGAGCTGGCGGGTTGCGTGGTTGGTCTTCTTCGGCAAAGAAGACTTTCATTTTGTGGGCGAGATTCGCTACCTTTGCTCTCTGCTGCTCATTCTTGACGCCGCCGATCTCACCAACTTCGTACCCCATGGAATCTTTGTCGCCACGAAAAATGTCTTGCTTATGGATCTCCTTTGCCACCGGATGTCCGGCCGGAGGTAAAATACTGTGCTCTATAAATTGCTCCTTGTCATACAGCATCAACAAGCTACTTTCCGGACTGCAGAACCCGTACGATACAGCCAGCTCCTCTTTGACAGCCGAAGTAGAGAGACCCGACTTGATCCCAAAGGCCTCAGCTTCACAGTAGACCCCCTCTGCATACAAGTGCCCCAAAAGACGGGAGGCTAAAGCGTTACCGGCGGCGCCCGAAGATTCAAGGCGGACCGTGGGGCAAAATTGAACTGGAACGCCTGCATTTTCCGGGGACGAGACAGTGGCGGTTGCTGCCCCAACAAGCTGATAGTTGAACTGGTAGATTCTACTTCCCACTTGGACATTTGCGGTCAATTTCGTAACGGAAGAGGAAGTACCAATGATCCCGCTAACCAAGAAGCCGTCGCTGGGAATATGTTGATTCAGGACTTGTAGGCGATAGTCGGGACAACAACGAAAACCATCATCCACCTCTTCCAAAAAAGCATCTTCACTCTGGTCGGTTTCGATGGAACGAAGGATGGGATATGGAAATAAAATCCCCTTCAAGAAGCTTTTGTCGCGTTTGGTCAAAACTGCCCCTGTAGTGTTGGGCGACGCTGCAGCGATGGTCTTTAGACAAAGGAGATTGGTCTCATTTGTATGGGAAATACAATGGACCGGGAATGGAATGGTTTGGTTATTGTCGAAGACAGGAAGACGGCCAAGATTGTCGATGCCATCAGTGAACACCAAGCACGTATCGACTGAGTCGCCCAGTTCCGACAACAAAGCCGGCAGGGTGGTCAAGTCTGTACCGCCATCATGGTCGATAGATCGAAGAGCCGCCAGGACGCTGTCGGTTTCATGGTAAACCCCAATCTTTTTGTGACCGCAATCGCCCATTGTCCCAAACGTGTAAAGTACAATAGTCTGCGTAAAGGCTTGGGCCAAGAGCTCTTTTAGGCGCGAGTAACGTGCATCCGTGACAGAGGGTTTCATAGACGATGAGGCATCCCACGCTATCGCAACACGGTCGAGGCATCTTTTTTTCATGACGCTGCCGCTATCACAGCCCACCAGCGCCTCCATGCAAGGGATTTTGCATACAAAATGGTTCTTTCCAAACGATTCGCCTACAATGGCTCCCGCTTCGCCGGGCAACTTGCCTTGCAAGGAGTCTATGGAGTCTATGTCGCAGTCATGAACAA
>ENA-ORBV01012920-ORBV01012920.1-microbial-mat-metagenome-genome-assembly--contig:-NODE-12920-length-12783-cov-3.460019_pt1 | contig 12783 bp, 10 predicted proteins | sample MGYA00237777_ERZ505514 | MGnify/ENA primary metagenome ERZ505514 (study PRJEB26160, sample SAMN06269048) | microbial mat metagenome | isolation source: Oligotrophic lake microbial mat | place...
CAGACAGAACCTAAATCCCTTCCCTCTCCCTTTTCGATGGCAAGCTACAAGCGGGTTGCATTCAACCACCATCTACTCCAACGCTTTATTTCCCAGTTAGACTTGAACCCAACCTCCATTAAATCCCATCCCAACTATCCAAATCTCCTCTCCTACGGTGTTATAGACGCTTAATTCTGTCCGAACTATTGATTAACCAGAATATCTATTAACTAGAATATCCATTAACCAGCGCTCTACCCGATCGCCCATTGCCGCCATTGAATAGTCTGCCTCAACCTGTTGACGGCAGGCGGCGCGATCGATCTGGTCTAGTCGGGCGATCGCCTCCACTAACCCTTCTACACTATCGGGCTGCACTAGCCAACCTGTTTTGCCATCCATCACAATTTCGGCAGGGCCACCTCGGCGATAGGCAATCACCGGCACCCCACAGGCCAGCGCCTCGATCGCCACATTGCCAAAGGCTTCGATCCATTTGGGGGTCATCAATAGCCCTTTGCAGTGCCCCAACTCGCGCTGAAGTTGGGCGGTTGGCAAAAACCCTCGATACTCAACGCGCGCGTCGGGATGTGTGCGCTGGATCTGCTGCCAGTAGCCGGGGTTGGCCATCGCTCCCCAAATCTGGAGCGGCAGGTTGGCGTGGCTAGCGGCGGCGATCGCGTCCTCTAGCCCCTTTTCGGGAGCAAGCCGCCCCACCCAGCCCAGCCCCTCAGTTGCCTCTGGGCAAAACTCGTACAGCGCTAGGTCTAATCCATTGCCCAGCACCCGATAGTCGGCGGCAGTGGCAAAGGTCGCCGCCTGGGCGCGGCTGTGAACCCCAAGGGTGCCTGGAAACTGAGTGCCCACCTGCTGCATGATCTGATCCATCGGATCGGACAGAGAACCCATGCTGATCAGGTGGGCAATGGGGCGGCGAAAGAAGGGGGTTAAGTAGAGCGGCAGCCAGTCGTAGGCATAGTTGAGCAACAGATCATACTCATCCTGCACGGCACGGGCATAGGCCCACATATTAGCCAGCACGGCATCCGGCGGCAGCAGCACAGGGTCAGTCCGTCCTTGGGTTTGGGCAAGAGTTTGCAGCTGGCCGGGGATCTGCACAATCGGCAAATCTCCCAGATGCGACCCGCACGGAGCCACTATGGTCACAGCATGTCCCCGCTGCCGTAGCGCCTGCGAAATATTGTGCAGCGTCAACTCTACCCCGCCTCCTAGCCCTGTGCCGAGCGCGCCGACAGTTGTAGACAGCGACAGAATCCGCAGCGGCTTCGAAGGAGAAGGGTTCACGGGTTAGCGTTGGTAGAGGTGCTGGCCAGTTGGAGCGCGGCTAGGTGCGATCGCGCGGTGTCGGCATCGCGCTGAATTTGGGCTTTCAGCTCGTCCAGCGAGGCAAACTTTTGTTCGGGGCGCAAAAACTGTTCCAGGCTAACGGTCAGGGTCTGGCCATAGAGTTCACCCGACCAATCCAACAGGTGTACTTCTACCGTGCGCTGAGTCCCGGCTACGGTCGGGCGATAGCCAATATTCATCACGCCCGGAATGCCGCGACCTGGCAGGTCAGCGCTGGCGTTACTGCCCCCATCCAGTGTTTCACCCGTCACCAATACGGCATACACCCCGAGGCGAGGCAAAAACTTTTCGGCTGGCACCTGCACGTTCGCAGTCGGAAAGCCAATGGTTCTCCCTAGCTGCTGACCGAGTTCAACGCGGCCTACCAGGGCATACGGTCTACCCAGCAACCGATTGGCTCGCGCTATATCACCCTGCTGCAAGGCGTGTCGAATGGCAGAACTGCTGATGCGATCGCCCTCTAGCGTCTGTAGCGGCACAATATGTACCGTGATGCCATAGTGAGAGGCGATCGCCTTCAGGTCGGTAGACGTGCCTAGCCGCTTGCGACCAAAACAAAAATCTTGCCCCACGCTAATCGCCCGTACCTTCAACCCCCGCACCAAAATCTTGTCTACAAATTCTTCAGGGGTAAGCGCAGCTAACTCTTGGTTAAACGGCAACAATACCAGCTGCTCTACACCCAAGCGCTCCAAGTGCTGCACTTTTTCATCAAGGGGCGTTAATAGCTCGCGGGTTTGACCTGTAAAAAATTCTTGCGGGTGGGGCTGAAACGTGAGCACCGTAGCATATCCAAGCTGAAGCTCCAAGTCCAGTCGAGCGGCGACGACAGCCTGTGCATTAGCACCCATCGCTTTGCCACCCTTGGACTCCAAAATTGGCTGGATCACCTGTCGATGCCCCAAATGAACTCCATCGAAGTTCCCCAAGGCAACGGTTGTTGGCGTTTCAACAGTATCTAAACAGGAGGTAATCCACACGCTTTACATTTTTACATACAATCGTTAGCGCCGCACAGCCCAACCGAGCCGCTAAGCCGATACTTTGGTGTGAGGGCTGACAGCCGACGCATCAATGGGAGACTCGGTCAGCAAATCCAGCGTTAAACCTTCCCAGGCCACTAAGCTGTTAGGAAACTGCTGGGCCGTATCATCCTTAATCTGATCCATGAAGTCGTCGTTGTGCAGCGGATCATGATGAAAAATCACTAACCGTTTTACGTTGGCCGCCTTAGCGACCTTAACAGCCTCTTGCCAAGTCGAATGTCCCCAGCCCACCTTGCTAGATTTTTTAGAGTAATACTCTTCATTCGTGTAAGTGGCATCGTAAATCATGACGTCGGCGTCGCGACATAGACCCATCACGTTGTCATCCAGCCGCTCGGGGAAATGTTCGGTATCGGTAATGTAGGCAACGGCATGACTGTCCCAGTTGATGCGGTAGCCCACTGCTTCACCAGGATGGTTCAATAGCGCATTGTTGACCACCACGTCGCCAATGTGCACATCTTCTCCAATCTTTAGGGTTTTGAAATTCATCTCTGCACCCATAATCTGGAGCGGCACCGGAAAATTGGGGTGGAGCATTTGATCGTTGAGGCGCTGCTCGATCGTTGATCCATTGGGAGCTTCTGCTCCATAAATATTGAAGCGATTGCCTTTGATAAAGGCGGGGACAAAAAATGGGAAGCCCTGAATATGATCCCAGTGAGAGTGGGTAAAAAACATATTGGCCTGGATTGGCGTTTCCCTGAGCAGAGACTGCCCTAGAACCCTCAGCCCCGTGCCCCCATCAAAAATCAGTCGCTGTCCTCCTACTCGCATTTCCACGCAAGAGGTGTTGCCTCCATAGCGCACCGTTTCCGCGCCAGGACAGGCAATACTTCCCCTCACCCCCCAGAACTGAACCTCGAACTGGTTTTTCACGCTAGACATGTGTGTTCCTACCGGATTCCGCCGAGTCTCTTTGTGTGAGACCTATCGATACCTGCCAACTGGTTTGAACCCTGAAACAGAACGCATTACCTCAACGCTTAGTGGTAGATAGGCTGAGTAGTAGATAGCTGTGAATACTCTAGCTAATCTATAAGCAGTTGAGGTACGTCGGTAAACATCTACGTGGGTCGCTGTGTAATAGGTCTAGTCTAGCCCAGACCAGCCTGACCATCACGGGTATGTTGCCTATTATGTAGAATGCCGCAGATCTTAATCTTATAGACCGAACTAGAGCAAGCCGTGGGGGGCATGGCTTAAGGCTTTAGAGCTGCCAGATTGACTCTTCATTATATAAAGTTTATATAAAGTGTCTCCGTTTTGTAGAATCTCTTTAAATTATCTTTCCAAGATTTATCGCCAATTCCAGGTAATAGCGTTAAAGTTCCAGCTGCCAGTCGCGCAGGTGGGCTAGTCCTGAGGCACAGGTCAAATTAAACTGCAAGGGCGTAATTGTAATATGGTTGCCCCGAATAGCTTGGACGTCTGTGGGTAGGCTGTTGAGCCATGCGCTATCTAAAGTGCGGCTGCCCTGAGCCGTCGTTACCAGTAGCTCCACACTGGGTTGAGGCACATCTTGAACCAGCTCTCCGGCTAGCCAGTAGTAGGTTTTGCCGCGTGGGTCAGTCCGCTGTTCAAACTGGTCAACGTAGCGGCGCAGACCTTGGCGAGTCATGATCACGCCAGCGATCGCCTCTTGGGGTACAGCCGGAACGTTAACATTTAGTAAGACGGCTTCAGGCAGCGGATTTTTGCCAAACTGTTGCACCAATGTCTTGGCAAAGTTAGCAGCAGGCTGAAAATCTTGGGCGGCAAAGCTCGTGAGGCTGAAAGCTATGCTAGGAATCCCCTCAATTGCACCTTCCATGGCGGCTGAAACGGTGCCAGAGTAGAGCACGTCAGTACCGAGGTTGGAGCCGTGGTTGATGCCAGAAAGCACCATATCTGGGGGCTGCTCCAACAGGGCACCTAGGGCTAATTTAACGCAGTCTGAGGGCGTGCCAGAACACGCCCACGCCTTGATAGCGGGATGAAAGATCGTCTCGACTGGCTCGGCGCGGATGGGCTTGTGCAAGGTGAGGCCGTGTCCGGTTGCCGAGCGCTCTCGGTCGGGGCAGACTACCGTAATCTGGTGCCCTGCGTCGGCCAGCGTATTGGCCAAAGTCCGAATGCCCAGGGAAAAGATGCCGTCGTCGTTGCTAAGAAGAAGATTCATAGACAGCGTTTAGTGGTGGAGAGTGAGATTCTGTTTTAAAAAAACTGATGCAATCGTTCGCGGATTTAATAATTTGCTGACGTAGTAATTTGATCCGCTGCGGATCGGTGATCGTTTCACCCCATACTCTGTTCGGCAATTCCCCCTTCCCCTTAAACTAGTAAGAAGCTGGCGCATTGCTCCTAACTCAGAATTCCCCGCTCAGAGTTCCCCGCTCAGAGTTCCAGACCTAAGACTACTTTATTCCCCGATTTAGCGATACGTATGAGCACACAGCTGAGTGACTTGGAAGGCCAGATGCGAACGTTGCAACAGGAAGCGCAGGGGGCGATCGCCGCTGCGACTTGTCTAGAAGACCTAGAGCAACTCCGAATCAAATATCTGGGCAAAAAGGGGAGTTTGTCTCAAGTGTTAGGCGGTATGGGCAAGCTCGATGCCGCTGAACGGCCTCGGATTGGGGCGTTGGCCAATGAGGTGAAAGAAGCCCTACAGGCCAGCTTAGAGCAAACTCGAACTGCCCTGCAAACTGCCCAGATTGAGGCTCAGCTAGCGGCAGAAACGCTAGATGTGACGATGCCCGGTGTGTTTATGCCGCAGGGGAGCAGCCACCCGCTCACGAGCACGATTGAACGCGCGCTAGATATCTTTGTGGGCTTGGGCTACACCGTTGCCCAGGGGCCTGAGATGGAAAGCGACTACTACAATTTTGAAGCGCTGAATACGCCGCCAGACCACCCCGCGCGCGACATGCAGGACACGTTTTACTTGCCAGACGGCAACCTGCTGCGCAGCCACACCTCTACTGTGCAAATTCGCTACATGGAAGAAAACGAGCCTCCGATCCGGATTGCGGCTCCCGGTCGGGTGTATCGGCGCGATACGGTAGACGCCACCCATTCAGCAGTATTCCACCAAATCGAGATTTTGGCTGTAGATGAAGGGCTAACGTTCACAGACTTGCGGGGCACGATCAAGGTGTTTTTGGAAGAGATGTTTGGCGATATTCCGATCCGGTTTCGCCCCAGTTTCTTCCCGTTCACCGAGCCATCAGCCGAGGTGGATGTGCAGTGGCGCGGGCGCTGGCTGGAGGTGCTTGGTTGCGGCATGGTAGATCCAAATGTGCTGAAGGCCGTGGGCTATGACCCGGAGGTGTATACCGGGTTTGCGGCGGGGTTTGGGGTGGAGCGGTTTGCTATGGTGCTACACCAAATGGCCGACATTCGTGATTTGTATAAGAGTGACCTGCGGTTTTTGCGGCAGTTTTAAGCCTAGCCGCTGCGCCAGCCCGGGTGGTCTCTGCCCATAGAATGGGCCAATCAATGTTAAGTTTGATTCAGTTCAGTGATTCTCTCTTTAGCGTTTGTTATGCGTGTATTTCAGCCTCTGTTCGGCATCATTCTGACCCTATTGATGTGGGTGATGGCGGTTCCCCTAGCCGCCCAAGCCGCTAGTTCTGCCGCGATTCGAGCCTATGACGATGTGGAGTCCAGCAGCAAAGATTTCTCAAATCAGAGCTTAATTCGAGCGGAGTTTGCCAACGCTAGACTGAAAGGGGCTGACTTCAGCGGCGCTGACTTGCGCGGGGCGGTGTTTAACGGCTCAGAGTTGAAGCAGGCTAATTTTCGCGGGGCTGACCTGACAGATGCGATCGCCTACATCACAAACCTGGCTGAAGCCGATCTGAGCGATGCGGTGCTGACGTCGGCCATGTTGCTAAAGTCTAACTTTAGGGGTGCAACGGTAACCGGAGCCGACTTTAGTTTTGCAGTGCTGGATGGAGATCAGGTGGTGGGGCTGTGTGCGTCGGCCACGGGTGTGAATCCAGTGACGGGTGTAGACACGCGAGAGTCTCTGAACTGCAAAGAATAAGCTAGCACTCGGCGACGGAAGTGCAACTACTATTACAGGCTCCCCAGACAAGGGGCTTAAGCCCCTTGTTCAAATGTAGGCAAACTTCCGCCATTGACTATGGCTATACTAGCCGCTAGGCTCGGCTATGTTAAAATTGCGCCGCCCATCAGCTTTTGGTAGCGGTAGGCTAGTTCTACCTTCATGGCATCCCAGCGATCTAGAGTGGGGTCTTTTTCCATGGCTGTTTCGGCAGCTTCTCGCGCCAAGTTCAATACATCTTGGTCATTCACCAAGCTGGCGAGGGCAAAATCTGGCAAGCCCGACTGCCGGGTGCCCAACACCTCGCCAGGGCCGCGAAACCGCATGTCCATTTCTGAAATAAAGAAGCCGTCCTGCGACTGTTCCAACACCTTCAGCCGCTGACGAGCCGTTTCAGCCTTACTGCTGCTCATCAGCAAGCAAAATGACTGGGCGGCACCACGCCCAACGCGACCGCGCAGCTGGTGCAGCTGCGACAGGCCAAAGCGTTCGGCATGTTCAATCAGCATGACGCTGGCGTTGGGCACGTCTACGCCGACCTCTACGACGGTGGTGGAAACGAGAATCTGGGTCTGGCTGTCGCGGAATTGGGCGATCGCCTGCTCTTTTTCGGCAGAGGTCATGCGGCCATGCAGCAGCCCGACTTGAAATTCAGGAAAAATGGTGTCGCGCAGCCGCTGATGTTCATCGATTGCTGACCTCAAGTCCAGCTTTTCAGATTCTTCCACTAGGGGCAGCACCACATAAATTTGTCGCCCTTGGGCAATTTCGCGCCGCATCAGGTCGTAGGCGTGCGATCGCTCTTTGGCCGACAGCACATTGGTTTGAATCGCCTTGCGACCGGGCGGCAACTCGTCAATTTGACTCACATCCAGGTCACCGTGCATCGTCAGCGCTAGGGTGCGAGGAATGGGGGTGGCGGTCATCGTCAGCACATGGGGATGGTCGCCTTTTTGCTGGAGCCGTGCCCGCTGATGTACCCCAAAGCGGTGCTGTTCGTCGATTACGACCAGCCCCAGTCGAGAAAATTTGACCGGGTCTTCAATTAGCGCATGGGTGCCCACCAGCAGCGGCAGTGCCCCCGTTTCCAAATCAGCAAAAATCTGGCGGCGTTTCGCCACTTTAGTCGAGCCAGTCAGCAGTTCGACGGGCAGATGCAGCAGGTTAAACCATTCCACCAGCTTCCGGTAGTGCTGCTCCGATAGCACCTCGGTGGGAGCCATCAGCGCCGCCTGATAGCCCGCTTGAATGGCGGACAGAATGGCCACCACGGCTACCACGGTTTTCCCGGATCCCACATCGCCCTGCACCAGTCGGTTCATCGGGGCAGGGGTTTGCAAATCGTTGAGAATGTCGTTGACCACCCGCTGCTGTGCGCCAGTAAACTGAAACGGCAGCACCCGATAGAATTCTTCAATTAAGCGCCCAGTGGGGGCGAGTACGGCACTGGTTTGCTGCTGCCGCTGGGTTTGCCGCCGTTTGAGTAAGCCCAGTTGCAGGTAAAAGAATTCGTCAAATACTAAGCGACGGCGGGCAGCGGCGAGTGCGTCCCCGTTGGGCGGAAAGTGAATGTGGGCGATCGCCTCCTGAATCCCAATCAGCTCATACTTTTCGCGCAGCCCCTCCGGCAATGCTTCCGGTAGCAGATTGACAGCAGGCAGAGCCGCCACCACCGCCTTGCGCACCACATCGGCCTGCACTCCTTCTGTCAGCGGGTAGATCGGCACCACCCGCCCCACCTTCATCGACTCAATTGATCCACCTGAATGGTCAATCACTTCAATTTGGGGATCATCAAGCGTCAGGCCATACTTGCTCTGCTTCACCAACCCCGACGCGGCCACAATTGCACCGGGAGGGTACATCCGCCGCTGCTGCTCTTGCCAGCCCCGGTTCTGAAAGCGGCTACCGGCATAAAAGCGGCTGAGTTTGAGCTGCCCGGTACTATCGCGCACGACTAGTTCAAAAATAGTCAGCTTGGGGTTACGGGGGCTGTTAAAGCAGGTACAGCTTTTAACCGTGGCAATCAGGGTCACGGTTTCTCCGGGCGTCAGCTGGCAAATGGTGACCTGGCGGGCATAGTCAAGATGGTCACGGGGATAGTAGTAGAGTAAATCCCGAACGGTGTTTAGCCCTAGCTTTGCCAACCGTTCGGCGTTTTTGGCACCCACTCCCGGCAAGTAGGTCACCGCTTGATCTAGTTCCAGCTGGCGATTCTTTTCCACCAGCGGCAAGGTCTTGGGCACCTTGGCTTTTTTCGCAGCACTTGAACCACCTGCGGCGGCAGGGGTTGAGCTAGTGGGGACAGCCTGACTTGCTTGCTGTTCGACCAGCTTCAACGTCTGATACAGCGTGCGGCGCGTGTCGGCAACCAGATGCTGCCGCTGGGCAAAGGTCATGTCGCAATACTGGGAAAACTGGCTGGCGATCGACTGCAAGCGCTGCTGTTCGGGCGTGGGCAGCTGCTGGGGTGGCTGGCTGAGGCTGAGATGCAAAAATTCACTGAAGCGATATTGCTTACCCTCCAGGTCGTTGAAGCCGCGTTCCGCTTCAATCGTCAGTGCTTTTTGCAGCCGAAACCAGTCCATTGCGCTCAAGCCATTACCTTCAAGGTCTAACGATTAATCTTCAAACCAGATCGCGCGCCATGCCTCCTCTGATTGGGCGATCGCCCGTTCGTGACGTTTGCGGTGATAGTCTCGCCCCAGCTGGGTCAGCCGCTGGCTGATGCCTCGCAGCTTAGACGGCCATCCCCTTAACGCATAGTCCGCTTCTTCGATGTCCAATAGCTGTAGTCGCACCACCGTAATCTGCGCTATTGATACCGCATGCTCAGATTTTGCCTCAATCATTAGCTTTAGCACATTGGGATGCCCCGAGGACATTTCTGCCGCCATTCCCGACTTGGTCGCAGCTTCTAGCAGGGATTCTGGCAACTGGTTGGGTAAGATAGCGGCCTGATAGAGCAGATGATTAGCGGCCTGAGATAACTCTTGTAGGGTCTCACTGATGCCGTCGTCAATGTGTGCGTTCCAGCGAGCCAGTTTTGCTAACTCGCTAGGCTGATCTGGGTCTGACCCGCCAGAGACGGCAACTGCCGGGACACTGGTGGGAAACCATCGCCTGACGTCAGGGTTGCCCAAGCCAGAATTGGACGCATCGGGACGGCTCTCCAGGTCTTCTAATTCGGGTAGTTCGGATAGTTCGGATAGTTCGGATAGTTCAGGCACGCTGAAATTGGTGAGATCAATCGCTGCAATCATCTGCCCCTCGTCCAAGTTCGAGGCCGATACGTCAGGGGTAGGCGGGGCTTGGGGTGGCCCATCTGGCGGCTGAGGCGCAGCGGCCTCTGGTGGCTCAAGGTATCCTAGCAGTTTGCTTTGGGCGGTTTTGGCCAGCTGGCGCAGCGATCGCTGCACGCTTTCTCGCTGGCTCACCGATAGGTCTAAAAACGGCTCTGGGTAGCTTTGAGTACACAGGTAATAACTCGCCAAGATGAGCTGACGGCGCACCGATTGACCCAACTCATCTAGGTACTGCCGATAAAAGCGTTCAAACTCTTGAGCGAAGGTGGCGATCGCCTGCTCTAAAGCAACAATATCTTGCTCAATTTGCCCAACTGTTCTAGCCATTCAGGATAATCAAAACTAAAGAGTGAGAGACCGTAGCAGCCGTCAATGCGGCAAAAATAAGAATGAGCCTGGGTTGACCAAGAGCATTCAGCATACCTTAGTAAACCCAAACTCATCGTTAGCAGATGCCAAAACTGGCCTAGCTCTTTGCGCCAGTTTGAGCGGCTACCTCAGCAGCAAAGTCAGACTCTTCTTTATCAATGCCTTCACCCATGACAAACCGCACAAACCGCCGGATGCGGATGTTTTCACCCAGATTGGCGATATTTTTCTTGACCAGTTCTTCAACGGTGATGCTTTGATCTTTGATAAAAGCCTGGTCTGACAAAGACAATTCCTTCAGCCGCTTGTCAATCCGTCCGTCCACAATTTTGGCACGCACAGCTTCAGGCTTGCTGGAAAGGTCGTCTTTACCCGCTTCAATCTCTTTCTCTTTGGCCACAATCTCTGCCGGGATGTCTTCCACCCGAACATATTCCACGCCGGGGCAGGCCGCGATCTGCATCGCAATATCTTTCACCAGCTGCAGAAAGGCTTCATTGCGTGCCACAAAGTCTGTTTGGCAATTTAGCTCAACTAAAACACCCAGCCGACCGCCCGTGTGAATATAGCTGCCCACTAACCCTTCAGCTGTGGTTTTGCTCAGCTGCTTGTCGGCTTTGGTGATGCCACGTTTGCGCAGCCATTCCATTGCCTTTTCCACATCACCCTCAGATTCCACTAGGGCTTTTTTACAATCCATCATGCCTGCGCCCGTTTTGCCGCGCAGTTCCTTAACGAGTTTTGCCGAAATCTCCACCATTTTCGTTTAGTCCCCGTGTGCAAATTGCGAAATTCTCTAGTGAACAAGGAAAGCGGGATAGAGGCTAGTTTTCAACCGAACCCTAACCCCCACCGCCGCCGCCCTAAAACCTACTGCGCTGCCTCTCCCTCTGCGGGGAGGTCGCCATCTTCGTAGTCGAACTCTCCGTCCGCGCCTTCGTAGTCTTCGTAGTCTTCGTCGCCTTCTAGCTGGCCATGACGACCTTCATAGATGGCATCCGCCAGCCGTCCTACAATCAGCTTAATCGAGCGAATCGCATCATCGTTGGCGGGAACGGGGACATCCACCAAATCGGGGTCACAGTTGGTATCCAACAGGGCCACAATCGGGATGCCCAGCTTTCGGCACTCTTCAACGGCGTTATATTCCCGACGCTGATCCACCATCAAAACAATGTCGGGGATTTTGCGCATGTGCTTGATGCCGCCTAGGTATTTTTGCAGCTTCTCTAGCTCTCGCCGGAGGGTGGCCGCTTCTTTCTTAGGCAATAGATCTAGACCGCCCGTTTCTTGGCGACGTTCCAAATCTTTGAGGCGGTCTACGCGGGTTTTAATCGTAGCCCAGTTGGTCAGCATCCCTCCCAGCCAGCGCTGGTTAACGTAGTAAGACCCGCAGCGCAGCGCTTCTTGGGCGACAATCCCGGCGGCTTGGCGTTTGGTGCCAACGAACAAAAACTTACTGCCTCGTTCAGAGGCGGCACGGACGTAGCTATACGCACTTTCCATCAATTCGGCGGTTTGCACCAAATCAATGATGTGAACCCCGTTGCGTGACGTATAGATGTAGGGTGCCATCTTGGGATTCCACCGTCTGGTTTGGTGCCCAAAGTGAACGCCTGACTCAAGAAGCTGAGCCAATGAAACAACTGCCATGAATTTTTAGCTCCTTTCGGGTTAATCGTCCATCCGGGAGCATTCTGTGGAGCAGAGCGACCAAACAGCAAAACTGGAGAAAATTCAAGTTTTTAACTGCTTAGCGTTAACCGCTGCTGCTGGCACTAGAACACCCGAAAGATCCGGATGTGAGAATTTAGACAACTTCTCTAGATTATCACAGGGCGAGAGCACTTGACTTGCGGGGATTTGCCGCTATCTAGCGATCGCCCTCAATTACTGTGAGCAGCGGTCATTCCAGTGCGATTATTGCGATTATCAGGATTAATCCGATGTATGTAGCAAGGAAGATAGCGTGGAAAGCGATCGGATGCTGGGTGTTGCCATTTTGGGTCTGGGGCGATGGGGAGTTAATTTACTGCGAAATTTTTTGGCCCATCCTCAGGTTCGGGTAGTGGCGATCGCCGATCCTCAAGCCGACAGGTTGCAGGCGGTGGCGCAGCAGTTTTGCCTCAGCCCCCAGGTAATCCAGTTGAAAGACTGGCAGCAGGCTCTCGCCATCAGCGGTATCGAAGCGGTGGCGGTAGCGACCCCGGCCAGCACCCATGTGACGCTGATTCGGGCCGCTCTGGAACGGCAGTATCATGTGCTGGCCGAAAAACCGCTGTCGTTAAACGCCACCGAGGCCGTTGCGCTCTGCCGCTTAGCCGCACAGCAGCAGCGCCAGCTAGTCGTAGACCATACCTATCTATTTCACCCAGCGGTCAGGCGCGGGCAGCAGGCAATACACGAGTTGGGACAGTTGCGCTACGGATATGCTACTCGTACGCATTTAGGGCCAATCCGCACCGATGTGGATGCCTTGTGGGATCTGATGATTCATGACCTCACGATTTTCAATTACTGGTTGGGGGCAACGCCTTGTGCACTCCAGGCACAGGGCACCGTGTGGTTGCAGCCCGAGGGCAGGGGGCAGGGGGCAGGGGCGCTAGCGTCTAACGCTCAGGGTTTATCTGACTTAGTGTGGGTGACTGTCTCTTATACACAT
>ENA-ORBV01012921-ORBV01012921.1-microbial-mat-metagenome-genome-assembly--contig:-NODE-12921-length-12782-cov-7.493192_pt1 | contig 12782 bp, 9 predicted proteins | sample MGYA00237777_ERZ505514 | MGnify/ENA primary metagenome ERZ505514 (study PRJEB26160, sample SAMN06269048) | microbial mat metagenome | isolation source: Oligotrophic lake microbial mat | place...
GGATCCGGGGTGCAAACGGTGCGGGGCAAGGGGTTAATCGGAATCTTTCGCGGGATCGGATTTCTTGTTATGGCGGAGCAAATAGCGGGCGGTTTCGTAGAACGCCGTCGTGAGCAGCTTGTGTTCTTCCCGGTCCGCGTCGAGCCCGCCCGCCGGTTGCGGCGACGTAAAATCCGCCCAGACGAACTCCTGGCGTCCCGTGCCGAGCTGGTGGCTGCCGTAGTGCGCGCCCTTGATGAGGCCGATCGTCTTCGTGTTGTGGTCGACGATGAAGGCCGCGTTGCTGCGCCCGCCGTCGATCGTTTGTTGCCGGATGAGATCGCGGCCGAGCGCCCGGCTGCGGTGCGGGATCCCCGCGAGTCCGGCCACGGTCGGCAGCACGTCGACCTGCGACGCCACGCTGTGCACGCGCTGCGGCTTGAGCCGCTTCGGCGCGTAGAACAGCAGCGGCACATGGTAAGACGTCAGCCGCTGCTCGGTCCACGCGGGCGGAAACATCGCGCCGGCGTTTCCGCCGATGCCGTGATCGCCCACGAAGACAAAGATCGTGTTGTCGAAATACGGCGCCTGCTTCGCCGCCTCCATGAACTTCCGGAACGTATAGTCCGAGTAGCGAAACGCGTTGAACTCCGCCGCCGATTCGAAACCCGCCGCCTTCAGTTTCTCCGGCGGCACATCCATCCGGGAAAACTCCTTCAGGTCCTCGCGCGGGATCGTATAGGGCCGGTGGTTGCCCGCCGTCTGGATGACGGCGAAGAACGGCTTCGTCTGCGCGCGAAGCACCTCGTGCGCCTCGAGGAAAAGGCTCTTGTCGCTGATGCCCCACACATCGACGCGCGGGGACTTGAAGTGGCCGGTCTCGAAGATCTGCAGGTCCGCGATGTTCCCGGTCAGCAGGCCGCGGATGTTCGCCCAGCTCGTGCTCCCGCCGAGAAAGTAGAATTTTTCGTAACCGACGAAATCGTTGATGATCGTGTGCTGGTCCACCAGCGCCGGATTGCGGCTCGCCGTCTCGACCATCTCCACATCGGGGATGCCCGTGATCGTCGCCCACACCCCGCGCGCCGTGCCCACGTGCGGCGTGTAGCAGTTGTCGAAGAACACGCCCTGTTTGCACAGCTCCGCGAAGAACGGCGTCGTGTCGAGCGGGTTGCCCCACATCGAGCTCTTGTAGGCGCTGAACGACTCGCAGATCACGAGCACGACGTTGGGCGCCTTTCCCGCTTCAAGCGCCGGCGTCTCCACCCGCCGCTCGAAGGGCAGTCGCTTTTTGTCCGGCTGCGTCACCCCGAGATACGCCGCCATCCGCATATAGTGCGAACCCACCTCGGCCACGTCGTAGCCCGATGCGCGGAAACCCAGGGAACTCACCAGCGACTCCACCGGATTCAACGCGAGATGCGCCCCGAAATCGCTCCGCAGGTTGAACGCATCGCTCCAGCGCAGCGGATACTGCCCCACGCGTCCGAAAATTCCCACCACGCACGCCGCGACCGCCGCCCCATACCACGCCGCCCGCACCCCGCGGTGCGTCGGCGCGACCGCCGTCTCAGCCCGCCGGTGCAACCACGCCGCCACCACCATGCCCACCGCCACCGCCAGCACGATACCGAGAGCGATCAGCACCACCGGATACGTCTCCCACAGCATCGTCGCCGAGATCGTCGCATCCGCGAGCATCCCGAGCGCCGAGGCGTTGAGCCGCTGGCTCAGGTAGCGGAAATGCAAAAAGTCGCTCACATAGAGCACCGCCAGCGCCGCGCTGAACGCCCCGAGCAACCCGAGCCACACGCGCCGCCCCACCGCGCTGCGGAACGCGCCCACCGACGGCAGGCCGCCCAGCGCCAGCAGCACCAACATCGCCGCCCCGACCACGCGCGCATCGTAGCGCCACCCCAGCAGAAACGCCGGCAGGGCCTGCGCCCACGTCACCGCCTCGTGCTTGAACGTCAGATACGTTCCCACGCGCAGCAGCGACATCACCGTCAGGTAGAAGACGGCGAGCGACAAAACCCACCGCAGTAGACGGGGCGCAGGCGGCATGAATGAGGTAGTGAAAAAGCGGAAAAAGCAGAGGCACTCGACGGCTGGACACCGCCGCACCTTCGCGGAGAGGCTGAATAACGAGCCCCGCTCGCACCGCGTCAACGGCTTTGCCCGGAAATTCCTTCTTCCCGTCGATTCCCGCGCAGCCGCCGACCGGTTCGTCCGCGCCGGCGCCCGTCCCCGACGTGAACGGCGGCGTCTACGCCACACGCCCCCCGGTAGGAGCAAATTTATTTGCGATTCCGAAAAACGGCGCCCGCCCCGCCGGACCGGATCGCAAATGAATTTGCTCCTACGCGCTTACGTCACCTCCGTCCCCGTCGCGCGCGCCGCCGTGTTCCTCGCGGGCGGGTTCGCCGGCTGCATCACCGGCGCCACCCTCGACGTAAACGGCGGAGTCTACGGATGCAGAGCGCACGCGCCCCCGGTAGGAGCAAATTTATTTGCGATTCCGAAAAACGGCGCCCGCCCCGCCGGACCGAATCGCAAATAAATTTGCTCCTACGCGCTCACGTCGCCTTAAACCCGTGCCTCCCCGTCGCGAGATCGGCCTGCGGCGTCTACGTCTGCTGAGCAAGGCAACCGACCGCCGGTCGATTCTACAGGAAACGCACAGCCGCCGGGCGGCCCTACGCATTCGGCCCAGGCGAAGCTGCCGCCTTGGCCGAGGCTCATCGCCTTGCGGCGGGCGCGGCGGTCGGCGGCGGCGGCTTTTTCGTAGCCGCTCCGACGGTGCTCGGCGAGCGGGTCGAGGGGAGTTTCTCCGCCTTGCGCCACGCGGCGAAAGATATCCAAGAGGATCAGGTTGCCTTTTTCGGCTTACGACCGCGTCGGCTTAAGCACCGGCCCGGCCCGGCCCGGCGCGAGCGGTCAAGCGGACGAGGGTCTATTTTCCGGGCCGGCGACGGCGCCACAGCGCGAAGCCGAGTGCCGCGAGCGCGGCGACTGCGACGGTCGTCGCGGGCTCGGGAATGGCGGTGGCTGAGACATTGTCCCAGAAGGCGGAGTAACTGCCGGCTTGGCCGTAGTTGTAGCCCTGAAACTGGATGCTGGTGAGCGCGGTGTTGCCGGTAACAGACTGCGTCGCCACGAGTTGGCCGTCGAGATGGTATTCAAAGGCGGAACCGGTCGAAGTGGCGGAGATTGTGTGCCACGCATCGAAGGTGAAGCCGTTGGGTAGACTGAGATCGATCCACGCACCCGTGCTGACATTAGCGACGCGGAAGCGGAAGGTGCGGTCGACGGCGGCGGCATTGAAAGCGTCGGAGGGGCTCTCGTTGGTAAAGCCGAAGGTCATGTAGGCGGCGCCGGTGACGCCCCAGACGCCGCCGCTCGCGAGCGTGCCGGTCGTCGTGTTGAAGGCGGAAGCCACGTAGAGTTGCGAACTCAGGGTCCACCGGTTCGGAAGCGAGACGGCGTGCTCACGGCCTTGGATGTCGTAAAAGCTGCTGCTGTTAACCGGAGGGCGATTCGCGGCGCTGTCGGCGGAGGAAATCGTGAGTTGGAGGCGGTTGTCGCCGAGAAACGAGACGGAGTTAAAGCCGGCGGGGGCATAACGGTTGACGGTCCACGCGCTGCCGACGGCGTCGAAGGTCGATACGAATTGGGCGATGCCGGAGGCGGGCAACAGCAAGGCGAGCAGCAAACCGAAGACTTTTTTGGGAAGGGCCATTGATTAGGGACTGCGAAAGCGCCCCGCAGTTCGATACCACGGACAATAAACGCAAAGTCCGCAGCCAACACCGCGGCACCCGATCAAGCGGATTTCCCAATCCGGTAGCACAGTCCCAGATTTTCTGGATTTTTAATTTCCGGCCCGACCCAGCACGGAAAGTGAGTGTCCGCCCTTCTCCGGTTTGCCTCCGGGCTCTCGGGCCTTGACTCTCGGCTCTTAACGGAATTTCGCCGGCTCAGGCGAAGCTGCCGCCTTGGCCGAGGCCCATCGCCTTGCGGCGGGCGCGGCGGTCGGCGGCGGCGGCTTTTTCGTAGCCGCTCCGACGGTGCTCGGCGAGCGGGTCGACAGGGAGTTTCTCCGTTTTGCGCCACGCGGCGAGGGCCGGGGCGACGTCGGTGAAAAAGGCTTTTTTCAAGAGCAGCTCGGCGTCGACGACGTTGTTCTTCGCCTGCGCGCGGCGCAGCGCGTCGTGATCGACGAGGGCGGCCTTGGCGTAAAGTTCCTGCGCCATCACCACGGTCTGGATCGTCGCCTCGATCTTGGGCTTCTCGTTGTGGCACTGGTCGATCATGTAGGCGATCTTCGGCATCCGGCCGCGGTCGGCGGCGAAAGAATGGATCTCGTGGAAAATCCGGAAGACCTGATACGGGTCGATCGAGCCGAGGGTGAGGTCGTCGTCGGCGTAGCGGCGGTCGTTGAAGTGGAAGCCGCCGAGCATGTCTTCATCGAGGAGCCAGGCGACGATCTGCTCGATGTTTTGCGCGACGTAATGGTGGCCGGTGTCCACGAGGACTTTGGCGCGGGGGCCGGCTTTTTTGGCGAGGAGATAGGCCATGCCCCAGTCGGCGATGTCGGTCGCGTAGAAGGCGGGCTCAAAGGGTTTGTATTCGACGAGCATCGTCTGCTTGGGGCCGAGTTTCGCATGGAGCGCGCGCAGGGAGTCCTCGAAGAATTTCTTCCGCTCGCGGATGCTGCCCTGGCCGGGATAGTTGGTGCCGTCGGCAAACCAGAGGGAGAGATACTCGCTGCCGGTGCCGGACATGAGGGCGACGGAATCGGTGCAGTGCTTGAGCGCGCGGGCGCGGACGGCGGGATCGTTGTGGCCGAAGGAGCCCCACTTGTAGTCTTGATCCTGGAATAGGTTGGGGTTGATCGCGCCGATCTTCACGCCGTGGCTGCGCGCGAGTTTCGCGACGGCTTTCGGATCCTGACCGGGTTGAAAATCCCAGAGAACGTGGACGGCGACGGTCGGGCAGCAGCCGGTGAGGGCGTGGACTTGGCCCGCGTCGGCGAGCTTGTCGTTCATGTCGATGGCGGCCGCATCTTGGAAAAACTTCCCAAAGCGGGTGCCGGTGTCGGCGAAACCCCACGAGGGCGTCTCGATCTTGAACGTGGAGAGCGCGTCGACGGCGCGGCGGAGGAGTTTGGGCGACATAGGAGGAAAAGTCTGCGGAGACGAAGGGGTTGTCAGGCGAAAATCGAGCGACAACGACCCCGGATCAGCCGGCGAATCTATCGCCACGGGCCGTTCGCAGGAGGAACCACGCGCCCGCCGCCAGTCCCAGGCTCAGCAGCAAAAACCAATTCCCGTTGCGCGTATAAAAACTCTCGCGACCGATCCAACGGGAGTCGCGCGAGACGCTCGTGATCTCGGCTCCGCGGAAATAAATGCTCCCGCGGTTGTCGCGCATGGTGAAGCGTGTGTTGCCGAACTCGTCGATCCAGCCGCTCCAGCCGCCGTTGCCGCAGCGGAGCACGGGGCGACGGTTCTCGATGGCGCGCAGGACGGAGTGCGCCGCGTGTTGGTCGGCCGCGCCGCCCTCGCCGAACCAGCCGTTGTTGGTCGCGACCACCAGCACGTCGGCCCCCGAGCGCACGCTCTCGCTGGCGAGGGCCGGAAAGATATCCTCGAAACAGATCAGCGGGCCGAAGGCGATCGACTCGCCCCGGATCGGCACGAGCAGAGGCGCGGCATCGACGCCGCGGGCGAAATCTTCGCCGATGGGGACGAACTTCCCCAACCAGCCCAACACCGGTCGAAACGGCACGAACTCGCCGAACGGCACAAGCCGGCGCTTGGCGTAATAGGCGGTCTGCAAACCGAGGTCGGGGGAGACGACGAACGCGCCGTTATACCAACGCTCGGTCGGCTGCCCGCGATCCTCGATGGCGATCGAGCCCATGAGGAGCGGCGATCCGGCCCGCTTCACGAGCGACTCGGCAAACGCCCGCACGTCGGCATCGCCCCGCACGGCCCAAGGAGTCACCGCCTCGGGCCAAAGGATCAGATCGGGCCGGGTCTTGGCCGCGAGCAGCGTCGTCTGCTCGAGCGCCTCGAGGATCGCGGGCGCCTTGGCCGGATCCCATTTCACGGCCTGCGGAATATACGGCTGGACGAAGGCGACGCGGCCCAACGGCACCTGATACAGGGCGCGGTTCGAGGTCTCCCGGATGTGGACGGTGAGCGCGGCCAAAAGCAGAAACACCGCGAGAAAAAACTCCTGGCTCCGCTTGTTGAACCCGGTGACGCCCTCACGGAACAACCGGTGGGCGTAGGCGGCGAAGCCCACGTTCATCGTCACCAGCACAAAGGCCGGCCCGCCGGGTCCGGTGTAGGCCGCGATCTGCAAGACGCTCACGCGCTCCCATTGGCTGGAAGCGAGCGGGAGCCAGGGGAATCCGCTGAGGACAAACGTGCGCAGCCATTCGTTGACGCACCAGAGTCCCGCCAGCCCGAGCACCGCCACCAGCCGCACGGCGTGCCTGCGACCGAGCATCCGCGGCATCGTCCACCACGCCGCGAGAAACCAAAGGCCGACCCACACGCCGATAAACGGCCCGAGCAAAAACAGGCCCGCCCACGTCACATGGTGCAGCCAGCCGAGCAAAATCGTCCACGCGACCGCCTGCGCGCCGAGCATCGTCGTCGCGTAGAGGCGGAAACCGGGCCGCCGGTAGGCCCAGTAAAGTCCGGGCACGAGACAGGCGTAGGCGAATTCCGCGGTCCGGTAGGGCGGGAACGCCAGCACGGTGAGCCCCACCGTTAAAATGAAAACCACGACCGCCGCGACGACATGGCGGTGCTCACGCCAAAACGACGGCTGCGGGGCGTAGGGATCCGCCTCGGGCAGTGGCGCCGCCGGGCTCACGCGCCGTGGCAGTTCTTGAATTTCTTGCCGCTACCGCACGGGCAAGGCTCGTTGCGCCCGACCTTGGGCGTATCGCGGCGGATCGTCACCTTCGGCAACTGCACCTCGGGCTCGGCCGCCTGGCCGGATTCGGCGGTGCCGCCGACGGACACGCTCGTGCTCGTCTCGAGGCGCGGGGCGGCGGGCGCATCGGCCGGGCCGACGGCGAGGGCGGTGCGGCTGAGCAGGGAGAGCATGTTCTCGAAGCTCTCGATGTTCGAGGCGCTGCGGAAAAGACCCGTGCAGATCTGGAGCCGCACGTTGTTCATCAGCTCCTCGAAATACTTGTAGGCCTCGCTCTTGTATTCCACGAGCGGATCTTTCTGCCCGTAGCTGCGGAGGCCGACGGATTGGCGGAGATTCTCCATCTCGGTGAGGTGCTCCTGCCAGTGATGGTCGATGGCGTTGATGATCACGTAACGCTCCAACGCGCCCAGCGCCTCGGGAATCTCCACGGATTCCTTGACGCCGTAGGCCTGCTTCACGCGCTCGACGAGCTTGGCGGCGAGCGCATCGACGTCGTTGCCGGTGAGTTCGGTGGCGGCGATGCCGATCGGGAAATGGGTGTTGAGCCAGCCGACCAGGCTCTCGGTGCCGGCGGAGGTGGCGCCGCCCTTTTCCCCGAATCCGGCGACGGAGAGGCGGCCGGCGACCTCCTCGGTCACCTGCTCGAAGATGATTTCCTTGGGGCGATCCTCGTGGATCGCGGCGTTGCGGATGCCGTAGATCACCTCGCGCTGCTGGTTGAGCACGTCGTCGTATTGGAGGAGACGCTTGCGGACGGAGAAATTCTGCTGCTCGACCTTTTTCTGCGCGCTCTCGATCGAGCGGTTGAGCCACGGATGCTCGAGCTCTTCGCCCTCCTGCATCGAGCCCTCCATGAGACGCGAGGCCAGATTGCCCTGCAAAAACAGCCGCATGAGCTCGTCCTCAAGGGAGAGGAAAAACTTCGTGAGGCCGGGATCGCCCTGACGCGAGCAACGGCCGCGGAGCTGGCGGTCGATGCGGCGGGACTGGTGGCGCTCGGTGCCGATGACCATGAGGCCGCCGAGCTCGCGGACGCCCTCGCCGAGTTTGATGTCGGTGCCGCGTCCGGCCATGTTGGTCGCGATGGTGACGGCGCCGCGCTGGCCGGCGCGGGAGACGATCTCGGCCTCCTGCTGGTGGAACTTGGCGTTGAGCACGGCGTGGATCACGCCGGTGCGTTTCAACATGCGCGACAGGACCTCGGAGGACTCGACGCTGACGGTGCCGACCAGCACGGGCTGGCCGCGCTTGTTGGCGGTCTCGATCTCGCTCACGACGGCGGTGAACTTGTCGCGGCGGGTCTTGAAAATGGAGTCGTTCCTGTCGACGCGGATGCAGGGTTGGTTCGTGGGAATCACCTGCACGGCGAGGCGGTAGATGTCCTGGAACTCGGTGGCCTCGGTCTCGGCGGTGCCGGTCATGCCGGCGAGTTTCTCATACATCCGGAAGTAATTCTGGATCGTGATCGTCGCGTAGGTGCGGGTCTCGCGCTCGATCATGACGCCTTCCTTGGCCTCGACGGCCTGGTGGAGCCCGTCGGACCAGCGGCGGCCGGGCATGACGCGGCCGGTGTTTTCGTCGACGATCATGACCTTGCCTTCTTGGACGACGTATTCGACGTCGCGCTCGTAAAGGGAGTAGGCGCGGAGCAACTGGGAGATGGCGTGGATATCCTCGGAGATCTCGGCGTAGCGGGTCTGCGCGGCGAGCTTCATGGCCTCGCGCTGCTCGGGCGTGGTGGCGGAGTCCTTCTCGATATCCGAAAACTCGGTGGCGAGGTCGGGAAGAACGAAGGCGTCGGCGTTGTCGGGGCGGAGCTGCTTGCGGCCGATCTCCGTCAGATCGGCCTGGTGCTGGCGCTCGTCGACGACGTAGAGGAGGTCCTCCTTGACGCGGTAGAGTTCGACCTTGTTGAGGTCGGAGTTGAGGTCGGTCTCGACCTTGTCGAGGAGCTTGCGGAAATCGGCCGTCTCGAGGAGGCGAAGGAGCTGTTTGTTGTTGGGCGCGCCCATCTTGACCTGAAGCATCTTGCGGGCGGCTTGATTGCGATCCTCGGCGGTGGGCGCGGGCTTCTCGAGCAGGGCGGCGGCCTCGGAGACGAGGCGGTTGCAGAGCCGGGTCTGGTCGCTGACCAAGCGGTCGATGGGCGGCTTGATGCGGGTGAACGGCTGCTCGCGCTCGATGGGCGCGGGCCCGGAGATGATCAGCGGGGTGCGCGCTTCGTCGACGAGGATGGAGTCGATCTCGTCCACGATACAGAACCAGTGGTCGCGTTGGACCTGGTCTTCCTTGCGGGTGGCCATGCCGTTGTCGCGGAGGTAGTCGAAGCCGAATTCCGAAGCGGTGCCGTAGGTGATGTCGCAGCCATACATCTCGCGGCGGCGGTCGGGCGACATCTGCTGCTGGATACAGCCGACGGTGATGCCGAGGAAACTGTAGAGGTGGCCCATCCACTCGGAGTCGCGGCGGGCGAGGTAATCGTTGACGGTGACGAGCTGGGTATTCCGGCCGGTCAGGGCGTTGAGGTAAAGCGGGAGGGTGGAGACGAGGGTCTTGCCCTCGCCCGTCGCCATCTCGGCGATCTTGCCCTCGTGGATGGCCATGCCGCCGATGAGCTGGACGTCGAAATGCACCATGTCCCAGGTGAGTTCGTGATCGCACACGAGGACCTTGCGACCGCAGAGGCGGCGGGCGGCGTTTTTGACGGTGGCGAAGGCCTCGGGAAGAATCTCGGCGAGGGCGGCGCGCTTATCGGGCGCGGCGGCGATGCGAGCGCGGAATTCATCGGTCTTGGCGCGGAGCTGGTCGTCGGTGAGCGCCCGGAGGGATCGCTCGATCTCGTTGGCGCGGGCGACGACGGGGCGGGCCTTTTCGATGAATTTGCGGTAGTTCCGGCCGGAAAAACGTTTGAGGAGAAACGAGAGCATGAAGGGGCAGGACGCTAGGTGCTGCCCGAGGCTTGGCAAATGGCAAATACCGGGGGAAATCCGGGGTGCCGGTGCCCTGTTGGCAGCGACGCACCGCTGCTGCCGACCTACGGTGCCGGCGGCTTGGCCGCGTAGCGCGGCCAGTCCTCCACCAAGGCGCGGACAACCGGGCTGCCGACGCGATGGGCGGCCTCGAGTGCCGGGATCATGCCGACATACTCGGCCACCATGCTGGCCGCCGCGCTCCGGCCGGTCGGCGGCATGGAAAAATTGCTCCCGGTGCGCAGGACAAGGACGCGCTGGAAATCGACCCGGCCCATCCCGTTCAAACGCGTGAGTGCGGCGGCGAGGCCGTGGTCTTCCATATTGGTCATCGCGCAGATGCCCGCGCCCTTGGTGTAGAGCTTCGTCCAGTCGTCGGCCCAGCGCTGCATCACCGCACCGTGCCAGTAACGGCAGGAGGCAAAACTGTCGCCGAGCAAGACTCGCGGCGGGGCCAGCGCGGCGGGCATATCGCGATAGGCCGCGCGATGGGCGCGGGCCTCGGGCGAGTCGCCGAGGGCGATGTCCTTGGTGAGCGCGTAGGCCCAGGCGACGAGGCCGGGGTTGAGGGTCCATTGCATGGGCTTCGGGGCCCAATCGGGGATGATCGGCGCGGTGAGCGGGGTTTTGTTGCCTATGGCCATGATGCCGTAGGGCCAGTCGGCCGGGGCCTCGCGCGAATCGATCTCGTAGGCGATGTCGCCGTCGATCACGTGGCGGGCCCAGGCGGCGCTACCCTCGGAGGCGACGTGCGGATTCACCCCGGCGATGCCGTTGATGAGCCAGTAAGTTTTCGTAAGGTCGAAACGCGGATCGAGGCACAGCGCCATGATCTGGTTGCCGGCGCGCACGGTCGTGCCGGAGACCACGCCGTAGACGCCCTCGGCATTGAAGCGCACCGGGCGGTCGAGGCCGGGGACCGCGATCGTGCCGGTCAGGCCCTCGCGCTCGACCCAGTATTGGAACTCACCGGGCTTGTCGCCCGTGTCGGCGCCGACCTCGAAGGTCGCGACCACGATCACCTTTGGACGGATCAATTCCGCTGCCGTGAGCGAACCGACGGTCAGCGCGAAAAACGCCGCGGACAGGGCCAAGACCAACACGTGAGAGCGAGCGGCAGAAAAAATTTTCATCGGGAAACAGCTCGCAGCTAACGTGCCAAGGCCCGGCCGCCGCCGCGATCAGACCCGCGGCTTGAAATAAGCGATCGTGCGCTGGAGGCCTTCTTCCAGCGCCACCTTCGGCTCCCACTTCAGGACGTTGCGGGCGAACGTGATGTCGGGCCGGCGCTGCTTGGGGTCATCGGCCGGAAGCGGTTTGTAGACGATCTTGGATTTCCCGCCGACGAGCTTAAGCGTGAGTTCGGCGAGCTGGAGCATCGTAAACTCGCCGGGGTTGCCGATATTCATCGGGCCGACGGTCTCGGTCTGCGCCATGAGGCGGAGCCAGCCCTCGATCAGGTCGTCGACGTAGCAGAAGGAGCGCGTCTGCGAGCCGTCGCCGTAAATGGTGATGTCCTGGCCGCGCAAGGCCTGCACGATGAAATTGGAAACCACGCGACCGTCGGCTTCGTGCATGCGCGGGCCGTAGGTGTTGAAGATACGGACGACGCGGATATCGACCTTGTGCTCGCGGTGGTAGTCGAAAAAGAGCGTCTCGGCGCAGCGTTTGCCCTCGTCGTAGCAGGAACGTTTGCCGATGGGGTTGACGTTGCCCCAGTAACTCTCGGGCTGGGGGTGGACGTGCGGGTCGCCGTAGACCTCGCTGGTGCTGGCCTGAAAGACCCGGGCCTTCACGCGCTTGGCGAGGCCGAGACAGTTGATCGAGCCGAGGATCGAGGTCTTGATCGTCTTGATCGGGTTAAACTGGTAGTGCGGCGGCGAAGCCGGGCAGGCGAGATTGTAAATCTGATCGACCTCATACTTGAACGGGTCGATCACGTCGTGGCGCACAAACTCGAAGCGCGGATGATCGAGCAGATGCGCGATGTTCTGCTTCCGGCCGGTAAAGAGATTGTCGATGACCGTGACATCGTGGCCGTCGGCGAGGAGCCGGTCGCAAAGATGGGAGCCGAGGAAGCCGGCGCCGCCGGTGACGAGAATACGCATGGGCCTCGAATTTGGAAATCAGCCGCCGGAGTGCGAGCGCCAAACTGCGGAGTTTTCCCGATCCTAAGCCACCCGCGCCGCCGCCCCGGTTTCGTAACGTTCGACCCACGCGCGGTGCCACGTCGCGAAGTCGCCCGCCTCGAGATGTGCGCGGGCCTGGGCCATGAGATCGAGGTAGAAATGCAGGTTGTGGATCGTGCAGAGCGTCGCGGCCAGCATCTCGCCGGCGGCGATAAGGTGGCGAAGGTAGGCGCGGGAGAAATTGCGGCACGTATAGTTGTCGAGCCCCTCGACGATCGGGCCGGGGTCGTTGCGGTGTTTCTCGTTCTTCAGGTTGATCGGGCCGTCGGGCGTGAAGACGAGGCCGTTGCGCGCCACCCGACTGGGCAGGACGCAGTCGAACATATCCACGCCGAGCGCGATCATCTTGAGCAACTGCGGCGGTGTCCCGAGGCCCATCGCGTAGCGGGGCTTGTCGGCCGGCATAAAGGGCGTCGTCGCGGCGACCTGCTTGAGCATCTCCGGTTCGGGCTCGCCGACACTCACCCCGCCGACCGCGTAACCCGGGAAATCGAGCGCCGCCAACGACTCCGCCGCCTCGCGGCGCAGGTCGTCGAACGTCGAGCCCTGCACGATGGCAAAGACGTGATGCCCGGCGCCCAAAAAGCCGCTCTCGACGGCCAATTCGCGGCACTGTTTCGCCCAGCGGTAACTGCGGGCTACGGCCTGCGCGCAGGCCGTAGCCCGCAGTTACCGCTGGGCGAAACAG
>ENA-ORBV01012922-ORBV01012922.1-microbial-mat-metagenome-genome-assembly--contig:-NODE-12922-length-12782-cov-7.432586_pt1 | contig 12782 bp, 11 predicted proteins | sample MGYA00237777_ERZ505514 | MGnify/ENA primary metagenome ERZ505514 (study PRJEB26160, sample SAMN06269048) | microbial mat metagenome | isolation source: Oligotrophic lake microbial mat | place...
GCACCACCGCCATCGAACGAGCGGATCGAGCCGTTCAGCACGCCCGCGTCGGCCGCTTTGTCAAGCTGGGCGGCGACGCGGGCGTGCTGAACGGCTCGATCCGCTCGTTCGATGGCGGTGGTGCCGGACTCAGGGACCTTCCGGGCGCGGCATCCCAGCCTTCGTTCGTGTTCGGCGGCGCACATGTAGCGATCGCGCTGCGCGACGACGCCCTCAGGTTCGCCGGCGTGAGCGTGATCCTCGACGCGACGCGGTGGGTGGATCTCGATACCAATCTCTTTGATTTCACGCGACTGGCCGGCGAACTGCAGGCCCACGTGCCGCTTGGCCCTCGCAACCGGATGCTGGCCGTTCGCCTCCGGACATCGCACTCCATGGCCGACCGCGGGGCGAAAGTGCCGTTCTATCTCATGGAAACCATCGGCGGGGCGAAGACCCTCAGGAGTTTCGACGAGTATCGGTTCCGCGACACACGCAATCTCGTGGCGAACGCCGAGTATCGATGGGAAATCTGGACCTATGCCAACCTGGCGGTGTTTGGTGACGTCGGCAAGGTGTTCTCCGACGAAGGCGATCTCACATGGTCCGGACTGGCCGCCGGCTACGGCATCGGTCTCCGGTCCATCCTGCCAGGAGGTGGCGGTTTTCGCATCGACCTGGCAAGGGGACGGGAAGGATTCAGAGTGCACATCGGTGGGGGGCCGTCGTTCTGATGCGGCCCCACCACGATGGGAGGTCCGGGCGCGCACGGCGATGGTCGACCGTCGCACTCGCGATCGCGGCGCTGGCAACTACGGCCACGCTCGCGGGTCAACAGCACCAACGCCGATTCTACCCTGATGACCCACTGTCGGTGGACCACGACACGCATGACGTACCGGCGACGCCTGCGGCGATCGAGTTGAGCGACCTGTACGATCGCTTCAGCCACATCCTGGCGCTGCCGGGCGCTGCCGAATGGGGGGAGGCCGGCAACGTCAACACGCTGGACGAGGTGCCCGACAGCGCCTGGTACCAGAATCGGCACGCGACCATGCGGATGTCGATCTCCGATCTCGTCAAGGGGCCAGACACCACGGGTGGCCCCGACCTGTCCGCCCCCTGGCGCGTCGTCCGCGGCAAGAGCCAGGGCCTGACCCCGGGCTTCGACATCGTCGACCGGCGGGGCGATCGGTATGTGATCAAGCTCGATCCGTTTCACCTGCCGGAAATGAGTTCGTCGTCGGAGGTCATCAGCACCAAGATCTTCCATGCGCTCGGGTACTACACACCCGAGAATTACATTGTCCTGATCGATCCGGAGACCCTGATCGTCGCGCCCGGCACGATGCTGCGTGATGAGCTTGGCGTAGGCCGGCCTCTCACCAGCGAACGATTGGCCCGGTTACTGAGGGACGCGCCTCGGCGCGCCGATGGCCGCGTCCGGGTGACTGCCAGCCGATTTGTCAGCGGTAAGCCTCTGGGCCCGTTCCGCTACTTCGACACCCGGAGTGACGACCCGAACGACGTGATCCCCCACGAGGATCGGCGCGAGTTGCGGGGCTTGCGCGTGTTCTCCGCGTGGCTCAATCACGACGATACGCGCGCCCAGAACACCCTCGATTCGTGGGTGCAGGAAGGGAGTGCCCACTACGTCCGGCACCACCTCATTGACTTCGGTTCCACCTTGGGCAGTGGCAGCATCGAGGCCCAACTGCCGTGGCTCGGATTCGACTACTGGCTGGATCTGGGCCTGGTGCTGCGAAACGCCCGCGGATTCGGCTTCCACGCGCCCAGTTACTACCAGGTCAGGTTTCCGGACTACCCGTCGGTCGGTCGATTCGAGGCAGACTCGTACGAGCCTCATGCCTGGAAAAACGATTATCCCAATCCCGCGTTCGTTCGGATGACGGGTCGCGATGCCTTCTGGGCGGCGAAGATCCTCATGACGCTCAGCCGGGAGGAACTGGCCGCCATCGTCAAGACCGGGCAATACTCCGACCCTGCCGCCGAAGCATACGTGCTCAGGACGCTTCTTAAGCGGCAGCAGAAGACCGGCGCTTACTATCTCGGGCAGATGAATCCGCTTGACGAGTTCAGGGTCATTGCGTCCGAACTCCAGTTCGTCAATTTGGCGGAACACTATGGCCTGGCCAACCCGGGAACCCGCTACCAGATCGAATGGTTTGCGTACGACGACACGACTGGCGCGACCGAGTCGCTGGCGCCGGGCGTGACCGTGGATGTGGCTCGGGCTCGTGTCCCTGAGCCGACGCCTGATCTCGGTGAGGGTCGCTATCTCAAAGCGATCGTCCGCTCGATGCATCCGGAACACCCTGCCTGGTCCGCGCCGGTCGCGGCGTATCTGCGACCGATCGCCTCGGGCTACCAGGTCGTGGGCATCGAGCGCTGAAGGTCAAGCGCGTGGTGGTGATCGCGATCACGCCACGCAAGTGCGACAATGCTCACGCTGGATCCCTGATGCACGCACTTGCCGATCGCGACGTCGTCCTCCTCGGCATCGGGCACACCAACGCGCATGTGCTGCGCATGTGGCGGATGAAGCCGCCCCCGGGGGGGCGGCTGACGTGCGTGTCTTCATACCCCGTCGGCACTTACTCCGGCATGCTGCCAGGGGTTCTCGCCGGCGAGTATCCGCAGGAGCAAATGGAGATTGACCTCGTGCGCCTGTGCGCGGCCGCCGGGGCGCGCCTCGTGATCGACGAGGTCTGTGGCCTGGATCGTGCAAGACAGGCGTTGCTGTTCGCCGACCGCGCCCCCGTGCCGTTCGACGTGCTGTCGATCGGCATCGGCTCGGTGCCGACGTACCGGAATGTCGCGGTGATCGATGGCACGCGGCTGGTGCCGGTCAAGCCGATGCAGACGTTCCTGGAGCGGCTGGACGATCGGCTGCGACAGGCCGTCGACGAGCGACGCGGGTCCGCGCTGCGGGTGGCCATCGTGGGCGGAGGCGCGGGTGGTGTCGAACTGGCACTCTGCCTGCCAGCGCACCTGCGGATGCGGATGAGCGACCAGCCGCGGATCGAGCACACCCTCATCAGTGCCGACGAGGAGCTGCTGCCCGGCAGTGCCGAAGGGACCGCGCGGCGAGTCGAGCGGATTCTGACGCAGCGCGGCGTGCGCATGGTGACCGGCCGGCGCGTGACACACGTGGATGGCGGACAGCTGGCGTTCGACGATGGCACGGTCATCGACGCCGATCTCATCCTCTGGCTCACGGGCGCGGCGGCCCCGCCGCTGCTGGCGACACTCGGCTTGCCGACCGACGCCCGCGGGTTCCTGCTCACGGCAGACACGCTGCAGACCACCGCCGGTGACCCGATCTTCGCCGTCGGGGATACCGGCACCATCGAGGGATTGCCGACGCCCAAAGCGGGCGTGTTCGCGGTGCGGCAGGGCCCCGTGTTGTGGGAGAACATCGCGCGGACACTGGCCGGCGGAACGCTCGAATCGTACCGGCCCCAACGGGGGTTCCTGAAACTGCTGAACACCGGCGACGGCCGTGCGATCGGTGAATGGAAGGGCGTGTCGTTCGAGGGCGCCTGGTGCGGACGCCTGAAGCATGGCATCGACAGCCGCTTCATGCGCATGTATCAGGATTACACCCCGATGCGGATGTCCCATGGAGACATCACCACATCGGCGACCGGAATGCGATGCGCCGGATGCGGCGGCAAGGTCGGCGCCAGCGTGCTCTCGCGGGCGCTGGCGCGGCTGGACGTGCCGCCGAGCGCACACGTGCTCCTCGGACTCGCCGCATCGGACGATGCGGCCGTGGTCGTGCCGCCCGGGGGGCATCCGCTCGCCGTGACGGTCGACTTCTTCGCGGCGCCATTCGACGACGCGTACCTCGTCGGCCGCATCGCCGCACTGAACGCGACGAGCGACATCTTTGCGATCGGCGCGGTGCCGTTTGGCGCGTTGGCGGCGGTCACGTTGCCGATCGGCCAGGCCCGACAGCAGGAGGCGCTGCTGTACGAACTGCTCGCCGGCAGTCTGCACGAATTCCGAAAGATGCCAGCGACGCTGATCGGGGGGCATACCATCGAAGGCCCTCAACTCACGGTCGGCTTCACGATCCTGGGGTCGTTGACGATCGGCGCGCCGAGGACCAAGGCCGGTCTGCGGGCCGGCGACCAACTGGTGCTGACCAAACCGCTGGGCACAGGCGTGCTCCTCGCAGCCCACATGAGGGCCCGTTGCCGATGGCGCTGGTTTGGTCCGCTCGTCGCGTCTCTGCTCGTCAGCAATGGTCCGGCGGCCGCGTGCCTCGACGAATTCGAGGTGGCCGGACTGACCGATGTCACAGGATTCGGTCTCGCCGGGCACCTGCTCGAGAGCCTCCGGGCGAGCCATGTGGCAGCACGGCTGCGGCTGGCGGCCATCCCCCTGCTTCCGGGTGTGGTCGAGTTGATCGGCGAAGGTCTCGAAAGTACGCTCGCACCGTCGAATCGCGAGGTGGAGGCCGAGATCGAGAGCGGCCCGGAAGCCACCGGCCCGTCCTACCAGGTGCTGTTCGATCCCCAGACCTGCGGCGGCCTGATCATGGGCGTGCCACCCGCCCACGTCAGGGGATTGATCGAGCGACTCACCTCGCTCGGGTATCCCCAGGCGTGCGTGATTGGCGAGGTCGTCCCCGCGTCAGCCGACGGCCGCCGGATCCGGCTGGTGTAGCCGGTCGGATGCGTGCGGGGCCACGGCTGTGCCCGGCCGCGCTCCCGGCGCTGACTTCCACAACGCAATCCCGCCCAGCAGACCGGCCGAGTTGTCGACGATCCGTGCGCGACGGCCCAGCGGGAAGTCGATACGCGCCGCATTGCCGCCGCCCAGGTGCAGCCGGTCGTAATTGACGACGACCTCGAGAATTCCCAACACTCGACGGACACGCCGGTTCCACCTCCGTGTCCCCAACCGCTTGCGTGCCCGATCACCCAAGTACTCGTCGTAGGTCTTGCCGCCATGGATCGGGTGCTGTGACAGCTCCAGATGCGGCATCAGCGCACCGTCGAAGAAGAGCGCGCTGCCCACACCGGTTCCCAGCGTGATGACCAGTTCGACGCCCTTGCCGGCGATGACCGCAAGCCCCTGTACCTCGGCGTCGTTCAACGCCCGGACCGGCCGCTTCAGGACGCGGGCGAGGGCGCCCGCCAGGTCGAACCCGCGCCACCTCGGGCTGGCAAAGTTGGGGGCGGTGCGCACAACACCGTCTCGAACCACGCCTGGAAAGCCCACTGATATTCGGTCGAACACGCCTAGTGGCGCGACGAGATCGCGGAGCGCCCCCACCACGACGCTGGGCGGACGGTCAGCGGGCGTTGGCACTCTTACGCGGTCACCGAGCGGCCGCCCCTGCCCGTCGAGGATGACGGCCTTTAGTCCCGTTCCTCCGATATCGATCGCCAGCGTGCGGGGGCCCGGATGACGAAGCCGTTTGGCAGTGGCGCCCGGCGGCAACGGATTCTTCATGGAATACTTCTCCTCGGTCAACAAACCCTGTGCCCAGTTTGACGGTGCGCGCCATCGGGCGGCGCCATTTCAGCACCAGGAGTGACCCACGTCACACATGCCGCGCCCGTCATGGTGACAGAATGCGTAGCTCACGTTCGGGAGCGCCCTCATGGCCACGGAGGCTCGACTCATTCTTCCGCGGTGCAGCCGGGTAACCGCAGACGACGTTTTCAGAAGAGGGAGGGTGCAATGCACCTGAACACAGGACGGGCAATGCTGGGCGGCCTGGTCGGCACGGGCGTCATGACGGCCATGATGTACATGGTGGCGCCCCTGATGGGGCTCAACATGGACATTGCGCAGATGCTCGGATCGATGCTGGGTGGAAGTTGGGCGGCCGGCATGGCGATGCACTTCGTCAACGGCACCATCATTTTTCCGCTCGTCTACGCCTATGTGCTTTACGCCTGGCTGCCCGGTGGGCCGACCGTGAAGGGAGCGGCATGGGGCGTCGTGCTGTGGCTGCTGGCACAGACCGTCATGATGCCGATGATGGGGGCAGGGTTCTTCAGCATGGCGATGGGTGGGATGATGGCGGCGATGGGTTCACTGATCGGGCATCTGCTCTACGGTGTTCTGCTCGGTGCCATCGCCGGTGGCCCGGAGCCGGCGGCCGCCTCGTAACCCATCGTGCCATCACTTCACGCGTTCGAGGTCGAGCGGCCTGACGTTGACCGTCCACGCCAGTGGCAGATACCCGTAGACCGGGTTCGTCTCCGGAACGGTCGTGTTCAGGATGCCGTATTGCTTGATGGTCGCCCAACCCGAATCGGAGAGAAGGGGAAACGTGATGCTACGCCGTGTCGCGAACTCGGCGAGCACCGCCGCCGGGTCGTAGGTAATCGAGGCAAGCCCCAAGCCTGCCTTCTGGACGTCCGCGATGAGGCCTTGCAGCTCCACGAGCTGCGTTTTGCAGTACGGTCACCACTCAGCGGAACGGTTGAAGACCAGCACCAGTCCGTTCGGTCCCATCAGCGAAGCCAGCGTCCGCGTCTGGCCGTACTGATCGGAAAGGGTGAAGTCAGGTATCTTCGCGCCCACTTGAGGACCGAAACCGCTTCGTATCCGCGATGGCGTCCCGACCTCACAAGTCGGCGGCTCAGTGGTGTTTCTCACACTGCGACGGCCATGTCATCAGCCCACACCCAGCCGACGAGCGGCAGATGGTTTAAACTCCTTCGCATGAACCTGTCCGCCGCTCGCGGCTGAGCGGCATCGCGTTGATATGCAGATCCAAGATGAAATGGATGACTGAAAAAGTCGCGGGGATCGCCGGCGTAGCGGCCGTTGGGGTGTTCTGGACGGCTCTGGTCGCTTTCGCGGCCGCATATCCAGGCTACTCCCACTTTCACAAGGCGATCAGCGAACTGGGCGCTTTTGGCGCTCCTCACGCGTTGGCGTGGAATCTGATCGGATTCATCGCGCCCGGGGTGCTGCTGGCCATGTGTGGGGCTGGCTTGGCCACAGCGATCGAAGTCTCGGGCCGGAAGACCGCCGTTTACTGGCTGCTGGTCATGTCTGGTGTCGGGTTTGCTGGCACTGGGCTCATTCCTGTCGAAATGCGCCAGGGATCGCCGTTCATGCAATCCGCGTTTACTCTCGGTCACATATTGATGACCGTTCTTTCTGGAATTCCGTGGGTCATCGCCGCGTTTCTCCTCATCGGTCAGGCCAAGCGAAATCCAGCGTGGCATCGTTCAAGAGGGGTCATCGTCATTCTCGCGGGTGTGGCTGTGGCTGGGCTCGCCGTGAACATTCTTGCTCAGGCACTACCGGTCCTGGCCCATCGACCGGGACTTGCGCAGCGCCTCTCGTTCGGGGTGTACTTCGCCTGGTTCCTGATCATGGCCATTCAACTCCTCGTTGTGGCTCCGCGGGCGCGGCATGAACCAGCAACGGCATAACACGCATTTTGCAGCCGACGCTTCGCTGCGGGTGGAGGGTGAGACCTGGGCCGGCGATGGCTGCGCCCACAACACAAACGGCAAGAACACCGCGCAGATTCGGCGGCTGCAGCCGGAGGGCAATCGACCCCGCATGTCGGGATTGTGCAGGAACATGTGCGGCGCGTCGAGCCGATTCGTAACCGGCGGTCAGGCGTGACCCTGCGGCGCGTTGGTCGTCTGGTCGCCTCAGCTCACCTTGCGGCAGCGTCCACCACCGCGGCAGCCATACACGTATCCGAGCACACCGCCATAGGCGAGATGCGCGAGCAAGCTCGCGGCGGCGGCGGCAATGCCAAAGTGCCCTGACACGAAGCCGGGTTCAGCCGCCGCTCCGCCAAGGGCAGCGCCGATCGTGCCGAGCGTTGGCACCGCCACGACCTGGACGAACAACCACAGGCAGGCACCGAAGACGAGGCCGGAAGTGCCGGGCCCAAGAGTGAGCCGCGGCTCGACCTGCTCGACGTAGAGCCAGGCAAACGCGAAGCCGGCGATGAGATGCGCGGCGAGTCCGACGACGCCCACTTGGACCGGATCGGTGACAAACAGGCGGGCGAACCAGATCGGCAGATCGACCTGCGGTAGCCCGACCGCCGGCAGCACATACATGGTGGTGGTGATGGCCAGGGTTGCCAGGAATCCGCTCGACCAGGTCAACGCCACATCGGGCGACAGAGACGTTGGCCGCTCGATCAAATAGTCCTTTGTCTGCATGGGACCTCCCCATGCATGTGGTCTTCCTGTCTCGCGTGTTGTTACACACGTCAGCAGCGAGCGCGCTCGTCGGCGGCGTCGTACCGGTCGCGCGGGGGTGCGGCTGGCGCTGTCAACGTTTAACGTTATGCGTTATACTGCTCGTGGGTGATTAAGAGCTTCCGCTCTGCTGACACGCGGGCGTTGTTCGAGACCGGGAAGTCAAAGCGTTTTGGACCTATCTCGAAGGTGGCCACGCGCAAGTTGACACAGCTTGAAGCGGCGGCCACCCTGGACTTTCTCCGATCACCTCCGGGGAATCACCTTGAGGCGCTCAGGGGCGACCGGCAAGGGCAGCACAGTATCCGGATCAACGACCAATGGCGCATCTGCTTTCGCTGGACGACCGCCGGACCTGAGGATGTTGAGATTGCGGACTATCACTGACGGAGCATGGTGATGAAGATCAAGAATGGGATGCGGCCAGTTCACCCCGGAGAAGTACTACGGGAAGACTTCCTGCGGCCAGCGGGCCTGACCGCGAACGCGCTGGCCAGAATCCTCCATGTGCCGGCTCCGCGCATCAATGACGTCGTGCGCGAACGCCGCGGGATTTCCGCAGATACAGCCATGCGTCTGGCGCGCTACTTCGGCGGTGATGCACATTCGTGGCTGAACCTGCAGGCCATCTATGAGTTGCGTGTCGCGGAGATTGCCAGTGCTCGCACAATCGAGCGTGAGATCGAGCCGCTCGCTGTCTAGCCCGGGAGTACGTCGGCCATTCTCGAACCCAGTGCCGATGATCGTGGTCATCCTGCACAGCAGGAGAGTTGACTCACGTCCTTCGTGAACGTCTGCGCGGCCAGTTTGAGTCCTTCGACCATCGTGAGATAGGGAAACAGCTGATCGGCGACGTCGTGCACCGTCATCCGGGCGCGGATTGCCATGGCAGCGGTTTGAATCAACTCACCCGCCTCGGCCGCCACGGCCTGCACGCCGAGCAGCCGGCCGCTGCCCGCCTCGGCGACGATCTTGATGAAGCCGCGCGTCTCGAAGTTGACGAGCGCGCGGGGCACGGCGTCGAGCGACAGCGTGCGGGTGTCGGTCTCGATGTTCCGACGGTGCGCCTCGGCCTCTGACAGCCCCACGGTAGCCACTTGCGGATCGGTAAAGACCACAGCCGGCATCGCCGTGAGATCGAGCGCGGCGTCGCCGCCGGTCATGTTGATGGCGGCGCGCGTGCCGCCAGCCGCAGCGACGTAGACAAACTGCGGCTGATCGGTGCAGTCACCGGTCGCGTAGATGTCCGGCGCGCTGGTGCGCATGTGATCGTCGACGACAACGCCGCCGCGCGCGTCCAGCGCGACGCCGATCTGCGCCAGGCCGAGGCCGGCGGTGTTCGGTGCGCGGCCCGTGGCCACCAGCAGGTGATCGGCTCGAACCTCACCGCTATTGGTGGTCAGGTTGAACTCGCCGTTCTCGAACGTGACGCGGGCTGCCTGGGTCTGGGTCAACACCGTGATGCCTTCGGCGCGAAACGCTTCCGTCACGGCATCGCCGATGGCCTGGTCTTCCCCGAAGAGCAGCGTGTGGCGGGCGAGAATCGTCACCTGCGACCCCAGCCGGGCGAAGGCCTGCGCCAGTTCCACCGCCACCACCGACGAGCCGATCACGGCCAGCCGCGGCGGGATGCGATCGCTGACCAGGGCTTCGGTCGAGGTCCAGTACGGCGTGTCCGCCAAGCCGGGAACGGGTGGGATGGCGGCGCTCGCGCCGGTCGCGACCAGGCAGCGGTCGAACGACACCAAGCGCTCGCCGCCCTCAGCGGGTTCTACGGCAAGAGTGTGACCGTCCTTGAACCGCGCCTCGCCGCGCATGACTGTAATGGCGGGTATCCCGGCGAGAATGCCTTCGTACTTCGCGTGGCGCAGTTCGTCGACGAGGCCCTGCTGTTGCGAAAGCAGCCGCGGCCGGTCGACGATGGCCGGCGTGGCGGACAGCCCGGCGTCGAATGGGCTGTCACGACGCAGATGCGCGATATGGGCGGCGCGGATCAGAATCTTGGACGGCACGCACCCCACGTTGACGCAGGTGCCGCCAATGGTGCCACGCTCGATCAGCGTGACGGTGGCGCCGAGCTCCGCGGCCTTGAGCGCCGCGGCCATCGCGCCGCCGCCACTGCCGATCACCGCAATGTGCACCCCGGCCCGGCGTGGAGATGCGACGGCGGACGAGGCCTGAACGGATGCGGTGCGGCAGGAGGCGTCGGCGTTCGACGAGGTCCGAGTGTCCATCGCGCTCTCTCCTTCTCGCCAGCTTCGATACCGGCCTAGAATCCAGCTTAGGACCGTACCCAAGTACGGAGTCAACACCATGCCGAACCAGTTATCCAATCTGACCATCGGGGCGCTCGCGGCGGCCGCGGCCGTCAACGTCGAGACGATTCGCTACTATCAGCGCAAGCGCCTGATGACCGAACCGAAGAGGCCCTACGGCCAGGTTCGACGATATGGCGCCGCCGATGTTGCGCGCGTCAAGTTCGTGAAGTCCGCCCAGCGGCTGGGGTTCAGCCTGGATGAAATCGCCGGGCTGCTTGCCCTGGACGATGGGACGCACTGTGATGAGGCGCGGGTGATGGCCGAGCAAAAGCTCGACAACGTGCGCGTCAAGCTGCGCGACTTGCGGCGCATGGAGACGGTGCTCAAGCGGCTGGTCGCCGATTGCTGCAGCAGCCGCGGCACGATTTCGTGTCCGCTGATAGCGGCGTTACGGACTCGCTGAGCGCCAGCGCGAAACGACGGCTCGCGCGATGCGTTAGTCTTGGGGTATGTCTACACACTACGACGCAATCGTGATCGGCACCGGCCAGGCTGGCCCCTCGATGGCGGCGCGGCTTGCGAAGGCTGGCCGCAAGACCGCCGTGATTGAGCGCGGTCGCTTCGGCGGCACGTGCGTCAACGTCGGCTGCATTCCCACCAAGACGCTGGTCGCGAGCGCCCGTGCCATTCACATGGCGAGACGGGGCGAGGAGTTCGGGTTCACCACGGGCGGTGCCGTGCAAGTCGACCTGGCGCGCGTCATGACGCGCAAGGACGCCATGGTGCGGCAATCCAACGAAGGCGTTGAGCGGTGGATGAAGCAGACACCGAACCTGACCGTCCACGAAGGCCACGGGCGGTTCACCGGTCCCCATACCGTCGAGGTCAACGGCGAGGTGCTCGACGCCGATCAGATTTTCATCAACGTCGGCGCGCGCGCGGCGGTGCCGGAGATGCACGGAGCGGACGCAGTGCCCTTCCTCACCAACACGAGCATCCTCGAACTGTCGGTGCTGCCGGCACACCTGATCGTCGTCGGCGGCAGCTACATCGGTCTCGAATTCGCGCAAATCTTTCGGCGCTTCGGCAGCCGGGTGACGGTGGTCGAGAAGGGCGACCGGGTGATCGCCCGGGAGGACGCCGACGTGTCGGCGGCGCTGCAGCAGGTGCTCGAGGGCGAAGGCATTGTCTTTCGGCTCAACGCCTCCTGCATCGGCCTCCGCAAGACGCCCACCGGCGTCGCCGTCGACGTGGACTGCACGCGGGCCGCGCCGGAGGTCGAGGGCACGCACGTGTTGATGGCGGTCGGCCGGCGCCCGAACACCGACGATCTCGGGCTCGAGGTGGCGGGCATTGCGAGCGACGCGCGTGGATTCGTCACGGTGGACGATCAGTGCCGGACGAACGTTGCCACCGTGTGGGCGCTTGGCGACTGTAACGGCCGCGGCGGTTTCACGCACACGGCCTACAACGACTTCGAGATCGTCGCCGGCAACCTCCTCGACGGCGACCCGAGGCGCATCAGCGACCGTCACTCCTGCTACGCGCTGTACACGGACCCGCCGGTGGGCCGTGTGGGCATGACGTTGCAGGAGGCTCGCGACTCGGGGCGCCGCGTACTCGTCGCCTACCGTCCCATGAGCAAGGTCAGCCGCGCGAGGGAGATGAGCGAAACCCAGGGGTTCATGCGCGCGCTCATTGATGCCGACACCAAGCGGCTCCTCGGTGCAGTCGTGTTCGGCATCGGCGGCGACGAGATCGTGCACTCGCTCCTTGATGTCATGTACGCGGATGCTCCTTACACGACGATTGCCCGCGCCGTGCACATCCATCCGACCATCAGCGAGTTGATTCCGACGATGCTTCAGGACCTGACGCCGCTCGACTGACGGCGGGGGCCGTCACGTCGAGGCCTTCGATTAATCGTCAGGCGCGCCCCGGCAAGGACCCGGCCGCGCGAGCCGCGACCACGGCCAGCAGCGAGTCGTAGGACTTGGCGAACGACGCCACGCCCTCCGCTTCCAGCCGCGCCAACACGGCGGCCAGATCGATGCCGGCCGCCGCGAGGCGCGCGAGCGTGTCACGCGCCACGTCCAACTGGTGGTCGATGCGGATCGCCGGCCGTCCGTGATCGCGATACGCCGCAATCGTCGCCGGCGGCATCGTGTCGACGGTGTCGGCGCCAATCAGCGCTTCGACGTAGTAGACGTCGGGGTAGGCGGGGTTCTTCGACGAGGTGCTCGCCCACTGTCTCTTATACACATCTGACGCTGCCGACGAATAGAGAGGTGTAGATCTCGGTGGTCGCCGTATCATTAAA
>ENA-ORBV01012923-ORBV01012923.1-microbial-mat-metagenome-genome-assembly--contig:-NODE-12923-length-12781-cov-7.651763_pt1 | contig 12781 bp, 9 predicted proteins | sample MGYA00237777_ERZ505514 | MGnify/ENA primary metagenome ERZ505514 (study PRJEB26160, sample SAMN06269048) | microbial mat metagenome | isolation source: Oligotrophic lake microbial mat | place...
AAGATCCCAAACCCAGGGAATGTTAGCAATTCGTGACTCCTATGGGGTTGCCATTTAGGAGTCAGGTACCAGAAAATCTCCTTCTACTAGCTAGTATCTCTTTATGGGTTTGGGTCACGTACGTGACCCAAACTACCCGTTACACTTGTTTGAATTTAAACCTTAGCTAGCTAGCTTGCATCTACTTTTAGTTTAACCTAGCTTGCTTTAACATATTCGAGCTAATTGGTGTAAGTTAGAATGCCAGGTAGTGTTAGTTTACCAGTAGCTACAATGCCGGAAAGATGCACAAAGGAACGTCATTGGTGGTGCCGATACCCAAACTCAAATTGAGTTCTGTGCAGTAAGAAATCGACCATGGCGCCTCCTACGCCGCAGAACGGCAGTATTACGCGACTCCTGCAAGGCTTAAACAGCGGCTTGAACAATCTAGTAAGGCGTGGTGGCCCCAATGTGGAAAAAGATGCTTCATCGGACGAAGAAGATCGGCACAACCAAACATCAACCGACGATGTGAGATTGTCGACTGTTGACAATAATGTCGACTCAACAACAAATAAAGATGATTTGGTGGAGACAGCCCAAGAATCTGGAGCAAATACCATGGCCGAAAGCCAGGATAAAGCTGCTGCTGTGGCTACAACAAATATGGATTCCAAAGAAAAGAAAAAGAAAGATGCGCCGGATCATGGAAAAAGATCAAAAAAAACCAATGCGAAGCGCAACAACAATGACAAGAAAGCTGACCCACCAAGGAAGAAATTGCCGAATTTGTTGGAAATGGAAGAGGCGTTTGAGCATGGATATGATTCGGATGGCTGGGAAGGACCGCCCAGAGGCACTGATGATGATGAAGTGAACCAATTAAATGAAGAGTCACTTGATGAAATGTGTACCACTGCCGTTGCTGTTGGCACCGTTGACACATCTGGCTCTGATAATCAGCCAACACCAGCTCCTGTTCATATCGATGAAGAGACCTTAAATAAACTCACGGTCGCTATGCTAAAGTCTGAGTTGATTTCCCGGAAAGTTCCGCTCAAAGGACTCGCGAGCAAGCCGAAATTGCAAGCATGTTTAAGGGAGGCTTTGTCACAAAAGTTGCCGGTTTATTCCGCTGCTGCACTCGAATCAGAACAGAAAAAGAACAAAATCAACAAGAGAAAAGAGGATGATATGTCTGCATTTGCCATTGGAGCTAAGTGGCGGGTGCTAGAGGCAGACGTGGATGTGGATGAACCAATTAACGCCAACTTTCCCTTGGCACGAGCACCAACTGTAGAGGAAAAAGATGCGGCAATACAACAGAAACCAAAGAAAAGCTTCTCTGAAACGTTCGATCGTCCTGTTTTCTCTGGGCGAATCAACCGCCGTGTTTCCTATGTTAAAGCGGATGGAACAACGGGGTACAGGGACATCTCTACTCTGCGAAAAGAAGGCCGACCCAATCCAACGTTTTTACGTTCGCACGGCTTGAATAAAGAGTCCTTGCCGGTTGAATTTGCCGAATCCTTCTTTCCCATGTACGAAAATACAGAAAGAGATGGTAATGGAGATGCCATGTTGAGTATGGAGTACCTTGCCCGTAACACCAATTTAAGAGCTCAACTTGCCTTTGCCGGTGAAGCAACTTACACTGATTGGTCAGGACCATTTTCGATCAAGGAATTAAGGCAACACTTGGGCTTGTACATCATGAATGGTCTCAGCCCATCGCCGGGGTTGCACCGTAAATTTGACGAAAAAGATGCAGCGAATTACAATCCTTTTCTTGCCCGCAATTTTGGTAAACAGGCATGTCGACGTGTAAGGCAATTCCGTGCTTTCTTCAGTTGTCAAGACCCACTTAAGGCAACCCCGAACAGAGACGACAGTCCGTTGTTCAAAGTTCTTCCAATAATTAAGTGGATACAACGTGTAGGACCTCTTTCTTGGGAGTGTGGGATAGACCTTGGTCTTGATGAACAAACAATGGGGTTCCAGGGACTACATGTTGACAAAATGCGGATTACGTACAATAAAGAAGGTGATGGTTTCCAGTGTGACGCCCTTTGTGACAATGGGTTTACATGCAGTGTATTCTTTAGGAATGAAAAGCCACCAACAAAGTACATTCGAATGGGGTTCTCTCCACTCCATGCACGTAGTATGTGGTTGTTTGATCAATTAAATGATCAGTTCCATCGTGTTTGGATGGACAATCTCTACATATCAGCCAAGTTCACTAAGGGAGCTTGGCATCTTAGTGAGCAGAAAGTAATCACGGCTGGTGTTTGTCGAACAAAAGACAGAGGATTGCCGCAGTGCGTCATCCAAGAGGCTGTCGATAAAGCGTCGTTGGCAACAACTCGAGGTGCCATCAAAGCAGCAGCGCTTGAAGGTGATCCGGACTGTAAAGATCTTGTCGCTTTGAGCATCTATGATACAAAACCGGTTCACTTTCTCACCATGGCCGCAGAGACTATTGAATGGGTGGAGAAAAAGAGGAATGTCTGGAACAAAGCAAAGAGAGAGATGCAATTGATTTCATTCCTGAGGGTTAATGTCAATGATGACTACAACAACAAAATGAATTCCGTTGATATTGCAGATCAATTGAGGAATAACTACAGAGTAGACCATTGGCTACGTTTCCGAAAGTGGTGGTGGAGCATTTTCTTGTGGGGATTTGGTGTTCTTCTAACAAATGCTTATCTAGTTTATTGCAGGGTGCAAGAGGAAGCGGGGGTACCAAAGAAAGACTGGATGACACACTATGATTTTCTTCTGTCTATTGCCACAGCGTGGGTTGATTCAAACGAGACTGACATTCGTTGTCTTAGACGCATTCGTCAGAAGAAAAGGAAGCAATTGGAAGAAATGACAGCAGACACAACACCGTCGCCACCAAAGAGAGTGCGTCCCTCAAATCGTATCACAAAATCACCAAAGACTGGAACAATAAAACGAACAAAGGCACCAAGAGTCTCCGATCACTCTCTTCACCCAACCAGTGGGTTGCTCAGGTGCCGGCTTGATCATGTAGGACACTTTCACTGCCCCGAGGAGTCAGATTGCAATGTACCATCGTGCAGTCTGCATCGTTGGATTTATGGTCGCGAAGATGGCACTGGAAGCCAAATCCGCGACAAAGTCTTCAAATGCAGCGTCTGCCTGGTTAATCTCTGCATCAGCTGCTTCAAGACGTTCCACACTGTCGATGACTTGATTGCCAAGAAGAATGAATGTCTACAAGGCGAGGATAGCTAGTTGGAAAGTGCCGGCATGGACACCATCGTCGTTTGTTGTGTTTGATACTTTCAGTCCTACTCGTGAACAACTTTATTGAATACAGAAAGTAGCTAATAGGAATTACCTAGCAACTATTATTTGGAATACTGAAATTCGTACTGAAAGTTTGGGTCATACGCGCGACCCAAAATTTCGCCCATAAAGAGATAGCTATCTAGCTAGCTAGCTAATAGTGTACCACCACTCAGATGCAACAGTGACCGAGATACAGTTAGTTATATTAGTACACTTAAAAAAAATACGAGTGCTATTAGTGTGTTATAATTTTAGTGAGCACAAGTGTTATCCAAAGTCTATCTAGCTAGCCACTATTTGTAGAGAGAAGATGACCATAGCCAACTCTATTTGTATCGGAAAGGGTCGCCGCATCACACTGAAGGAGCTTCAAGAGATGTGCCTCTATGATGCCACTGCCGAATGGTTCCAGCCGTCGGAGGGGGGGGATCTCGAGGTGTCCGAGTTCTTCGTAGTTGACAGAGCCATCATGTTGGAAAGAGTCCAGTTCTTTCACTCACAAAGATCGGAGGTAGAAAAGACCCTGTCCAAAGCAGAAACGATTGCTGCGTTGACGATTCTTGCTTTGGGTATAAGCCAAGGTCGGCTGTTTCCTCCTACCAAAAAGCACGAAGAAGTACATTTGACACAAGCTCTCTTGATTCTAGTTCAAGCTATAAAAAGGGCGCCGAACGCTGATCTAAACCTTTCGACCAGCGTGCCTTCATTTTTGGGGTCGTTGCAGTTTTTTTTGTTGAAATCACCTGGTAAAGAGCCATCCTGTTATTCCCACGAACTTCTTGATGAAACCATTGTCCACAGTCCCATGTCCGAGATTGTTGCCAGGGTTATTTGGATGGCCCAAATTTCTCTGGCGACCATGCAAGCCTACGACTTAGCCCTGGCTGGGCTTGTCATGGGAATACTCTCCATTGAACGCGAAGGGCAAGCGAAGAAAAGATTGGGAGATTATTCAGAAAAAAAGTTTGATATTATGCGGCCGCATCGTGGGCTAATTGAAGCAGCAACGGCGATTCGCGCTATTCTGAATGGGAGTCGGTATGTCCCACCGAACGATGCTGTAGTGTCAGAAGAAGCGATGCAAGCATTGAAAAATCTTCCTCAATATCATGGCCCTGCACAAGATTCCATTCGAGCGGCACACAAAACCATTGAGCTGGAGCTGAATTGCTTTGAATCTTCATTGCAAGATGTATTGGACCGCACGGTAGCAGAATTGGCAGTAAAGCAAGTTCAAGATTCCGTGCTTGTCTTATCTCGGGCAAGCCTGACACGGTGCAACAACAAGGGTGTTAAATCCACGCCAACGTCTTTGATGGAAGCTGTTGTTCAGTTGGAAGCCTCTTTGAAACAAGAAGCGCAGTTGGACTGCGAGTTTATTCAAGAACAGGTCGCCAAGGCTGAAGAAGAGTCAAGACAAAAAAACGCCGAGAGAGCAGCTCGCGCCGCAACAGCCGCTGGGACACAAAGACCAGTCGGAAAAGATGAATTTGCAGGCATGAGCGCAGCCAAAAAGAGCAAGATTCTGGAAGTGCGGAAAAAAAAAGAAGCGAATGCTGCCGCGAAGAAGAAAGTCAAAGATTCAAAAGGTCTCTCACTCTTTGGCACCGGAACGCAGCCCTTAGTAGACATTCTTGTCAAACACAATTACGATCTAAGGAATCCTTGTCTCGACGAGATCCAAACAGAAGTGGAGAAATTACTGTCTGGTGGAGTCCAGCGCAAGCCCAAGATTCCCAAGGGCACTAGGGATTTTCTCCCCGAACAAATGGCGATTCGACAGAAAGCTTTTTCGATCATTCGTCGAGTTTTTCAGAGCCATGGGGCGGTTGAAATTGACACACCTGTATTTGAGTTGAAGGACACACTTACAGGAAAGTACGGCGAAGATAGTAAATTAATTTACGATTTGGCGGACCAAGGTGGTGAGCTCTTGGCGTTACGTTATGATCTCACCGTCCCCTTCGCTCGGTTCTTGGCGTTAAACTCGGTCGGAAATATTAAGCGATTCCATATTGGAAAAGTGTACCGTCGAGATCAACCGGCACTGTCTAAAGGGCGATACCGAGAATTTTATCAGTGCGATTTCGATATTGCTGGTATTTATGGCCAAATGGTGCCTGACTCAGAATGTGTGTGCGTTGTCTGTGAAATTTTGGATGCTTTGCCCATAGGTAACTTCGTCATCAAGATCAACCACCGTTGCCTTCTTGATGCCGTTCTAGACCTCTGTGGCGTTCCTGCGGAAAAGTTCCGTTCCATTTGTTCTTCGGTCGACAAATTGGACAAAGAGCCGTGGGAAGCTGTGAAGAAGGAGATGGTTGAGGAAAAGGGGCTTATTGCGGAAGTTGCAGACAAGATCGGAGAATTTGTTTTGAACAAAGGTGAACCAATGACCATGTACCAAGCACTCATGGATTCCAAAAGATTTGCCAACAACGAAGGAGCAATGCGAGCCATGGAAGATCTTCGAATTCTCTTCGAATACCTGGAAGCTATGGACAAACTCAAATTTCTCTCGTTTGATCTAAGCTTGGCTCGCGGGTTGGACTACTACACTGGTGTTATTTACGAGGCTGTGTGCATGAGTGGAAACACTCAAGTTGGCAGCATTGGCGGAGGTGGGAGATATGATAAGCTTGTGTCCATGTTCCAGGAGGCAGGAAAGCAAACCCCTTGCGTTGGTGTTAGCGTGGGTATTGAGCGCGTCTTCACTTTGATGGAAGCAAAGTAAGTTGTTTGTCTGACCATGGAAACGCCATCATGTTGCTCTTGTTTGACTCATGCTTGTGTTTCTTCTTCCTCTTCTTCCAAGGCTTCGCGAAGAGCAAGGGGGGTCCATCAAGCAACCCACTGTCGATGTAGTTGTTGCGTCTGTTGGGGAAGGAATGCTCAAAGAACGCATGAAGCTTGCAAAGCTTTTGTGGGATGCCAATATTAGTAGCGAGTACAGCCAGCAGGAGAGCCCCAAGCTGAATGCACAGCTTCGGAATGCTTTGGACCGCAACATCCCATTCATGATTATCGTTGGTGAAAAGGAACTAGCAGAGAAGACATGCAACGTGAAAGATCTCAAGGCCAGCACTGAAGAGACAGTGCCCATCGCAAATTTGGTGGCAACGCTTAGAAAGATGGGGGTCATACCTGTGGGATGCGAGTTCGCTGCTGAATTAGCCACGAAGGAGGCAGAAGACGAGATGACAAGCATTCATAGAAGGTTGTAACTTCCTGTAGACCTCTGTTGTGTCTGTTGTGCCTGTACGAAGCTCTAAGGGGGCCATCCGAACAGAGACCTGTAAGTAACGTCTGTGACGGGGCAGTAGTAAATTTTTATGTAGTATCATTTCCACAAGAAACCAACATCGCTAGCAGCAATCGATTTCTAGAGTACTGACACTGCATTCAGTTAACGTACTAGATTGCTGTATTTTGGAGCATTTGTGCGCCCCCCTACTAGTAGCTAGATTGTAACTCTTAGAGCATTATCAGCGGCAACAGCTATAAAATGAGTCAAAAAGTCAAATTCTAGCTCATAACCTGATGCTAAGTACGTGTTTAGCTATACTAGAGAGCATGCCAACAGGCATGATTCCTCGCTAACAGCAATAGTCATACTTATAATCACCGGCAGGGTCAGTCATGCTCATCTTTTCTTAGAAATAGAAAAAGAAATATCAACGGATGGCGCCCGAAGATGTGCCATGGCCGACAACAACAACGCAATAGATGACAAACAACACAAATCAACCATGGACGACAAGAAAGAGCTGGATCCAGTGTCGGCAATGTCACTTGCCTTTGGCTTGTTTGCGTTCCATCTAAAGCAACATGTAAAAGTCAGCGAATGCACTGAAGTTGGAAGGAAGTTGTTGCTGATGATGCTTACCACGGGATGCCTTTCCATTGTGGCCATGATGCTTGCAGCAGAAGAGAGAGCAAAACAACAATTCAATGTATTGTCTTCCATCGTTGATCATGTCTATAGTGAGTTTTATGAAGGCCAAAACAAAAGGAAGAACAATGAGCAAGACAATATCAACAAAAAGAGGAAGACGAAGCATGATCACGAAAGGGCATGGCAATGCATCCAACAAGACTATCTTGGTCCAGAGCCAACATTCACTGACAAACAGTTTGAGGAGGTCTTCCGACTTACCAAGGGCAAAGTAGAGAAGCTCATACAGGTCTGTTGTCGGCACAAGCTTAAGATGTTCTGCCCAGGACCTGATGCCACCGGCAAACCAGGGATACGGCCTGAAGTAAAGGTACTCGCTGTGCTAAAGTGTGTTGCCTTTGGCTGTTCTGGTGTTGCTTTTCGAGATTATCATCAAATGGCAAGAAACACAACAAGTGAGTGTCTCAAAGCATTCTTTGAAGCAATAACAATGGACGATGAGCTTAAGTCAACATACCTGAGAGCCCCAACTCGTGCCGACGTCCGTAGGATTTCAAGCCTCCATGAAGAGAAGCATGGCATTCCAGGCATGCTGCTCAGTCTTGACTGCTTACACGTCTTGTGGAAGAACTGCCCAGTCGGCCAGCAATGCCATTATAAGAATGCCAAGAAGAATAAGATGTCTTCGGTCGTGTTGGAGGGAGGTGTGGACTGGAACTGTTGGTTTTGGCATGCGTCGTGTGGCCATCCAGGCACCAACAATGATATCAACATTTGGGATGTCTCGCCATTGCAAGAGATGTTTCTCTCAAAGGAATTCAACATGGAAGTTGACTTCCCTTTTGAGATTGATGGGCAGACTTTTCATAGGCTGTGGTGCCTCGTCGACGGAATATATCCTCCCATTGGTAGATTCGTGAAAACAATTCCAGTTGCAGTTGGAAGGGTGATGAAATTGTTTGTGGAGTGGCAGGAGAGTGCCAGGAAGGATTCGGAGAGAGCATTTGGCATACTGGTAAGGAAGTTCCAGCTCTTGGCAAGACCAATTGAATATTGGAATATCGAAGACGTCAAGAACCAAATGTATGGCTGTGTGATCATGCACAACATGATGGTGGAAGAAAGGATTTTGCGCGATGAAAGAGAGGATGGTAACATGTATGCCTTGTCAAGCCTGGCCGAAGAGAATATTCAAGAGTTGCGACATGGTGAGAAAGATGATGAAAAGACAAACAGCCGGCTGCAAGCACATGTTCTGAAATCATTGGGACTGCACCCGGATGAAAAATATTTGGAACAATACGTAGACAATTTGAAGCAGAGATGGACTGACCTTTACAACATAAAGGACCATTCGAAGCTACAGCAAGCAGTCATGCATCAAGTGGCTGAAAAACACATTGAGCGTAAGAAGTGCCATGCCAGTAAGTTGTGCTCAAACCATCAATCATTTTGATTCGGGCGTCAACTTCTGAAACTCGTTTCCTTTTGCACGCAAAGCTAGTTAAAGCCGGCAATCACGGAGATAGAGCTCATCAGGACATCCCAAAAGAAAACAACTAACAGTAGAGAGTGCAACGGCCATGGTGGCGATAATTATTATTGTAGTGAATGCTTCTGTGAGTAGACCAAACTGTCACGTTCTTGTACGGTAACAAACTATGGAGGGATAGTCTTCGAAGATTTGGAGAATTTGTCGATCAAAAGATCGCATTTCTGACACGTCCGACACGTCCGTTCCATGCGGCCGGGCGTTTTTGTCTATGCTAAATTTTTTTATGCTACCTACAAAACAAAGGTGAAACATAGCGCCGGAAATCCAATCGCGACACGAGCAAAAAATCTGAAACAGTTCGGTTATACATTACGGCTACTCTTAAGGCTGAGACACAGCCAACCAATCTTACATTCAATCGTACGGACCGCACGAACTGATTCTTCGCGTGCATACTCCGCACATCTGCAGCAGTCATTCTTTTCGTTTTGGATTTTTCCAAATCAAGATGAGACCTACTCATCATCGTCAGAGTCGTCGGAACCTTCCTCACCATGGCCAGCTGCAACAGCGGCACCAGCAGGCGCCTTCTCCTGCTCTTGGATTGCACGAACTTCAGCCCGCAACAGCATCATCTGTTTTTCCTGTTCCAAGAATTTGATTTGGGCTTGATTGCGAAGGTAAGCAATGCGGTCCTCGCTGTTCCACTCGTTCATACTGAACTGTGTTGCCATGCCTCCAAGCTGCTGTGTGAACATGGCAATGGCATCGTATGCGCCTCCCGAGTTGGTGGTGGTGGGTGGGTTGTTACCCAAACTACTGTTGATCTTGAGGATCTTGTCGTTCAATGCTTTCTGTCTCTTACCAATTGATCTCTTTGCCTTCGCCACTTGCTTCTCCTTTCTGGCAGCCTTTTTGGCGGCTTTGGTCTTGGCAGTGCCACTTTCCTTCCCATCCACCATCAACTTCCACTTGGGCAAATCTTCGATCAAGCCATAAGCTTCGAGATGGGGGAAGTCTTTTCCTTTTCCATGGGCATGGCGGTACATCTCTTGGCGCTTGGAGGTGACAACATCAAAGTCTTCTCCCGACTTGATCTTAATAAGCTTGCAGATTCCGGACCATTTGGAGCAAGCGGGCTTGATGACATTGTTCCAGCGGTAGAAGATGCTTTTCCCATTTCGGATTGGGATCAGCCCAAGGTTGCTGTCAATGGTGGTTGCATCCTCATTGTGCTCGGACACCAAGGTATGTGCGAACTGTTTCAACCTGTCATGAAACACTTCCGCCTTGTTGCCCACTCCATTCCTGCTGTCTTCACTCACCGCCGCCCATGCTTTGGCAATCAGGAAGTCTTCGTATTCAGAATAACTCTTTCCGCGGCCGGCAGCATTCTTCTTCGGGTCCTCATCTTCTTCTTCTTCGGGACTCGGCTGGCCAAGGAGTGGAGGCAACGGCTCCGCCATGGGCGAGTCGGCTGAGTCTGAGCCAAGTATACTGGTAAGTAGAGAAGGGTCAGCATCCAGATCAATATCTTTATCTTTTTTGGCAATGGCAATAAACTCATCATCTCTCTCACGACGCGCACAACTCTTGCACCATACATCTCCTTTGGCATCAAGAGCACAACACGTGGGCTTGTCATGCACCGGCAACTGACAAAAGTAACAGTGGACGCCGCCGAATCCTTCATCGTAAGTCATACACTGCTCGCTCATGGCCGGACAGTTACCTGTGTTGAGATGCAACTCATTTTCTTTATCCACATTGTCTTGGAAGCAGGGATAGCAATACAACTTGCCAGCCACTTCCCTTCCACAAGGTGCAATGGCATGGACTCCATCACCACAGTCAGCACAGAAGTGCCTGTTGTTCTGGAGGTTTTCCAATGTGCAACCACTACCCAAAGCACTACACTTTCCAACTGTGTGCTTGCCATTTGTGGACACTTCAGCTGCAGCCAAAGCTTTGGCTGTGGCTCCTCTTGTGCCGGCTCGGCTTTCCGCAACAGCTTTCATAGCCAACATGGTTCTTGCTTTTGGTGCTCTTTTCTTTGCGGCCGTCGCTTTCATTGACATCATGGTGAGTGCTTTTTGATTTGATCTTTTACTTGCTTCAATGTTTCACTTGCTTCGATGTTTCAATTGTGGTGGTGCGCACTCCGAATTCTCACATGAATGTCTCTCTCTCTCAAGTATCATCCGTTGGGTCTATTTCCCTCCCTGTTTCTAACACATGCCTTGCTCCAATGCGACTTGCCTTGCTCCCAATGCCTCTTTCTAGCTACAGATCATGGCTGATAGCTGCTCTCCAAGTACAATTCCATTGGATTGGTTAGCGTTGGAGCATACTTTGGATGTGGGCCCGGACAAAAAGAAAGTTGGCATGGCCTGCTCTGATCATACCCTTTGTATTCAGTTGGAGATGTTTTATCTACAGCTATCCTAGAGCTATCCTTGTCGGCAAATTCAACGAATTTGCCAACCTGGAACCCGTTCGGCATTTCAAAACCTATTTTTTTTTTTGCTATTCTATGCAGTCATTTTGCCATAGATCATGCAGTTAACCTTAAAAAATCTATTTTTGGAGTTATAATTTGGGTATAGGTTATTTTTTAACTCAACCGCTGATAATGCTCTAATAGTAGCCATAGTAGAGTGCTACACCTCGCGAGATGAAAAAATGGAAATAGATATTTGTAGCCGACCGAGCGAAGAAAAAGTGTCTACTTGATTATGTTACCGACTGTGCAGCTTAGCCGGGCGATGCGCCAATCAGACCAAATTTTGCGGACCCCATGTCAACTCTGCCTCACCCATTGCGGGGGGGCTCACTGCCAAGCTGTTTTGCCAAACGCTGTGTATCAAAGCACACTGAAGAAAAATGTGTTCCACCAGGATGGCGCTACCTCCACATTGGTCACGGATCTGGTTTTCTAGAGGATCGTGCATAAGTAGCGCTACTCTAGTATCTCCCAGGAGCGAAATGTCTGGGATATCGTTCACCATCACCATCAAAACGTTGCAAGGTACTTGTTGACAATTAACGCCAATCTTCTTCAGACGTCGGTTCCTTCTGTTTACGAATCCCAAAGTCTGTCATTGCAGATACCTCAAAAGGAAACCAATCCCAAAGTCTGCCATTGCAGATACCTCGAAAGGAAAGCGCAATTCTTTTACCAGTCTACTTCAACGTTTGATGTTCCAATGAATGCAAGTGATGTGTTTGTGAGACAAGCGCCTCTACGGGTGAAAGATCATGGATCGTTTTCGCACACATGCACCTCGACACTATCTGTTCCATTCATTGCCACCCTATCAGATGGAAGCAAGGAAAAACAAAGCTCTACCGCCACCTTCCACTTCCATTCTCGTGGCTATCTCGCTGAGTGGCATGTTCCTCGGGTGTCGGACGGATGCGGCACAGGACTGAGCCATCCATTGGCGGTCGTCCCAGTGCTAGTATACGTATCCTACGGGCGTCCTTTCCCTAAGTGCATGAGGCGACGACGATGGACCCTTTGACAACCTTTGCAGTTCGTGTCACAGGGGTACAGTAATGAAACAAGATCCGACGAAAGGGGGGTTCCATGTACGACCATGCTCTGCATCCATCTTGGTCGTTCTCGTTCGTTTGGTAATGGTGTTGTTCGAACGTAGCATCATGAAGAAGATAAAAGCCATGCAACTACGCGGTCGTTTCGTGTTTATCCTTTTCCATGGTAGAATCATTGGATGGGGTGACCCCATCCTTATCATCATCATCCGTAGCAGCGTGGTTTTCAGCATTGTTTTCCTGCTTCCAACGACAACAACACCATGGCATGATAATATGGAAGCCATCCATGATTTGTTGCAAGCAATACAAACTTTGTTCTTTTTGAATCAACGTTTGATATCTCGTTCGTAAAAAAAATAAAGACATTGAACAATCCTTGCAAGAGCATAAAGAATTTGGCCAACAAAGCCAAGGGAAAATAAATGTTGCGATGGGATATATTGGGTTGTCCTCTTCCGATTTGTTTATCCACAATGGCAATCAAAACCGCCCAAATGAAACAAATAAAGAAGGATCCAATATAAAGT
>ENA-ORBV01012924-ORBV01012924.1-microbial-mat-metagenome-genome-assembly--contig:-NODE-12924-length-12781-cov-4.903416_pt1 | contig 12781 bp, 14 predicted proteins | sample MGYA00237777_ERZ505514 | MGnify/ENA primary metagenome ERZ505514 (study PRJEB26160, sample SAMN06269048) | microbial mat metagenome | isolation source: Oligotrophic lake microbial mat | place...
ACTTCGAGTCGCCGGAGACGGGGAAGCCGATGGCGATCTTCGGCACGGGGGGCGGCAAGCGCCTCGCCGATGAGATCAACGTGCCGCTGCTTGGTGAGATCCCGCTCTATCCCCCGGTCCTTGAGGGAGCGGATAATGGGTCGCCGATCGTCGTGTCGGGCCCGGAGTCGTCGGCGGCGAAGAAGCTCACGGCGGTGGCGGCACTGTTGCCCGCCGCGGTCGGAGTGGGTGCGCCGGCTTAAGGGAATGCCGCGAGTGATTGACTGATCTGAAAGAGGGCCGCCCGGCGTTGCGCAGGGCGGCCCTCTTCGTTTCACCACTTTCTACTTCGGAACCGCGCCCGGACGCGCCGGAATCGGGCGGCGTGCGGTCGCCACACCGGCGACCGGGGTCGGCGTCTGCCATCCGGCGCTACTCGGTGCGACCGGCGGCTGCGCTCGGCGGCTACGCCCCGTTCCGGCGCGGGAGAGCATCGCGCCCCCAAGACCCGCCGTCGCCGCAACCCAGGTGATGCCGATCGCGACGGTGCGTACGAGGAGCGCTCCAGTGCTCGGCCCCGGCATCAGCGCCGCGATCCCCCACGGCGCCATGAGCACCACGACCCCCGGAACCAGCGCGCGAATCATTGCCGCGCGATCATCACGTGCCGTGCCCCGCAAGAGCGCATGCCCGATCAAGAGCGCCATCCCGAGCCAACCGAGCGTGACGAGCCCCGCGAAGGCGATTGGAGCAGCGACGAGGACGAACGGCACGAGGAGCACACCGAGCACTGTGACGCACAGCGCGACGATCGTGAGAATAAGCAGTGGCAAGAATCCCAACTGCCCCGCGACACCCACGAGGAATGCCTTCCCGAAGTCCTGCTCGAGCAGCCGTGCGGTCCCATCGAGATTGCGCGACGCGAGCACCAGCGCGATAAAACCAATGGTGAGCAACATCGCGAACCAGCCGAGCGTCAGTCGCAACGCCTCGGGCCGCGTCATCGGTACAGCCGCGGGCCGCGCTGCTGCCACCGGTGACGCACGCAGATCGCCCCGCACGCGTCCCCCTTCGACCATCACGCGGCCACGCCACGCGGTCGCGCCACCGCGTACGTCGGCGCCGTCACGCACGATGACATCTCCCCAAATGGCCGTCACGTCGCCGAGCACGACGCCGCGGATCTCCGCATTGCCCTGCACGACCACGAGCGGGCCGCGGATGGTATCGCCCGCGGCGACTTCGTAGGTGCCGCGCACGTATTTGCCATTCACGGAGAGCCCGTCTGCATCGATGCGCAGCGCCCGAAGCGCTTCCGCGGCCGAGTCGGCGGGGATGGCCACGGTGCTGACCTGCGCCTGAATGGCGGCCGGCGCCAGGAGGCCAAGAATGGCGGTGGCGAAGACCCGTCGAAACTGTCGGCGCTGACGCATGGTCAGCTCCGGTTGGCGCGCGCCGTGGCGGCGAGTCGGCGGAAGGCCAAGCCGGCGCCAAGCGCGGCAATGGAAAGCGCCGCCGCGCCGAGGGCCATCACCCCCATATCGGTGCGCGCCGCGCCGAGCTCCCGCGCCGTCGCGGCCAGTCCGGCCCAGAGCCCCTGCGAGCCTTGGTCGACGACCGAGCGGTAACTCCAAGCGAGCAGGTCGGCGCGGAAGGCGAGCCAGAGCGCGCTTCCCGAGATGGTCATGGCGACCAGTCCCGCGCCGACGGCTGCGAGCACGCGAAGGCCGGTGCGTTGCGGGACGAGCGCTCGGGCCTGCTCCGTGAGCGCCACGTGCCAAGGTTCGATCACCTGCACCTCCGACATCACGCGATCGGCAAAACCGTGGCGCGGGACGAAGTGCGGGAGGGTGTCGAGCCGTGCCGCAACGGCGCGAAGCGCTTCGAGCCGGCCGCGGCAGTCGTCGCAGGAGTCCACGTGCGCACGCAACGGTGCAACGCCGAATCCGACGTCGCCGTCGACCAACAGGTCGAGCTCTTGGGGAAGTAGATGCCGATGGTTCATTGAATAGGTCTCCTGCGGTGGTCTACGGGCTGGGGCGGGCGCGAGTTTCACTGGACTACTGGGGCGATGGACGCTGAGGGATGGAAGCAACTTCGGGCTCTCTTCGGTGACTTTCATCCTTCAGCCTCCATCTATTCCCTCAGATGCTCCAGCGCCTCTCGTAACTGATGGCGCGCCCGGTGGATGTAGGTCTTCACGGTGCCGAGCGGGAGGTCGAGTGTGGCGGCGATCTCCTCGTAGGACCGGCCTTCCACATGGCGGAGCATGATGCAGTTGCGGTACTCGGGGCGGAGCGAGCCGATGGCCTGCTCGATGATCGCGCCCAACTCCTTGCTGGCGAGTTCGTCGAGCGGGGACTCCGCTTGGTCTGCCAGCTCGAACGAGGACTCCGCGGCCTCGGCCGCGTTCGAGGCGTGCGGGGACCCGTCCATGGAGACCGTGTTCAACTGCCGCCGCCGGAGGTGATCGATCGCGACGTTGTTCGCGATCTTGAACAGCCAGCTCGAGAACTTGAACTCAGGCCGGTATTTGTCGAGGTGATTCAGGACCTTGATGAAGGTGTCCTGCGCCAGATCCTCGGCCATGGTGTTGTCGCGCACCATGCGGTAGATCAGCGAGAACACGGGACGCTCGTAGCGCCGGATCAGCTCACGGAACGCCGGTTCGCGTCCCTGCTGTGCCAGTACCACGACGTCCGCGTCGGGGAGATTGGGGAGATCGAGTGCGGGGCGCGCCATTTCTAGAGCAGAAACTTGCCCGCAGTGAACGCGCTGGGCAACTTTCAAGGCTATGAACACAGCGCTGGACCAAGAGGCGCGTGAAGCCGACGCAGCCGCCGAGGGGGCTTCGGCCACGGGGAAGCGGACGTACGTGCAACGGATCTTCTCCGAGATCGCGCCGCGCTACGACTTGCTCAATCGATTGCTCTCGCTCGGGATCGACCGTCGGTGGCGGAAGGTCGCGCTCGAGCGGTTGAATTGGCGACGGGTGCCGCGCGGGCTGTATCTCGATCTCTGCGCGGGAACGCTCGATGTGGGGACCGAGTTGAGCCGACGGGCGGGATTCGCGGGGCAGATCGTCGGGGCGGACTTCGCCCAACCGATGCTGCAGGCGGGGGTCGGGAAGGCACCGCGCGAGGTGCTGTTTCCGGTGGTCGCGGATGCACTCGCCCTTCCGGTGCGCGATGGGGTATTCGACGGTGCGATTGTCGCGTTCGGGATACGCAACGTGGCCGATCTCGATGCCGGTCTTCGCGAAGTGCATCGCACGCTGAAGTCCGGCGCGCGGTTCGTGATCCTGGAGTTCAGCACCCCACGCATGCCGCTCGTGCGTGCGGGGTATCTGTTCTACTTCCACCGTATTCTGCCGGTGATCGGCCGCCTCATCAGTGGCCATCGGACGGCGTACACGTATCTGCCGCGCTCCGTGGCGAACTTCCCGGAAACCAACGTGCTGGCCGCCGCGATGTCGCGCGCCGGATTCCAGGATGTCCGTTTCGAGACGCTCACCTTTGGGATCGCGGCCATTCATCTCGGTACCAAGTAGACCCTGTGACCAAGACACTCGACACACTGCAGGAGTTCATTGACGCCATCGACGCGATGGGTGAGCTCGTGCGTATCAAGGAACCGGTAAAGGTCGAGCTCGAGATGTGCGAGATCGCCGACCGCGTGATGAAGCTTCCCGGCGGTGGCCCCGCGCTCCTGTTCGAGCAGCCGATCCTGCGCGACGGCTCCGTCTCGAAGTTCCCGGTGGCGATCAATCTCTTCGGGTCGATGTCGCGCATGGCGATGTCGCTGGGCGTCGAGAAGCTCGACGACCATGGCGACCGCATCACCAAGTTGCTCGATCTCAAGGTCCCCGAGGGATTCCTCGGCAAGCTGCAGCTCCTGCCGCGCTTGATGGAGATCGCGAAGTTCCCGCCGCGGATGGCGTCGGGGACGCCGTCGTGTCAGGACATCGTGTGGCAGGGTGCTGATATCGATCTCGACCAGTTGCCCGTGCTGACCACCTGGCCGGAGGATGGAGGGCCGTTCCTGACGATGACAGCGGTCGTCTCCAAGGACCCCGTACGTGGCATCCGCAATGTCGGGATGTATCGTGTGCAGCAGATGGGGAAGCAGCACGTGGCGATGCATTGGCAGCGCCACAAGACCGGCGCCGCGCACTTCGCGGAGATGGCCAAGCGCGGGGAGCGGATGCCGGTGTGCATCATCATCGGATCCGATCCGGCGTCGATGTACTCGGCGAGTGCGCCGCTTCCGCCGAACATCGATGAGTTCATTTTCGCGGGCTTCCTGCGGAAAGCGCCGGTGAAGCTGACGAAAGCCGTGACCTGTGATCTTGAGGTGCCGGCCGATGCGGAGATCGTGATCGAGGGGTATATCGATCCCGCTGAGGCACTCGTGATGGAAGGGCCCTTTGGCGACCATACCGGCTACTACTCCGAGGCGGATCTGTATCCGCGCGTGCATGTCACCGCGGTGACGATGCGCAAGAACGCGGTGTACTGCGCGACGATCGTCGGGCGCCCGCCGATGGAGGATTTCTATCTCGGGCATGCGACCGAGCGGATCTTCCTCCCGCTCCTGAAGCTCACCAACCACGAGATCGTGGATTACCACATGCCGGCGGAAGGCGTGTTCCATAATCTCGTGTTCGTCTCGATCAAGAAGACGTATCCGGGGCAGGCGTGGAAGGTGATGAATGCGCTCTGGGGTGCGGGGTTGATGTCACTCGCGAAGGTGCTGGTGGTGGTGGACGACTGGGTGGATGTGCGCAACCCGCAGGAGGCGTGGTGGGTCGCGCTCAACAACATCGATCCCGAGCGCGACACGCGCTTCACGATGGGGCCGGCCGATGTGCTCGACCACTCGAGCCGCGCGTTCACGTATGGTTCGAAGATGGGGATCGACGCCACGAAGAAGTGGCCCGAGGAGGGCTTCACGCGCGACTGGCCGAAGGTCATCGTGATGGATGACGCCACCAAGGCGACGGTGGATGCGATGTGGCCGAAGCTGGGGCTTCCTTCAAAGTGAGCACCAAGTGAGCGCGACGTGAGCACGTCATCCGCGGTGGGCGGGAAGGGGCGCGAAGGGCAGACCTACGCAGGCGAGTCGCGGCTCGCCCGCTGGATGAGCTTCGTGAAGCTTCCGCACACGGTCTTTGCCTTGCCGTTCGCGTTGGTGGGCGTGACGCTGGCCTCGAAGGTCGTGCTGCCCACGCTCGAAATGATCGCCTGGGTCGTCATTGCCTTCACTTCCGCGCGCTGGGTGGCGATGGCGGTGAATCGGATCGTCGATCGCGAGTATGATGCGCGGAATCCACGCACCGCGCAGCGCGAGATTCCCCGCGGCGCCATCAACGTGCGCGATGCCTGGATCACGGTGGCGCTCGCCGCCGCGCTCTTCCTGTGGGCGGCGTGGTCGTTGAACCCGCTCTGCTTCATGCTGTCACCACTCGCGTTGGCGTGGGTCTGCTTCTACTCGTTCACGAAGCGGTTCACGCGCTACGCACACCTCGTGCTGGGTCTTGGTCTGGCGATGGCCCCCGTGGGTGGCTATCTCGCGGTGACGGGTGTGTGGAGCGAGCCGTGGTGGATGTTGATCGTGCTGACCATCGCGGTGATGACCTGGTCGAGTGGGTTCGACGTGCTGTACGCGTTGCCCGATGTGGAGTTCGATCGTTCGCAGGGACTGCATTCCATTCCTGCAGCGGTCGGTGTGCCGACGGCGATCACCATCGCACGCGCCCTGCATGTCACCACCGTGCTCACCCTCGGCGCGACGGTGTGGGTGACGGGCGGGCACTGGCTCGCGTGGGCGGGAGTCGCCACGGCGGCGGTGCTGCTCACGTATGAGCATTCGCTCGTGAAGGATGACGATCTCTCCAAGCTCGACGCGGCGTTCTTCACCCTGAATGGCGTCATCTCGCTCACCTTTTTCGGCTGGATGCTGGCCGACCGGATCTTGCTCTCATGACGCCTCTCCTGACGCGTCCCGCGGCATCCGATGCGCCGCTCGTCATGGCCATCACCGGCGCCTCCGGGGCGCCGTACGGTATTCGCCTCCTCGAGCAGTTGCTCGTCGCGGAGCGGCGGGTGTCGTTGATCGTGAGCTCGCACGGATTCCGTCTGCTCCGCACGGAGAGCGAGGTCGGTGATCTGGCCGGACTCCGGACCACGGTCGGCGCCGAGCGATTCGATCGCTTGGTCACGGTGTTCGATGACGGCGATCGTGGCGCCGCGCCCGCTTCAGGGTCGTCGTTGGCGGGGGGTATGGTGATTTGTCCCTGCTCGATGGGCACGCTGGCGAGCATTGCTGCCGGGACATCGCGCTCGCTGGTGGAGCGCGCCGCGGATGTCGCGCTCAAGGAACGCCGCCCGCTGTTGCTGGTCACGCGCGAGACGCCGCTCAGCCTCATTCATATTGAGAACATGCGGCGCGTCACGCTCGCCGGTGCGACGGTGATGCCGGCGGCCCCCGGGTTCTACAATCGACCAACGACCATTGCTGAGATCGTCGACTTCATTGTGGCGCGTGCGCTCGACCATCTCGGCGTGCCGAACACGCTCGCGCCGCGTTGGGGCGAGCCGGCGGACGAGTGAGCGGCCAGCCACTCCGCATCGGACTCATCTCCGATACGCATGGGCTCCTACGCCCCGAGGTCCACGAGGTCTTCGCCGGTGTGGCGCGGATCCTTCACGCCGGCGACGTGTGCAGCGACACGATCCTCGATGAACTCGCGCTGATTGCGCCGGTGCAGGCGGTGTGGGGGAACTGTGATTCGCCCTTTGAGCCAGGCCTGCGCGAGGCCATCGACGTGACGATCGGGGGCGTGCGCATCCATGTCCAACACGGGCATGAACTCGGCCGTCCGCGTCCGGCGCAGGTCGCCGCGGCCTACGACGCCGATGTCTGCGTGTATGGCCACACGCACCGACAGATGATTACGCGCGTGGATGGGCGGCTGATCGTGAATCCCGGTGCGGCGGGGCCCCGTCGATTCGACCTCGTGCCCTGTGTGGCGATCCTGACGATCACTGAGGGCCGGGCAGAGGCAGCGTTGGTCCCGCTCGCCGGTTGAGCGCTCGCTACCGTTTGGCCGGTGGAGGCTGCAACGCGTCAACGGCCGCGAGAAGTTGCTCGGGCTCGAAGGGCTTCTGCAGGAAGGCCTCCGCTCCCAGTGCGGTGACGGTCCCTCTGATCTCCGATTCAGGCACGGCCGTCAGGACCATGACCGGGATCGCGGCGGACTTGGCCGCCGCCTTGAGCTTGGTCAGCGTGGTCTGTCCATCGCCGGCCGGCATTCGCATGTCGAGAAGAATAAGGTCGGGCTGAGGAACGCGCATGGCCGCCATCATCGCGCTGGCGCCGTCAAATACCGGGATCGGCCGATGCCCGGCACCCATCAGTATCTTGCAGATGAGTTGAGAAAGTTCTCGGTCGTCGTCGGCTACTAAGATGCGCATAGCTTGAAGATTCCCTCAGGGCGTTACCGCCGCAAGGTGCGGACAGGGCGGCAGGGTACCTGCATGACCCGCTCGCCGAGGCGCTGCCGGCTATCAGCTTCGCGGCGGCGGAGATTCTGCAGGTCGGCCCCACCGGACTCGGACTCCTGCGCGCGTCGCCGGCCGTTGGGGCGGTGGTCACGAGCGTGATTCTCGCCCGTCGAACAGACTGGGACCACACCGGGCATGTGCTGTTGCTCTCCGCCGCGCTCTTTGCGGCGAGCGGGATGGGCGACATGGTGAGCGTGGTCATTCGTAGCACCTTGCTCCAGGCGCGCACGCCGGAGGGGATGCTCGGGCGGGTGAGCTCGGTGAATCAGATCTTCATTGGTTCGTCCGGTGAGATCGGGATGTTCGAGTCTGGGGTGACCGCACGCTGGTGGGGCCCGGTCGGCATCATCGCGCGTTTAGTCGCCAGGCCATCCCGCCGCTGTGATGTCGCGTGTGGGCGCTGAGCATCCGCAGCGTGAGCAGGAGGGAGAGCGGGCCGAAGTAGGCGTGTGTGATGCGCAGTTCGGGCCGCTCACGCATCGCTCGGTCGAATGCCGCCAGCGACTCATCGGCCCGCTCTGTCAGCCGCATTTTTGCCTCTGCCTGGGTGAGCGCGGCGGATTCTCCCACATCCGGGCGTACCTCGGCCGGCGCTTTCGCGCCGCGCGCGAACTTCTGGGAGGCAAGCATGCGCGGCAGGATGAACGTGCGTGCCGCCCACGCGATGGGGCGGGGGACGAGGAGTCGCATGCCCCGACCGGTCGTCGCCGCGTCGCGTCCGTACGCGTAGGTGACCGACAGGTGCTCGGTGAGGGTGGCCGCGCTCCACTTGTTCGGTCGCGGCGGGCGCTGCCAGCGGTCGGGTGGCATGCGATCGATCATCGCGAGGAACTCGGTGAGCACCTGAGCATGCTCGCGGCAGGCCCCGGACCACGCGTGGTCGTGCGATACCATCGGGAATGCCCGGGCGAAGTGTTAATCGTGCGGCGGCCAGACATAAATATGACGCGAGGGAGAACAGGGACCCGAGCGGACCCAGCGGGGGCGTTAATTTCTGCCGTTATTTGCCGACACTGAACAAACGACCCCTGGAGACCATCGAACGTGCTCACCCCCGCCAATCCAGCCCCGTTGACTTTCCCCGATGACCTCGCGCCCGACGACACGGTGCTCGCGATGGTGGCGAAGCATACGCATGCGGGTATCGTCATCACGGACGAGGAAGAGCGGGTCGTCTTCGTGAACAAAGCCTTCGAGGCGCTCTCCGGGTACACGTTCGCGGAAACGGTCGGCCGACGTCCCGGTCCGATGCTGCAGGGGCCGGCCAGCGATGACGCGGCGCGGACGGCGTTGCGCAACGCCGTCAAGAATGGCGAGCCGGTGACGCAGGAGATCGTCAACTACCACAAGAACGGCACGCCGTATGCCGTGGAGATCAGCCTCGTCCCCGTACCCGGCGTCGGCGGGCATCGCGGATACATCATCGCGATCGAACAGGATGTGAGCGCACGTCGCGAGGACTCGACGCGACTCTTGTCACGCGAGGCCGAGCTGCGGTCCGTCTTCGAAAGCATCACGGAGCATGCGGTCGTCCTGCTCGATCTCCGCGGCGTGGTGCAGCGGGCGAACGCAGCGGCCACCGCCCTCTCGGGGTGGCCCGTTCCGGCGATCAAGGGGCGACCCATCTGGGAGTTGCGGAGCGGACGCGGCATGCGCGCCCGCTTTCAGAAGCTCCTGCGCGCCGCCGCCCTTGAAAAGCGCACCAGCGCGAGCCGCCTCGTGCGACGCGACGGCACGCGCTACTGGGCCAAGTGGTCGCTGACGGCGCTCCGGGCTGAAGATGGCGGCATTGACGGCTTTGTCCTTGTCGCGCATGACGTCACGCAGGAGCGGCGCGATGCGCGGGCTCGCGAAACAGCGCGTCAGAACGCCGAAGAGATCGCGCGGAGCAAGTCGACCTTCTTGGCGAACATGAGCCACGAGATCCGGACACCGCTCAACGGCGTACTCGGACTCGCGCGCCTGTTACTCGACGAGCCGCTCACGGAGAATCAACGCCGGCTGGCCAACACCCTGCTGGGGTCCGGCGAGGCACTGCTGACGGTCGTCAACGACGTCCTCGACTTCTCGAAGCTTGAGGCCGGGAAGATGTCGCTCGCTCCATCGCCGGCGTCGATTCCTGATGTGGTGCGTGGCGTCGTCAGCATCCTCGACGTGGCGGCGCGGAACAAGGGGGTGCAACTGAAAGCTGATGTCGCCAGTGATGTGCCGCCGTACGCGCAGGTGGACGCGGGGCGACTCCGCCAGGTGTTACTCAATTTGGCGGGGAATGCCGTCAAGTTCACGGACTCGGGGCGCGTCTCTATCACCGTCTCGGCCGCGCCCGCGGAGGATGGTCGATTCTTGGTGTCGTTCGCCGTGCGCGATTCTGGTATCGGCATCGCCCCAGACGATCTCGCACGGCTGTTCCGGACGTTCGAGCAGGTGGATTCCTCCTCGTCGCGGCGCGCGGCGGGAACGGGGCTCGGCCTGGCGATCTCCAAGTCGATCGTCGACCTCATGCAGGGCCGCATCGACGTCGAGAGCACGCCCGGCGCGGGGTCCTGCTTCACGCTGCACGTGCCGCTCGCGCCGGCCGATGCGGTCATGGAGCAAGCGTCTGCGCCGCTCCGGCCACGACGCTACGCCGGACGCCGCATCCTGGTGGCCGAGGACAATCCGGTGAATCAGATGGTCGCGAAACTGATGCTCGAGCGACACGGGTGCTTTGTGCAGATCGCAGCCGATGGCGAGGAGGCGCTGCGGGATATCGAAACTGAATCCTGGGACCTCGTGTTGATGGACGGATCGATGCCCGGTCTCGATGGGTACGAAGTCACGCGACGGGTACGGCTGCACGAAGCCGCGACTGGCGTCCGCACCCCGATCGTCGCCTGCTCAGCGAGTGCCTTTCCCGAAGATCGCCTGCGCGCGCTCGACTCCGGCATGGACGACTCGCTCCCGAAGCCGATCGTGCCGGATTCGCTGATGCGGGTACTCGATCGGTGGCTCCCAGACGTCGAAACGGCGGAGCACGGCCGCATCGCTGAGGCGCCCTCGGTGCGTGTTCCACGACTGGTGCGCACCGCGCTGCTGGATCCCGTGCGCATTGAGACGTTGCGCATGCTCGATGAGAGTGGGGGCGCGGTCACGAAAATCACGGAATCCTTCGTGACGGCGGCACCGCAGCGGATGCAGCGCATGCGCGACGCGCTCAGTCGCGGTGATCGCGAGGAGCTGGAGCGCACCGCGCATGGCCTGCGTGGGTCGGCGGCGCAGCTGGGTGCGACGGCGGTCGAAGAGATGGCCCGCGCGGTGGAAGGTGCGGCGCTCGTCGCCGACGATCTCTCGCTGTATCCGCTCCTTACCGCGCTCGAGCAGGCGCTCGGCGAGACCCTGCCGGCGCTGCGGTCGGCCGCGGCCGCGTAGCATTGGGATCCTCGAGGGCGATGGTCCTCGCCAGTTCCTTCGGGTGCTTACGGAACCATCCGGCCACGAGGAGCACTTCGTCCACCTCGCGTCCGGGCACGGTTTGCGGGCCGCGCTTTCCGGTGTTCAAGGCGGCGGCAATGTGCCCCGCGAGTTGTTCGCGTTCCGCGTCGCTCTGCGGCGGCGCGGATTCCGCCAGCACGCAGCCGCGCCGCACGACGTAGACGCGGTCGTTCCCATTCGGGCCCGGAAGCGTGTAGGTGAACGAGAGCGATTCCAGCGCAAAACGCAAACGCGCGAACTGTTCTCTCAGCGCCTCCAGTCGCAGGAGCTTGTCGCGCCAGAGTGCCGCGCGCTCGAAGTCCAACGCCTCGCTCGCCGCCTCCATCCGCGCGCGCAACAGTGCGACGGGGGCATCGTGCGCCCCCTCGAGGAATCCGCGCGCCGCGGTGAAGGCGGCGTCGTACTCGTGCTCGCGCACCGCGCCGACGCAGGGGCCAAGGCAACGGCCGATCTCGTGGCGAATGCAGCCCGGCGTCCGCGACGGGAGCTCCATCAGGTCGGGCTGATCGGCGAAATGCATCGGGGTGTCGAGCGCACAATCGCGGAGCCCGAGCGCGTCATTGAGCTCGCGAATCGCTTCGTCGAGTTGGAAGGCGCCCCGAAAGGGACCGAAGTAGGTGCCGGTGTCGTCGGTGCCGGCGCTGCGGACGACTTGAAAGCGCGGCGCCGGCCCGCGCGAGACGCGCACAAAGGCGTGATGTCGCGCGTCGCGTTTCATCGCGACGTTGTAGCGTGGCCGGAGTTGTTTGATGAGTCGCAGCTCGGTGAGCAGCGCGGCGAACTCGCTCGGCAGTGGTTCCCACTCGAGCGTGGCCGCCTCCCGCAGGATGCGCGCCCCCTTGTCGCGCGGATACTGGGCACGAAAGTAGCTGAGCAGTCGCGTTCGCAGCGCTTTGGACTTCCCCACGTAGATGACCTCCCCCTCGGCGGAGGTCAGTCGATACACGCCCGGCACGTCCTTCGCGCCGTCCTTCACGAGCGCGAGCATGTTGTCGATCCGCATTTCGACATCCTTCGCGGGCTGCAGCGGCCCGCGGCGACGACGGCGACGCGGGCTCATGACTGACACGCGCTGCACCACACCGTGCTGCGCCCCTCCAGCTTGTGCGACTCCTTCAGCGGTGTGCCGCAGCGCGAGCAGGGAAGGCCGCCGCGTCCATACACGGCGAGTTGCGCCGCGAACCCGCCGCGGCCGCCATACGCATCCTGAAAGTCGCGGAAGGTCGTGCCGCGAAGCGCGATGCTTTCGTGCAGAACGGCCTGCAGCACGCGCAACAGCTCCGTGGCCTGCGTCCGCGTGAGCGAAATCCCGCGGCGCGACGGCCGAATCCCTGCGCGCCAGCAGGCTTCGTTCGCGTAGATGTTCCCCACACCGGCCAGCTTACGCTGGTCCATCAGCACCGTTTTCACCGCGCGTCCCGACCCCCGAAGAATACCCGAAAATCGCTCGGCGGGCGCTCCAGTGGGAGAACTGCCCCGCGTCAAGCAGCGCGAAGGTGCCCAGCCGTCGGATATCGCGGTACGTGAGGGTGCGCCCGTCGGCGAGGGCGAGAGCCACGCAGTCGTAGGGGTTCGGTGTCGGCGAGGCGGCGTCCGCAACGGCGCCAATCAACAGCGCCCCGGTGAATCGTGGCGTCACGACAATCCGTCCCGCCTCGCCCAGATCAAGCACGATACTCTTCGCGCGCCGCGTCGCGCCGAGCACGGTCGCGCCGGGGAGACGCCGCGCGAGCTCGCGCGCGCTCCGCTCAAGCGCCAGCCCCTTG
>ENA-ORBV01012928-ORBV01012928.1-microbial-mat-metagenome-genome-assembly--contig:-NODE-12928-length-12779-cov-5.647693_pt1 | contig 12779 bp, 14 predicted proteins | sample MGYA00237777_ERZ505514 | MGnify/ENA primary metagenome ERZ505514 (study PRJEB26160, sample SAMN06269048) | microbial mat metagenome | isolation source: Oligotrophic lake microbial mat | place...
ACTCCGCACATTGCCGCTTGCAGACATCGAGCGCAACCACCAGGTTCGCCGTGGACTCTGCCATCGCCCAATCATCCGCGTCACGAGGCACGTAGATGGGCGCGGAAATCGCCATTGCGACGGTCGTGAACGGCTTGGGAATCTGCGTGCGGTCCCAACTATTGAGCGTCCAACTTGAGGCCGCCTCGGAATGAAACGGCAGCAGCGGCTGGCCAGTGGCCTTCGCGAGCCACACGGCGCCAGGCTGGGCGACCTCTGCGGGCCCACGAGGGCCGTCCAGGGTGAATGCCACGCCGTGGGCCTTCACGTCTCTCACCAGCTGCCTGAGGGCAGCAGGACCGCCCCTGGAGGTGGATCCGCGAGCGGCGCCATAGCCGAACTTGCCGAGCAGCCTGGCGATCCACTCGCCATCGAAGTTCTCACTGGCCATGGCGACGATGCCGCGGTTGGCGAAATAGGGCGTGGCCGCGAGGATACGGCCGTGCCAGAGCGCGAGGATGGGATGGTGTCCGGCGTTGGTGATGGCGTCGACATGATCGGCGCCACTCACCTTCCAGGTCCAGGTCGAGGTCAGCGCGCGCACGACGGGATACCCCAGGGTGGCGATCGCGGCTACTTCAGCGCGCTTGCGCGGGGACTGCCTCCAGTCAGGGGTCTCGGTCACATGCCGTCGTACGAGGGGCCTTCGCCGCCTTCGGGCGCCACCCAGGTGATCACGCCGTACGGGTCCATGATGTCGCAGGTCTTGCAATGCACGCAGTTGGACGCGTTGATCTGCAGCTTCAACCCGTCAGCGCCGTTGTCGACCATCTCGTAAACATTCGCCGGGCAAAACCGCACGCAGGGGTGGCCATACTCCGGGCCACAAATGCTGTGGCAGACGTCGGTTTGGACCAGCAGATGCACGGGCTGATTCTCGTCGTGGTGCGTCCCGGAATAGTGCGCGCCGGTAACCTTGTCGAACGTGATGCGGCGATCGATGGGTGCGGCATTGGACGGGACCAGGATGTCCCGCTTGGTCATGCCGTAGTAGTCCTCGATCTTCTGCATCGCCGTATGGCCTGCGTGCCCGGAGACATCGGGCAGGCCCTTGCCGTTTGTGACCATGGCGATGCCGGCATAGACGCTGCCGGCCATGGTGCCGGCGCCGAAGGCCTGGTGCACGTTGCGCACGGGATACAGCTCGGCCTTGATTGCGCTCGCATCGACCAGGGCCTTATACCGGCTGAGCGACGCGGAACTGGTGTCGTCGGCGCGTACGGCATCGAACGCCGCTTCGGCCGCGAGCATGCCGCTGCGCATGGCAAGGTGGATGCCCTTGAGCCGCGTCGAGTTCACGAAGTTGGCCGCGTCGCCGACAATCACGCCACCGTCGAAGTGCAGCCGCGGTTGCGTGTTCCAGCCGCCTTCGGGCAGCGCCTTGGCACCGTAGCGGACAATCGAACCACCGTCGAGAATGCCGCTGATGAACGGGTGCCGCTTGAAGTGCTGGAACGCCGCGTGCGGGTCGAACAGCGGGTCCTTGTAGTCCAGGCCGACGACGAAACCGATCGACAGCCGGCCTTCGGGCATGGCATAGAGCCAACTGCCGCCGAACTCCTCGTCACGCAGCGGATAGCCCAGCGTGTGAATGACCGTGCCAGGCGCCAGACGATCCTTCGGGATGTCCCACAGTTCCTTGATGCCGATGGCGAACTGCGCCGGCTCGGACGCGGACGACAGGTGCAGCGTCTGAATCAGCTCCTTGGTGAGATGACCGCGCACGCCGTCGGCGAAGATCGTCACTTTGGCGTGGATGTCAGCGCCCGGCTCGAATGTGCCCTTCGGCTGGCCGTCCTTGCCGATGCCGCGATCGCCGGTGCGGACGCCAATGACGCGCTCCCCGTCGAACAACACGTGCTGCCCAGGGAACCCCATGAACAGGTCGATGCCTTCAGCTTCAACCTGGCTCGCCAGCCACTTCGTAAACTGGTTGAGCGAGATGATGTAGTTGCCGTGATTGCGAAACGGCGGCGGCGTGATCGGCAGTCGGAACTTGTTCTCGGGCGTCAGGAAATAGATGTTGTCCTGGTGCACTTCCGTGGCGAGGGGCGCGCCCTTCGCCTGGAAGTCCGGGATCAAATCGCGCAGGGTGGAGGGATCGAGCAGGGCGCCGGACAACTGGTGCTGGCCGGCGTTGGCGGCCTTCTCGATCACGGCAATCGCCAGCGGCTCTCCGCCCTTCTGCGTCTGCAGTTGCGCCAGCCGCAGGGCCGCAGACAGGCCGGCCGGCCCGCCGCCGACAATCAGAATATCGACTTCTAGAGTTTCACGTTCGGCCATCAGTGCTCTTCAAGCCCCAAGTCCCAAGCCTCAAGCCCTAAGGCTTCTGCAGTTCGGCGATCAGCGCGGGCGCCAGTTCAAACAAATCACCCTGGATACCATAGTCGGCCACTTCAAAAATCGGCGCCTCAGCGTCCTTGTTGATGGCGACGATGACCCGCGAGCCCTTCATGCCGACCAGGTGCTGAATGGCGCCGGAGATCCCGAGCGCGACATATAGCTTGGGCGCGACGGTCTGGCCCGAGCTGCCGATCTGCCGCTCCATGGGCAGCCAGCCGTTGTCGCAAATCGGCCGCGAGGCCGCCAGCTCCGCGCCAAAGGCCTTGGCCAGCTGTTCCGCGATCGCGATGTTCTCCACCGTCTTGATGCCACGGCCGACTGAGACAATCCGCTCGGCCTGCGACAGGTCGACGGCCTGTTTGGCTTCCTGGAACGGCGCCTCGGGCTTCTGGCGAATCTGCGACTCGTCCACCGTAACGGTGGCCGCGATGACCGGCGCGGCCACACTGCCACGAGCGGCGGCGTCGGCGCGGAAGGCGCCAATCTGGATGCTGATCAAATGCGGCGCGTCGCCCTGCGGCACCACGTCGGCCACCAGCTTGCCCTGGAACATCGGCCGCGCGAACGCGGTGGCGCCGCCAACCTGCCGGATGGCAATCACGTCGGTCACCAGTGCGCGATCCATGCGCGTCGCCAGCGTCGGCGAGAAGTCGCGCGTCTGGTAGGTATGCGAGAAGAACACGTAGGCCGGTGCCACCTGCGCAATCACCTGTTGCAGGGCTTGCACAAAGCCATCGGGCGTATAGGCGGCCAGCGCCGGGCTGTCGATGGTCAGCACTTCGGCGACCGCCGCCTGGGCGAGCTCTGCGGCCACGGCCGCAACGCTGTGCCCGGCCACCGCCACCTTGATGGCCATGGCGCCGCCGGCCAGTTGCTGTGCGGCCGCAATGGCTTCCCAGCTCGCGCGGTTCAGCTTGCCCTGCTGTTGTTCGGCAATGACGAGAATCACAGGACCCTCGCTTCTTCGCGCAGCCGCTTGACCAGTTCTTTCGCGGCCTCGGCCGGCGAGCCGCCAATCATCACCGTCTGCTTCGATTTCTGCGGCGCGCTGAGCGCCACGACCTTCAACCGCGGCGACAGGCCCGCCGGCGCGGCCACCTTGGTGATCTCTTTCTTCTTCGCGGCCATGATGCCCTTGAGCGTGGCGTAGCGCAGCTGATTGATGCCGCTCTGGATAGTCAACAGCGCCGGCAGCGGCATCGACACGTGCTGAAACCAGCCGCCCTCCAGCTCGCGCTTCACCTTCAGGTTGGCGGCATCGACGATCACTTCCATGATGATCGTCGAGTGCGGGATGCCGAGTTTCTCGGCGAGCACGGGACCAAACTGCGCGTGGCCCTGGTCGTCGGACTGCAGGCCGGTCAGGATGAGATCAAACTGCTGCTCGGCCATGGCCGGCGCCAGCGCCGACGCGGCCGTGAAGGCATCAGCGGCAGCGAGCCCATCATCTTCCACATGCAGGGCGCGGTCGGCGCCGCGCGCCAGCGCCTCGCGGATCACCTGCTGCACCCGGGTCGGTCCTGCTGAACACACGACGACCTCGCCACCGTGCTTCTCGCGCAGGCGCAGGCTCTCCTCGAGCGCGTAGGCGTCGGGCTCGTTCATTTCGTAGCTGACGTCCTGTTCACGGACCCAGGTCTTGTCGTCGTTCAGACGCGGCTGCCACTCGCGGGTGGGAACTTGCTTGATGCAGACGGCGATTTTCAACTATTCCTCGTATCTCTTCATCAACAGCGCGCCGTTGGTGCCGCCGAAGCCGAACGAATTCGACAACGCGTACTCGATCGTCATCGGCCGCGGCGTGTGCGGCACGTAGTCGAGATCGCAGCCCTCGTCCGCCTGCTCCAGATTGATCGTGGGTGGCGCCAGCTGGTGGCGCACCGCCAACGCCGTGATGCCCGCTTCCAGCCCACCGGCCGCGCCGAGCAGGTGGCCGGTCATGGACTTGGTCGACGAAATCGCCAGCTTCCGCGCGTGGTCGCCAAACACCCGCTTGATCGCAATGGTCTCAATGCGATCGTTGTGCGGCGTCGAGGTGCCATGGGCGTTGATGTAGTCGACCTGATCGGGGCGAATCCCGGCCGAGGCAATCGCCGCGTTCATCACGCGGAACGCGCCGTCGCCGTCTTCCACGGGTGCGGTCATATGGTAGGCGTCGCCCGACATGCCGTAACCGACCATTTCGGCGTAGATCGTGGCGCCACGCCGCTTCGCGAACTCTAACTCCTCGAGCACCACGATGCCGGCGCCTTCGCCCAGCACGAAGCCGTCGCGGTCCTTGTCGAACGGGCGGCTGGCCTTCAGCGGATCGTCATTGCGGGTCGAGAGCGCACGCAGCGCCGCGAAGCCGCCGACGCCCATCGGACAGACCGCCGCTTCGGCACCGCCGGCAATCATGGCGTCGGCCGCGCCGCGCTTGATGATCTCAAACGAGTCGCCGATCGCATGCGCCGACGCCGTACACGCCGTGCACGTCGCCAGGTTCGGGCCCTTGGCGCCAAAGCGAATCGAGACCTGGCCCGCCGCCAGGTTGATGATCGATGACGGGATAAAGAATGGGGAAATCTTGCGCGGACCACCTTCCAGATAGGCGATGTGTTCGCGCTCGATGGTGGTGAATCCGCCGATGCCCGAGCCGATGAACACGCCGATGCGATCCGCGACCTCGGGAGTAATCGTCAAGCGCGCGTCATCCACGGCGTATTGCGACGCCGCCACGGCGAACTGAATGAAGATATCCATCTTCTTCAGTTCCTTCTTCTCGATGAACTGGAGCGGGTCGAAGCTCTTCACTTCGCCCGCAAACCGAGTCGAGAACAAAGCCGCGTCAAAGCGCGTAATCGGGCCGATGCCACTGGTGCCCGCGCAGAGCGCGTCCCAGTTCGCCTGAGTGCCCATTCCCACCGGCGATACCAGGCCCACGCCGGTCACTACGACTCGCCTGCTCACTTGACCTCCGGACGCTAGCGGCACCCCACGACGGGGTGCCCGACATGGTCGCGTGCTTACTTTTTCTTGGCGTGCGACTCGATGTAGTCGACCGCTTCCTTGACGCGCGTGATCTTCTCCGCTTCCTCGTCAGGAATTTCGATGCCGAATTCTTCCTCGAACGCCATCACGAGCTCGACGGTATCGAGCGAGTCGGCGCCCAGGTCGTCCACAAACGAAGCATCCGGCGTGACTTCTTCCTCATCAACGCCCAACTGCTCCACGATAATGCTCTTCACTTTGTCGGCAACGGCCACGAGTCCCTCCTACATGTACATCCCGCCGTTGACGGCGAGAACCTGACCAGTAATATACGCCGCTTCGTCCGATGCCAGGAAGCCGACGGCCGCCGCAATGTCGTCCGGCGAGCCCAGGCGGCCCAGCGGAATCTGCAATGACCAGTCGTTCTTGGCATCTGCGGTGATCGCGCGCGTCATGTCGGTCTCAACCAACCCTGGCGCCACCACATTCACCGTCACCTGGCGCGACGCGACTTCACGCGCCAGGGCCTTGCAAAACCCAATCAATCCGGCCTTCGACGCCGCGTAGTTGGCCTGTCCGGCGTTGCCCGTCTGGCCGACCACCGAGCTGATGGCGACAATGCGGCCGGCGCGCTGCTTGATCATCGGCTTGAGCGCCGCCTGGCACAGCGTAAACGCCGCCGTGAGGTTGGTCGCCAGCACGTCGTCCCAGTCGGCGCGCTTCATGCGCAGCATCAACTGGTCGCGGGTGATGCCGGCATTGCTCACCAGAATGTCGAGCCGGCCGAATTCTTCAACGGTGCCCTTGATCAACGCCGCGACGGCCGCGGAGTCGGTGACATCCAGGCCACGTGCGCACGCCAGGCCGCCGCTCGCCACGATCTCGGCCGCGGTAGCGTCGGCATTTGTGCCGCGCGCCACGCAGACGACGTTGGCACCGCCGGCGGCCAGACGCTGCGCGATCGCGCGGCCAATGCCCCGCGACGCACCCGTCACAATCGCGATCTTGCCGTCGAACTGTCTCAGAGTAATCCCTCGATCGCCGCCAGGTCAGCCGGACCCTCGACGTTCACAATGGTCGCGCCGGGGACAATCTTTTTGACCAGACCACTCAGCACTTTCCCCGGACCTACTTCAACATATCGGGTGACGCCTTCCGACGCAAGGCGCTGGACGACGTTTTCCCATCGCACGGGCGACGAGACCTGCTTGATCAGCGCGTCGATGGCGTCGGCGGCGGTGCGCTTCGGTTCGGCGTCAACATTGGCGACCACCGGTACGCGCGGATCGTGAGACGCGGCGGCCCGCAGCTCTGGCGCGAGCCGTTCTTCGGCCGGCTTCATCAGCGCACAATGGAACGGGGCGCTGACCGGCAGCAAAATCGCACGTTTGGCGCCAAGCGCCTTGCAGTACTCGCTGGCGCGCGCGACGGCGGCCGTCGATCCCGCGATCACGATCTGTCCGGGGCTGTTGAGATTGGCGGCGCTCACCACGTCGCCCTGCGCCGCCTCCAGGCAGGCCTGATTGACGCCGCCCTCATCTAACCCAAGAATCGCCGCCATCGCGCCCTGCCCCACCGGCACGGCTTCCTGCATGTAGCGTCCGCGATTGCGCACCAGCCGCACGGCATCGGCAAACGCCAGCGTGCCAGCGGCGACGTGCGCCGAGTACTCGCCCAGGCTGTGGCCCGCGACAAATGCCGGCGACAGGCCACGCTCGCTCAGCAGGCGCCACACGGCGACGCTCATGGTCAGGATGGCCGGTTGGGTGTTGGCGGTCAGCGTCAGCTGCTCCGCAGGCCCGTTGAAAATCAAGCCGCTGAGGGACTCGCCCAGTGCCGCGTCGGCCTCGGCGAAAGTGTCCGCGCAGATCGGAAACTGATCGGCAAGAGCCTTGCCCATGCCGACGGCCTGCGATCCCTGGCCGGGAAACAAGCAGGCAATGCCGCCAGGCAACCCTGAAGGGTTGCCTCCACCAAGGCTCATGATTCAGTCACCGCAAAGGTTGCCATCTCGTGTCGCAGCTGCTCCACCATCTGATTGCCCGCCATGCGTGAGGCCATGGCCACCGCGTTGCGCACTGCCTTCACTGACGAGCGCCCGTGTCCTACCACGCAAAGGCCGGCGACGCCGAGCAGGGGCGCCCCACCAAACTCCGAGTAGTCGACACGCTTGCGAAACCGCCGAAAGGCCCGCCGCGAGAGCAGGTATCCCATCTGGCTCGAGAAGGTGCTCTGCAGCTCTTCGCCCAGCAGTTCCTCCACCATCTCGACCAGGCCTTCGCTCAACTTCAGCGCCACGTTGCCGGTGAAGCCATCGCAGACGATCACGTCGGCGTCGCCGGAAAAAATGCTGCGGGCCTCGACGTTGCCAATGAAGTCCAGCGCCGACGCCTTGATCAGCTGATGCGCCTCGCGCGTCAGCTCGTTGCCCTTCGTCTCTTCCTCGCCGATCGACAACAGCCCGATGCGGGGCTGGGCGACGCCCAATCCGACCCTCGAGTAGACCGCGCCCATGTGGGCGAACTGCAACAGGTGCGACGGCCGGCATTCGACGGTCGCGCCAACGTCCAGCAGCACCGCCGACCCCTGCCTCGTCGGCACGGTGGGCGCCAACGCCGGCCGGTCGACGCCCGGCAACATGCCGAACGCCGCATGCGCCGCGACGACGCACGCGCCGGTGTGGCCGGCGCTGAACAGTGCCGCCGCCTCGCCTGATGCGACCCGTTCAGCGGCGACACGAATCGAGGCCTTTGGCTTGCGACGCAAGGCCAGGGCGGGTGACTCGGCCATGTCGATCACGTCCGGCGCGTCAATCACGCGCAGGTCCAGGGTCGCGGCGTCTGGATGGCGTCGCAGCTCGGCGCGAATCTCGCCGGCGCGGCCGACGAGATCAATGCCCAAGCCCAGGTACCGCGCAGCGGCCAAGGCGCCATCGACCGGACGCCCGGGCGCGTGATCGCCGCCCATCGCGTCAACCGCGATGCGCATAATCGTGACAGGAAGGCCTACGGCCTGCCGACACCGTCTTAATCGTTGTTGACGGGACGCACCTGGCGCGCGCGGTAGAAACCGCAATACGCACACACGCGGTGAGCGGCCTTCGGCTCGCTGCACTGCGGGCACAGGCCGGGCGTGGTGGCCTTGAGCGCGTCGTGAGTGCGGCGCTTACGGCCGCGGGTCTTGGAGTGTCTGCGTTTTGGATTAGGCATCGTCGTGCTTTCGCTTCGTAATCAACGTCTTCAAAACATCCATCCGCGAATCTTCCATCTGCGGATTGCAGTCGCAGGGGGCGAGAGTGCGATTGGTACCACATTGCGGACAGATTCCCCGGCAGGCCGGTGAGCACAGCGGCTTCATCGGCAGGGCCAGGTAAAACTGTTCCCGCAACAACTCGATCAGGTCGATCTGCTCGTCCCGATAGTACGTAATCGAGACGTCGTCTTCTTCGACCTCGACCTCGGCCTCGTCGTCTTCGGTCTTGGCGGCGTCCACTGCCGATGAGGGCAGGAACCGCAGATCGAAGGCGCGATCGACCGGCAAGACAAACGCTTCGACACACCGGCTGCAATCCAGCCCGAGCTGGGTCTTGACGGTGCCGACCAGGCGGAACCGGTCGTGATCCTTGTGGATCGTCAACCGCAGGTCCACCGGGGCAATGACCCGATACTCCTCGCCCTCGCCTGGCAGATCAGCCGGCTCAAAGACCTTGGCAACGTGGGTCTCAGGCAGACGAATGTGGGAAAGTTCGAGGCGCATCGTTAAACAACCTGGCGGCAGCACTAAAGTGCTGCCCTCCTGGCACGCCTCTAAAGGGCGGCCCTACATGTACTTCCGGGAATTTCTCCGGCGTACAAGACTTTTCAGTATACCACGCGAGGGCCGACCCACGGCTTGGGGATGAAAAGGCGCTCGAACAGGTCGACCGCGAACCGGTCGGTCATGCCAGCCACGAAATCCTGTGCCGCTACGTCGACCCCCTCGGCGGCGATGGTCCGGACGTCCAGGAACTCCTCAGGGCGCTGGTGGACCTTCTCCCACAGTCCGCCAAGAATGCCGGCCGCCTTGCCAAACTCGGCCGTCGCGGTCTGGTTCTCGTAGACGGCGTCGAACAGGTAGCTGCGCAGGTCGACCAGGGCGGTGAGGACCGGTTCGCTCATGCGGACCTCGGTCATGCCGCCATCAAGGGTCTGATGCACGACGTCAGTGACCAGCCGGCCGATGCGCTCGGAGGAGGAATGGCCCAGCACCTCGGTGGCGCCCTTGGGCAGGCTGGCTTCCGAAATAATGCCGGCCCTCACCGCATCGTCGATGTCGTGGTTCACATAGGCCGAGATATCGGCGACGCGAGCCACCTGCCCTTCAATAGTGCTGGCGCGATGCTCGGGCGGCGCTCCGACCGGCATGCCGTGCTTGCCCTTGGAGTGGCGGGCAATGCCGTCGCGCACCTCCCAGGTGAGGTTCAGGCCCTCGCGATTGTTCTCGAGCACGTCGACAATGCGCAGGCTTTGCTCGTAGTGATTGAAGCCCCCCGGCACCAGCGAACTCAACACGCGCTCGCCGGCATGGCCAAAGGGTGTGTGTCCCAGGTCGTGCCCAAGCGCAATGGCCTCGGTCAGTTCTTCATGCAGTTGCAGCACCTTGGCGATGGTCCGCGCGATTTGCGCCACTTCGAGGGTATGCGTGAGGCGCGTGCGGTAGTGATCGCCCGTCGGCGAAAAGAACACCTGGGTTTTGTGCTTCAGCCGACGGAAGGCCTTGGTATGAACAATGCGGTCGCGATCGCGTTGAAACGCCGGGCGAATCGGATCTTCGGTTTCCGGCCGACTGCGGCCCTTGCTCGCCCCGCTCTTTGAGGCTTGAGGCGCCAGCGTGTCGTGCTCGCGCGCCTCCAGTTGCTCGCGGATTACCGGCCGGCCTGCGCTGCTCATTTCACCATTATGTCTGAGAGGAAGCTGGCGCCGTGCGCCAGCGGACCGACGCCAAATACCTCGGCGAGCGTCTGCCCCAGGTCGGCAAAGGTGCCCCGCGTCCCGAGGTCGACGCCCGGACGAACGCGCGCGCCGTACAGCAAGACCGGGACGTGTTCCCGCGAGTGGTCAGTGCTAGGAGTGGTCGGATCGTTGCCGTGATCGGCCGTGATCACCAACAGATCATCTGGCCGCAGCTGCGGCAACAGCGTCGCGAGGCGAGCATCACATCGATCGAGGTTGGCGCCATACCCGGCCGTGTCGTTGCGATGGCCATACAAGGTATCGCAGTCGACCAGGTTGGCGAAGATCAGCCCGCGATCCTGCGTCGCCATCAGCGCTTCGACACGATCGAGGCCGTCGGCATCGCTCTTCGTGGGCTGCGACTGCGAGATGCCACGGCCGGCAAACAGATCGGCGACCTTCCCCACTGACGTGACGTGCTGTCCAGCGGCCACCAACCGGTCGAGCAGCGTTTCGGCAACCGGCGGCATGGCGTAGTCGTGCCGGTTTGAGGTGCGCGCGAACGAACCCGGCAACCCGATGAACGGCCGGGCAATCACGCGGCCAAGGCCGAGGCCACGCACGGCAAGGTCATAGGCCGCATCGCACCATTCGTAGAGTGTCGGCACCGGCACAATGGCTTCATGCGCGGCGATTTGAAACACGCTGTCGGCCGAGGTGTAGACGATCGGGAACCCGGTCTCCATATGCCGGGAACCCAGTTCATCGAGGATGGTCGTTCCTGACGCGACCACATTGCCAAGGGACGGCCGGCCAATGCGCGCTTCAAAGGCCTGAATCAACTCGGCCGAGAAACCGTTCGGAAACGTCGGAAATGGCCGCTCGAGCACCACGCCCATCAGCTCCCAATGGCCGGTGACCGAGTCTTTGCCGGCTGATCGTTCCGCCATTCGGCCAAAGGCGCCGGTCGGGGCGGCCGCCGGCGCGTGACCGCGCAGCGACAGCAAGCGCGACAGGCCCATGTCGGCGAGCGTGGGGATCCGCAGCGGCACCTGCGCCGCGATGTTACCGAGGGTGTTACTGCCCTGGTCTTCGTACAGCGCGGCATCCGGCAATTCACCGATGCCGACGCTGTCGAGGACGATGACGATGGCGCGCGCGAACACTAGCGAGGCCGACGTCTCATCAGGGATGGTGAGACGAGAAGTAGTTCGGGACGCTACGGGGCGTCCGGATGGTCGCGATAGCGTGCTTGAAGATCAGGTGATCCATACCCGCATGCTCGACGATCAGGGCGAAGCGATCGAAGTTCTTGATGCGCGCTTCGAACTCGCGGCCATCGAGCAGGTGGACGGTCACGGGAAGCTTCTCGCGACGGGCGTAGTTCAGGAACACATCCTGGATGTTGGGCGCGCCGGTCTTGGCTTCAGGTATTGCCATTTTTCCCGTCCTTCAACAGGTCCCGCGCGGCCAGCATCTCAACTACGCTGTCCTGCACTTCGGCGTGAGTGCCGGGACCATCAAACCACACAAGGTTAGGCTCTTTTCGGAACCAGATCAACTGTCGACGGGCATAGCGGCGGTTCTCTTGCGCAATTAGTGCCCGGGTCGCGGGCTCGTCCCGGACTCCCTGCAGGTGCTCCATCGCCTGCCGGTAGACCAGGCCGCCGAACGGACGCGCCTCAGCAGGCACACCCACCGCCAGCAGCCCGCGAATCTCGTCCAACAGGCCTGCGTCGAACTGTGCATCCACCCGCTGGGTCAGCCGCTCCGACAGCCAGGCGGCCGGCATCCGCAAGCCGATCGGGATCACCTGGACGTCGGGATCCAGCAGCGATGCGGTCGCAGCGAAGTGCGACGTGAGCGAGCGCCCGGTCAGGAAGTAGACCTCGAGGGCCCGGATCAGTCGCTTCAGATCGCGCGGCATGATCCGCGCGCCAGACTCGGGATCGACCCGCGCCACGAGGCGGTGCAGCCGCTCGACGCCGCGCCTGGCGGCAATCGCTTCGAGCCGGGCCCTGAGAGGCGCGTCGGCCGCCGGGCCAGGGAACAAGCCGCGCGTCAGCGCCCGGTAATAGAACCCCGTGCCGCCCACCAGGATCGGCACCAGGCCGCGCGCGTGAATGTCGCGGATGGTGGCCGTCGCATCGCGCGCGAACTGCGCGGCGGTGTACTCATCCGTGGGATCGGCAATGTCGATCAGGTGATGCGGAATGCCCCGCCGTTCGGCCATCGGCACCTTGTCGGTGCCGATGTCGAAGCCACGGTAGACGGCGGTCGAATCGCAGTTGATGATCTCGCCACCCAGCCGTTCGGCGAGCGCAATGCCAAGCGCGCTCTTGCCGGTGGCGGTGGCTCCGAGAACGGCGATGAGGGGTTTCACGGGAAGCCGGCCCCCCATAAAGGGGGGCCCTGCCAAGTTACTGGCCGGGCGGGTTTTCGTTGTAGAAGAACGTGACGGTGAAGAACGCCTTGTCGTCGGGATACTCCGCTGGC
>ENA-ORBV01012929-ORBV01012929.1-microbial-mat-metagenome-genome-assembly--contig:-NODE-12929-length-12777-cov-11.254409_pt1 | contig 12777 bp, 8 predicted proteins | sample MGYA00237777_ERZ505514 | MGnify/ENA primary metagenome ERZ505514 (study PRJEB26160, sample SAMN06269048) | microbial mat metagenome | isolation source: Oligotrophic lake microbial mat | place...
CGTCAGATGTGTATAAGAGACAGGGCTGGGGCTGGGTTGCGGCGGCGGCGGGGATCGCGGGCTCGCAGCCATCCGCGGGCCGACGCATACCATGTTGATGGAGGTCCTGCACTGTGCGCATTTTCTGGTCACTCATTGCGTTGCTTCTGATCGCGACTGCGGGCCTGCTGATTTCGCGGCGTGTGGGCTCGGCTCCTGCCGCGATGCCGACTGATGCTGCGCAGGGCCCGGCAGCCGCAGCGGCGAGTAGATCGCGCGCGGAGGCGCCTGTGCAGCCGCGGCGGCCGGAACCGGCAGCGCGAAGTGATGAGCCTTCGCCGAGGGTTGAGCCAGCGGTGCAACCTGCGTCCGCGGTTCCTGCGCCGACGGTTCCTGCGCCGACGGTGTCACCGCTTGGCGGCGATGCTCCGAATGCTGAACCCAGTGAGCAGGAGCGTCTGGCGGCGAAGGATGACCCGGCGGCGGGAGCGCGGAAGGCAGATCCGGCGGCGCCGGGCGATGAGCCAGTGGTGATCGTTGTCCCGGAGAAGTCGGGAGAGGGCATCGCCGCGGCGCCAGAGGCCGGCAAGACGGAGGCGAAACAGAATGGCGGAGGCGAAGTTGCGGCGGCGGAAGCGGCAGCTGCGGCAGTGCCCGCGACACCCGCGGCGACGGTGACCGGGCCGGGCGGGCCGAAGGCGCGCGCCACCGCATCGCCGGAGGCTATGGCCTCGGCGGAGGCGGCGAAGGGCCCGCCGACGCTCTCGAAGCAGGCGGATGGGACGACGCTGGTTGACAACCGGTTTGTGATCAAGGGGGACGGGACGCAGGAGAGCCCGTACGAAGTAACGTGGGAGCAGTTGATGTCGGCGCAGGAGACCTATAAGCCGCGGCTGGGGCTGAAGGTGATCCCGGGGCGGCTGAACCTGCTGCATGACAAGTGGGTGAAGGTGTCGGGGTATGTCGCGTTCCCGGTGATGGCGCAGGGACCCGATGAGATGCTGATGATGCTGAATCAGTGGGACGGGTGCTGCATCGGCGTGCCGCCGACCCCTTACGACGCGATCGAAGTAAAGCTGAAGACACCGGCGGAGGGAGAGACGCGGCTGCTGGTGATGGGCTCGGTGACGGGGAAGCTGCAGGTCGATCCGTACCTGGTGAAGGACTGGCTGGTGAGCCTGTACCTGATGGATGAGGCGGTGGTGACGAAGCAGTCCGGCGCGCCGCTGCGCGAGGCGGCGGTGGAGCAGGAGCATTTGGCGCCGTGAGAGCACGTGCCGACACGACGGAAGCCTGACCAACCTTGATCGAGAGGATATCGCTAAGCCGCGCGAACGATCGTCGCTACGGATCGCGGCGGAGGCACCTGCTCCCCGCTGGCCCGCAGCACCTCGATATGACCGCGGATCGCCTCGGCAATGTTCGCCAACGGTTCCTCCTGCGTATCGCCGCAGGAAGTGCAGCCGGGCAAGTCCGGCACCCAGGCGCAGATCGTGCCATCGTCGGCGGGCTCAAGGACAACGGTGTACTGCATTGGCAAGATCATAGATCGCCGTATCATCTGTCCTATGCCCCCCAACCTACGCCCCAGCCGCGCCACCACCTCTCTCCCACCCTTGGTCGGCATCATCATGGGCTCCCGCTCCGACTGGGAGACCATGCAGCACGCCGCGGCGACGCTTGCCGACTTTGGTATCCCTCACGAGGTCCGTGTTGTGTCCGCGCATCGAACGCCCGACCTGCTGTTTGAGTATGCCGCGGCGGCGGAGTCTCGCGGCCTGCGGATCATCATCGCCGGCGCGGGCGGCGCAGCTCACCTTCCGGGGATGTGCGCGAGCAAGACGGTTCTGCCCGTGCTTGGTGTCCCGGTGGAATCCAAGGCGCTCAAGGGCGCGGACTCGTTGCTCTCGATCGTGCAGATGCCCGCGGGGGTTCCGGTCGGCACGCTGGCTGTTGGGAAGCCGGGTGCGATCAACGCTGCGTTGCTCGCCGCGGCGATGCTGGGGGGCGAGCATCCGAAGTTCCGTGAGGCATATCGCGCCTTCCGCTCCGCACAAACGAAGAGGGTGCTTGGCGATCCGGATCCGCGGAAGCCTGCCCCGGACGGCGCTCGCGCTGCGAAGCGCGGGCGGGGAGCTTCGGCGGCATCGGGCAAGGGCAAGCGTGGAGACCGCAAGTGACGGTCGGCATTCTCGGCGGCGGACAGCTTGGCCGTATGCTCGCGCTGGCGGGCATCCCGCTCGGGCTGCGGTTCCGGTTTCTCGATCCTGATGCGGATTCGCCGTGTGCGCAGGTTGCGGAGCAGATTCTCGCGGCGTATGACGATCCGGCCGCGCTCGACCGGTTGACGGCGGGCGCAGAAGTGGTGACGTTTGAGTTTGAGAACGTGCCGGCGCAGGTTGCGCAGCATCTGGAGAGTCATGCCAAGGGTCGCGCGGTGCATCCGCCCGCGCTCGCGCTCGCGACGTTGCAGGATCGGTTGCTGGAGAAGAGCCTGTTTGTCGATTGTGGCGTGAGCGTGCCGGAGTTTGTGCCGGTGGCGACGCGGGAAGAGCTGTCCGCGGCGGTCAAAACTCTGGGCGTTGGTGCGGGGCTGGTGATCAAGGGTCGGCGGATGGGGTATGACGGGAAGGGGCAGGCGGTGATTCGGCCGCAGGCGGCCGCGGGCGGGTTGTCCGTTGCACAGCAGGTGGAGGCAGCGTGGGCGGACCTTTCGGCGCGGGCCGCAGCGGGTGGGCTGATCATCGAGCGGTTTGTTGCGTTCAAGCGGGAGTTGTCGCTGATCGGCGTGCGTGCGCGCGATGGGGCGACACGGTTCTATCCGCTGGTGCAGAATCACCACGCGCGTGGCGTGCTGCGAACGACCATTGCCCCTGCGCCCGATCTTGCGCCCGGGCTGCAGCAGGCGGCGGAGGATCGTGCCAGGGCGATCATGCAGAAGCTAGAGTATGTCGGCGTGCTGGCGATCGAGTTCTTCGAATCCACAGACCGAAAGGACGGCATCCCCGTTCTCCTGGGCAACGAGATGGCGCCGCGGGTGCACAACACCGGGCACTGGACGATCGAGGGCGCACCGACATCGCAGTTTGAGAACCACATCCGGGCGATCGTGGGGCTTCCGCTCGGCGAAACCACGCCGCGTCAGCCGTGCGCGATGGTGAACATCCTGGGGCGATTTCCGCGGAGCGCGGAGGTTCTGGGAATCCCCGGGGCACACCTGCACCTGTACGGCAAGAGCGAGCGGCCGGGGCGAAAGATCGGCCATATCACCATTCTGGCCGATTCGCACGAGCAGCTTCCGGGGCTGATCGAGCGGGTTGAGCGGTTGTTGCCCAACGGCGACTGAACTTGGTGCGTGGGTGGGTGTGGCGGGCGAGTTTGCCAGCGAAACGCGACGCCTCCTCCGGTGCGTCTGCCGGTACAACAATGGTGTATGCGCAACCCCCTTCGATTGTTTGGCCTTGCCACCGTGTTTCTTGCAGCGCCCGTGCTGGCGCAGGCAGTGCCAGCGGCACCTCCGGCGGCCGCACCTGCCGCACCTTCCGGATCGGTGACTGCTGCCAGCATCACGAGCGCAGATGAGTTGCTGACTGCGCTGGAGACTGCCGACAAGGATCTGACGACGTTTGAGTCTGACTTGCTGTACACCAAGATGCCCAACGAGTTGATCGGCGGATCGCCGGAGCGGCGGAAGGGCAAGCTGTGGTTCTTCTCGCGGCCCGCGGCCAATGGGCCGGGCGATGGCAATGGGGGTGGCGCGCCCGCCGCGGCGGGGGAGCGGCTGTTTCAAGTTGAGTTTCTGGAGCTTGAACTCGACGGCGTGCGGCGTGAAGACCGGCAGGTGTGGATCTTCGATGGCGCTTCGCTTGTGGAGAAGAACTTCGAGACGCGGCTGCTGCATCGGCGGGAGATTGCGCGGCCCGGCGAGAAGGCCGACCCGCTTGCGATCGGCGAAGGGCCGCTGCCGATTCCCATCGGGCAGAAGCGCGAGAAGATTCTGGAGCGGTTTGACGCGACGCTCGCCCCCGTCGCCGATGGGTTCCCGCAGCCGCCCAAGGCCAAGCCGGATGCGCCGGATATTGCCCCGCCCAACTGGATCAATGAGACGCATCAGCTTCTGCTCAAGCCCAAGCGGGGGACGCAGGAAGCGCGGGATTATCAGGAAGTCCGGATCTGGTATCGCAAGAGCGATCTGCTGCCGCGGCTGGCATCGGCCGTGCATCGGGATGGTTCCCGGACGGAGATCCTACTGACCAACGCCCAGGTGAACAAGGATATCGCCGACACGGTGTTTGATACGCGGACGCCGCAGGGTTGGAACGAGCAGATCGACCCGTTCCGGCAGGCCCGGAATGCCGATGAATGATGTGGTGAAACGATGAAGCGACGGAGCGCGAAAAGCCAAGGTGTGCGATCAGCGGCAAGCCTGCGCGGCCGGTGCGGGCTGGTGGTGGGCGCAGCGGTATCGCTGAGCCTGTGCCTGCCCGCGATGGCGCAGATCGGTCGGCCGCGGGAGTCGACGATTGGTCCGGCCGATCCGCCGAACCTGTCGGGCGCGCTGGCGCAGCGGCTGGAGCAGCCGTTCCTGACCGAGGATGAGGGCAAGGACCTTCGGATCTTTCACGGCGTGTGGCGCGATGGAGACCTCGATACGCCTGCGCGGTCGGCGCGGGCGGCACTGATCCGCGGCCGGTGGAACGATGCGGCGCTTTCGGCGACGGGGATCGATCCGCTCGATCGCGCGGAGGGAATGCTGCGATCGGGGAAGCTGGCCGAGGCCCTTGAGACGTTGCCCGGGGATGCGGCTTCGCCCCGGGCAGTTCGCATCCGGTGCGGCGCGCTGGAGGCGCTGGGCAGGCACGCGGAAGCGATTGCCGCGGGCGAGAGCATCGTGCGGGCGATCGCGCGGGGCGACTACAAGGAACCCGATGAGATCGTGGATGCGATCCGCATTCTGGCGCAGCGTGTGAAGCTGGCCGGCCCCGCGAACGAAGGTGCGGCGGCGGCGGATTTCCATGCGATGATGGATGCGCTGGGGCAGGTGCGCACGCGGATTGACCGGCAGTTCTGGCCGGCGTTCCTGCTCGAGGGGGAGCTGCTGTACGCCAAAGATAATCCATCGCAGGCCGCGGCCGCACTGACCGAGTGCCTGCGGCTGAACCCGTCGTGCGCGGATGCGTGGTCGCTGCTTGGGCAGATGTCGTGCGCCGCGTTCAACTTCGACAATGCGGAGCGGATGGCGCTTCGGCTTGAGAAGCTGGCGGGTGAGGAAGATGAACCGGGGATGTCCCCGGAGGCGTGCCTGATCCGCGCGCGGGCCGCGCTGCGGCAGATCGATGGCGCGGGGGCGCTGGCGGAGATTGAGCGCGCGCTGGCGGTGTATCCGCGGCACCCGGGGCTGCTTGCATCGCGATGCGCGGCGGAGGCGGTGCGGTTTGAGTTCGAAGCGGCCAAAGCGCGGCTGAGTGAGTTTGACGCGGCGCACCCGGGCTCGCCGGCGGCGCTGCTGGCTGTCGGGCAGGCGCTGGCGGAGGCGCGGCAGTATGGCGAGGCCGCGGCGTTCCTTGAGCAGGCATCAGAGCGGAACCCCAACGACCCGAAGCCGCTAATCGATCTGGGATTGCTGGAGCTGCAGGCGGGGCGGGATGTGCGTGCGCTGGCGGCGCTGGAGCGGGCGTTCAAGCTCGACCCGTTCAATCTGCGCGCCGACAACTCGCTGCGGATGACGCGGGAGCTGCAGACCTACGAGACCGTTGAGAGCGAGCACTTTGTTGTACGGTACAAGCCGGGCGTTGATGCGGTGCTTGCCGGGGAGATGCTGCCACTGCTGGAGGAGAACCACCGGATTGTGTGCGGGTCGCAGCCCGGCGGCATCGACCACGAGCCCGCACAGAAGACGGTGATCGACCTGATGCCCGACCACGCGTGGTTCGCCGTGCGGATCGCGGGCATGCCGCAGATCCACACGATCGCGGCGTCGACGGGTCCGGTGATTGCGATGGAATCGCCAAGGGAAGGGGCGAAGCACCTGGGGACGTATGACTGGGTGCGGGTGGTGCGGCACGAGTATGTTCACACGGTGACGCTGTCGCGGACGAACAACCGGATCCCGCACTGGTTCACGGAGGCCGCGGCGGTTCACCTCGAGCTTGCGCCGCGGGACTTCTCGACCTGCCTGATGCTGGCGGAGGCGCTCCGCACCGATCAGCTCTTTGACTTTGATGAGATCAATCTTGCCTTCATCCGGCCCAAGAAACCGACCGACCGCGGCATGGCCTATGCCCAGGGTCATTGGATGTACGAGTTCCTCATCGAGCGGACAGGTTCGCGCGCACCGCTGGAACTGATGGACCTGTATGCGCAGGGCGTGCGGGAGGAGCAGGCATTCCAGACGGTGGTGGGCGTTTCGCGGGCGCAGTTTCTGGAGGAGTTCAAGCTCTGGGCGCGGCAGCAGGCGATTGCCTGGGGCATGGTGCTCCCCGAGGGAACGCCGACGCTGCGCGACCTGCTGGTGCGGGCGCTGGTCGCCGACCCTGCGCGCGAGGCGATGATCGATCGCGAGCTTCAGCGTGCGGCGAGCGATGCCGCGATGGCGTTGGCGGATGTGGCGCAGGGCGAAGCATCGGGCAGCGCGGAACCCTGGACGCTGGAGCTTGCATTGCCGCCGCGGGCGCAGGTTGATGCGCTGCTGTCGGAACTGCCGACGCATCCGGAGCTGCTGGAAGTGGCGGTGGATGCTGCGCTGGCGGAGACGAACGGCCGCGCGACGCAGGAGAACGCGGAACTGCTTGAGCGGTATGCGGCGGCGAGGCCGGTTGACCCCAAGCCGCACCGGCTGCTTGCGCAGCTGTATCTCGATTCAGGTGAGCCGCAGCGTGCGATCCCGCACCTTGAGTATCTCGATGCGCGGGAGCAGAAGACGCCGGCCTATGCGAGCGAACTGGCCAGGCGGTTTGCCGCGCAGCGCGAGTTCCGCAAGGCGCTGTCGAAGGCGGAGCGGGCCACGCAGCTTTCGCCGTACGATGCGCGGCCGCGGGAACTGGCGGCGACGGTGGCGATTCAGGCGGGCGAGCTTGGGATCGCGGAGCGGCACATCGCGGCATTGACGGTGCTGGAGCCGGATCGGGCGATCCACCGCGAGCGGCTGGAGGCGGTGCGGAAGCGACTGGCCGCGGCGGAGGGGCGGTAAGCACGCGGGAGGGCTTTCGCCGATCCCGCGTGGGAAGTGGTTTAGCGAAGACGGCACCGGTTCCGGGCAAAGCAGCAAACAACTGCAAGGATGCGACGTTCCGAGTGTTGAATTGCGTTACTTGCGATGCTGCGTGACGCCGAGTTCTTCTTCGGAGACGTGGGCCTCATCGCGGTCGCCGACGGGGGCGGCGCTGAGCGGGCGGACGATGACCTGGGGAGCGGCCGCGGGGGCGCCATTGGTAGGGAGCTTCTTCTCTCCGCTGCCTGCGTGCGTGCTGCGCTCGTGTACCGCGGCGTTGCGGCCGTCGCTGGTGATGCTGTACTGCATGCCGATGGTGGTCTCGGGCTCGCCCTTGAGCAGGCGGTTGACGACCTCGACGCCCTGCATGAGCGTGTGGTCGGTGTTGGAGACTTCGTACTTCCACATGCCGAAGCGGCCGCGGGAATAGATGCCGCGGGACTCGAGCCAGGGGATGACTTCGGCGAGGATGTCATCGCGCTCGACGCTGGGTGTGGGGTAGGAGTAGTCGGCGTAGTAGCACCAGCGGGAGACGATGTTGGCGCGCTCGCCGGGCTCGAGGAGGCCGGCTTTCTCGAGGCCGGAGATGACGGATTCGATCACGGCATCGTTGTCGCGGCCTTCGTTGCCGGGGGTTGGCTTGAAGGCGGACTCGGAGACTTCGCAGAGGAGGGAGTAGTAGTTGTCCTTGTCGGGCGTCATGTTGGGCGAGTAGTTGGAGAGGTAGGTGACGCGGTAGAAGGGGCAGTTGTCCTCGGGGAAGTACATCCAGCTCTTGGTGTCGGGGGTGCCTGCGCCGGCCCCCCCACGAGCGCGGCTCTTGAGGCCGATGCCGACCATGTAGCCGGAGGAGTGAAGCAGGCGCTGCGCGGCAGCGCGGATGGAGTCGGGCACTTCGCCGGTGAGGATGTCGCGGCAGAGGACATCGAGGGGCATCGCGCTGATGAGCGTGTCGTAGGTGTCGGTGGCGGAGTCGGAGAAGGTGATGAGCTTCTTGTCGACATCGATAGAGACGATGTTCTTGTTGAGCGCGATGTGCTCGGATTCAAATTCACCCGCGCGCAGACCGAGCGCGGGGCCGAAGCGCGCGTAGAACTCGCCGGTGCCGCCCTTGAGCGGGAACTTGAACTGGTTGTTGGGGCCCCAACCGAAGTCGTCCTGTTCAAGGAGGACGTTGCGCAGCGCGCGATCGACATCGAGGACTGCGACGCGCTCGCCGATCCACTGTTTGTTCATCATCTCGGGCGGGTGGGCCCAGACTTTGAAGTTGTACGGGCGCATGAAGTGGTGCGCGATTCCCTCGCCGAAGACGGCGTCGATGAACTCGCCGAAGTTGCGCGCGGCCGCGGCGGAGGAAACTTTGCCCTTGCCGTTTTGGGCCTTGATGAGGCCGGAAAGGCACTCGTAGGCGGCCTGCCTGGGGAGATAGCGGATGTTGTTCTGGAAGGGGTATGGCACCCAGCGGTCGAACATCCGCACCCAGGATTCGCGGTTGTTGAGCGTGAAATCGGGGCCCATCAGCTTGTCGAAGACCTGGTCGTAGTAGGCGTAGTGGCTGAACATGACGTGGCCGCCGATGTCCCAGGTGAAGCCGGCGGCGTCGGTGAAGGAATGGGCCAGGCCACCTATGTAGGGGTTGCGGTCGTAGAGACGGAAGTTCTTGTAGCCCAACTCCTTGAGGCGATATCCGGCACCTAAACCGGTGGGTCCTGCGCCGAGGATGAGGATGCGTTCACCGCCAGAAGTGGGGGTAGTTGTTGGGCCCAAGGGCATACACATACTCCGGGGAGGACTTTGACACATCTCGAAGCCAGGAAAGTTGCTGATCCCCGGCGTTGGGGGAAAGGATAGCGTGGGTGTGGAAGGAGCACGCGAGAACGGCGCATGCTCGATGAGAGTGGAACTTGCGCGACTGGAGTTGTGCGCAAGCGTCCATGAGAGCGGAGGTTGGAGCGGGCGGGCGAGCCACAAGCGGTTTTCCACTTGGATGAAGGCGGTTTCAGCCGGGGGGCAGCGTGGCGCACGAAAGTGTCGGCGCAAGTGTTGGTGTTGAAGAAAGTTGGACAAGTGCGCCGACAAAGCCACTAGCGAAGTTGCGCGCGAACCTGTATGCTCTGTATGTCCGCGTCAGCAGGAATGCTCCAGACGATACAGGCCCACATCGGGGTCCCTGAAATCAGGAGCAAGGGGCGCGTGTGTAACCAAGTCGACGCTATGGTAATGTGTAGTGCCCGGATCGGGTCAGACGAGGACCGTGCGGGCGAGTGGTATCGAATAGAACGGTTCCTTCTCGGTTTGCCCTTCCGTGACGCAGGGCACTGGAGGTCTTGATGAGCACAATGGCGCGCGATGGATCGACCGCCTTGAGTGCGTGCATCCGGATCACGGAGAGCGTTTGTGGGTTGCCCGCGGTCGCCACTCAAGATTGGTGCGACCGCGCGGCCGGGGCGCTCCTGGCGATTCATCAGCCTTCGATCTGCGTATGCATGATCGGTGAGGCGGATTCACGCGGAAACGTGGCACGACAGGAAGCGACCGGCGTGGCGGGGTGTTATGTGGCCGAGGTCACCACGACCGTCGGCCGCTCAGCATCTTCGTCAACGATCGTTCCCTTTGACCCCAACGACGCAACGCTGGCGCGGGTGCGCACGAGCTTTGCGCAGGCGCGGGAGCTTTCCTGGGCGCCGGGGCACATCGGGCCGGGGACGATCCTTACAGGTGGACCAGAACAGTTTGGACTCGGGCCCAACTGGCAGATGAGCGGGCTGGGGAAGCGGTGGGCGGATGTTCCTTATACATCGTTGACGCTCGGCCTTGCCGCGCTGGGGGCCGCCCCGAATGGTCGTGCGCTGATCGTCGAGTTTGCACGCACGGGGCCGGGCCCGGTGGAAGCGGAGATGGACGCCGCGGTGCTTCGCGCGGTGATGGAGCCGCTGGCGCGTCGGGCGCTCATGGCCGTGGGCACCGATCCGACAGATGGCTCGCACTGGCTGACGCAGCGCGAGCAGATCATCCTGCAGCATCTGCTGCTGGGCAAGTCGGTGCGCGAGATCGCGGATGAACTTGGGCGCAGCCCGCACACGGTACACGACCATGTGAAGAGCCTGCACCGCAAGCTGCGTGCGAACAGCCGCGGCGAGCTGGTGGCCAAGGCGCTGGGGCACTCGGATTTGCTGCAGCCCCCGCCGGGCGGTGCGCAGGTGCATGTGAACTCTCCCTACACGCATCCGGTGTGAATGGGGAGGAAGGCTTCGATAGTTGGACAGCTGGAACTTGGTGGCACCGGTTTGCGATGCAACCACTGCTCTGGAGAACAGTGCCACAAAGGATCAAGGAAAGTTCGACAGGCCCGGGCAACTGCCTGGGCCTTTTTCGTTTTGGGCCGCGGGTTGATCAGCGATCGGCCGTGACGACGACGGGGACCTGGGCCGTGGCGATTCGCCCGGCGATGCGCTCGGCCAGCAGATCGTCTTCCGCGCGCGCGACCAAATACACGGGCTGCATGCCGCGGAGCTGTAGGTCAGGGTCGGTGTAGTAGGTCGAGTGCCGGATGGAGTTGGTGTTGATGCGCCAACCCGGGCGATAGGCCCGCTCCACAACGACGCGTGTGCGCATGAGCAGTTCGCTGCTGGCCGTGCGGAGATCGGCCGGAAAGCTCGATGTAGCTGGCGAATCGGACGCGGAAGAGCCGGAAGAAGCGGGGGGGCTGTCGGCACCGGCATCCGGGGCTTCAAACGTGATGCGGACGGTGCGGGAGTGTCGCTGGAAGAAGTCGCCGAGTTCCTGCTCGATCGATGACTGATCCGCGGACCAGGGGGTGGCGAATCCGGCGGAGGTGCTGGGCCAGGTGGTGATGACGCCGGAGTACGCATCGACGCGCTCGAGCGCGAAGCCGGCGTCGCGCAGCTCGTGGCGTGCGGCATCGAACGCCGCGGCGTACTTGCCCGCGGGGATGCGGAGCGTGGTGCCGTCCTCGATGACGAGGTCGAGGAGCTCGGTGGGCCCGCTGCGACTGGAACCGCAGGCGGGGAGGAAGATCAGCGTGAGCAGGAGGAGTGAGCGGTGCATGCGCCAAGGGTATGCGATTTTGGGTAGTGGGTCAGTTTGAGCTTGGTGGCACCGGTCTCAAGGCCGGTGGGCGATGCAAGCACTGCTCCGGAGAGCTGTGCCAGCAGGGAAGCACCGGGGGTCAGCCGGGGCTGGCGTCTACGCAATGCTGGATTAGCGACCAGGCGTTGCGGATGTGGTCTTCGCGGGTGTGGGTCGCGCCGATCGCCATGCGCAAGACGGCCCGCTGGGGGGCATGGGGGGTGGAGGGAAGGATGGTGTGGATGAGGTACGCGCGGCCGGAGGCGTTGATGCGCTCCAGCAGCAGGCGATTCGCGGCATCGGGGTCGGGCAGGTCAGCGCCATCGGCATTGCGGATGAGGCGGAAGCAGACCAGGCTGAGCGAGCGTGGGCAGGACAACTCGAACCGGTTGTCGGCGCGGACGAGCGACTCGAACAGCTCACCGAGACGGACATGCTCGCGGATGTGGGCGCGGAGGCCTGAGAGCCCGTAGTGCCGCAGGACGAACCACAGTTTTATCGCGCGGAAGCGGCGACCGAGGGGAATCTGCCAGTCGCGGTAATCGATGACTGCGCCCGATTCGCTCGCGGCGTTGCGGAGGTACTCGGGCGTGATGCTGAGCGCGTTGATGAGTGCGCGGCGGTCGCGCACCCAGAAGGCGTCGCAGTCGAAGTTGGTGAGCAGCCACTTGTGCGGGTTGAAGCAGAAGGAGTCGGCGTGCTCGACGCCGCGGATGAGGGGCTGGTGCTCGGGGCAGATGAGGGCTGCGCCCGCCCACGCGGCATCGATGTGGAGCCATGGGCGGCGTGAGGGGTCGGGGATAGCGCGGGTGATTGCCGCCGCGATTTCGTCGATGGGATCGAATGCGCCGCAACCGGTGGTGCCGATGGTGGCGACGACGCAGCAGGGCGTGAGGCCCGCGGCAAGGTCGTTGCGGAGTGCGGACTCGAGCGCGGCGGGGTCCATGCGGAAGGCGGGGTCGGTTGGGATGATGCGGATATGCTCGTGGTCGGCTGCGCTGTAAGCGATGCCGGCGATCATCGCGGCCTTGATGACCGAGGAGTGGGCCTGGGTGGAGGTATAGATGGTGAAACTCGGTGCGTGCCCGGCACGGAGTGCCGGGCCACCAAGAGCCGTGCTATCAGCAGCACTGCGGGCGCGATCGCGGCCTGCGAGCATGGCCACGAGGGTGGCTTCGCTCGCGGTGCCCTGGATGACGCCCGCGCCCGTGCCTGAGGGCGAGAGGAAGGAATCGGGCAGGCCGATGGCCGCGCCGAGCCAGTCGAGGATGCGGGTCTCGATCTCGGTGCAGGCGGGGGAGGTCTGCCAGAGCATGCCCTGAACAGCGATGCCGGTGGAGAGGAGATCGCCGAGGATCGCGGGGCCAGAGGAGTTGGCGGGGAAGAAGGCGAAGAAGTTGGGGGACTGCCAGTGCGTGAGGCCCGGCATGACCACCCGCTGGACGTCCGCGAGAATCGTGTCCCAGGGCTCGGGGGATTCGGGGGCGGAAGCGGGGAGG